>PVMK01138784.1_pt1 | contig 56359 bp, 47 predicted proteins | sample 1853481 | NCBI WGS metagenome assembly PVMK01 (sample SAMN08533507, study PRJNA380276) | Marine sediment metagenome, whole genome shotgun sequencing project.
ATTGTATAAACCGTTCCGCCTTCGGTGGCCTGGGTGAGGCTTAACGCCGAGGGTTTGTAACTATGAACACCATGACCCTCCGAGGCATGAATGGCTTTTTCCAGGGCATCCGGTTTCAATTTCCCCTGATCGCCATCTACCGGGACCAGTCTCAGGCCATTGCCAAAAAACTCAGGTGCGCCGCATTCATCATTTTGGATATGCGCGCCGGCGTGGCAAAAAACACTTCCCCATGGCGGTGTAACGATAGCGAGTGCGATGGAATTGGCGACCGTGCCTGTTGAGACCGGCAACACGATCGCTTCGGTACGAAACAGCTCGGAAAATGCCTGGTCCAGTTGGTTGGACCAATCGTCTTCAGCATAAGCCCACGCGGTACCCTGGTTAGCCTCCAGGATTGCGTCCATGATGGCGGGTGCGACCGGGGTTTCGTTGTCGCTACGAAAATTTGCAGTCATATGGCTTCCGGTAAAAATGGTTTTTTGATTCAGCTGTGGATTATAGGCAGCCTTGGCAGGCTTGTCGCCGGTATAATGCGCCGCCATGGGGCTCAGAATAAAATATGATCCGGTACTGCCGATCGTTGACCGGCGTGAAGATATTATTGCGGCAATCAAAAAGCACCAGGTAGTGGTTATCTCCGGTGAAACCGGCTCCGGTAAAACCACCCAGATTCCCAAGATGTGCTTGCAGGCCGGTCGCGGTGTAAATGGCCTGATCGGTTGTACGCAGCCCCGCCGGATTGCCGCCCAGGCCATGGCGGACCGGGTGGCGGAAGAACTTAACACACCACTGGGTGATGTGGTGGGTTACCAGGTTCGCTTCCGGGAAAAGCTGAGCAAGCGTGGCATTATCAAGTTCATGACCGATGGCATCCTGTTGGCTGAGACCACCCATGACCGCAACCTGAATGCCTACGATACGATCATCATCGATGAGGCCCACGAGCGCAGTCTGAACATCGATTTCCTGCTTGGATACCTGAAACAATTGCTAAGCCGGCGCCCTGACCTGCGCATCATCATCACCTCCGCCACCATTGATACGGAAAAGTTTGCCAGTCATTTCAACGATGCACCTGTTATCGAGGTATCGGGCCGCAGTTACCCGGTGGATATTGAATACCATCCACTGGATGAGGAAGAGACCGGTGGCCAGGTTGCCGACAAGGTAAAAAGCCGTGACTTATATGCAGGTATAGCCAAGGCTGTACACAGGTTGAGCCGCATTGACGCACACGGTGACATGCTGGTGTTTTTCTCCGGTGAACGTGAAATCCAGGAGGCCGGCGATTTTCTGAATAGACAAAACTTCCGTCACACCGAGATCTTGCCCCTGTATGCGAGACTGCCGGTTGCGGCGCAACGCCGGGTGTTTCATCCGGGTACTGCCCGCCGCATCATATTGTGCACCAACGTAGCCGAAACCTCCCTGACGGTGCCACGCATTCGATTTGTGATTGATACGGGTTTTGCGCGTATCAGCAGATACTCGCATCGAAGCCGCGTGCAGCGTTTACCGATAGAGGCGATTTCACAGGCATCTGCCAATCAACGCAAAGGGCGTTGTGGCCGTCTGGGGCCTGGTACCTGTATCCGCTTGTACAGCGAAGCCGATTTTGACCTGCGGCCGGAATTCACCGAGCCGGAAATTCTGCGCACCTCCCTGGCATCCGTCATTTTGCGCATGTTGACCACAGACCTTGGCAATGTCGAAGATTTTCCATTCCTGGATCCCTCCCGGCGCCGCGCATGATCAACGATGCCTATCACCTGTTGTTCGAACTCGGGTGCGATCGACGCCGCGCGGCAACCAGTGCGACTGGGCCGGCAGCTTGCGCGCTGGCCACTGGATGTGCGCCTCGCTCGTATGCTGATCGAAGGTTCAAGAAAATCCTGTTTGCATGAGCTGATCGTATTGGCCTCAGCCCAGAGCATCCAGGACCCGAGAGAACGCCCCCTGGAGGCCACGGCGGCAGCAGATGAAGCCCATGGCAGGTTCGAGGATGACAACTCTGATTTCATGGCCTTTTTACGCTTATGGCAATACCTCAAACAACAGCGCAAAGAAAAATCTGCCAGCCAGTTCCGCAAACTGTGCAAGCGGGAGTTCCTGAACTGGACCCGGGTAAATGAATGGTTCGATCTCAATCGCCAGCTATATGAACAGGCCCGTGAAGAAAAACTGTCGTTCAGTAACAAGCCGGCAAGTATCGAGCAGATTCACCATGCATTACTGGCTGGTTTGTTGAGTCATGTTGGGCACAAGAACCCGGAAGATAGCGGCTATATGGGGCCACGTTCGAGGACGTTTCATATTTTCCCGGGGTCCGGGCTGTTTGGCAGGCGACCGCAATGGCTGATGGCCGCGGTGATCGTGGAAACCAGTAAAACCTATGCCCGTATCAATGCTGTCATCAAGCCCGAGTGGATAGAAGCACAGGCCGCTCACCTGTTGAAACATCATTATTTTGACCCCCACTGGTCACGCAGGCAAGGCCGGGTGATGGCCTGGGAGCAGGTGGCATTGTTCGGCCTGGTTATCGTTGAAAAACGCCGGGTGAATTACAGCCGGATTAACCCGGAAGAGGCCCGCCGGATATTTATCACCGGCGCACTTGTACGTGGTGAACTGGATACCCGCGCCGGTTTCCTGGAAAACAACCAGCAGGTACGCGAAGAGATAGAGGAACTGGAGCACAAGCGCAGAAAACATGATGTGATGGCAGATGAATCTGTGTTGTTCGAGTTTTTTGATGCGCGCATTCCTGCGGATGTTTGCGACAGCATAAGTTTTGAAAAGTGGTTAAAACAACTGGGTAAATCCGGCCGGCAGCAACTCTACATCGGCCACGATGTACTGATGCAGGAACAGGCTGGTGGTGCGCCAACTGAGCTGTACCCGGATTCAATAGCAATCGGTGTGCAGAATCTATCCTTGAGTTATCAGTTCAAGCCGGGTGATACAGCCGATGGTGTGACCGTGGTAGTGCCACTGGAGCAGCTCAATACCCTGGTGGAAGGACAGTTGCAATGGCTGGTGCCAGGGCTGTTGCGGGACAAGATTATTGCTTTGATCAAAAACCTACCCAAGCCGCAACGCAGGGCGCTGACACCCGTGCCCCAGTTTGCAGATGCAGCGCTGGAGCGTCTGCACGACAAATACCCGGCGCCCCTGTTACCCGCACTGGCCGCAGCACTGAAGGCCATGACGGGTATTGAAATTGTGGCAGGCGCGTTCGATGAAAGTCTTTTACCCGATTACCTGCGCTTTAGGGTGCTGGTAATCGATGAAAACGAGCAATGTATCGCCGTCAGCCGGAATTTGTCTGAATTACAACAACAATTCGGACGGCAGGCCAGGCATCATTTTATGGAACGGCTCGGCAGTGACCTCCAGCGTGATAACGAAAGCGACTGGGTGTTTGGCGATCTGCCCGCATCAATGCTCACAGAAGATGGTAGCGGCCAGAGTATGAAAGCATGGCCTGCCGTGGTTGACCAGGGTGATGCTGTTGGTCTGCGGATGTTTGATACGGCAGGGGAAGCAGTAACGGAACACCATCATGGAGTGTTGCGCCTGTTGGCATTGCAACTCAGTGACAAGTTGCGCGATCTGCGTAAACATCATGGTTTGAGCGCATCGGGGTTGATGGCCTGGAGTGCTGCCGGCTCAACTGAAACATTGATTGACGGGTTAGTGGAAAGCAGCCTGGCATTGGTTGCCGGAGATCGCCCGTCTGGTATTCGCGATCAGGCTGCATTTAAGGACTTGTTGCAGAATGTCCGCGCTGAGTTGGGATTGCTGTTTCGCAAACAATCAGGCCACCTCGACAGAACACTTAAAACCTGGAGCGAACTATCAAATACACTGGATGATGCCTACTACCAGCACCGCCCGGATGTATATAACGACATGCGCAGCCAGCTTGATGACATGGTCTACGAGGGATTCGTGCATGAGTTATCGCCGGCCAGGCTGGCGCATTACCCGCGTTACCTGGAGGCCATGTCTATCCGCCTGGCAAGTGTTGAAAAAGACCCGCACCGGGATGCGGCAAGGATGCAGGAGATTGATCCTTTCTGGCATCAGTACCTGGAATTACTGGAGCAGGGCAGGGACTATGACAGCGCCGTGGACGAGTATCGCTGGCTGTTGGAAGAGTTCCGTGTGTCCTTGTTTGCCCAACAGCTTGGCACCCGTGCGAAAGTATCCATTCAGCGCTTGCAAAAAGCTTGGCGGAAGATAGATTGAACGCGTGTCGAACGGCACTGGCAGGGAATGAATTCGGCTTGCAAAATAACGGATCAGCACAACATATTCCTGAGAATGACAGCTAAAGAATGACAGCTAAGACACACACAGCATTGACCGCATGGTTGCATGCCTACCACGACTCGGTGGGCAGCCCGGCTGATGAGTGCCTGCGACTATATGAAGACCTGCGGCAAGGCACGCTGAAAACCAGCGAAAACATGTTTTTATTACAGGATTTGCTGAAGGTGCTGTCAGGCCTGTCACCGGATCCACATACGGTCAGTTGTGCGATGCTGTTTGTTGCATCCAATTGTGGTGTAAACCTCGAACCGATTCGCGCTGGCTTGTCCCGGGAGGTCAACGATCAGCTTGATCAGTTGCTGTACCTGATAAAACTCGAAACAGAAAACCTGCCTGCCAGTACCGGCCATAGCGCCGAGGGACTGCGCAGGATGTTGCTGGCGCTGGTCAAGGATGTGCGTGTAGTGTTGATTGCACTGGCCTGGCAGTTGGTCAAGTTGCGGCGGGCCAAAGACCGGCAAGCAGAAGCAACTATCCTGGCCAGGGAGGCCATGTTAATTCACGCGCCGCTGGCCAACCGGCTGGGTGTATGGCAATTGAAGTGGGAGTTGGAGGACCTGGCCTTCCGTTATGACCAACCGAAAGACTATAAACGTGTAGCCCGGCTCGTAGATGAACGCCGTTCCGACCGTGAACGCTTCATTCGTTCATTTATTGAGAAACTGGAATCAGCCATCGACACTGCCGGCATCAAGGGTGAAGTTAAAGGCCGCCCCAAACACATATACAGCATCTGGAGGAAAATGCAGCGCAAAGGCCTGGATTTCCACGAGCTGTTTGATGTCAGGGCTGTGCGTGTACTGGTGGATGATATGCCCGGTTGTTACAGCGTGTTGGGGCTGGTGCACTCATTATGGCAACCGATTCCGGGTGAATTTGATGATTATATCTCCATGCCCAAGGGCAATAACTACCAGTCACTGCACACGGCTGTTGTCGGGCCTGAGGGCAAGGTAGTAGAGGTCCAGATACGCACCTATGAAATGAACGAGCACGCGGAACTCGGCGTGGCATCGCACTGGCGCTACAAGGAGGGTGGCCCGAATGATCCGGCTTTCGATAACAAGATCGCCATCATGCGGCAGTTGCTCGATTCCGGCGAGGACAAGCTGGATGATGAAAGCCTGCTGGAGAGTTTCAAGACCGCAGCAAGCGAGGACCGTGTTTATGTGTTAACCCCCCGGGGTGAGGTGATCGACCTGGCGCTGGGCGCCACGGTGCTTGATTTTGCCTACCACGTCCACACCGAGGTTGGCCATCGCTGCCAGGGTGCAAAGGTCAATGGCCGTATCGTGCCGTTGACACAGCGTCTGCAAACCGGCAACCGGGTTGAAGTTCTGACCGGCAAGCACGCCAGGCCCAGTCGTGACTGGCTCAATCCCCGGCTCGGGTTCATCCGTGGTGCAAGGGCGCGTTCGAAGGTGCGTCAATGGTTCCGGCGCGAAAGCCATGACGAGAACTTGCAACAGGGTAAAGAACTGGTCGAAGCAGACCTGAAACGTCTCGGCCTGCTATCCGCTGACCTCAAGAGCGTACCTCAGAAATTCAACTTTAATTCTGTGGATGACCTGTATGCCGCAGTTGGCAACGGTGATTTAACCGTCGGCCAGGTGGTTCATGCGCTCGAGCGTGACCAGGTGAAGGATGTCGAGCTAACGGCGGAAGACCTGCTGACACGCACACCCAAACGCCGCCGGAAAAAGGCCGGAAAAGAAAGCAGCGATGTGACCATTGAGGGTGTGGGTAACCTGATGACGGCGATGGCGCGTTGTTGCCAGCCCGTGCCCGGAGACCCGGTTTGCGGCTATATTACGCGTGGCCGTGGTGTCACAATCCATCGCGATGACTGCTCCAACGTATTGCGCTGGGTGAGGGAAGATAACCCCTGTTTGATCCAGGTTCGCTGGAGAAAACATGTGGAATCAGGTTACCGCGTAATCCTGTTGCTCAGGGCCTATAACCGGCGTGAGCTGATCAAGGATATCTCCTCGATGATGGCGACCTCGGATGTTACTGTCACCGAAATTAATAGCCACGTAGATGATCTGACGGAAGAGGTCAATATCCGCCTGCAGGTAACGGTGAATGACTATCAGCAGCTCAGTGATTTGTTGAGCCGCCTGAATACGATTCCCAACGTGTTTGAAGCACGCAGGTTGACGGAACAAGCCTAGGGAGGCTCCCTAACTTCCAAACGAGTCGAATAGTGCGGTCAGGCTGGCGCGTGCTGTTGCCAGTGAAAAATGTTCTTCAACATTTTGCACTGATGCATCGGAAAGACGGTTCCACAGGTCCTCATCCTGGTACAGCCTGACGACTTCATTGGCGAAAGATTCTGCATCCTCTGCCACCAGTAATTCTCTCTCATGTTCCGCAAACATGCCTTCAACTGCAGCAGTTGTAGCAACCACCGGTTGGCCGTGAGCCATGCTCATATTGACCTTGCCTTTTACCCCGGCACCGTAGCGCAACGGCGCCACAGCCAACCGGCAGCCACTCAAAAACGGGTCCAGTGACTCCACAAAACCATGAAATATCACACCGTCACCGCTCAAGGTGCGCACCCGTTCAGGTGCCTTGCTGCCGATCAGGTGAAAGCACATATCCGGCAGTTGCTTGTGGATTAACGGCCAGACGTCATTGACAAACCAGCAGGCGGCATCGATGTTCGGCGGGTGCTGGTAGCCACCGACAAAATAAATATCCTTTCTGTCTGCAAAATCCTTGTCACGTCCGGGTACCTGGTGGATATTGGACAATACGTGGATTTTCTCGCCGGGTGCATCCTCTGCCAGCACATCCTGTTCAACCGTGCTAACCACCAGCGTCGCATCTGATGCCTTGATGACCGACATTTCTGACCGGCGGGTTTGCAGGGCAGTGCGTTTAAGCGGCAGACTTTGCTCCAGCTCAGCCAGGCGTTGTTCACGCAGATAGTGCAGGTCTACCGTGTCGAAGATAAAGCGCGCCTCGGGGCAGTAGCGCTTGAGCAGGGAAACATAGTTGATGGCTATGTAGTGCCGGCTGATAAATACGTAGTCAAACTCACTTCCCCGGTCACGGAAAAACTCGTGTAACGAATCCAGCCAGGGATGATAAAGGACTTCGATACCCGATCTTTGCAGGTCACGGGTATAACTGCCCGCATAGTCACGGTTGTCAGCAAAAAAGGTAACGCCAAAGTCCAGGTCCCTGCAACACTGCATCAGGTTGGTCAGGCGGACGCTACCGGAATCCTTGTCGGGTTCCGGCGTGGTTGCATCAATGAACAGAATCCGGCCCTTGATACGATGCTGGCTGGCACGGTGAACTTTTGCGATATCGTCGGGGTTGGATATTTTTTCCGGCTGGGACTCAAGTTCGGTTTGCCAGCGTTGCGCGAACTTTTTTTGGTTAACCACCTGGTACTTCTTCATACCGCTGGTAGTATCGGTGCCTGAAGTGATGCCTTCATGATGGATGACGGCCGACAATGGCTGGATCAATACCCTGTAGCCGGATTCACGTACCCGGAAAGCCAGGTCGGTATCTTCATAGTAGGCCGGTGCATAACGCTCGTCAAAAGCACCGATCTGAAGAAAATATTCTGTTTTCAATGCGATACAGGCACCGGAACAATAGTCTGCCTCGCGCAGGAAAAGATATTCCGGGTGTTCTGCATCTTTTCCGCGCCCGTAGTTCCAGCCCGATCCATCCCTGAATATGATGCCGCCGGATTCCTGCAGACTGCCATCGGGGTAGACCAGCCGTGCACCAACCAGTCCGGCCCGGGGTTCGCGCTCAAACGTGTCGATCAGTTCATCCAGCCAGCCTTCCAATACCTGTGTGTCGTTGTTCAGCAGTACCAGGTATTCACCGCGGGCATGTCTTGCACCCCGGTTGCAACTGCCCACAAAGCCAAGGTTTTTGTCGTTTCTCAGGTGGCTCAGGCCTTTAATTTGTGCCAGGCGGTCAGCGGTTTCATCGCTTGATTGATCGTCTACAACGATCACCTCGAAGGAGTACTTCCCTTTGGCCTCAAGCAGGCTGCGCAGACAGGCTGCCGTATATTCCCATTTGTTGTAGACGGGGATAACGATGCTGACGGTTGGCTGTTCAGTGACTGGAAATGCATCCGGCGCCAATGGGTCGCCGACCGATTCCATGTCTTTCGGCAGATGAGGTTCCGGTGCTGCCTCCGCGCCGGTGTATTGCAGTCTCGTCAGTGCGCCCTCAAATCCCAGTGTAGACAGGTTCCTGACCAGTTGTGAAAATAGCCACGGCCACCTGAGTGGATTCCAGGCGCGTGCCAGCATGAAGTTCTTTGCCACCCGGCGAGCTGCCCGAAGTGGTCGTGTGATCTTCCAGGACGAACTTCCAAGCACCAACGCATGCTGTTCTGAAACATGCCGGTAGTCTGAGTCAAGTTGCCTGTGCTCAAATTCAAGCTGGTTGAACTGTGCTTCCTTGCGCTGCAGGTTCACTTGCCTGTCCGCGACCATGTCCTGCAAACGAGTTATTTCAGAATCAAGCCGATCAACCCACTGCTTGCGCCGTTTTTGTTCTAGTTTCAGTTGCTTGCTGGTTTCCAATGCCCATTCGGTTCTTTGCTCGCCTTCCTTTTTCAGATTGTTGCGCTGCCCGACAGTCTTGTGCAGTTCATTGCCGGCCATGGAGCGCCGGTATTCTGCGGCAGCCCGTTGGGTCTGCTCCAGCCTTGCCTCTGCAGGTATGAATGGCGGGTTTTTATCCGCTGGTGGGCATAAGCTGTTATAGGCCGCTAGCATATCTTCCAGCGTGTTGGCCGTGATACCTGGCAGGTTTGTACGTACCGCTTCGATTTGTGCCGGCGATTCACATAATGCAAGCACCTGTTCAACCAGCGCTGGTGAATCAGCATCAACCAGCCAACCGGTCTTACCGTGTTCTATCCGACCCGGGAAACTGCCCACACGGGTTGCGATCACCGGGATATGCATTTGTTGCAATTCGGAAAGTGTGAAACTGAAGGTTTCCGGTACGATCGATAAAAGTGCGGCAAAGTCAGGGCCGATCCTGGCCAGCAGCGAGGGCAGTTCATCGCGCTTGTATTCGAGGATGACATCCACACCGGGCATGCCAAAGAACGCTTCACCGGATTTACCCGTGCCCAGCAGGTAAACCTGTACATGTTTGGCCAGTTCAGGCAGGGCGCGGGATAGCAATTGTTGTCCCTTGCCGGTCTGCATACGCCCGGGAATAACCAGGCGCAAGCGGCCATCTTTACGCGCTTTGGGCGCTATGGCTTGAATATCTTCAATGGCTGGAAAGCCATGCGGTATGACTTCTGCAACCAGCGTTTTGAAGCCCGGCTCAAGCTGATTCTGTAAATCCAGCACCGATTGTCCCGGTGCAACAATTTTTACGTTAAATTTGTTGAGCGCAATCAGATAGGACTGTCGAATTTGTGACCAGGCTTGCACATCCTTATCCGGGAATTCCCGGGTTCTTGCATGTTCGTGCAAGGCAAGTTCGAGGTCTGGAGCCGCATCGGACAGGAGGTAAGGCCCGGGGTTGACGCTGAGCAGCGGCCACAGGGGGAAATGATCGTGCAATATTTGCAAGGTCGGCAAACTGCTGCGCAGTGCATCAAGGCTGTGACCGACCAATGAGGATACGAATACCCGACCGATGCCATACCGCTGGCAGATTTCGGACAGAATCTGCTGGTATCCTGTACTGGTATCGGCAACGGATTTGATAGATGGCTGCAACCACCAGCTTGCGATCGGGCAACGCAGTTCATTGCCTGCATACAGGCTCAGTTTTTGTCCGAAACCCCGGCCGGACTGCGGATCTTCGGAGCGCAGCTGAAAATGCGGCTGGCTCCCATCAATTTCGTTGGCCGTTTCAATAAAGGATTGCAGCCATTGTGCAACACCGCCACCCCAGCTATGGGTGATGTGCAACGTAGCAGGTTTGTCGTCTCCCGGAATTGGCGGAAGACCAGTGATACCCGCATTGAACCAGTCCTGCAGCCTGGCGCTAAGCTCGCTGAACGGTGGTGGATAAGCGGACTCATGCGGTTGCAGTTTGAGAGACGTAAAAACCCGATTTTCCGGATCATGCAGAAACAGGTGATCCGGAGCTTTGAGCGTGCCGCCAGCAGCCAGTAGCTTTTGCATCAGTGTAGCGTCAGCGGTTTCAGCTGACAGTTGTGTAACAAATCCGGCTGACAGCATTATGAAATGGTCGGTCCAGGCGGTCAGTGCATGCAGCTGACCTGGTGCCAACAGGCTAACGAGGTCAGCGAGGTCACAGGTATTACTCTGTGCCGCTACCTGTAATCCGGAAAAAGGATTCACTGCGACATCGGCGTTTGAAAGCAGGGTCAGGGCCAAGGGTTTATCGGCCTGGTCCAGTAGCCCGGTCAGTTGATCAATTTGATATTTTGATGGCTGCAATCCGGCACGTAGAAAAATGACGGGCTGGCCGGGAAACAGGCCGGCGAGTTCGGCCACCAGCAAACCGGGCTGGTCATAGCCATTGGTGGTCTGTGTCAGGCCATCGTGCGCAAGCCGGCTGCAAAGCGTCAGGCCCAGTTTCAGTAAGTCCTGAACCTGGCTATCGCTGGCCTGCTCACGGTCTTTTGCATGCACGTAAATGACGGGCTTTGCTGACGGCTTGTTGGGAGTTTTCTTATTTGGTTGCAATGAGCAATCCTGGCCCTTGTTTAAAAAAACATGTGTAGTATGCCGGTAAGTTGCCTGGCGGGCGGATTATACCAAGACAAAACGCGAACATTATGGATAATGGTCAGATTGATGTCATCCGGTATTCTGAATTCGGTAACAAATGGTCAGTAAAGTAAAAAAAACCAGGTCAAAATGGCGTAAGCCGGCACGCAAAAAAGCGCCTGGCAAAAAGCCCGGTTTGATACGGCGTTTATTCCGCTTATTGATGCTGTTCGTGGGTCTCGGCATCGGCATCGGCGTACCCTGGGTCATCTGGCTGGATATGCAGATTCGTGATGAATTTGAAGGCCGAATATGGGATGTGCCCAGTCGTGTCTATGCACGTCCACTCAGCCTTTATACCGGCAAGCCCCTTGCAAAGGACTACCTGCTGCTTGAACTCAAGGCTGCCGGCTATCGTCAAACCCGACAGGCATCTGCACCAGGCAGCTATTCGGTCAGCGGAAACCGGTTTGATATCAACCGCCGCGCCTTTACATTTGATGATGGCGCAGTGCCGGCGACCCGCTTTCAGCTTCAGTTGAGCAATAATGCCATCAGTGTATTAAGTATTGGTTCCGGGACTGAAGATCCGGGCCTGCTGCGTCTGGATCCAGCTGAAATTGCCTCGATTTACCCCCTGCATGATGAAGACCGCACGCTGGTGGCCCTGGCCGATGTGCCTGAGTTGCTGGTCACTGGTTTACAGGCGGTAGAAGACAGGCAGTTCAAGCACCATCACGGTGTGGCGCTGCGCAGCATTGCACGTGCGTTTGTGGCCAATGTGAAAGCGGGCCGGGCGGTACAGGGTGGCAGCACGCTGACCCAGCAACTGGTGAAAAACTATTTTCTGAGCAGTGAGCGAACGCTTACGCGCAAGGCCAATGAGGCCATCATGGCCGTATTGCTGGAATTGCATTACGACAAGGCGCAGATCCTCGAGGCCTATCTCAACGAGATATTTCTCGGCCAGCAGGGGAAGCATGCCATTCATGGTTTTGGACGGGCCAGCGAGTTTTATTTTGACCGTCCATTGCAGGATCTTGAAGCGCAGCACATTGCCCTGCTGGTAGGCATGGTGCGTGGTGCATCGCTATATAACCCGAGGCGAAACCCCCAACGTGCACTGCAACGGCGTGACCATGTACTGGATATTTTTGGCACTACCGGCTTGATGACCGGGGATGAAATCGAGCGTGTAAAGGCCCGCCCGCTAGGCGTTGTTGACAAGCCGCGTTCCGGCGGTAGCCGCTATCCCGCATTTCTGGACCTTGTGCGACGCCAGTTGAGGCGTGATTACCGTGCCTCTGATTTGAGTTCCGAAGGGCTGAAGATTTTCACCACGCTGGCACCCTCAGAGCAGGAATACGCCCAGCAGGCAGTTCTCAGGGGTTTGGATGATTTGAGTCTGCGTGGCTTGCCCGCTGATTTACAGGCTGCGTTGGTGCTCGCCGATGTTGCCAGCGGTGAGGTGCGTGCGCTCGTGGGCGACCGTGTGGCGGGGCGCAATGGCTTCAATCGGGCGCTGGATGCGCGCCGGCAGATCGGCTCTGTGATCAAACCGCTGGTGTACCTGCTGGCGCTGGAGCATGTTGACGATTACAACCTGATCACGCCGGTGGAAGATAAACCCGTTTCGCTGCGGCAAGCGGATGGAAGCTTATGGACCCCGGCGAATTATGACCACAAATCCCATGGTGAATTGCCACTTATGGATGCCCTGATTCGCTCGTATAATCAGGCGACGGTGCGGGTGGGTCTTAATGTTGGCGTCGCGAACCTGATCCGCAAGATCAAACAACTGGGTGTGCTTGCTGAAGTCCCGGCAGTGCCTGCTACCTTGCTGGGTGCAGTGGAGTTGACACCCATTGAAGTTACACAGATGTACCAGTCCCTGGCTGCGGGTGGCTACAGCGTGCCGTTGCGATCAGTCACGGCAGTGCTGACACCACACGGGGATTTGCTCAGCCGGTATCCGCTAAGGCTGATGCCCTTGGAGCACCGTGAGGCAGTTGCGTTGCTGAATTTTGCCCTGACCCAGGTGGTAGAGCAGGGCACGGCCCGGAATTTGCACGCATTGATCGGGAATGACACCTTGATTGCCGGAAAAACCGGTACCAGTAATGATCGACGCGATAGCTGGTTTGTCGGATATACTCGTAACCGTGTGGCAGTTTCCTGGGTTGGGCTGGATGACAATCGTCCAGCCGGTGTGACCGGTGGTAACGCAGCCATGCGGGTGTGGGCAGGTTTGTTCCGGCACTTACCCGTTGAGCCGGTAGACTTACGCATGCCGGATGGCGCGAATTTTGTCTGGGTGGATATACAGCAACAGGCTTTGACCGACCCGTCCTGCCCCGGGGCAGTGCAGATACCGTTCATAGAAGGTACTGAACCGCAGGCGGGTACAAAATGCCTGGAAAAGCTGGGTAGTAAAAACAGAAAATCTTTATGGAGAAAGTGGTTTGAAGGCAAAGACTAGATTATTGGGTGGTTTGATCGTGTTGCTGCTGGTTGCGTGCAGCAGCCAGCCGCCGGCGCCGGTTGAGGATCGTGAGGTCAATGCCCGTGTCAGAACACCCGCCAGCCAGGACAGTGCCGGGGTGCAGGTCTATTCACTGCAAAACCCGGCTGTGAAGCAACTGACCGCGCAAGCCAGGGGTGCTGAAACCGCCGGTAATCTGGACCAGGCCAGTGGTTACCTGGAACGTGCATTGCGGATTCAACCCCGTGACCCGCAGTTATTGCAACACATGGCGGAAATCAAGTTACAAAAAGAAGATTACCAGCAGGCACTTAATTTCGCCGTCAGGTCCTATGACATCGGCCCACGGGTCGGTGAGATATGCAGCAGGAACTGGCGCACGATCAGCGTGGCCAGGGAGCATCTCAAGGATGTCGAGGGTGCCAGTGATGCCGAAAAACGCGCAGGTCAGTGTATGAATATAAGGCCGAAGGGGTTCTGAGTCGGAAAAGTGACTTTACTTGAAACCGGTAGCGCGCAACTGCTGGATTCCGGCGGGCCGTTTGAGTCGGTATTGCCGGAGTTTGCGCCCCGCCAGGAGCAATTACAGCTGGCTGATGCCATTGAAAAATCCATTGCAAAAGGCGGTACGCTGGTGGCAGAAGCCGGTACCGGGATCGGCAAGACACTTGCCTACCTGGTGCCGGTGCTCAAGGGCCGCGAACGCACCATCATCTCGACCGGTACCAAGACGCTCCAGGACCAGTTGTATTTCCGTGATCTGCCGTTGGTCAAAAAAGCGCTGGGCAGCACGCTCAAAACAGCGCTGCTCAAAGGACGGGCGAACTACCTGTGCCTGTATCGAATGGATCAGGCCCGCAAGGATGGCAGACTGCCATCGAGGGACTCAATAGCCGAGCTTGAAGCCATCAGGCAGTGGGCGCCTGTCACCCGGGACGGTGACCTTTCGATTTCGACAGTGATAGCCGAAGACAGTGATTTATGGCCGCTGGTGACATCCACTACGGATAATTGTCTTGGCTCGGATTGCCCGGATTTTGAAGCTTGCTTTGTAGCCAACGCCCGGCGCGAAGCGCAGGACGCCGATGTAGTGGTGGTAAATCACCATCTTTTATTCGCGGATATGGCGATCAAACAAAGTGGTTTTGGCGAGGTTTTGCCCGGTGCTTCGGTGTTTATTGTTGATGAAGCGCACCATGCACCCGCAACGGCTTCACAGTTTTTCAGTTCAACCCTGTCGGTGAAACAAATTTCCGACTTGTGCAGGGATATACTGGCAGAAGCAGCCGAAACCAGTGGCGGTATTGCGGCAGTGCGCGACGAGGTGGCCCATTGCCGCAAGGTCATCAAGGAATTCCAGCTGGCCTGCCATGACAATCTGGAAGATCGCGGTACCTGGGATGAAATGCTCAACCGGTCCGAGGTCAGGAATACCTTACAGGCGCTGGACGCCGCGATTGCCGGCCTGAAAACGGCCATTGAGCCATTGCAGGGCGCTAGCCGGGGTATGGATGCCTGTTTGCAGCGTCTTGCTGAAATCCAGGCGCACTTTGATCATCTCGATAAACCCGTTCCCGATACGGAAGTGCGGTGGTTTGAACGTCGTGGGCGGGGGGTCTCAATTAATACCACGCCGCTGGATATCTCGAATATATTTTCCAGCTTTTGCGAGCAACTCGACGCCGCCTGGGTGTTTACCTCCGCGACCTTGTCTGTCAATGGCGGCTTTGATCACTTTGTCCAGGCATTGGGCTTGCAGGATGCCGATACGCTGAACCTGGACTCCCCCTTTGATTACGAAAATCATGCATTGTTGTGGCTGCCGGAAGACTTGCCGGAGCCGCGTGAGCCGGAATTTGTGCCTGCCTTGCTGGAAACTGTACGCCCGGTTCTAGAGGCCAGCCAGGGCCGCGCTTTCATGTTGTTCACATCGCACCGGGCCTTGAAGCAGGCTGCGGAGTTGCTGGCGGGCCAAATTGATCACCCTCTTTTTGTACAGGGTGAAATGCCCCGCAGCACGTTGCTGGAGGCGTTTCGCAAGTCGGGTGATGGTATCCTGCTGGGTTCAGCCAGCTTCTGGGGTGGCGTGGATGTCATGGGTGAGGCCCTGTCGCTGGTTATTATTGACAAACTGCCCTTCGCGCCACCCAATGACCCGGTAATGGTTGCACGTAGCAAGCAGTTGCGGGAGCATGGCGGTAACCCGTTCATGGACCTGTTTTTACCGCAAGCCGTTATTGCGCTCAAACAGGGTGCGGGTCGCCTGATACGCGATGTCAATGACCGCGGCGTATTGGTAATCTGTGATCGCAGGCTAAGCAGCAAGGGTTATGGCAGGGTTTTCCTGGAAAGCCTTCCGCCCATGCCACAAACACCGGATCGAAACCGTGTAGTGGAGTTTTTTGAGAATGAATCTGCTGGCAATTGAAACAGCGACAGAGACGGTTTCGGTAGCCCTGTCTTTAAATGGCGAGGTTGTCGAGCGCTATCAGCACGCGCCCAGGCAGCACGCTGAATTGCTGTTGCCCTGGGTAAAGCAACTGCTGGCCGAGGCCGGCGTCGGTTTTACTGCCCTCGATGCCATCGCATTCAGCCGTGGCCCCGGGAGTTTTACCAGCCTGCGTATTGGCATCGGCGTCGTTCAGGGCCTGGCGTGGGCGTCAGACCGCCCGGTGATTCCTGTTTCCAGTCTTGCAGCGACGGCACAAACTGCCGCCGGTCAAGGCATTAATTCTGCACTGGTCGCGCTGGATGCACGCATGAACGAGGTTTTTACCGGCATATTCGAGGTAAATAGCAACGGAATCATGGTTCTGACCGGTGAGGAGAGGGTCTGCGGCCCAGAAGAGGTTCTGTCCCGCGTTGATTGTGAATACTGGGGGGTCGGCATCGGTTTTGATCGCTACCCGTCTTTAAACAGGCTGTCAGGCCAATTGCTGGGTATTCGGGCTGATGTTTGGCCGCAGGCATCCTCGGTGCTCAAACTGGCGCAGGAGTGGTTGTGTACCCATGAAGCCCTGCCCGCTGAACAGGCTCAGCCCGTTTACCTGCGTGATAATGTAGCCAAAAAACAGCAAGCCTGAGTATTAATTAACAATACCACCTACCAGCAAGCGAGCTGCCAGGGCAATAAGAATCACCCCGAAAGCGCGCTCAAGCCAGACAACGTTTCTTTGCAGACGTCCCAGCCAGCGTGGATTGGAGAAAGACCAGGCGACGATCATGTACCAGGTCATATCGATAAACATGGCAGTGGCAGCGTATGCCAGTTTTTCCAGCCAGGAAGTATCACTGCCAATCACCTGGCTGAACAGGGCAATAAAAAATATCGCGATCTTCGGATTCAGAAAAACCACCAGGAACCCATCGCGTGCCGCGCTGCCCGTAGTGGGTGGATCTGCCAGCGTTGCAGCGGGTGTCGCACGCGCCCTCAGACCATTGATACCCATCCACACAAGGTAGCCGGCACCACCCCATTGCAATGCGGTAAAAAATACCGGGGAGGCGGTAATCATTACGGCAATGCCGGAAATACATAAAAGGGCGTAAAGCCCGACACCCAGTCCGTGGCTTATCGCAGCTATAAGCCCCGTCTTGCGACCGCCGCTGAGCGTCTGTTTGAGCACCACGGCCAGGGATGGCCCTGGTGACATGGCGCCGAGCAGGCAGATGGAAACCACCGTTAACCAAATCGCTATCGTCATGGGGTGTCAGTGTGCAGCAATGGAGTTGCGGATGCACCTGTGTGCTGGCGCAACATATAATCCTGCGTTTCTAACGGTAATGAGGACTCACAGGTGACACAAGGCGACTGAAATCGGTGATAATGTACAGATATATGAATGATGCCAGCCTACAACGAATACCGCCTCACCTTGCACCACAGAAAGGGGAGGTCAGGTTATTCAAGAACAATCTGCTGGAACGGCTTAGCCGGATTTCTCCGCAAACAGTGTTGGCAGTTTACTTGCCTATCATCATTTTCGCAGTTTGGAAAAGTTTTGCTACCGGGGTAGGCACATCTGTTTTCGGGGTTCTTTTTTTAGCGGGCATTTTTTCCTGGACCCTGTTTGAATACATCCTGCATCGTTATGTTTTTCACTTTTTTCCGAATGGTGCTTTCCAGGTTCGGGTGCAGTTCCTGTTTCATGGCGTACATCACCAGTACTCGAATGATAAAGACCGCCTGGTCATGCCAATAACACTGAGCCTGTTGATTACCGTTGTTTTGTTTTTTGTTTTCCAGGCAATTTTTGCAGAATTTGTATGGGGCTTTTTTGCCGGTTTTGCGCTGGGTTACCTGGCCTATGATATGACGCATTACAGTATTCACCATGTGCGGACACCCAAAAATGCCTACCTTAAACGGCTTTGGAAACATCACATGGATCACCATTACAGGGATACCAACAAGGCTTATGGTGTGTCATCAGCACTTTGGGATCATGTATTTGGCAGTATGCAAGAGCATAAAAATGGCCGGAAATGATTTTTTTTGTGGTGTAATTTGTTAGAATTACGCCGTTGTGCCGGTCTCAGGGTTTAGCCTTTCCACCACAATATGTGTACAAAACTGGCAATTTTACATTTAATTAACGACTTACAACGTGAAGTTTGCGAGAATCACTTGTGCAAGGTATGGGTGGGGAGAGAACCAGGCTTGTGAATATTGATAAACCAACAGCCAATAAATCTAAAACAGAGGCGTATTTGGTGCGAAATTACCCCTTTTTGTGCAGAGACTGCAAACGGACACGTTGCAATAAAAGCTTATGAGTCCAACGTATTCCAATAAATCCTTACCGGTAAAGATCACCGGGTATACCAACCTGGTGGAGGTGCTTGAGTACGCCGCCCAGGGTGATACCGGGTTCAATTTTTACGATGGACGTGGTCGCTTGTCTGCGGTACTGCCTTATTCAGAGTTACGCGACGAGGCCAGGGTGCTGGCGCGGCGTCTGCTCGGACTTGGCTGTGAGCACGGTTCACGGGTCGGTATCATTGCCGAAACAGAACCCATGTTTCATCGTTTCTTTTTTGCCTGCCAGTATGCAGGTCTGATCCCGGTGGCATTACCTGCGGGCATACAACTGGGTGCGCATGGTGCTTATGTAAGCCAGGTGCGGCGAATGTTAAAGAGTTGTGGTGCATCGATTGTGGTCGCACCGGATACACATGAAAAATTCATGGCAGAAGCTGTTCAGGGTCTTGATTTGCTGATGGCGGGTACGCAGGGGGATTTCGATGCCTTGCCTGAATCTGATGTAGAGTTTGAGCCCCTGGGTGAAGACGATCCAGCCTATCTGCAATACACCTCTGGCAGCACAAGTTTCCCGCGTGGTGTTGAAGTCACGCAAAAAACAGTACTGAACAACCTGATGGAAATTGCCCGCTACGGGTTAAAACTGACCGCAAAGGATCGGTTTGTGTCGTGGTTGCCTTTCTACCACGATATGGGCCTGGTCGGTTTCATCCTGGTGCCATTGATCGGCCAGTTGTCTGTTGACTACCTTGGTTCACGCACTTTTGCGATGCGCCCGAGGTTGTGGCTGAAAATACTGTCGGATAATGGCGGCACGATTTCTTCAGCACCGACATTCGGTTATGCCCTGTGTGCCATGCGCTTACGTCCGTCCGATGTTGAAGGCTACGATCTCAGTAAATGGCGCGTTGCTTGCGTCGGTGCCGAGCGCATCAACCCCGAACCGCTGGAAACATTTGCAGATATCCTGAAACCGAGTGGTTTTGACCAGAACGCATTTGTGGCCTGTTATGGCATGGCCGAATGTGTACTCGCGACAAGTTTCGCGCCGTTGGGCGAAGGCCTGAACGTCGATGTTGTCGACAGAAAACTAATGGCTGAAACCGGTGAGGCAAGACCTTCGAACGGCAATGCCATAGACACTTCCGCCTATGTGGATTGTGGCAAGCTCCTGCCCGGGTTTGAGTTCTCCATCCTGGACGATGACGGCAATGAGCTGGCGAATCGTCATTGCGGACATATCTATCTGAAAGGCCCCAGCGTAATGCGCGGATATTTCAAAGATGAAGAATCCACCTCCGCCGTCCTGTCAGATGACGGTTGGCTGAATACCGGTGATATCGGTTATCGTATCGACAACCACGTGGTGATCACCTCGCGTAGTAAAGACGTCATCATCATCAAGGGGCGTAACATCTGGCCCTATGACCTGGAAGTGCTGGCGCAGCAGACCGGTGGTGTCAAACTTGGCGGGGTTGCCGCATTTTCGGTGAGCGCTGTTGACCAGGAAGAACAGGCGGTGCTGGTCGTCGAGACCAAGGAAAAGGATACGGATAAACGTCAGCACATTGTTGAAGAAATCAGCCGCTCCATACATGCTCATTTTGGAATCAACGTACTGATTGATCTGACCCCAAGGGGAACATTGCCAAGGACCTCTTCCGGCAAGCTTTCCCGCTCCCAGTCCAAGCAGGACTATCTCGCACGTAAGACTTTGCAAGGTGTAGAGCAATCAGCGACCAGGGTTGGTGATAAGCAGCCAGCCTGATATGCAGGCATCTGGTTACGATGCACCACACCAGCACATCTGTCTTTATCACCGGAGCAACCGGTTTTGTAGGGCAACGCCTGGTTTCCACGCTGTTGCAGCAGGGCCACAGGGTACGGGCAATGATCCGCCCGGAACTAAACACCGATAGCCGCATACCACAGGGCTGTGAACAACTGCCTGTCGGTCTTACAGATATCAAAAAACTGACCGGCATTGTTGCTGAATCCAGTGCGGTGATTTATTGCGCGGGCAGCGTCAGGGGCCGTAAGCCCGCGGACTTCTCCACGGCGAACATCAAGGGTGTCAATGCAATACTGGAGGCTCTGGAGCAGGCAGCGGATGCGCCGCCGTTGTTGCTGCTGTCCTCACTGGCGGCAAGCCGTCCACATCTGTCTGATTACGCCCGCAGCAAGCATGAAGGCGAACAATTGTTGCTGGGCAAACCCTTATTACCCTGGACAATATTGCGACCGCCCGCAGTCTATGGGCCCGGCGACCGGGAAATGTTGCCGATACTGAAAATGATCAGACGCGGTTTGGTCGTACATGCCGGTCCGCGTGACCAGCGTTTGTCCCTGTTGCACGTTGATGACCTCGCCAATGCAATTGCAGCCTGGTTATTGGTATCGCGACGGAGCTCACACAAAACCTATGCCATTGATGATGGCACGCCCGGTGGGTATGGCTGGGAAAAGATCGGTGAAGCGGTAAGTACCGGAGGATTCCGGACACTGACCATGCCGCGTTTTATATTGGGAGCCAGCGCACGAATAAACCTTTTACTTTCATCGTTACTGGGTTATTCGCCCATGCTGACGCCTGGCAAGGTACGTGAACTCATACAGCCGGACTGGTTGTGTGATAACAGCGATTTTTCAGATATTTCAGGCTGGGAACCACGTCTGGATTTGAAACAGGGCGTGCAGCAATTATTCCAAACGGAAAGCAGGCGGTCGGGCGGCTGATTGTTATTTAAATTTAACGCAAGATCATCCATCCTGCGCTACAATTCCCGCTTCATGCAGCCAAAATCTGGCGGAGATTTGATTGAATAATTCAACTGAAGCAGTAGGCGGAAAGCTGGCTCATATCCTGACTGAATACCTGAAGAATAACTGGGTGGATTCACCGTCAAGCAATAGAACGATTACGGCAACTACCAACATGGTGACAGAGTTGCAACTGGACTCCTTCCAGGTAATGGAATTCATGCTGGAAGTGGAGGATCATTACGATATCGCCATTGATCTTGAAAGCCTGTCAAATATCCAGACCATCAATGACCTCGCCGGTGTAGTCATCGCAGCTCACCAGGAATAGCCCGGTATGTCACTTCTGGACAAATTCTCTGTTGCGGAGCAGTTGAAATCGGGTCTGTTGAATGTCGGGATGGATCCAACAAGTGTCGTGTTCGAGTCCGTTAGCTCCGCTACCGAAGGCGTTGTGAACGGCCGCAAAACCATCCTCGCCGGCACCAATAATTACCTCGGCCTGACATTTGATCCTGATTGCATTGCTGCCGGTGTTGCCGCCATGCAAACACAGGGCACCGGCACCACCGGTTCGCGTATGGCCAATGGCAGCTACGCAGCACATGGTGCACTTGAAGCTGAGCTTGCTGATTTTTTCCAGTGTGCAAATGCCATGGTCTTTTCAACGGGCTATACCGCCAACCTGGGTGTACTCACTGCCTTATTGGGCAAAGGTGATGCGGTGTTGCTGGATTCTGATGCCCACGCCAGTCTTTACGATGGATGCCGCATGAGCGGCGCAGATATATTTCGTTTTAAACACAATGACGTACAGAGCCTGGAGCGCCGTCTTGCACGATTAAAAGAGCGCACCAACCGCTGCCTGATTGTGGTTGAGGGCGTGTATAGCGTACTGGGTGATTGTGCGCCGCTGACAGAAATCGTAGCGCTCAAGGAACGTTTTGGCGCCAGCCTGCTGGTCGATGAAGCACATTCTCTCGGTGTTTACGGCGAGCGTGGTTGTGGTGTTGCCGAGGCGCAGGGAGTACTGGACGAGGTTGATTTTATCGTTGGCACCTTCAGCAAAAGCCTGGGAGCGATGGGTGGTTTCTGTGCCAGCAAGCATGATGTATTGGGATTGTTCCGTTATGTTTCACGGCCGTTCATGTTCACGGCCTCACCGAGTCCGTCTGTTATGGCTACCACCCGGGAAGCACTGCACCAGTTGCGCGCGCGGACCGAGTTAAAAGAGACGTTGTGGTCGAATGCAAAGCGGCTTTATACAGGTCTGCAGGATCTGGGATTGGAGCTGGGGCCGGAAATCAGCCCGGTAATAGCAGTTCTTTGCGAGGACAGGGAATCAGCATTGTCAAACTGGAATAAATTGCTGGAAGCGGGTGTATACGTCAATATGATGTTGCCGCCGGCGACCCCCGGTGGTGCCTGCTTTTTGCGTTGCAGCATCAGCGCAGCACATACACCGGACCAGATCAGCACGATTATCGAGAAATTTGCAGACCTTTTAAAACCGGGGTCAGAGTAAAAACCAGGGGAATTTCAATTCCCCTGGTTTTTACTCTGACCCCGCTGCGTACGTGTTCCGCACCATCCTGAGCATCAGCAGCAATGTGAGCAGGCTACCTGCACCGGCCGCTACGCCTGGTCCTGATAAACCCATGACCGGGGTCAGTACATAAAACAGACCAAGGTAAATCAAAACACCCAGCAAATGGATACGCAGGACCTGAGAAACCTTGCCCATTGCATATGCTGCGGCACGCATTGGCGAACCTGCGAGTTCAAAAGTCGCCGCCAGTAACATCAGTGTCAGCAGGGTCGCAGCCCCGGTATATTCAGAGCCGATAATACCGAGGATTGGCGCAGCGGCGGGTATTGACAGCAAAACAAGCAATAATCCTGCCGCGCCGGCTACCTTGACCGCACGGAAACCCAGTTCATGAAAACCTTCAGCTTCGGTGTGTAAAATGCGGGTCAGGTCCGGGAACAATACTTCGCGCAACATCATCGCCGGTTTGCTCAATATGCTGGAGAAATCACGCGCCAGCCGGAACATGCCGGCCGCAGCCGGTCCAAGCAAGCTGCCGGCAAGCAGAACGGACAGGTGTTTTGGCAACAGGTCAATATTGGTCTGCCAGTAAAGCACCGTTATGAAGTGACGAAACTCCTTGCTTGTTTTGCAAGCCGCACGCCAGGTTCCGCCGTCAGGGCTGCCTGCTTTCCACATCGGTAGCTTGAAATGTTTTTTAAGCTCCAGGTGCCCGCGGATAAACAGCCAGCTGTTTTCCACCACAAAGGCCGTTGCCCAGATGGCGATAAATACATACATGCCGGCATCCAGGGTCCAGGCCAGGGCAACCCCTGCAATGCGAATCGCCGGGCCTACAGTGTAAAAAACACTGATTGCATCAAAGCGGTCATATAACCGCAATATACCGTTGGGCGTGTTGCTGACGGTGGTCAGCATAACAAGGCTGTACAGACCAGCCAAAGAGACCATCTCTGCATTCCAGTGCAGGTAGCTGCCCGCAATCGAAGCTGCGGAAATACCAACCAGCGTTGCTGCAATTGCAGATGCCATATCGATCAGCGTGGTGGTACGAAACAGCCGTTTCAAGCCATCCTGTTCACCAGTCTCATGCAGTGGAACCCCAAAACGCACGATCGCCTCGTAGGTTCTGAAATTCAGGATACCCCGAACGGCCAGCACGTAAGTATGCAGCAATATTACAAGACCGAACTCTGTGGCGGACAGGGCGTTGGCCATCAACGCCGTTGCCGCCAGTGTAAAGACCGCAGCAATGCCGCGTCCGCGTAGCACCACACCGAAGTTCTTAAGTACCCGTCCCGAGACGTCTGCGCTCATTACCGGAAGGCCCCCCGGCGGTAAAGCTTCCATATCAGGGGCCATGAAAATATTAACGGGTGCCTGAGTTGCCGTTGGCTGGGTTCGATGTAAATACCGGAATGGCGTTCAATTTTCCATAAAAGATATTCAAGTGGCTCATTGAAGGTGAATGCTGCTTTGAACAGACGCAGCATCGATAGCAACTTGCCCTGTATGCGGCGCAGCCACCAACTCAACGAAGACAGCCTGCTGGAAAATCCACTGCTTTGCTTGCAGAACATGTGTTCGGGTTCCGGACCTGAAAGATTCGGGTTATCACGGGCAAAAGCGCTTGTTACGCTGTCAAAGTATGCCGGGTTGTAGTCATAAATGGATTCGCCACGCTTGTTGCTTTCCGTGCGCAGTTCGCATTGATAAGTCAGTGACAGACCGCGGGTCCATAACTCTCTGCTGCTGAAACGATCCCCCATGGCGGGTAGTACCCAGTGCACAAAATTGCTGGAGGCGCTGGTGAATGCCTCTTTCAAAACAGTTTGTGTAGCTTCATCGCGTACGTACAGCACTTCACAGGGTTGTGCAAAACGGGCCCAAAAATAGGAATGAAAATCATGTTGCACGGCGTGGCGAAAACGTCGCAGTGTCAGCAGCGCATACTTGGCCCGCATGGCATGGCTGTTTGCACCGGTTTCACCTGTTTTGTGGTGAATGTGGTAAACATTGGGCGGTAGCAGCCTGCACATCAATCCTTGCCAGGCCGAACCAAGGGTGTGGTAATCCTCCACCAGCACATAAAAATCCAGCATGGTATCGCGTTTACCGCGCAGCCAGGAGCCATAGACCAGTATGGCCAGCAGTGCGTCGCCGTGTTTGTGCCTGATTTCTTCAAGCAAGGGCTCAAGATTTTCTCGCATAGGCCCCCCGGGTTGTACCAAAAATTGAATATGAAAACGCGCCTGGCCCGGTTGCGACACCACTTTCACTCAGCCATGAACTCAATGGACCCCCTGTGAGCCTGACGATAAATGCCTGAACCAGGCGCACTACCAGCATGACTGTCGTCAGGGCTGACCAGAAAGTAACAGCGATAAACCCCCACTCCGGCTTGCCCACCAGGAGGCTTAGTGTCAACAGGATCAGGCAGGGATTGCGCCGCGCCGTGACCAGCCTGAACCATGCATCATAGGGCCGCCATGTAAATATGCTGCAACTCCCCAGCAGCGGAAAAATGCCTTCAACGATCCGTCCGCCAACATAAGCGATGACGATGATCCAATACATTTGTTCAAGTCCCTGACCCAGTACAGCCTGGAAACCAGTCAACGACATGCCCCAGAATATATACCAGAACGGCGGGTGAAACAGATCGATCGCATGGTCGAACAGGTGGCCGAACTTGCTGGATTGGATGGTGACACGGGCAAGCTTGCCGTCGACCGTATCGAGAAAGGTCATGATCCAGCCGGCCAGTAGTCCCCAGCCATAATGCCTGTTCAGGAACAGGTAACAGGCTGCCACTACCAACGCCAATCCAAGTGCCGTAACCATGTTCGGGGATATGCGCAAAGAGGCGCACAGGTGTACAACGTGCCTGGCCGGTTTTGGCCAGACAAATTTGGTAACAAGGTCCGTAATACCCCGGTAGGCATTGCCGTACAAGGTATTTTCCAGCTCGGATTTACGTTCTCTGGTAACGGCTTCAAGCAGAGGCCGGGTCGATCTGCGTAAATTCTCATCAAAGGATTCCATGTCGCTGGTGCTTATGAACTGTAGAGCGGGATTCAGATCCTGCCTGGAATCCTGCATGTATTTCAATACATCCGGCAAGTGACCTGCATCCACAAAGGCTGCGGCAGCAGAATTATTCGTGTGCAGTAAAATGGAATTGATCCGTTCCAGCAAGCCCTTGATGGTACGGTTTTCGAACAGGTAGGAGCCGTTGAATAACAGAACCCTGCTGTCATCAGGTGCCTCGCCAATCTTGTTCAGCCAGCGTATATCGTTGAATTTACCTGAAAGTTCCTTGCTGATCTCTCTCAGTTGCCGTTGCAGGCGTTGCCCGGAGTCAAGACCCCACAAACGGATCGGGGAATTTTCGGAAACAAGCGCGTAAATGGTCATGTTATATTGCGACTCGGGTCAGTGACGGGAAAGGCCGGTTGATGGTTTCTTGTAGCAATGAAAGCATGGATTATAGACAGTGCAGCGCCAGGGTGAAGGATTAATGCGTCTGGTTCATTTGACTGACCCACACTTGAGTCACCTTGATGGTGTGAAATTCTCTGATCTTCGGGGTAAGCGTTGGTCCGGTTTTGTTTCATGGCATAAAAACCGGCGAAAAAAACACCTCGCGACAGTATTGGAGAAGTTGTCCGGTGCGGTCCGGGCCGAGAACGCTGATCAAATTCTATTGACCGGTGACCTGGTGCAAATTGGTTTACCAGCAGAAATTGCACAAGCCACTCAATGGTTGGCAGCACTGGGCGCCGCTGAGCGGCTTATGCTGGTGCCGGGCAACCATGATATATACGCACGGGAAAGTGCTGATACAGTCTATCAGGCATGGTCTCAGTACCTGTTTCAGGGTGATTATAAAGGTGATTATCCAGGTGCGAGCGGTGTCGCGGGTCAGTTCCCTGTTTTACGCAAGCTGGGCAAACTGAGTTTGATCGGGCTTTCAACCGCCTGTGTCACGCCGGTGTTTATGGCCAGTGGTAAATTGGGCCAGGAGCAGCTGGAAAAACTGGCTGAATTGCTGGACCAGGCTGCCCTTGAAAAACAAACGGTATGTTTGTTAATCCATCACCCGCCACTGCCCGGTATGACAAAATGGCGCAAGGCACTTGCCGATGCCGATGCTTTACAAGCTGTACTGGAGGTTTATCCGCCGTTGTTGATTTTTCACGGTCATCTTCACCATAACCGGGAGCAGCAGTGGGGGAATACACGTATTTATTGCACGGCATCGGCGTCCAGTGCCAGCGATGCATCCTACCGTGTACTTGATATTGAAGACAATGGAGACCACCTGGCTTTTCGAATGGCCCTGAAATCAATCGCCATTGCAGAAGCGGGCGAAGCGGAATTTGTTACGGTGGATGAACAGTCGTGGCAAGTTCAAAAATATATTGATTGAATCGTCTTTTCACAAGTTGTGGTGACGTATGGCGGCGATCGCAATCGCCAGCAGAACAAAGGGCGGTAACAGGATAAGCAATGCGGGGTTCAGGCCTAAAATACCCGCCAGGTGACCGCTCAATTGTTGCAGCAGGTAGAAACCGATGCCAATCAAACCACCGATCATGGTGCGCTGGCTGGCAGATACCGCCCTGACCGAGCCCAGCAGGAATGGCAAAGACATCAGGGCCATGGCCAGCAAGGAGGGCAGCAAGCTGATTTGCTGCCAAAGCACGACCTCGTACTGGTGCGTATCAAGTTGATTATGCCTCAGGTTTGTGATGGTATTCACCAGGTCATTCGGTGCCAGGGCTTCAAGCGGTAAGATCAAAACTGCGGCTTGTTCAGCCGATAGCAAACCATTCCATTGCATGCTTTTTCGCGCTGTCTCAAGCACTTTCGTATCCTCGAACCTGCTCTCCAACACATCGGTTAGCAACCAGTTCTCCTGCCCGGTATGGAAGGCATTGGATGCCTGTATCAATTGTGTCAGCCGGCCTTGTCCATCGGTCGAGAGAATTTCGATATCAACCAAAGTCCGATCAGATTGCACGCTGTTAACACGGATAAAGTGCCTGCCACTGCGGGTCCAGAATGCCTGTGAATTCCCCGTCCTGGCTTCAGTACTCTGCAATGCCTGGCCGCGTAGCGTGGCCGCTTCACGTTCAAACCCGGGCACCACCCAGAACTGTAGCGCTGTTATGAAAAAGCCCAAAAACACGGCCAGCACAGCAACGGTCTGGGCAATTCGTCTCTTTGATATACCGCTGGTGCGGATGGCGATCAGTTCGTGGTGGTTGGCCATGGCGCCCAGCCCCAATAAGCCACCCAACAGTGCAGTAACGGGCAGCAATTCCACGATGCGTTTGGGTGTCGTCAAAAATACGACCATCAAGGCATCGGGCAGCGCAAAACTGCCTTTGCCGACGTCTTCCAGTTCCTCTGCCAGTGCCATGAAGCTGAATAAAGCGAGTAACAACAGCAATACCGGGATAATTCCGGCCAGGAATTGTTGCATGATATAGCGATCAATCCTGAGCACGTCTGTCTTTTATCTTTTTGAGGATTGCGGGTGTATACAGGCCTGCAACCACCAGTAAAAGCAAGCCGGGCACCCACCAGATGTAGGCGCTGCTGCCCTGTTCCACCCAACTGCGGCTTACATCCAGCAGGATGAAATAAATGGCATAAATTCCCAATGCCAGCAGCATCTTTGCATAGCGCCCCTGCCGGGGGCGGCTGCGGCTTAACGGGATGGCGGCCAATGCCAGCAGCAGGGCAGATACCGGCGTGGACAAACGCCATTGAAATTCCGCCCGGTCAGTCGGGTCAGTGGAATACACCAGTGAATGGGTGGTGGCCGACTTGACCTTGTAAGCCGGGGTTTGAGGTGTTTCGACAGACAGCCAGATTGTAAATCTTCCAAATTGGGCAGAAAAATCATTGCCGCTCGGGACCTTTTTGAAAACACGCACATCGTTGAGTTGCAAGCGGTGATACAAGGGTTTGGCAAAGTATTCAAAAACACCACTGGAGGCGGTAATAACCTGCAGATCCTCGCCTTTGCGTGTACGCACAAAAACGCCTTCCAGATCACTGCCGTTTTCAGCAATGTGCTCGATAAAGACCGTGCGCTCGTTCTCACCAAAGGTATAAAAGCGGGCTTCCCGTATGCGTCCTGTTTCCGCAGATGCCTCTGCTGCAGCCTTGATTGCATACGACTGCGAATAAGCCCAGGGGCGTCCATAGGTTGACAGCACGGCAACCACGATTGCCAGGACAAAGGCCAGCCGCATCAGCGGGCGTAGCAGGCGTGCTTCGGAGATACCACTGGCACGCATTGCATAGATCTCGGAGTCAGTGTACAGACGCCCAAGACCGGTCATTACAGCGAGGAACAGACTCAATGGCAACAGCACGTCCAGTGAAATAATAGCTTTGAAAAAAGTCAGCTGCGCAACCTCACCGGGCTGTAAGAGACCCGCGTCGGCATCCACCAAAAAACGGCTCAGGCTGTAGGTAATAAATATGATCACCAGCGCGGTACAAATGCCGAGCAAAGGATGCATGACTTCCCGGATCAGGTAATGATCGATGATATTTTTTGCAGGCATCAATGTGCTTTTGTATGTGAGACCATGATTTTAAGTGACAATGTCTGTATCAGTACTTGCTATGATCAGGTAGCTTGGTAGCTATTTCCAGTGTTTCATTAAGAGATTGGTATGTTAAAAGCAGTTTTATACACCCTCGCATTACTTTATTTACTGGTATTTGCGCCTTGTTTGGCATCAGCGTCAGGCGATGATAAATTTGAAACGATCCGTATCAGTGCAGATGAAGCCAGCGAGGATATGCAACCGGGCATCCTGCATTTTAAAGGCCATTTCCACATGCAAAGCAATGATTGGCGACTGGAATCCACGCTGGCGACGGTATATGGCCCGCCGGACCGGCCGGACAGAATTTATCTTGAAGGTTCACCGGCACTATTCCTGGTCAGTATGGATGAAAATGAAGGCCAGGGCGTGGTAGAGGCCACTGCACCGGTGATGGAATACCAGCGTTCCACCAATCTGTTGACATTGTCCGGTGGCGCCATGCTGAAGCTGGATGGGGAAGTTGTAAGGAGCACGGTGATCGAATACAACATCAGCACCGACCGCTATCAGGCCGGTGGTGCTGATGGCGTGATGATCGAGGTTCCCGGAGTCGATTAAACCTGCCGTTCAATAATGGTATCCCCGTGCAAAACGATATGGGCCAAATGGCCTGGGGATTATAATTCATTCCCCATAAGGATGACGGGAGGGTAGGGAGGTTCAGGTCATTCCGGCCATTGCGTGACAACATCCGCCGCCGCAGCAAAGTCGGCCGCATCGTCTACTTCACACCAACTCATACCCTGGATCGGACAAATACCAGCTATGCCCTCACCGGCAAGCTGGTCGATGGCAGACAGGTACCACAGTTTGAGTGCATCCGTCTTGTCCATCATTTCTTCAAGTTTTTCAGTAAATGCGAGTGCACCGGTTTCATTGAAGACCATCAGGCCAATGCTTTCCCCGTTTACGAGGTGGATATCCAGTTGTTTGCTGACTTTAATCAACCGGTCATCATCGGCAATGATCTTCATATCATCAAAATCAAAATGAGGCTTGTTGTCGGTGGCCAGGGTTATGGGATAACTTTGGTCACTGGCGAGCAGGTGTTGCAGAACCGCAGCTTCAAACAGCGTATCACCATTCATCAGCACAAAAGGCCCGTCCATTTCGAAACGTGCCTCCCAACAGGTGCCCAGGTTGTCGGTGTGCGCATACATAGGGTTATGCAAAGTCCTTACCTTGATACCAGTGACCCTGTCTACGATTGCATCGACCATTTCAAAGGCAAAACCGGTCACGACCACGACCTCGTCGATGTCACACTTCGCGATCTGGCGCAATTGCCATTCAAGAATAGAAATACCATGCAAGGGCAGACAACACTTGGCCATGTTTGAGGTCAGAGGCAACAGCCGGCGACCCTGGCCTGCGGCTAATATGATAGCTTTCAATAAAATTCCAGCCTGTAAGAAAAGTGCTGCATTAAAACACGAATTCACCAATCTGCAAAATGCAAAATTGATACAATTGTGCGCATGTTGATCGATCTTGAAAAATCAACCAACGATGTTCTGCTGGAAGCTGAAATCTGTATCGTTGGTGCGGGAGCAGCGGGCGTCGCATTGGCCAGGGACCTGATGAATGCGGGGCGGGACATATGTCTTCTGGAGGGCGGCGGGATGGATTATGAAGATCATACCCAGTCGTTATTCAAAGGCAAAAATATTGGCATGGAATATTACGACCTTGATCATGCCCGACTGCGTTTTTTTGGTGGCACAACCAATATCTGGGGCGGACGCAGTGTTCCGCTGGATCCGATCGATTTTGAGAAACGTGACTGGGTGCCACATAGCGGCTGGCCGATCACACTGGATGACCTGCAGGGTTATTACCGCATTGCCCATGATTCACTTGAACTGGGCGAGTTTGATTATGAAGCCGGGAACTGGGAAAAACTCCAGTTAAGCCCCGTCGATTTTGATCCAGCAGCAATTACCACACGCTTCTGGCGCTTCGATGATCTTGCGGAACGTTTTAACAGCCGGCGTAGTGACGATTTGATCAATGCGTCTAATGTACAAATTGTTCTGCATGCAAATACCGTCGCGCTTCAGGCGACTGAAAATGCCTCCGGCATCACGCATCTCGATGCAAAATCACTGCAAGGCAAAAAATTGCAGGTACGTGCCCGTCATTTCGTACTTGCCTGTGGTGCGATAGAAAATGCCCGCCTGTTACTGGCCTCAGATAGTGTGGAATCCAATGGAATTGGTAACCATTATGATCAGCTGGGCCGATACTTTATGGAACATCCGCACGGCAGGATTGCCCATGTCGAAACATCGGATCCGGCCGCGTTCTGGGCTCTATACCGCAAGCGCTATCCGGCAACAGGTGTGCCGCTCGCTCCTGCATTGGTATTGCCGCCGTCATTGCAGGAACGCCTGGGTATTCTCAATAGCGCGGCCACCTTCAAACTGCAGAAGGACCCAAACCACGGCGTGGCCATGAGCAAAAAGGTTTACATGAACCTGAAATACAGTTTGTCACCCACCAAATCAGGCCGGCGGCTGTGGCAGACCTGGCGGGGCGCCCAGGACTGGTTACAACGCCATGTCTCCATGCCGTTATTGCGATTTGGTGTCAAAGTAAACCGCATGGGTCTGTATGTGATGGCCCGTGCCGAACAGGCCCCAAACCCTGATAGCCGGGTGCGCTTGTCAGCCGATAAAGATGCACTGGGTTGCCCAAGGGCAGACCTCGACTGGCGACTCAGCGCCCTGGATAAAGAAACCATGCTGCAATTCGGCAAAACATTACAACGGGAGTTTGACCGGCTCGGGCTGGGCAAGGTGACAACCTACGAGTGGCTGGAGGACGGCACACCCGACTGGCCGGTTGATGCGAGCGTAGGCAATCATCCCATCGGCGGCTATCACCATATGGGTACGACGCGTATGAGTACATCAGCCAGAAATGGCGTGGTGGATGCCAACTGCACCGTGCATGGTTATCACAACCTGCACATTGCTGGCAGCTCAGTGTTTACTACCGGGGGGTGGGCTAATCCTACTTTGACCCTCTTGGCGTTGACGCACCGGCTTGGTGATCATCTGAATCGTTTGCTGGATAGGTAAGAGCTGTTTGTTGGTTAACTGGAAAGTGCGTGCGAGGCCACGCATCACGGGTTGGGTGAAGCTTCTGAGACACGCTGCAAGTACACGGCCCAGGCCGCCCTCTCGACCGGTTCCCGGTCTCACCTTGTCCCTGTAAGCTCTGACGCGAACTTCCCTGTTCGCGAAGGTCTCAGAACCTTCACCCAACCCATGCTGCTGTGACGTGTGGCTCGAATTACCTGTTTTCTTGAACTGGAAGAATCCATATTCGCTCAAGCGGGGATTATGTACAGGATGTACGGTATATCGCGAAAGAGCATATGGAGAAGGTGAGACCAGAACTGGTCGAGAGGCTGGCCTGGGCCATGTGCGGCGCGATTGTGTCAGTTTTGCACCGCGTATCAATGACCAATTCCTAAAAACTGACACCACTAGTGTCGTGTCTCAGGGGGAAGTACCCGTGTCGCCGCGATCGGATAGCACCAGTCATGCAGGATCACTAGTGTGAGCACCATCCACCTCTGATAAAAGTTTCTCAGCCAATTTCTGATCTGCAATCGAATCTACATCAACAGCAGCCCGGGCAAAGTTCACTTCCACATGGCCGATCCGGCATTCTGCAGCAGTCGATAATGTACGCATGGCGTCTTCTACGGTCAGGCGTCTGAACAGGTAACGCAAAAGAGCAATGGGGCCGAACCGGCGTGCAATACGCCAGGGATGTTTGCGGTCGGCTTCCGACTGACGCCAGAACCCAAGGGCCTTGCAGCCATCAGGCGACATGATGGCAACCAGATTGCTGCCGCAAAATTGTCCGTTGGAAAATTTTAATACCGTGCGTTTGGACTCCGGCCAGGCAGCCCTAACCAGTGCGTAGGGCACAAAACCTATGACGAGATCGTAATCAGAGTGATTGCCGGCAGAAATCGCCTGATTGCAGAAGTCATCCACGATTTCAGCGGTCAGCAATGCATGATCGCCGGCTGTCAGCAGGGCAGGGAAGTGATCCAGTTTCCGCAGTGCCGATAATGCACTGGCGGCCGGACCCACGGTTGGTTCCAGCCATTCATAATCCGGGTCTTGCAGCAGGCTTTTTAACTCTTTACTGGATTCAACGACGTCAGCCGCTGGACCGCAAATGATTCCACCATCCGTTTGCCGGCTGTCTTTAATGGTCTGCATGACGCGGGCGAGTGCTGGTTTGCCGGCTACCGGGACCATCACACTGGCTGAAATATTGAAGGCCTGGCTCAGCGCACTGCCACCCGGACGTTCTCCCGCGAGTATTACCGAGCGAAATTTTGCAGTTTGCTCAAGCTGGATACAGCTTGATTCATTACAAATCTTTTTCATACATCCGGTATCGTTTTGTTACTTCGCCACCGATGCTTTCAATAATATTTCTGACACCGTGGTTATGGTCAAGTATCCAGGACATCTCGCAGCGCTTGAGACCCCTGCCAGTACCGGCGTCCATAGCAGCTTTAATCACCATGTATGCCAGCGCCGGGCCGAAGCGGGTATTCTGGTATTTTTGCCTGACACCCATCAGTGCCACCCTCGCTGTTTTCGGAAATCCTACTTTCAGACGCCACAATAACCTGGCCCAGCCGAATGGGAACAGGCGGCCGTCAAGGTCAGCAATGGCCTCATTGATGTTGGGGATCAGGACATTAAAAGCAGCGGGCTCACCATCGATTTCTGCGACCTGGATGAAGTCCTCGGGTAGCAACATCAATAATTCCTTGCCGATAGCCCTGAATTCCTCACGTGTGAATGGTACAAAATTCCAGTTGTTTTCCCAGGCGTCATTGAAGATATCCCGCATGATCTCAAGTTCAGCTTCTTTTTCTCTGCGATTCAGGCAACGGACGTTGACACGTTTGGCGCTCCTGTTGATCAATGCCTGCATAACCCTCGGTATCGTGAGTGTGTTGTTGTCCATTTCATATGCCAGCAGGTCCTGTGCCTGTTGGTAGCCGCAACGCTCAATGGCAGCATCGTAATAGCGTGGTGAATGACCCATCATGACGTAGGGCGGGGTATCAAATCCGTCGACCAGGATTCCAACCTCCTGGTTAATGCCGAGGTTGAAAGGTCCTATGACCTGTTTCATGCCCCGGGTCCGCAACCAGTTCTCAGCAGTTTCAAACAAGGCCTTGAATACAGCATCGTCATCCGGGGCTTCAATCAATCCGAAAAACCCCGTTTTGTTGTCGTATTGTTGCTGATGCAGGTGGTCAATTTGTGCTGAAATTCGACCGACCGGTTGCCCGTCCCGATAGGCGATCCATGCACACCAGTCGGCGTGCTTGAAAAAGGGTTGTTTGGGTGAAAACGCCTCTTTGCGCTCGGCAATCAGCGGTGGCACCCAGTTCGGGTCATCCTTGTAAACACTCCAGGGGACCTTGATAAAAGTTTTAAGCGCCTGTTTCCCGGAAACTTCCCTGATTTCTATTGCTGTGTCAGAAAGATTGGTCATGTTCTGATTTCCAGTAACTGTTGTTTACCCGTAACCGGGAAGGACGGGGCATGACGTGAAAAAAGAGTGTGCTCACTTTGCTGCCCGCCGGATAGCAGAAAAAATGTCGAGATACCGTTTGGCGATGCTTTTCCCGTCCATTTCCGAGGCAAATGCCTGCGCGGCAGCGGATAGCTGGTCACGCTGTTGTTTCGATTCAGCCAATTCCATAATCTTGTTTGTCATGCCAAGCCAGTCATCACAGATTATAGCTTCACGACCATTAACAACAGGGATACCCTCAATTCCCTTGGAAGTGCTGACGACGGGTAATCCTGCGGCAAAACAATCGATGATTTTCATTCGTGTACCACCGCCTTCACGCAATGGAATGACCGCCAGGTCACAGGCCTTCAGCCACGGGCCGACATCATCAACACTGCCGGTGAAGTGAATGTTGGGGTGCAGGTCTTCAGTCGGCGGGATTACGTCCTATGGCTATGACATGAAAAGTGGCTTGGCCACCCTCCAGTTGGGGTAACAATATTTGCTTAAAAACATGCAGGGCATCACGGTTGGGTGGATAGGAAAATGTCCCGTGGAACGCAATTAACACCGCGTTATCCGGCAGGCCAAAATCGCTTCGTAACGAGTCTTTTGCCGGCAATTTGTAAGGATCAGGATTAAAGCCATGGGGAATCGTATTCAGCAGCTCAGGTTTTACACCATCGTTAAGTAATATCTGGCGATCGTTGTCCGAGACGCAGATGACCGCATCGGAGCGGTTGCACAGATCGATTTCGATCGCCTGGAGGTTGCGGAACTGCTCATCGGAAAGTTCGCTCACCTGCACTTTGAGCCGGGCATATTCGACATTGTGCTCGACCAATACGACCGCAGCGTTGAGGATTTCCCGGGCATCGATACAGGGTTTCGCGTAAGCCGGAAATTCAGCCTGCAGGATACCGGCGTTCAGCCTTTTGCCGACATACAGACAATGCCAGAAAAAACTGTTGTCGGTCAGTGGCAGGTATAAAAAGCTGTTGCTTTCAGGCAAATCCTTGCTGAAATGCAAAAGACGGGTCAATGAGCGTGGCATGCTCAGCAATCGCAACCAGATTGGTAATCGAAGACGCTGTTTTTGGCCGTTTTCGAACAGCCACCAGTATTTTCTGTCATCACTGACTACGCCAACCTTAATGCCGTGTTGAGACAAGCCCCGGGCGGTTTCAACGATCTTGACCGCAGCGCCGTGGTCGTCCGGAAACAGGTCACTGCGGGTAACGATCACGATATTGCTGCCGGGCGCGGTTGCAGAACCAGACCGGAAAAGCCGACTGAGACCAACGCGTCTGAGTAAGCGGGCTTGACGTTTCAGTCGTTCCGGCCAGGGTGGTTTACCAAGGACAACAGCTGCGGGCTGTTGCTGGCTCACGGGTAAGTGGGGCGCCTTGGCCGGCATTTCCAGCCAGTCCAGCAACGGCCTGGCAGCAATGTCCGGGTTCAATACCTCTGCAACCAGGCGCAGCGCGTTTTCAGAGCGTCTTTTCCACTCTTCAGGATCCTTCATGATTTCGCGCAACAATCCGGTAACTTCCTCCGGGCCTTCGACGGTCCAGCCTGCATCATATTGTTTGACCAGTGCGGCGATTGGCAGGTAGTCATTGCAAATTAACGGCAAGCCATGACGCAGGAATTCCAGGGAACGGAATGACTGGCTGTATTTTCTTTCAATGTTCGATTGCGCAACTTCCAGGCCGATGTGAGCAGACTCCAGCAGGAAACGACTGAAGTGAGAGTAGGGTGATAGCTCCTGGGTTTGATACGTGGGTGTTGATTGACTCTGTTGCGGGGGCTCTTCCTGCCAACGGTATTGACCGCCAAACAGCACCAGCTGCGGCGCTTCGGATTCCGCGTCATCTTTCATGCCCTGAATAGCCTGCCAGTATGCCTCGGATTTTCTCCAGGGCCAGTGGACACCACCACTGACCAGGGTCCAGCCGCTGCTCATAGGGTCGGACTCCGGCCTGCCGGCGGGTTCCGCTGCCAATGGTACGACCAGCACGGGTTCGCTGCCGCGCAGATCAAAACCCTGCTTGTAGCAAAGTAAGCCACAGCAGGTCGCGTTGTGCATCATTGCCGGTCAAAAGCAGGTCACATTTTGACAGGTAGCGCTGTAATCTTTTCAGTTCAGAACCGACCTGTTCCGGGTGTTCATACAGTTCTTCCAGCGGTCTGGGAGCGACAAAATCCAGGATGACGGGTTGCTGTAACTCGAACGGCAATAAATCCAGCAACTCCCAATATGCAACCAGGATTGCATCGGGGTTCCGGCTGGTGATGGTTGCCTGTAACTCATCGCGGTTATGGAAAGCGTCCGGGTGAGAACCGTCTTGCCTGTCCAGCCATGTTTGCGTGATGTCATGTCCCGCACGGCTCAGCGCCCCTTCTAGTTGTGCCGTGCGAATGGCATTGCCTGTTGCGACAGCATCAGACGTTAACGGGGGCTCCTGTGTGATCAGAAGTATCAGCATGGTGTCATAGGTTCCCCTGGGGCCTGCAAACGGGTCCTAATTGGCCAGCAACAGGTAGCTGGCAAGGCCGATGAAGGCGAAGATGCCAATAACATCGGTAACCGTTGTCAATACAACACCGCCTGCCAGCGCGGGGTCAATTGACATGCGTTTCAAAATAACCGGGATCAATGCACCGGCCAGTGCGCCGGCCACCAGGTTCACAATAATCGCAATGCCCATCACGAAACCCAGCCCGGGGTTGCCATACCAAAAATAGGCAATGGCTGCGATGATGATAGAAAAGACGATCCCGTTGAGAATGCCAACGGCCAGTTCCTTGCGCAGAATGGCCATGGAATTGCGCGCACTGACCTGACCGGTCGCCATACCCCTGATCATCAATGTAAGGGTTTGCGTACCCGCGATACCACCCATACTCATGACTACCGGGAACAAAACGGCGAGTTCAACCAGTTCGTCCAGTGTTGGCTGGAATGTATACAGGACTACAGCTGCCAGCAAGGCGGTAATCAGATTTACACCCAGCCATATCCAACGTCGCCGGGCAGATTGCAGCACCGGTGCAAACATGTCGTCCTCTTCATCCAGGCCGGCAGCGGTCAGCACCATGTGCTCGCCTTCTTCACGTATGACGTCAACGACATCGTCAATGGTGATCCGGCCCAACAGCATGCCCTCCTGGTCGGTCACCGGGGCCGATACCAGGTCATCGTGTTCAAACTCAATGGCTACCTGCCGGGCAGGCATATCGACAGGGATGGCATCGGTTGTCGTGTCGATCAGATCCGTGACCTGGCTGGAGGGGTTCTTGGTCAGCACATCAGCAAGCTTGAGTTGGCCGAGGTATTTCCCGGCACGATTTACAACGAACAACTGGTCAAATACCTCAGGTAACTCACCGCGTACGCGCAGGTAGCGTAATACCACATCCAGGCTGACATCCGGGCGCACCGTCACCACATCGGGATTCATCAGGCCGCCGGCTGAATCCTCCGGATAGGACATGACCTGTTCCAGTCTCTCGCGGTCCTGCCTGTCCATGGCGCGCAAAACTTCGGTGACAACTGCGTCCGGAAGGTCGTTTAGGATATCAGCGATGTCATCGATTTCCAGATCACCAACGGCCTGGACCAGGTCATCGGGTGAAGTATCGCGGATCAGTCCTGCACGTACTTCATCATTGACCTCAACCAGTACGTCGCCGTCCAGATCAACTTTAACCAGGTCCCAGACGGCCTGGCGCCGGGCCATTGGCAATGATTCAAGCAAATCGCCAATTTCGGCACCGTTGAGGCTGTTGATCAGTTGTTTGACCTTTGACTGAACACCACTGTCCAGCGCTTCGGACAAGCGATCCAGGTGACGGGCTGTTTTTTCTTCGTGCTGGTAGTCCCGCATCGTTATCGTCAACCTTTGGTGGGAATTATGGGGGGCTGTCAATCATGTCAACCCGGGTCATCCGTATATTGTACCAAGCTACACTAGTGTAGTGTCACACGTATATTGCAGGGTTCAGCGGGTCGTGAAGCAGTTGACCGCAAGGCGTGCTTTGCCGGTAATGGCGCGTCCTTGCCAAGAAGCGCAACACAGCGGACGACTGCTTCACGGCCCGCCCGAAGGGAGCTACCCTGATGCTCCAATACGGCGTTGCAGCCCTTGCAAAGGACAAGCCATTCCCTGCGGACTGCGCCTTGTCTTGGAGCATCAGGGTAGCTCTGAACCCTACAATATACGTGTGACACTACATTAGGTTGGCATATCGCGGTGATGCACCAATACATTTTCATGCCCTTTACGCAATGAATTTGCCAGTTTTTCAGCAAGATAGACCGAACGGTGTTTACCACCGGTACAGCCAATACCGATGGTCACATAGCTACGTTGCGCATCCTGGAATGCGGGCAGCCAGGTATTCATGAAGTCCTGGATATCGCCGGTCATTTTCAGCACACGCTGATCATTCTCAAGCCATGATCTGACGGCTTCATCCTTGCCGGTCAACTCTCTGAGTTCATCCTGCCAGTAGGGATTGGGGAGGATACGGGCATCAAACATGAAGTCCACGTCCTGCGGCACGCCCTGCTTGAATGCAAATGACTGCAGTACGATGGTCAAACCGCTGGATCGGCGATCAACAAAATTCCACACCTGGCGTCTGAGCTGATGGATGTTGGTATTACTGCTGTCTATGACCTGGTTTGCATGGCGCCGCAATGGTTCCAGTAGCTGTTTCTCATTTTCTATGGCCTCGGGCAGAACCTTGTTGCTGCCGGTGAGGGGATGGCGCCGCCGTGTCTCGCTGAATCGTTTGATCAGAACCGGTTTATCCGCCGTCACAAACAGTAATTTACAATTGAAGCCGTCTTCGCGCAGTGATGCCATCCAGTCAAGCACGACCTGGAGGTCGGATTCACGGGAGCGGGCATCAATACCGAGGGCGACTTTCCTGTACAGGTCCGGGTTGGCAGAAATCTGCGGGCCAAAATACGGCAACATGGCGCCGGGCAGGTTATCAATGCAGTAATAACCGAGGTCTTCAAGTGCATTCAGTGCTGTGGACTTGCCACCGCCTGACATGCCGCTGACAATAATGACATCCTGGCCCGGGCTTTCCATTTAATGATTCACGTGTGTGAATTTGACAGCAACTGCCAAATTTCATTGGCGTCTGCAGCGTTGCGTAAATGCTCCAGCAACTCCGGGTCGCTGAAGCGATCTGCAATACCCGAGAGTAATTTTGAATGATCTTCGGTACAGTTTTTCGGCACGGTCAGGGCAAAAATAAGATCGACCGGTTGTCCGTCTTCGGCATCATAGGACATGGGTTTGATCAGTTGCAGGAACAGGGCTTCTACGCCCTGGGTGCCGTTGATACGCCCATGCGGGATTGCAACACCGTTACCAAGGGCCGTACTGCCAAGGTGTTCCCGGGCACACAGGCTTTCGAAGATTTCCCTCGAACTCAGGTCCTTGTTTTTTTTAGCTAGCGTCTCGCTGATCAGTTCCAGCAAACGTTTCTTGCTGTTGATCCTGACATTCGCAAGGATGCGGCCGGTACTGAGTAAATCGCTGTCAAGCATGGCAGGTCGTCAAAATCGCGAACTCAGTGTCCGTCTTCCGACTCCACAGGTTCATGCCTGGCATGGTGGTGGCTGGTTATACGGTCTTTATAGCGGCGTACCTGGCGGTCCAGCTTGTCTATCAGGCCGTCGATCGAAGCATACATGTCCATGGCGGTTTCGGTCGCGAATATTGTGCGGCCACCAGCATTGACGGTGGCTTCGGCCTGTTGCTGTAGTTTTTCTACATTGAGTATGACGTGAATTGAATTCACCTGGTCAAAATGGCGGGTCAGTCTCTGCATTTTTTCGGTGACGTAGGCACGCAGTGCCGGAGTAACGTCAACATGATGTCCGGTTATATTAATCTGCATCAACAATCTCCTTTTTTAGTGTAAACCTTACTGATTAATGTAAGGCCTGTCAGTTCTACATCAATGGGTGATAATATTTTGACAGGTATATTTAAGTTTATACATTGGTTGCCGGTTTATCTATTTTAAAATTCAACTGATCGGCGATATGCCCGGCGACGTTCACTGGACGAACCTATTCCTAGAGATTCACGGTATTTTGCCACTGTGCGGCGAGCTGCGCAGATTCCTGTTTCACGCAAAAGATACGATATTTCCTGGTCACTCAGTGGTTGTTTTTGTGGTTCGTTGTCGATCATGATCTGGATCCGGGCCTTGGTGGCAACAGCGCTTATCATTCCACCGCTGACCGTACGTACATGACTGGAGAAAAAGTATTTCAGTTCAAATATGCCTCTTGGTGTCAGCATATATTTTTGCGTGGTGGCCCTTGATACGGTTGATTCATGCACGCCAACATGCTCGGCAACATCCTTCAATATCAATGGCTTCATGGCAATCTCACCATCTGCCAGGAAGCCCTTTTGGGTATCTACAATGCATTGGGAGACTTTTAACAGCGTGCGGTTGCGAAGTTCCAGGCTGGAAAGCAGCCAACGTGCTTCCTGCAGGCGGCCTCGCAGGTATTCCGCGTCTTTGCCACCGGATTTGCGCAGCAAAGTGATGTAATACTTGTTCAGACGCAAACTGGGGTTGCTTTCCGGGCTAAGTGTGGTGACCCATTCGTCGCCATCCAGACGTACATATACATCGGGTATCAGGTATTCATCGCGGCGGTTGTCGTAACGTGCTCCAGGTCGCGGTTCCAGCCCCCTTATCAGTTCCAGCGCCTGTTTGAGGTTTTCGGACGTTGCCCCGGTTGCGCGCAGCATGTCCTCATACGCATTGGCTGCAACCAGGTCCAGATAATCTCGTGCCAGGCGCAGCGCCAGGTCAACGCCGACCGTTCCTGATGGTTGCGCGCGTAACTGGATCCGGATGCATTCACCCGTATCCCGGCTGGCAACGCCAACCGGTTCCAGTCGCTGGACACGGTGCAGGACCGCGATAATTTCGTCGTCTTCAACGCTTACTTCCGGTAACAGGCTTGTGCGTATGTCCGGAATGTCGTCTACCAGGAAGCCATCATCATCCAGCGCATAGACAATGCCGGTGGCGATGGCTGCATCCAGTTCGCTGAAATGGGCCAGTTGGATTTGTGCCAGCAAATGCTCACGCAGTGAAGCTGAACTGGTATCGGCAATCTGGCGTTCGGAAAAATCGTCAGACCAGCCTCCGGTGTCTGCCCACTGTTCAGTTTCTGCCTGCCACGGTTCAGTCTCGTATTCGTCAGCAGGGTATTCCTGCTCGCGTTCGGCCTTACGGGTTTCAGCCTTTTCAGCTTCAAGGGAAACCTGTTCGCGTTCCTCATCGGCCTGCTCTGCATTTTCTTCATGATCCAGCAGTGGATTGGCGTCAACCAGCTCCTGGATATAGTCCCGTAGTTCTATACGGTTGAGTTGCAGCAAGCGGATAGCCTGTTGCAATTGCGGTGCGAGCGCCAGTTTTTGGGTCAGACGGAGTTGCAGTGATGGATTAGCCATGAGTGAGCGTTACTACTGTCAGAGCCGGAACTCGTTACCGAGGTAAACCTCGCGCACTTCTTCGTTGGCCAGGATGGATTCCGCGTTGCCCTCTGCCAATACCTGCCCTTCATTCAGGATATAGGCATGGTGGCAGATACCCAGCATCTCCCGGACATTATGATCAGTGATCAGGACACCGATATCCTGGTCTGTCAAGTGTTTGATAATGCCCTGGATTTCGCGGACTGAAATCGGGTCAACTCCCGCAAACGGCTCATCCAGCAGGATAAACCTTGGTCTCGCTGCCAGCGCACGTGCGATTTCGACCCTGCGCCGCTCGCCGCCCGACAGCACCTGGCCCATCTGGTCAGCAAGGTGTGAGACGCCCAGCTCTTCCATCAGTGTTTGCAATATTTCCTTACGCTGATCAAGGTCCAGGTCACGGCGCAATTCGAGGATGGCCAGGATATTGTCACGTACTGAAAGTTTACGGAACACGGAAGCTTCCTGCGGCAGGTAGCCTAAACCAAGACTGGCGCGGACATTCACCGGTTTGTGGGTGATGTCGGTGTCGTCAATTGTAATCCGGCCCTTGTCGGTGGGGATCAACCCCACGATCATATAGAAGCAGGTTGTTTTTCCGGCCCCGTTGGGTCCCAGCAGACCAACCACCTGACCGGGTTCCACCGAGATGTTCACACCACGCACAACCTCTTTTTTACGGTAGGATTTGTGCAGGTTGGTAGCCTTGAGCATGTCAGTTGTTTTCCTTGCCGGAATCATCAGTGCCGGAATCATCCTCAGCGAGTGCCTGGGGATCAGGCTCTACTGTCCCGTCACCATTTACTCCGTCTTTATTTATTACTTCCGGGTCAAGACGGATATGAATCCTGCCATTGCCATTGCCATCGCTACTACCCTTGAAATGTTGGATATTGAGATCATAGGTCAGCAAATCTCCGGAGATCTGGTATTGCGGATGTTTGACGTCAGCATTGCCTTTCAAGGTAACCAGTCCGCTGGCAACCTGGTATTCAATAACATTGGCCGTGGCCTGGACCAGGCCCTGTTCTTCAATTTCCTGTTCAAGAAATGCCGGCTGGCCTCGAAAGGTCACGGTAGTTACGTGGCCATCCATTTTGTTGACTTCGGCTTCATCGGCGGTGATGTGCAAGCTGCCCTGGCGTATATCAACATTTCCGCGCAGTGTTGTGATGCCGTCACCGAGCGTGCCGTCGGTAGAATTGGCGTTAACCTCAAGCGGTTTTTGCCGGTCTGATTCCAGTGCCATCAAGCCTGGCGATATCAATAGCAGGCACAATAACAGCCAAAGGCTGATCCGGGTGGCGAATTGCCGGTTAATTAACTGCATAAGTTGCTTTAACCTGTTGTTTTAATTTGAATGTGTTGGTTTTCATGTCCAGGTCAAGACCGACGCCGCTAAGCTGGTTGTAACCGTCAAACATATTGACGGCCTGATCCGTACTGGCAGTTTGCGGTGTAATCTCAATCTGTACTTCCCGGGTATCGAATTCTACCCAATTGCCGGTGGCCGGTTCATGTCTTTGTACATGTACCTGTCCTGACAATTTAACATGTTCCTTGTCAGCCGTTACCGTGGCCGAGTCCGATGTAAGATTCCAAACCACACCGGGTTGATTCAGCTTGATGACCGGACGCTCGATCGTTCCCAGTTGCAGTTCAGGATTATTTCTCAAAACAGGTGCCTGCATATTGATGGTGGGTTGTCCGTTTTCATCAAAAAACTGCAATTCAAAATCGCGCAAAACATAATTCAGCTTTGGATCCAGACCGGCGACCGGTACTGGAGCTTCATTGTCCTGGTTGCGGCTGGCCCAGAAACTGACTGCCGTAAGCAAAACCAGGACAATCATTCCGCGTCGTGTTTTTCGGGTGATCATGATGCCAGAATTTCATCCAGAATGATCTGCTCTTTATTTTGTGCTGCCAGGATCAGGTTACAAATTTCCCGGACGGCACCATCGCCACCATTGCGATTGGTGATCCAGTGGACCTGTTCCTTGACGCGGTCTTCAGCGTCTGCCACCGAGACGGCCAAACCTGCCCGCAACAATACCGGAAGGTCGATCCAGTCGTCGCCGGCAAAACAAACCTGCTGTGCGTCCAGACCGGTTATCTCCAGCAAATGCAGGAATGCGTTCAGTTTGTCTTCACGGCCCTGGTAGACATGCTGGATGTCCAGTTGGGCCATACGATGTGCAACTGCTGCAGATTTCCGGCCGGTAATCACAGCGACCTCAATACCACATCGTTGCAAGGCTTTCATACCCAGGCCGTCGCGGGTATTAAAGGCTTTCATCTCATTGCCAGCGTGGTCGAAATACAGTTTGCCATCGGTCAAAACACCGTCCACATCAAGTACCAGCATGCGTATATTTGCAGCACGTTCACGCAGTGTGGCATCCATTACGGGCATTCAGACCACCCCTGCCTGTAGCAGATCATTGAAATTTAAAACACCCAGCAAGCGGGATTCATCATCCACTACCAGCAAACCCTGTACCTTGTATTGCTGCAACAGGTTCACCGCCTCCGCGGCCAGTGCCATTGGCTGAATGGTTTTCCCGTTGCGGGTCATGATCTCACCCATCAGTGTCTTATTCGGGTCGAATGCCTGCGCCAGCGTTCTTCTGAGATCACCATCGGTGAAGATGCCCTGGACCTTCATTTCCTCGTCAGTGATCGCGACCATGCCCAGGCGTTTTTTTGTCATCTCCACGATGGCCTCTGAAAGACTGGAATTTTCCGCAACCAGGGGCATTTCCTCACCGCTGTGCATGATGTCCTTGATGTGCAGCAACAATCGCTTGCCCAGTTGTCCTGCAGGATGTGAGCGGGCAAAGTCTTCTGCTGTAAAGCCACGGGACTCCAGCAGTGAGACCGCCAAGGCATCACCCATGACCAGGGCGGCCGTTGTGCTTGAGGTGGGCGCCAGGCCCAATGGACAGGCTTCGGCGTCAACAGCAACATTGATGTGGACGTCCGCGTGGCTGGCCAGCGTTGAGGCCGGCTTGCCGGTCATGGCGATAATGCTGACACCCAGCCGTTTGAGCAGCGGCAGGATTTGTCTGACTTCGTCGGTTTCACCGGAGTTTGATAACACCAGGACCACGTCCTCGCCGGTAATCATACCGAGGTCGCCATGGGAGGCTTCCGCCGGATGAACAAAAAATGCAGGTGTACCGGTACTCGCCAGCGTAGCGGCGATTTTGCCGGCGATATGTCCTGATTTACCCATGCCGAGGACGACAATCCTGCCCCGACATTCAAGGATGATTTGGCAGGCAGCTACAAAGGTCTCATCAATGCGGCTAACCAGGCTGGCTACGGCAGTGGCTTCGGTATCAATAACGGCCCGGGCCAGCTTTTTCAGGGCATAACTGTCCATCTGTGTATTCTAACCCGAATTGATTATGGGCAATTGATAATAGCTGAAGGCTTTTTGCCGGCGTATTGATGTTTTGTACAAATATTTCAGCCTGTGAACAGTAAGTGAACATGACCCGAGCTGATCCACACCATGATGAAATAGCCGATAAACATGGCCAGCAGCATACTTCCGGATCTTCTGCCGATACGGCCCGGTCCACGGAAATCTGAAGCCATCAGGTACAGGGCACCGGTGATCAGGAACATAGCAGGGAAATCACGCGCCAGTATGATGGGCAGGATATCTACCGGTTGGATAATGGCGGCGATACCCAGAACCCCCAGCAGGTTGAAAATATTGGAGCCGATAATATTTCCTATGGCCAGGTCGTCTTCCCTGTGCAGGGCGGCAGTGATCGCTGTTGCAAGTTCCGGCAGACTGGTTCCCAGTGCCACGATGGTCAGTCCGATCACAGTATCTGTAACGCCCAGAAACCGGGCTATGGTTATTGCACCATCAACCAGGAATACCGAACTGACGGGTAGTACGATGAGCCCGACCGAAAGCCAGAACAGGGCGATTCTAGTGGGCACATCCTTGGGGATTTCAGCGTCAAATTCTTCAGCCAGCGGATCAGAGAGTGGCCGGTGCAAGCCGATGCGGATGATCCAGACAACAACCAACAGCAGGCCGGCGATTAGGATCCAGCCCTCCAGTTGGCTGTAAGTGCCATCCAGTGCCATCAGGAAGCACACCAGCATAATCAACAGCAGCACCGGGTACTCGCGCTTCAGCGCGGTTGATTCCAGGCGTAACGGATAAATTAACGCGGTTACGCCCAGCACCAACCCTATGTTTGCGATGTTTGAACCAATTGCATTGCCAACGGCGAGGCCGGAATTTCCTTTTAGCGTGGCGATCGCTGAAACCACCAGTTCAGGTGCCGAGGTACCAAAACCAATAACGGTCAGGCCGATGATCAGTGGTGATACACCAAGATTGCGTGCGGTTGCCGATGCGCCTGCAACCAGGCGGTCAGCACCCCAGACCAGCAACAGAAAACCTGCGACCAATTGGATGACCGCTGTCAGCATCCGGGATTGTCATCCCGGCAGCTGTTGAGACAGCATTGTGTATGGCCTCGCAGAACAATCGGCATAAAAGGGGAGTTTTTAAAAGTAATGGAATCCATTATTATACTCACTCCTTTAAGGTCAAGTCCGTTCGCCCCCCGGCCACGCGGTTCATGTATGTTATATGGTTTTTCCGGCCCGATGATTTATTTTCATGAGGCATCGCCCGGTAACGAAGGACGATAGTTTATGGATAGCACAACAATAGCGCAAATGATACGTACAGGTCTTCCGGAATCGGAGGTGACCGTGAGTGGTGATGATGGTGTTCATTTTGAAGCCGTGGTGCGCTGTGCATCATTTGAAGGCAAATCCACCCTGGCGAGACACCGCATGGTGTATGCAACGCTGGGTGACCTGATGGGAAATGAAATTCACGCACTTGGTTTACGGACAGAGTTGCCGGAGTAATAATGGACTGTATTCAAATAACTGGCGGTGTGCCGCTTGATGGCGAGGTCTGGATGTCGGGGGCCAAGAATGCCGTACTACCCATCCTGGTCGCCAGCCTGCTCGGTGACGGGCCCTCGCGTATCAGCAATGTTCCGCATCTTCAGGATGTAACCACGACCATGGAATTGCTGGGTCGCATGGGTGCCAGCCTGGCAATGGATGATCGCATGGGTATTGAAATTGATCCGCGCGGAATGCAGCAGTTCGAAGCGCCATATGATCTTGTCAAAACCATGCGTGCGTCAATCCTTGTATTGGGGCCACTGGTCGCGCGATATGGCCGTGCGGTGGTTTCCTTGCCAGGTGGCTGTGCGATTGGCTCAAGGCCGGTCGATCTGCATTTGCGGGGATTACAACAACTGGGCGCTGAAATTTCAGTGGTCAATGGCAATATCGAGGCCAGCGCAAAGCGGCTTAAGGGAGCCAACATCATATTCGACACCGTCACCGTAACAGGCACGGAAAATATTATGATGGCCGCAACCCTCGCCGCTGGCACCAGCGTGATAGAAAATGCCGCGCAGGAACCGGAGGTCGTGGACCTGGCCAATTTTTTGAATGCCATGGGAGCGAGAATAAGTGGTGCGGGCACCAATACGCTTGTGATTGAAGGCGTGGAGAATATGCGAGGCGCTGAATATACCGTGTTGCCGGACCGCATTGAAACCGGAACCTACCTGGTGGCAGGTGCTATCACACGCGGCCATGTGCGGGTAACCCGGACACGTCCCCATGACCTTGACTCGGTGATTGAAAAACTTCGTGATACAGGGGCGGAAATCGAAGTCGGCGAGGACTGGATTGATCTGAATATGCATGGCCGCAGACCACGAGCTGTTGACATTACGACTGCGCCTTATCCTGGCTTTGCCACCGATATGCAGGCCCAATTCACGGCCTTGAATAGCATCGCCGATGGCACATCCATTATCACCGAGACCATTTTTGAAAACCGATTCATGCATGTTCAGGAATTACGAAGACTCGGCGCTGATATTACCGTGAAAGGTAATACAGCTATTGTGAAAGGCGTGTCAGAGCTCAATGGCGCACCGATCATGGCGACTGATCTGCGTGCTTCTGCCGGCTTGGTGTTAGCTGGCCTGGTAGCCAGGGGCACTACTTTGGTTGATCGTGTTTATCACATCGACCGGGGTTACGAGATCATTGAAGAAAAACTTGGCCAGCTGGGCGCGCGTATCCGACGGGTATCTTCCCCCGCAGCCACCTAGGGCGGCAAGGCAGTCGTGAGTTAAGCCAGGGAAACGGCGGCCAGGTAAGAATCGGGTTAAATAAACGTTCCGTTATTTTGCAGTTGTAACGGTTGCTCTATAACGTCTCCCCGGTGTAAAACCATACCTTGTTGGTAATGGATTTCCCGTTTGCAAAACAGACCAACCGTCACCACCACCAGTTTGTGTTCCAGCGGACCCAGCCTTGCGCTGAGTGAGGCTGCGTCATCATCCGGCAAAACCGGGATTCTGATCTGCGATATGACCGGACCTGAGTCAAGGCCTGCGGTTACAAAGTGTATGCTGGCACCGGTTTCTGTGTCGCCGGAATCCAGTACACGATTGTAGGTGTCCAGGCCTTTGTACAAGGGCAACAGGGAAGGGTGCAGGTTGATCATCCGTCCACAATAACTGCCCGCGAAATCCTCACCCAGAATTCGCATATAACCGGCGAGCAGGATCAGCTCTGCCCGGTCCCGTTCCAGGACCTCCGAAATCGCTGCATCGTGCGCCTGGCGATCCGGAAAATCAGTATGGCTGATCACACTGACGGGTATGGCGGCGCTTCTGGCATGCACCAGACCCGGTGCTTCTTTACGATTGGAGATCACCCTGACAATATCCAGCCTGAGACCGCCGGAATCCCTGGCATCGATCAGTGCTTTCAGGTTGCTGCCGGTACCGGAAATCAGTACGGCAACTCTGAGCTTATCCTGTTTCATGTGCGTATATAGCTGACCCGTGGTCCGGTTTCTGCATGTTCAACTACCCTGCCCAGGCGGTAGACAGGCTCGTCTGCTGCGCCCAATGCCCGGCATATGGCATCCGTCGAATCTTCAGCAGCCAGCAGCACCATGCCGATGCCGCAATTGAAAGTACGCAACATTTCCTGCTCATCAATCCTGCCGTGTGACTGCAGCCAGTTGAAAACCGCCGGGAATTGCCAGGACGACAGATCGATTTCAAGCCCCAGTCCGGCGGGAATTACGCGGATAATGTTTTCGCTTATGCCGCCACCGGTGATGTGTGCGAGACCATCAACCGGGTGTTGTCCAATCAATGGCAACAGGGATTTTACGTAGATCCGGGTGGGTGCAAGCAAAGCATCACCCAGGGTGCTTTCACCCAGTTTCATGGAAGGATCATCCCCCGATTGTTCCAGCACTTTCCGGATCAGTGAATAACCGTTGGAATGAGGCCCGGATGAGGCAAGACCCAGCACAATATGACCGGCTTTTATCCGGCTGCCATCAATTAATTGGGGTCGATCCACAACACCCACGGTAAATCCTGCCAGGTCGTACTCATCCTGGTCATACATACCCGGCATTTCGGCAGTTTCCCCACCGATCAATGCACAGTTGGCTTGCCGGCAGCCTTCTGCGATGCCTTCGATGACTGCCTGGGCGTTGTCAATTTCCAGCTTTCCGGTGGCGTAATAATCGAGAAAAAACAGTGGCTCAGCACCACAGGTCAGGATGTCGTTAACACACATGGCGACCAGGTCAATACCAATGGTGTCATGACGTCCAAGCTGTCTCGCCAGCAGTAACTTGGTACCGACGCCATCTGTTCCGGAGACCAGCAAGGGCTGCTTGTAACGCTCGGTGTCAAGCTGGAACAGCCCGCCAAAACCACCCAGGCCGGTGAGGACCCCGCTGCGATTGGTGGACTTGACCGCGGGTTTGATACGTTCCACCAACTCATTACCGGCGTCGATGTCCACGCCGGCGTCAAGGTAGCTTAATCCGGAAGGATCATCCGTTTTGATATTCAATACAGGGTCCGTTTATTCATGCGAGTTCGTAGTCTCCTATGGTATCTTATTAAGGCTCGAAATAACCCAATTTTTGCCAAGGCTGCAGATGAAAAAATTACTGCTTGTATTTATTACACTGCATTTGTCAGTTGTCGAAGCGGTGGCAGAAATTAACCTGTACGCAGGTGAAGTTGTCGTGCCCAGCCAGGGCGAGGCTGATCGTCGCGAGGCAATTCCAGAAGCGCTCATCCAGGTATTACAGAAACTCAGCGGTCTGCGGGAGATGCCTTTTTCAACAGCACTGGATGAAGCACTCGGTAATGCGGACAGGCTGCTGCTGTCATTTCGATACGTCAATGTCGATCGTGAAGGCCCCGATGGTGCTATTGACCAGGAAATAAGACTGGTGGCACAGTTTATGCAACCTGAAGTTGACCGGATCGTACAGCAGGCCGGCTTGCCCCGGTGGCAACAGGAACGACCGGCAGTGCAAATCTGGGTGGTCATTGACGACGGTCTGGAACGCCAGTTGAAGCCGGTTGAATTTGGCTACGCATGGGAGTCGCTGGAAGATATTGCCGCGATGCGGGGTTTGCCGGTGAGTTGGCCCGAACTGGATGAAGAGGAACAACAACTGATCGATATGCGCCTGGTCTGGGGTGGGTTTACCGATTACCTGGTGGAGCGGGGGGCGCCGGATGATGGTGTGGCGATCATTGCCGCAAGGCGCGAAGGGCCGCAATGGACGCTGCGCTGGAATCTCGCCAGCAATGGGCGGAGCTGGAGTTGGCGCAACAGCGATCAGGAATTAATGTTCGCCTTGGCCCAGGGCATCCATAAAATGACAGATGAGCTGGCGGCAAGCAATTCAATTGCGGCCTCGGAACAGGGCCTGTGGACAACTGATGTCACCATCGGCGGATTGAATAACGCTGAAAACTATGCGGTATGCCTTGCATATTTGCAGAATCTAAGTCTGGTAACCGCGGTCGAGATACTGGGAGCGGGTCCGGGTCGTGTACACTTTCGCCTGCAACTGAATGCCTCATCGGAACATTTGGCCCAGGCATTCAATCGCGGCTCTGTATTGTTGCCTTCAAGCCCGGGGAATGAATATGAATATGAGTTTTTTCGCTGATGAATGCTGACTCACGCAATTGGCTGATGTTGGCGTTGCTGGCCGGGGGCGGTTGGCTGATCTGGATGCTGGCACCAGTGATCACACCTTTCGCAATTTCTGCTGTGCTGGCCTATTTTGGCGACCCGCTGGTTGACCGTTTAGAGAGGGTCTCCATCCGGCGCTGGAAAGTTGGCAGGACCCTGGCCGTCACCCTCGTTTTTATTCTGATGTTGTCGCTCCTGATCATCATATTACTGATCATTATTCCATTGCTGGCAGACCAGATTCGCTTGCTGGTTCATCTCTTCCCACAATGGATTGAGTGGTTTTCAGGCACCGCGCTGCCCTGGCTGGCAGGCAAAGCGGGATTTGAGTTGAAGGATTTTGATCCAGCACAATTTTCCGAAATGCTGAAGGATTACTGGAAGGAAATCAGTTCAGCCGCTTTCAAGGTAGTCGATATCATTTCGCGGGGCGGCATTGCAGTGGCGGTGTTGTTGACCAACCTCGTGTTGATTCCGGTGGTCACTTTTTACCTGCTGCGTGATTGGGATCTGATGATCCGGGGTATCCATGATTTGTTACCGCGAAATATGGAAGGCGAAATCAGCCGGATGGCGGCAGAAGTGGATAAAGTACTGGGTGCATTTTTCCGTGGCCAGCTAATGGTTATGCTTGCCCTCGGAGTGATGTATACCCTTGGTTTGTCACTGGTCGGAATTCAATTGGCAGTCCTGATAGGGATGGGCGCAGGTTTGCTCAGTATCGTGCCCTATCTGGGCTCTATTGTCGGCGTAGTGGTTGCGGTTGGTGCCGCCATGTTTCAATTCCAGGACTGGTTTCACCCGCTCATGGTGTTAGTCGTGTTTGCCGCGGGCCAGTCGGCTGAAGGTATGTACCTGACCCCGAAGCTGGTCGGTGACCAGATCGGCCTGCACCCGGTGACGGTAATGTTTGCGGTGCTGGCCGGTGGACAGCTATTCGGTTTCCTCGGCATATTACTGGCCTTGCCGGTAGCTGCGGCACTTAATGTCCTGGTTCGGCACATGCATCAGAAATACCGGCAAAGTGAATTGTATAATGCGCAACCTGGCGGGGATGGTTGAGAATTTATGTTGTTCTCTCCGCAGATCCCCTTGCAGTTGATGCCTCTACGCGACAGTCGTTTTGAAGACTTTGTCAGCGGGCCCAACCAGGCGGTTGTCGAAGCCCTGAAACATATGCCGGACGAACCCGGTTCAAATATCTTCCTGTTTGGCGGTGAGGGCAGTGGTAAGACCCACTTGTTGAACGCCCTGTGTCACGCAACCCGCGAACGGCAGGGGCGGGCATTTTACCTTGCGCTGAAGCGTTTGCCGAAGGACGCGATTGCGTCCCTGCAAGGGCTTGAGAAACTGGATCTTGTCTGTGTGGACGACTTGCATGTCATCGCCGGAGACCAGGCATGGGAAGAAGCACTGTTCCATTGTTTCAACCGCATCAGGGAAGCCAACGGGCGCTTGCTTGTCAGTAGCCGAAAACGGCTATCGGCACTGGACCTGGGTTTACCGGACCTGACATCACGACTGACCTGGGGTCTGCGCCTGCAGCTCTTACCCCTGGAAGATCATGACAAATTGGCGGTCATCAATTTGCACAGTAGCGCCCTGGGCTACAGCCTGCCGGAGGATGTGTTGCAATACCTGCTGAAACGCCATGACCGGAGTATGGCCGCATTGATTCAAACCGTGGAAAAGCTACACCAGGCAGCTTTAACCAATAAACGCAGAATAACTGTTCCGCTGGCACGTGAAGTGCTCAAGGTGGGCAAGGAATGAACACTATGCTGACAAAAATCCAAATTACCCGCAACTGGCTGCCGCGTTATACCGGCATGCCGCTGGATGAGTTTGGCGATTATATCCTGCTGACAAATTTCGGTAATTATGTGCGGCGTTTTGCGGAGATATTCGACTGTAAAATTTATGGTGAAGACCGGGCCATGCAAGCCGCCACCAATGCGGAAGGCCTGACCATCATCAATTATGGTATTGGTTCCAGCAATGCAGCCACCATCATGGACCTGCTGACGGCGGTGCCGCCAAAAGGCGTATTATTTCTGGGTAAATGCGGCGGTTTGAAAAAATCCACAGAAATCGGCCACTTCATATTACCGATAGCAGCGATACGGGGTGAGGGTACCAGTGACGATTATTTCCCACCTGAAGTGCCGGCCCTGCCTTCGTTCAAATTACATAAGTTTGTATCCGACAAAATTCTGGCGCACAACGTCGATTACCGCACCGGTGTTATCTACACCACCAACCGGCGGGTGTGGGAGCATGACGAGGCATTCCACAAGAAGCTGCATGATCTGACTTGTATTGGCATTGATATGGAAACCGCAACCTTGTTTATTGTCGGTCATGCAAATGCGATCGCTCATGGTGCGTTATTGCTGGTGTCAGATGTACCGGTAACACCTGATGGTGTAAAAACTGAAGAATCTGACAAGAAGGTCACGGCAAACTGGGTGGACCTGCATTTGCAGATAGGTATTGAAGCCATGACCGATCTTGGTCAGAAGGGCGAGGAAATAAAACATTTGCGCTACTAGGCAGCAATAAAAAAAGGGCCGCAAAAGCGGCCCTTTATTTAGTTAGCACATTGCTACTTAAAAGTTATCTTACTGTCTATCACCAGGCCGGTGCCGGTAAAGCTCATTTCAAGATGGGAACGGCCGAGCATGGCTGTGTAAGAATCCCTGACAGCTTCGGCAAGCTCATCAACTTGTGAATGGTCACTGTCTGAGTTGCCATTCATGTGCTCCGACATTGCTGCCTGGATTTCCATTTGTCTTGCCATGTCATAAGAAACCGAGAAAAATGTACCGCCGTCCTGGGGCTTCGCTGCCATGAATTCTCCAAGGCCCGCGGCCTGTTGTTCACCAATTGAGGCACCGATAGCGGTATCACTCATCATTGCAAACACATCAAAGCCTTCCATGTGCAGTATTTCCGGTGGAATCCTGACAGGTTCGGATTGATTGGCCAGATCCAGCGTATCGAAGCCGGGCACCATCATGCTTGCCATGCCGACAAACATCTCGGGCTTATCCACATGAATGGCCAGCAGACCCTCGCCCTGCGGGATTTCCCCGGTGGGATCAAAATCATCCAGCCTGATACGCGCTCCCATGAGGTTATTGACCATGGGCGGCATCGGGATGTTGAGTTGAGTTACCAGTTCCATGGCATTCTGGTTCAACTCTTCCAGTTCACTGCACTGATAGGGTGAAGCAACGATTGCATTGACCTTATCAAGTACAAAGGTGCGTAATTTGCCGACTTGTATGGCCAGCGAACCGGAAAGCAGGTGATCGCCGTCTTCAGCAACAGGTGTGTCAGAAACCAGGGCTGCCAAACCGCTTGCCAGTGAACTTTCAATTTCAAGTTCATAACGCATGCCGATTTCATTGGCCGAAAGCACTGTCGTGCCGGCGGTCATACGTGGTGCTTTGGCCAGCATTGCCTTGGCTTCGGCGATACAGACGGCGTCAAGAGATGCGGGGTCAAAATGCATATCTTCGCCAAGGTATGAGTGTGTTGCACTGTCCGGGTTCAGCATTTCATCAGCAAGTTTCTGCAGGTCCAGGATGCCTGAGCCGTAGCCGGTGTAACCTTTTTTGCTGTTCATGATGGCCAGCGCATTGGTAGATGCCATGCTCTGCGCTGGCATTTCCTGACCCAGGAAGGATGCCAGTAAGTTATCTTCGGCACCGGTTGGGAACAGGCTGATAGCCAGTTGTTGATCAAGAATGGCGATATACACACCAACGGGCATACCTTCTTCGGTAACACGCCAGTAGCTGGTTCCATTGAGGTTCTGTACAGGTAACTCAAACCCCATTTTTGTCTCAATACGTGAAATGGCATTGCGCAGTTCCTGTGCATCGCTCAGTCCAATCCGGATGACTGGAAAAACACCCATCGCGTAAAAGGCATGGTGTGCCTGCATGGTTATACCCAGTTTCTCCAGGCCACCTGCACTTACGCTCCCGCCCAGTTCATCCAGTACCGCTGTGGCCAGTTTGGCAATCTTGTTGTCCTGGTACTCACCTGAATCATAGTCAGTCCGGAACTGAATGACCTGGTTTGAAATGACATCCAATACGGGCTGAAAGCGTGCGATGTACGCATCGGTAATTTCTTTCGGGGACGGCTCAAGGGCTGCGAACACATAAGCGGTGTCGGCCGGAACATAGGCAAGTAGTGGATTGGTGTTCTCTTTAATGGTGACTGCCGCGTCATTGGCTTCCCTGTTACAGGCTGCGAGAAGCAGGGCTGTGGTGGCAATCAAGGCTAATGTTCGGGTGAAATTCATGGTCTTTATGTCCTGTATATCAGTTATGTGTAGGTGTTATACCACACTACAACACTAAAGACAAACATAATTGTTCAAATAAAGGGCGAATGATGATGGATTCTTTAAGGTTGGGCACCACCCGTAGCGCCGCGGCAGGATGGTGCTGTCCTCATAGAATCCCCGCTAAGAACCCACATCAGAGACAATTGATTTGCAATGTCAGAGCGAACCAACGTCAGCAATCATCTTCTGTACGACATCCCGGGCATCGCCATAACACATCCGTGTGTTGTCCTCGACAAACAACAGGTTTTCGACGCCGGAGAAACCGCTACCTTGACCGCGTTTGATAATAAACACGTTGCGGGCCTTGTCTACATCAAGGACTGGTATGCCGTAAATCGGGCTGGAAGTGTCGTTGCGTGCTGCCGGGTTGACCACGTCGTTGGCACCGACCACCAGCGCCACATCGCAATTCGGGAACTGGTCGTTGATGCCATGCAGGTCATGTATAACATCGTAGGGGACACCGGCGTCAGCCAGTAACACGTCCATGTGGCCGGGCATGCGTCCGGCAACGGGGTGTATGGCAAAACTGACACGTACACCTTTTTCCTGCAGAACTCT
>PVMK01189395.1_pt2 | contig 56356 bp, 51 predicted proteins | sample 1853481 | NCBI WGS metagenome assembly PVMK01 (sample SAMN08533507, study PRJNA380276) | Marine sediment metagenome, whole genome shotgun sequencing project.
GGTTCGCACTGTTTTATCTGCGCGCGGTAGCGCCTGCTGAAGTGCGCACTACAGATATTTATAGGGGAGTTATTCCCTTTGTGGCCATCCAGATACTGGCATTGCTGATAATTGCACTGTGGCCACCGCTGGCAACCTGGTTACCGGGTAAGTTCTAGCTCAACAATAGCCTGTCTGAATGTACAGCAGAGCTTGGCTGCCATAACAGAACTGCTAATAACCCAAAATACTGCGGGCACCTACAATCGGGCTGGCCTTTGGCTAACAACTGTTATACGCGTAAGGCTATAATCAGAAGCTATGATAAATACAAATTTCTTTAAGGTCAGAGGTGTCAGGATATTCCTGGGTGGATTTGTTCTCGTACTTGCTGCCACCATTCCTTTAGTGCTGGAAATCGAGTTTGCTTATACAGGACGATTATGGTGGGCAGGATTTGTAATTAGCCTGATTGGTATGATCCTTGCGATCATTCAAGTAACGAGCAGAAAACCACCACCTGAATAGTGCTGAAATACAGTGCCTGAAAACACAACACTGATCAGCCTGATTCTGGTGGTTTCAACTGATCCAAAAAAATGGCATCAATAACCTGTTCCGTTGTTCTCGACCCTATATGTAATCCCACCACGACATTAACCGGCATACCTTGATATTTCATACTGCTACCGGCAGAACAAAACAATTGGGGGCTCACTGGGACAGTGATAAAAACCCAAGTCCGTTGAATCAAGCTGTTATGCGGCATAGCAAATAGGGAGGCTGTGGGCGTTATGCTCTACAATAAAATTCCCATAGTTAGTGTCAATTAAATTATTTTTCGGAAAAATATGACTACAAAAAATACAGAATATCAAGAATTACAGCCTACCATTATCTCCTTTGTAAAGGATCTCCCCAACCTATGCTCACTTGCCGGGTTAGCCTGCACAATGTTAGCTATTTACTTCAGTATCTTGGGCGTTTACCACGCAGCAATGATTGGGATGATCTGGGCGGTTGCTTTTGATTGGGCTGATGGATTAATTGCACGAAAAATGCAAGGAAGGACTGGGAATGATCGCGCATTTGGAGGGCAACTTGATGTATTAATAGACATTGTTAGTTATGGCGTTACTCCTGCTATTCTTCTAATGAGTTATGGGAAATTCGAGCCTATATTTTTAGTAGGTGCTTTTTTTATGCTCGCCGCAAGTGCGATAAGATTAAGTTATTTTAGTACCTTTGGTCTGTCTGGTGGAGAAAAATATACAGGGTTAGCCCTCGATAATAATAATATAATTCTCGTATTTATTTTTATATTTGAAGGTGTTTTAAGTCATGGTGTATTTTCTGTAATTTTTTATGCCTCTGCTTTAGGGCTTGCCGCTTTAAATGTATCTCAAATAAAAACACCGAAGCTTTCTGGAAACCCAATTAACGTCTACGCTCTTGCTATCTATACTCTTGCGATAACGGGCATTTACGGGATGGAAGCTTTTATAAATAAAAGCGATATAAAGATTTATGATTTTTCAAATAGCAGGATTGGAATTAGCACAATGGTTGTATATACAGTAGGGACATTTGATTTATTACATGTAGGGCACCTTGCCTTATTAGAATACTGTGGCACATTAGGTGATGTAATCGCGGTTGGTGTAGCCGCTGATGAGGTGGTGAGTTCTTACAAACCTAATGTACCTGTTATTCCACTCGAACAACGATTGGAAATGCTAAAAGCCCTGCGATTTGTTGATATTGTGCGGCCTTACTATGAACTTGAATATGTATCTGCTTGTAAAGAGCTGAAGCCTGGTATTTTTGTTATAGGCGAGGACTGGGGGGACAAACCGCATAATATTGATGTGGAGGCTTATTTGCGCGCTGAGGGCAGCAGAATCATTCAGGTTAGTTACAACCCAAAAACATCATCTACAAAAATAAAACAAACCGTTATCGCTCAATCCCATAGAGGAAAGTATCTTGCACAAGAAATTGAGTAATACATCCAAAGCATAACAAGTTGCTGCACTCGGACTGCTGCAAGCTGTCGCGGTATTTGCAAAAACCGAAAAAACAAAAACCAGGCCAACTTGCTCCGCCGGTGAGCAAGGCGTTAAGCGGCACTCCAAGCATGTGGAAACATCAGACGCAGAGTATAGAAAATCAGAATGGCGTAATAGTTTCTATCTATTCGCAGGGAACCGTTCTGTCTTATGAAGAAGTACTAAGCTTATGGGTCGATGTTGAAGAGTTTAGAAATTACTTTCTTCAGGTATTTGCTGATATACCTTACTCAGCTTTTCGATTGGAAACACTGCAAGCTGGTTGGATCAACAGTAACCCGTAGAATTAGTGCGGAGCCATTGTGGCTAAATACTGCAGGTGGCGGCGTATCATGGCTTCACGTTCGATTGGACCAACGGCCGAAATACTATGTATATCCACCCTATCGTGATGCCGCCTAAGCAGTTGGAACCTAAAGTGCCGCATGCTTTCATCGCCGCTGCCCAAGGCATCAGGCATCTTAATTAAATCAGGCTTCTCAAATTTTAAGTTAGTTGCCCTGATTTAATTGCCCTTTGTTTTACTATTTGGTTTTACTACCGACCAGGCCCCTGCAACTTCGCATCAAGCACCATACCCATAACCAGTGTCCGCCCTTCTTGTTCCAGTGCAGCTGATCCCCGGGCCTGCCATATATGATTTACAGCGGCTCTGTGCCACATCGGCAATGACGGTAGTGCTTTCATTTAACCCGGAGTATTTACGCCCCTGATCTTCCATGCAATCCAGGTAAATCCGCTGCTCAGCATTCCACCCGTTTGTCGCTGGTACTGCTGACGGAATGGCCGCTGAAGAGGGTGTAGCGGCAGCGGCTGATCCAACTACTACAGGCGCAGCAACAACTGGCTGATTATCAGCCGCAGCAAGCAGCGCTTCGCCAACCTCTGTTGTAGCGCGCTCATTTAATGCATCAACAGACTCCTCTAATGGCTTTTCTGTCAGCATGAATTGCGCACTCAGATACTCTTCCTGACTACTCGTAAACTGATCAAGCTCTGTCTGACAAACAGCACCAGCAAGTTGTACAGCTGTAGCTACATCAATAGCATTTTTAGAGGTATTTTTAAGTGAAACATTTACTACGCAACCCACATAGGCATCTGCATAATTATCAGCTGTAGTTTTTAAAGCAGCCAACTCACTTTTATTAGTCTTCAGCTGACTGCAGGATGCAACTAATAACATGCTCGCCACAATCACAGTTAATTTCTTCATCGATTTGCCTTTTTTCAGCTTGTATGCCATCAAAATCTGCTTAAGTGGGCACACTATTGCCAGGAAATAATATTCAAAATAATAAAAATTTTATTACAGCCGCCATCCACCGCGCTATTCTGCCAGATGACAGGCCACTTGGTGCAGTCCGGATGCACTCATCTTCCGCAAAACCGGCGATTCCTTTCTGCAACGCGCTACCGCCAGTGGACAACGGGTATGGAATGCACAACCAGCGGGAGGGTTCATGGGCGAGGGCACATCACCATCCAGCACAATGCGATCAGGCTTACGACCCGGATCTGGTTGTGGAATTGCAGATAGCAATGCCTGCGTATACGGATGCCTGGGCGAACGATAGATATCCATAGCAGGTGCCTGTTCAACGATACGGCCCAGGTACATTACCGCAACTTCATCGCTAACATGCTGGATAACTGCCAGGTCATGTGAAATAAACAGAAAGGCAATCCCATGGTCTGCCTGCAATTTTTCAATCAGATTCAGAAACCTGTGATTGCACTGATACATCCAGCGCTGAAACGGGTTCATCTGCAACAATAAATTTGGGCTCCAGCACTAACGCACGTGCTATACCGATACGCTGTCGCTGGCCTCCGGAAAATTCATGGGGATATCGGTTCAAAGCATTTTGGCGCAAACCAACCACATTTAATTGCGCCTCAACACGCTCCCGGCGCTCCGCAGCTGTTCCAATCTGGTGTACATCCAGTGGCTCACGAATAATTTGTGCAACTGTGCGGCGCGGACTTAGCGAGGCGAAGGGATCCTGAAAAATAATCTGCATGTCTCGACGGCGGGCGAGCAATTTTTGCTTATTAGTATTATCAAGCCGCTCCCCTTCTATAAAAACCTGGCCCGAAGTCGGCGGCTGTAAATAGAGTATGGCGCGCCCTAATGTTGACTTGCCACACCCCGATTCGCCAACCAGGCCCAGTGTTTTTCCCTTGCCTAAAGTAAAACTGCACCATCGACGGCTTTTACCTGGTTCTGAACTCGGCCAAATACACCACCGCGAACCGGGAAATATTTTTTTAATTCCCGCACTTCAAGCAAGTGTTTCAGCCGTTTGTTTGCCATATCAGTTGGGCTCATAGCACGCGACTAACGTTTGCGTTTCAGCGAGCTGCTGCAGCTCAGGCATTTTTTGTCGACACTGATCCGTAACTTTTGCACACCGGTCCGCAAAGCGGCAGCCCGACGGCAAGTGCAACAGATCCGGGACCATCCCGGGAATTACGGGCAGCTCCGTTACGCGTTCATCCCGCACGCGTGGAATTGATGCCAGCAGCCCCGCGGTGTAAGGATGCCTGGGTGTATGAAACAGTGCTTCGATCGGGCTGTTTTCCACAATACTGCCGCAATACATAACAATCGCTTTTTGACAGGTTTCTGCCACAACCCCCAGGTCATGCGTAACGAGGATCATCGCCATGCCAAATTCCTGCTGCAATTTTGTGATCTGCTCCAGCACCTGCGCCTGAGTTGTTACGTCCAGTGCAGTAGTAGGCTCATCGGCAACCAGCAATTTTGGCCCGCATGACAAGGCCATAGCGATCATGACCCGTTGCCGCATCCCACCTGATAACTGGTGCGGATAATCATCAACACGCTGATCAGGGTCCGGGATACCGACCTTAGCAAGCATTTCTATAGCTGCACTGCGTGCCTGGCGGCGCGTCAGCCCCTGGTGCAGCCGTAAAACATCCATCATCTGGTTGCCAATCCGGAACACGGGGTTAAGCGCCGTCATGGGCTCCTGAAAAATCATGGAGATTTCACTGCCGCGAATCCTGCGCAGTTCGCCCTCAGCAAGATTAGTAAGATCCCGCCCCAGAAACTCGATACTGCCACTGACTATGCGCCCGGGCGGGGCAGGCACCAACCCCAGTAACGCAAGCCCGGTAACTGTTTTGCCGCAACCCGATTCGCCCACCAGCCCCATGGTTTCACCCGCTTGCAAATCAAAACTGACACCATCAACTGCACGTATGACACCCTGATCTGTATCAAACTCCACAACCAGATTGCGGACTCGTAACAATGGTGCACCATCAGCAGCCTGGCTCATGATTCCTTCACCGTCCGTGGATCCAACGCATCCTGCAATGCATCCGAAAACATATTGAAAGCCATGACCAGGCCAAACATTAAGACAGATGCCGCAATAAAGTTGTTAAAGAACCCTGCAAGCACTTCAAATGTACTCTCTGAAATCATGAGCCCCCAGCTCATCCCATCTTTCACCCCCAGCCCGAGGAAACTCAGAATAACTTCTGACTTGATCGCAGCAACAAAACTGATGGTTGCCTGTACCAGCAATATATGAAAAGTATTGGGCAATATATGTCTGAATATAATGAGTGGCTTACTTAGACCAATCGCATGTGCGGCCTCTACATATTCCAGGCTTTTAAGCTTGATTACCTCACCGCGTACCAGACGTGCCGTGGTAATCCAGAAGGTTGCAATCATGGCAATATGCATGGCCCATGGACTGCCCTGCAAACTGTAAGCTATAGCAGCAACAAGCAGAATGAAGGGAACAGAATCAAGTACGCCCATTAACCAGATAACAATCTCATCAATCCAGGTGCCGTTGTAAAAACCGGCAACCGACCCCAGAACTGCGCCCACTAAAGTCGCGCCGAGTGCCACGAGCACACCTACTTCAAAAGCTGTGCGAGTGCTGTACAAAGCACGGGCAAAAATATCCTGGCCAATAATATTGGTACCAAACCAGTACTCAGCTGAAATGCCGCCCCATTTCGGGCCCGTTACAGCGGCCCAGTCACTTGCCCACAATCCCCAAAACGACACCCAGTGCTGCCAGCGCATAGACACAAACCACTCCCAGTGACCACATCCCGACACGGTCATGGCGAAATTTGCGGAGGGCCTTTAGCCACAATGAATCGCCGTGAGCACGCAGCTTTGCCTGGCTGTCTGCAGGGGAAATAGTCCGGGAACTCATTTCAGTGACACCCTGGGGATCTACCATCCGGTAACAGATATCTGTCAACAGTTGTGCGACAACAAAAAGTACGGCCGTTAGCGCGACCACTGCCTTAAGCACTGGCTGATCACCCGTAATAATTGCGTCATAGCTGACTTTGCCTATACCCGGTATACCAAAAAAACTTTCCAGCAACAGGCTGCCACTGATCACTATCAGCGGGATAGAAAAAACTACGCGCGTAACAATTGGGATCATGCTGTTCTTCAGTATGTTCTTGTAGAACAACTGCATCGGCGGGATACCAAATGCTCGTGCCGTACGCACATGATCCCGCGTCATTTCCTCGACGATAACAGCCCGATAAAAGCGGGTGTTATAACCCAGCGCCACAAAAACTGTTGCGAGTGTAGGTACCGTTACGTAGCGCAAATACTGCCAGGGTGTACTGGTATCCCAGCCGCGTACCGGGAACAAATCCAGCCCATCACTGGAAGACAAGAGTATCTGGAAGCCGATAATAGCGATCAGGAAACTGATGGACATCCCCACTGCGGCAAACCCCATAATAAATTTATCCAGCCACTGCCCCCGATAGTAAGCAGCCAGTAATGCAAGTATTACGCCTAGCAGATTGCCCAGCACAAACCCCGGTATCGAAAGTAACAGCGATACAGGGATGGTACGGGCCAGTATGCTGCTGACCTTTTCATCGGTAGATTGAGAGCTGCCAAAATCCAGCGTCACTATTTCGCGCAGGTATTGCAGATAACGTGTGACAAAAGGCTGGTCATAACCCAGTTGGGCGCGTACTTCCGCAATTTCCTCTGCCGTTGGATTTTTGCCCAGCAACTCATAGGTCTGGTCTGGCCCGAAATAGACAATCAGCAGAAAGCTGATAAAGGTGACGCCCAGCACCAGTGGTATACCGGCAATTATTTTTCGAAAACTGTATTGAAGTACTTCCATATTGCTAGGGTATGGCAGCTAATTCTTTCGGGTCAGCAGCCGGGTTGGCAACATCCACAAAATTCAAAAACCGGCCGCCCACAAAATTACGATCGGGGAGGGCAATGACATTTTTATGCCACAGCGTAATCCCGACTCTCGACAGGCCAGTGAATGCCACACAGTCATCAATCACCATTTTGTTCATGCGGCGATACAGTTCGGTGCGCTCGGGGCTGGGCAACATAATGGCTGCCTGTCTGTATAGATCATCGTAGGCAGCGTTACGATAATTTCCGTCATTTGATCCGGGCGCTGCGTTGGGCCCATAGAATAGCTGCAAAGTGTTTTCAGCATCGGGATAGTCCAGCCCCCAGCCTTTAGATATCAGCGGCAATTCGCTATTACGCCATGCCTTGGCAATATCACCAAAGGTCGCATAGGTTTTGAGCACTATTTTTTCCTTCGGATAACCAATATCCATCATCCAGGCGCGAAACTGTTCGAAAAATAATCGCGAGGTTGGCCCCGGTGTCGTGCCATAAATTAATTCAGGCAAGTTGTCAGCATGCCAGCCGTTATCAGCCAGGAGTTGCCGTGCATACTCCGGATCGTAGCTAACGCTATCACGTGACAGGTCCGGATCAAATTCCGGTAAGAGCGGCGGGATTACCCCGGGGAAAATATTACCAAGGTTCGCATACCAGCTGTTATTTCGGGCCGCCCAGTCGAACCCACGGATCATTGCACAGCGCAGCGCATGATTTTGTGTTGCTCGTTCCAGGTTTTCGTTATAGCCAAATTCCGGGAAGTCCATATTAAAAGTACTGTAAACAAAACCCGCTTCATAGGCTGTGCGCATATGATATTTATCAGCATATTCCGGCTTTAGCACGACCGGCCTGGTCGAAACCAGAACACGGTCTATCTGCTCATTAGGTAATCCGGTGTACTGAATTTCATTTTCTTTATTAAATGAGCTCCAGCGGGCAGAACCTTCTTTAATAAAGTGAATTTCCAGTCGGTCTATAAAGGGTGGCACCCGCCCATCTATGGCTTCCAGACCAAGATCTGCCTGGGTGGCAGGATCGAAACCCTCCCAGGCCAGATCAACAGGGTCCTGATGTGAATTGGGATTGGGGACCATAACGGCCTTGGCGGAATTGTAGGACAGTAGTTTAAAGGGTCCGGATCCGACAGGATTAATCGAAAACTCACGCCCATAAAACTCCACCGCCTCGGCCGGAACAATACTGCTAAAGCCCATTGCCAGCGTATAGACCAGTTGGGGGTACGGTCGCAGCAGCCGTATCTGGATAGTGTAGTCATCGAGTGCACGCAACCCGCTGACTTCCGCCGCATAATCAGACCCGGCTTGTTTCCACTCATCCAGCCCTGCAATACGACCCTGCCAGAGCCATGCTCCTGCAGGCCGGGTTGCCGGGTCAAAGTGCCGCTTTAATGAATAGACAAAATCATGTGCGGTCAGCTCACGGCCTTTACCCTCCGGGAACGCCGGATCATCGGCAAACAAAATACCCGGTTTAATTGCGATGGTGTAAACCAGACCGTCAGCAGAAATAACCGGCATGGCAGCCGCCAGCGAGGGCTTCAACTCATACGGCCGTTTTAAATATTTATAGACATATAAAGTGTCATAAAGATTAACGACAATCTGGTTGGCATACAGGGTCGATGCGCGCACCGGGTCCAGGCTGGTCGGCGCGGAGTCCAGAGAATATCTGAATACTTTTAACCTCTGCGCTAAAGATCCGTTGTTGTCCGAGCCCCCCGAACTGCAGGAACCGACAACTATTGCCAGTAGCAATACGACAAAACACCCGATCAGCCGCTTATTTACAACCAGCCCGTTTAGTAAAATGCTCACTACAAAAAATCTGTGTCTGTTCACGTACGACGTGTATTTAAAAAAGCCTGCTCGGACAAAGCGGTCCATCGCACTGCCTTCTTTTTGTATGCGCTAAAGGAAGCATAAATTTTTGCAGCCGCAGGATCCCGGGCAATCAGCTCAGCCATCAGCTCGTTCGTGTACTTACGTAATGTGGCAATAACCTCTGGCGGAAACTGACGAATCTCCACACTTGGGTCCTGTTCAAGCTCTGCGAGGTACTCGGCATTGCGTGCAGAAAATTCTGCCGTCATCTGGTCGTTGAGCGTTGCACACGCTAACTCAACGATAGTCTGCAGATCTTCCGGTAATGATGCCCACGCCTCTTTGTTAAAAATGCACTCCAGCGTCGGGCCTGGCTCCTGCCAGCCCGGGTAGTAGTAATACTGTGCTGCTTCCTGCAAGCCCATGATCATGTCGTTGTAGGGGCCCACCCACTCAGTTGCATCAATAGCACCAGTCTGCAATGACGTAAATATTTCGCCTCCCGGCAGGATCACTGGAGTACCACCGGCACGTTCCAGTACCGCACCGCCCAGTCCCGGTATCCGCATAATCAATCCCTTGAGATCATCAATGCTATTAATCTCACGGTTAAACCAGCCGCCCATTTGTACACCGGTATTGCCGGCAGGAAACGGGATGAGATCAAATTCGCTGTAGAGCTCACGATAGAGTTCCAGACCGCCGCCAAAATACAGCCAGCCATTCATCTCCATGACGGTCATACCGAAGGGGATCGCAGTGAAAAACTGTGCTGCTTCTGACTTGCCTTTCCAGTAGTAAGCAGCACCATGGCCCATTTGCACGGTACCGCGCGACACCGTGTCAAAAACTTCCATGGCCGGAACCAGTTCACCCGCTGCATACACATGGATTTTGAGTCGCCCGTTGGAGGCTCGCTCGATTTGTTCAACCATGCGCGTGACACCGGTTCCCATCCCGGGGAAATTAGGCGGCCAGGTGGTCACCATTTTCCAGCTAAAAGTCTGCTGGCCACCCGCCGAATTATCACAGGTCGGTTCAGCTGCGCAGCCTGCGAGGGCCAGCGCACCAGCGCCGGTCAATACATCACGTCTTTTCATGGGCACTCCCGTTGTTAGCAGCCGCAGACTACCGCCCGTTGCCGCGAATCGCGCCATATTAGACCGCACACGCTCTGTTTCCAATGTCGGCAACTCTGCAGCGACACTACACCTAAATGTTGCTAGCTTGTCGCAAATGACAAGCTGGGCCAGACTCAACATATGATTGGATTGTTACAAAGAGTGCGCGATGCCCGTGTTGAAGTTGAAGGCGAGGTCATCGGTGCCATCGAACACGGACTCCTTGTTCTGGTCGGGGTGGAAAAGGGCGATACGGATGCACAGGCCAGCCGACTCGCCGAGCGGTTGCTGAACTATCGTGTCTTTGCCGACAGTAATGGACGCATGAACCAGAACGTACAACAGGTCAAAGGCGGCCTGTTATTAGTGCCACAGTTCACGCTGGTTGCCGATACCGAGCACGGCAACCGACCGGGCTTTAGTCGCGCAGCAAACCCGGATATCAGCCAGAATTTATTCAACCTGCTGGTCGCGGCCGTGCGGCAATCCGGCCAAACCGTTGCAACCGGGCGGTTTGGCGCCGATATGCAAGTTAGTCTCTGCAATGATGGCCCCGTAACTATCAGCCTTCGGGTCAATCCCGAGCAATCACACAAGTCGGACAATTAGTGATACTACAGGCTGTTTAGGGCCCGTTTTGCTTTATCATTACGGGTTAAAGGTATTTACAAATATTTATTGCGGGCTAAGCCCGGTTGGAGTGAGGTTATGGGATTAGGCGGTATCAGCCTCTGGCAACTGCTCATCGTTCTGGTGATTGTGATTGTTATTTTTGGCACCAAACGTCTTACCAGTATGGGTTCAGACCTGGGTGGCGCTGTTAAAGGTTTCCGCAAAGCCATGGGGGATGCGGACAAAGAAGATGACGCTGCACAGATTGATCGGCCCGACGCCGAATTCACCGACACGAGCGATCATTCAGCTGACTCAACATCAACAGCCAGTAGCGACACAAAGCAGAACGGTTGATGCCCTATGTTTGACGTCGGCTTCTGGGAGCTGGTGATTCTGTTTGGCCTGGGGCTTATGGTCCTTGGCCCTGAACGGATGCCCTAAAGTTGCATCCCAGCTGGGCAGATGGGCGGGTCAGGCTCGTCGTATGGCGCGCAACCTGACCAGTCAGATTCAGAATGAAATCGAACCGATGCAATCGACGATGAAATCGATGGACGAAACCCTGCGCAAAGACTTCTCCCAGATGCGCCCCGACATCAGCCGAGAGGCTGATGGAGGAAGTACTCCTGAGGTGAGCCCTGATAGCGGCGCAGAAACCGAGGAAAGCAGCGCGATTGACGCCGGTGGAATTGCAGATGAGGAAGGTAGTGCCAATAAAGTAGATGATGACACTATAGCCTCACGCAACGAAGCACCATGACAGAAAATAAAACCACGTCGGATAAAGAAGAGGAAGCCCTTGAAGAAACCAGCCTGATTTCCCATCTGATTGAGTTACGTAACCGGCTGGTTCGCATGTCACTGGCCATATTTGTAGTTTTTCTCTGTCTGGTCCCCTTTGCCGAACAGATTTTCACCCTGGTCGCGCAGCCACTGATCAATGAAATGCCCGCCGGCACAACCATGATTGCTACCCAGGTAGCATCTCCATTTCTGACGCCTTTCAAAACCACACTCTGGGTCGCATTATGCCTGGCGATGCCCGTGGTGCTTTACCAGGTCTGGGCTTTCGTAGCGCCGGGCCTGTACAGGACAGAAAAGCGGTTTGCTATACCACTGCTCGTTTCCAGTATTATTCTTTTTTATTGTGGTATCGCTTTCGCCTACTTCATTGTGTTTCCGTTGATGTTTGCTTTTTTTACTGCAGTGGCGCCCGAAGGCGTTACTGTGATGACAGATATCAATAATTACCTGGACTTTGTACTGGTTATATTTTTTGCTTTCGGACTGGCATTCGAAGTGCCTATAGCGACGGTGATGCTGGTCTGGTCCGGGCTCACCACGCCTGAGAAACTTGGCCAGAACCGGGCATATATTTTTCTGGGCGCTTTTGTTGCCGGTATGTTACTGACACCACCCGACATCATTTCCCAAACCCTGCTCGCCGTACCTATTTATTTGTTGTATGAAGTGGGTATTGTTATGGCACGCATAATGGTGCCTGATCGATCGGCAGACACCGACACGGATACGGGCCCCATAGCATAGCCATGAGTGAACCCGTCAGCGACGCAGGGGTTCTGCCACAATTAACGGTTAAAGCTTTATTACTTGGCGTAGTACTCGCCATGTTGCTCGCCAGTGCAAACGCCTATCTTGGCCTGTTTGCCGGCATCACTGTTTCAGCCTCAATCCCCGCCGCGGTCATTTCTATGGGCCTGTTACGCCTGTTTCGTAACAGCAATGTGCTCGAAAACAATATAGTGCAGACAGCTGCTTCCGCCGGTGAGTCGATCGCAGCGGGTGCCATCTTTACACTGCCGGCACTGATATTGCTGGGTTACTGGCAGGTATTCGATTACTGGTGGGTCTGCGCCATTGCCGGGCTGGGAGGGTTGCTTGGCGTGTTATTTACCATCCCGTTGCGGCGGTCCCTGATTGTAGAACAGGCATTACCGTACCCCGAAGGCACGGCAACTGCTGAAGTATTAAAAGCGGGTGATAAGCCCGGCAAGGGACTGCGCATACTCGCACTGGCTGGCGGACTGGGTGCTGTGGTCAAATTCATCGAAGGTGGTTTGCGACTGTGGCCCGGCACAGCACAGGCTGCAGCAGTCACCGGCAACGGAACAGTTTTTTATGCGGGTATGAACCTTTCCCCGGCGCTGCTGAGCGTCGGTTACATAGTCGGGCTGAATGTTGCCTCACTGGTATTTATCGGCGGAGTCATTTCCTGGGGGGTTGCCATTCCGCTTTACTCAGGCTGGTTCATGGAACCAGGTGCCTTCAACGCAACCGGGGGAGTGGACCTGGCCTATGCAATCTGGAGCAGCAAGATTCGCTACCTGGGCGTCGGGGCCATGCTGGTCGGCGGTATCTGGGCGCTGCTCTCGATACGCGGGTCGATACTGTCTGGCATCCGCGACGGATTGCGTACACAACTTTCTGACAGTCAGCAGATCCATCACACCGAAAGGGACACCCCCATGCATTTCGTGCTGCTGGGTATTGCCCTGTTTGTAATACCCATTTTTGCGCTGTACCAGAGCATATTGGATAGCTGGACAGTTGGCCTGGTAATGACACTGATCATGATCGTGGCCGGATTTCTGTTTTCTACCGTTGCCGGATATATGGCGGGCCTGGTCGGATCTTCCAATAACCCGGTTTCGGGCGTCACGATTGCAACCATATTGTTCGCATCACTGTTATTGCTGTGGATGGCGGGTGCCAGTGCGGAAACCGCCGCAGCCGCGATATTAATCGGTGCTGTCGTTTGTTGTGCCGCCGCCATTGCCGGTGACAATATGCAGGATCTTAAGGCCGGCTATCTGCTGGGTGCGACGCCCTGGAAACAACAACTGGCACAGTGTATCGGCGTAATTTCGGCTGCCCTTATTATTGCACCCATACTGAACCTGCTGCTTGCTGCCTACGGCATCGGGCCCGCGACCGAGGCTCAGCCCCACTCACTCGCCGCACCACAGGCAAACCTGATGGCCTCGGTTGCCAGCGGGGTGCTGGGAGGGGAGTTACCCTGGGACTTTATTAGTGCCGGCGCCATGATCGGCATTGCCATTATCTGCATCGACGAATTTCTGCGGCGGCGTGATTCAGCCATCAGAGCGCCCGTATTGGCGGTTGCTGTAGGCATCTACCTGCCATTCGAATTGTCTGTCCCCATTTTTGCCGGCGGATTAATTGCCTGGGCTGCAAATCGGGGCAAGCTCAACACCTCAGGCTATGGAAATGGGATCCTGTTTGCCGCCGGTTTGATAACCGGAGAGGCTTTGATCGGCATATTCATGGCCATTCCTATCGTGGCTACCGGTAATCCCGATGTGCTGGCCGCACCCATCAGCTGGCAGCCCGGCACATTTGTGGGGCTTATAGTCTTTACTCTGGTGGCCTCCGGACTCATGAAATTTGCCCGCCAGCCAATCTGAAATCCCAATTTCCTTCGGTATTTACCTAGCGCTCTCCAGTAATGCAATCCAGCTGGCGGATGGTTCTTTTAGTCATGCCGTTTAGAGCGTCTCCAGCAATTGCAACCGCTCGCTAGCCCCCGTAGTATCGGGTTCCACTTGGACGTTGCATCCAAGTGATATAGCGGGTTCCGCCCAATTCGGTTCGGCCCAATTCAATTAATAAACTATATACAAAGGAAAGCCATCCGTTGAGAGATGGCCTCCGGGGGATTGAGAATGAGAAAACTGACGTTGTCAGTTAGCAGTGCCGTCACGGCATTTCTGGCTGCTCCTGCTGTGCTTGTAACACCGACATCGGCGTACTCACAGGCACTGGAAGAAATCACGGTTACCGCCCGAAAGACGACAGAAAGTCTGCAGGAAGTGCCAATGGCTATTACCGCGATTGGCGCCGACGAGATTGACCGGCTGGGCCTTAGAGACCTGGGCTCTATAACCCAGCAAGACACCAGCGTACAGTTTGATGAAGGTTTCACGCCTTCCGATACCCGCATCACCATACGTGGTCTTTCCCCTACACGTGGACGCCCGAACGCCGCAACCCTGGTTGACGGTATCGACGTCAGCTCTGAAGCCGTCAGTAACGCGGGTGGTTCGCTGCTCATTAACCCGCGCCTGGTTGATGTAAAGCGAATCGAAATCGTAAAAGGCCCACAAAGTGCGCTCTACGGTCGTAGTGCGTTTGCAGGTGCAATTCAGTATATAACCAGGGACCCTGACGATGTGCTTTCAGGCGAGATTCGGGTGGACGCTACTTCCGAAGATATGCAGGAGCTGACCGGTAATGTAAGCATACCAATCAACGACACGCTGGGTGTGCTGATTAACGGCCTTGCCTACGATTCCCGTGGCATATACAGAAATGAAGCTACCGACGACTACGTAGGTGGTTCAGATGGTTACGGTGCATCCATTACTTTCAAGTGGGAGCCCACCGACAGTGTTGGTGTTAAGTGGCGCACCGAATATACAGACGAAAATTTTGCTCCGACCGCGCAGGTATTACTCGATGATTTCAGCAAAATTTATGATCTCGGTAATTCTTCTGACCTGGCCAATATACTGCCAGGCGGATTGCTTGATCCACGCTACGGCGGCGTAAATATCGCTCCCGGTTCGGCCAAATGTTCACCCTCTACAAATGGCGCAATACCCGACCTGAATGACCCAACCTCATTGCCAGGTCCACTCAACAGTGGCGGATGTGATGAAATCTGGGTCTGGGATGGCAATACCGGCAATGCGAACCCACCCCGGTTCGAAACCCGCATAAATGGCACCAAGGTACTGGAAGATTATTTCGCTACTGTGCCAGACGGCACGCCACTGCAACAGCATCAGGGCAATAATCCGGCCACTAGACAGCTTATATACACAGGCAACGTGAACTTCAACGCCTATGACCCCAATTCAATAGCGGCTACCGGCCAGTACAATAAGCAGCTTGGTACTACTTTCGCTGGCACCATCCCAGGGGCTGACGCACTGGGCGGCATGGCTCGAATAGCACCGAACTACCAGTTCGGGCCCGGCGCAGATGACCCTACCAAGGCCAAAGATTATGATGGTACCGAGAAGGAAGTTTTCCGGACTACACTCGTTGTAGACTGGGCCATCAATGATGATCTGACCTTTACATCACTGACTGGTTTCACGGATGCAGACGTTTCGGTGAATCAGGATATCGGCAAAGTTTATGCCGATAACTGCAGTCCCGGTGCAAACGCAGCGGCGATTGAAGCATCACTGCGCAGTTATGCCAACCCGATGGCTGGCTGGGTCAATACAGTCAGCGACCCGAGTGCAGGTGGATACACCGGCAGCGCCACCGATTATTATGAATACCTGACTCAGGATCTGGGTATTAGCGACCCCGCAAGGTTAGCCGCCTATGCTCCCTGTTCAGATTACGTTACTGACGTCAATGGCGACGGTACACCCGGCGATGGCATTAGCGATCTGTCCAATTTCTTCATCGAGGACAGTGATAACAACACCCAGCAAATCAGCCAGGAACTCAGGCTCGCCTGGCAAATCAATGACGCCTTTAACTTTACCACCGGTGTGCAGTACTGGGCGGAAGAAGTCGTAGTGAATGACACAAATAGCGTGTTTATCGGCGGCGGAAACCAGGCTTACATACAGGGTTTTGGAACAGATGTCGCAAATTTCACCGATGGAGGGTATAGCACTATTGGCCCGGGCAGCGGCCAAAATAACTTTCAGACCAATCCTATACAAAATCAGGCCAGCCGGTCAGCCCTCATCGGCGCTTATTGGGCACAGAATGCATTTCAGGGTCGTTTAGTTCAGCCCAGTCATACCGAGCGAACCACTGACCATTACTCCTGGTACGGTTCACTGGACTACGATATCACTGAAAAGCTGATAGTGCGCCTGGAAGGGCGCTACACCAAGGAAGACAATACGGTCACCGGCGCTGTCATGACGCCGTGTATCAACGGTCTGCCCTATTTCAACCAGCTCATTGATGCGGATGATACAGACCCCAACAATAACGATGGCACCAAATATGAGGGCAGGGAAACGAACTGCAGTAACGGTTCCACTTCAATATCCGGTCAACCCGATGCAGTTGAAACCGCTAATGGCGGCCAGGCAACCGGCCCAAGCGCAGTACTCGTCTGCGGACAGACCGGCGATTGCCAGCGTATAGCAGCCGCATATTGGGATCCGTCCACTGGCATAGCCGCCGGTAACAGTGTTGGCTTTATCCCCTACAATGTCACCGCACCAAATTCTTTCTGGTACAACGGCTGGAGCCCGACCAAAAGTAATCCGCAGAAACTGGAACGACAGGATAATTACTGGGCACCGAAATTTACGACCGAGTATTTCTTTAACGATGACGTGATGGGTTACTTTTCATGGTCACGCGGCATCAAGCCTGGCGGTTTCAGTTTGCTGACTTCCGGTGCATTCGGACTGGACGCCAATCTGGACGGCGAGTTTGACGAAATCGAGTTTGAACCTGAAAGACTCGATGTCTGGGAAGTCGGCACTAAGACTACTCTTGCAGAGGGTCGGTTACGCCTGAATGGCGCGATGTTCTTCCAGGACTTCAAGGACAAACAGGTAACCGTGCAGAAAGTGACCGGTGGCACAACCGGTACCGAGGTGGTCAATATCAGTGGTTCGGAAGTCCGCGGTATGGAACTGGATGCTACGTGGATGGCAACCGATAATCTGCGCCTGCAGGTTGGTTACACGTTCCTGGATTCGGAATACACCGACTACGACATTGTCACACAAAGTAATGGTGATATTTTACGCATAGGCTTGGGGCCATCTGGTTCGGACTGCAGCGAAAAGGCTGAGTTACCAGGCAGCACAGCAGAGTCCAAGCAGTTCGGTTGTGCTCTTACCTTCAACGGTAATGAACTGGAAAGAGCACCCAGACATGCATGGCTGGTAAATGCCAATTACACAGCCCCATTTATGGAAACCGGTATGGAGTGGTACACGGAAGTTAACTATCGGTATCAGGACTCACGCTGGATGGAGGCATTCAACATTGTGCAGTTCCCTTCATATAGCCTGACGGACTTCCGGCTCGGCCTGTTGCAAGACACATGGGATGTGCAGTTCTACGTTACTAACGTATTTGACAGTGACACCATTATTTCCGGCGGGCCTAACCCCGGTATTGCTACCGGTAATTTTGGTTTCGGCATAGCCGCTTTGTTCCCGCCCAGTGTTAATGCGGGTCCCAAGCTGCCTAGTGATATCTATGCAAACCTGCCAAACCCAAGGATTGCTGGTATACGTGCTAATTTCCGGTTCGGACAGTAATGCTTTAGAAATATCAGAAGATAAAAACCCCGGGAAACCGGGGTTTTTTTTGCCCCTCTCTTTGGAAAGCACAATCAGCCAGTTCGGCTTACTACACGAGTTCCGCTGGACACTCCGCCAGTACTACGGATAATCAATGCCCAGCCAATTAGACAGTATTAATGGAGAAAAACATGGCAGCCTATATGTTAGCCGTCTGTAAGATCACCAACATGAAACCCGAAATGAAAGAGTATGCTGAAAAATCAGGCGCTCTTTGTATAGCGCATGGCGGCAAATACCTTATCAGGGGCATGGCCAAGGAAGACTATGAGGGTGATTTACTGGAGGGTAAGTTGGTGATCCTGACTGAATTCCCGAGCATGGATGATCTGCAGACATTTATTAAGGGTGACGAGTACCAGAATAATATTAAGCACCTGCGTGAAGGGACCGGTGAGTATCACATAGCTTTTTATGAATCCCCGCCCGGTGCAACGGATTAGCCAAATTCCGATTAATGTAAAATCAACGAATCAAAAAACTATTCAAAAAACCCTCAATAAACCCTGCGGCGACAGGGTTTATTGTTGCCTGCCCATAACGTCAGGCTTGTGATACCTGATACATGGCCGACTATCAGCTAATTACAACAAAGGTAGCTGCAGCCTCTGCAAGCACCCGACCGTCATCAGGATGGCGTACCCGGCCGGCCATCTTTGCAAAACGTCCTTTGCGGCTTAACTGCTCACCTTCCAGCAGCATGCGCGTCCCGGTAGCGACCGGCTCACGGTAGCGTATATCACACTTGCCTGTGTAGGCACGTTCACCGCGCAGAAACAGCCAGTTCGCCATAACATCATCCAGCAGACTGAATATGATGCCGCCATGTGTCACGCCATCATAACCACACTGATATTCCGACGCGGTGTATTCAGCCTTGCAAAGCCCTTCTTCCAACCGGAAACTTACCTGCAGGCCAACCGGGTTATCCGGGCCGCACACGAAGCAGTGGTTAGCATCATCACGTTCGCGGGTTGGCGTACTCGCTTGTTTATTCACGGGCAGGAACCTGTTAATAGTCGGCCAGCGGCAATGCTAACATCAGCCCAGGCTGGTGAAACAAAAAAGCGGGTTTGCATGCACGGATACCGAGTTCTGGCGATCAACACAGCTAAATAACAACATCCCAACAATCAGGGAAGCTTTCTGCGAGATAAAATATGGCTTACGACTCAAATAATATTTTTGCAAAAATTCTGCGGGAAGAAATTCCAGCATGCAGGGTTTATGAAGATGATGCGACACTGGCATTTATGGATGTCATGCCTCAATCACCGGGGCATACCCTGGTTATCCCCAAAAAACCGGCAGAAAACCTGTTCGATCTGGATATAGCGGCAGGTACCGCAGTACTCAGCACTGCCAAACTAGTCGCACGTGCAGTTAAAGAGGCCTTTAGGGCCGATGGCATCATGCTTAATCAGTTCAATGGAACAGCCGCCGGCCAGACCGTATTTCATTTTCATATACACATTGTGCCCCGCTATGAAGGTGTGCCGTTACGTGCGCATACGGCGACATGGAAAGACCACTGAGGTACTGGAAGGGCAGGCTGCAAAAATCAGGGCGCTGCTTGAAAGTAAATAATATTTGCAGCATGCCATTAGTGCTATTATTCACTCGTAACCCCGAAAAATACGGTATCAACATCTTCAATCGTGGCCATCCCTTTATGCAACACCTGATCAAACAGCGCTATAAAGTCTGATATTTTCTTACGCGAGTCGATGATCTCGACGATTACGGGTAAATCAGCTGAAAGTGCAAACAGTTTGCTCGAGTGAATTTCACCATGACCACCGAAACCCATCGTGCCACGCAATACGGTTGCCCCGCGCATGCCATGGCTATGAGCTTGTTCAACTAACCATTGATAGAAGGGGCGACCTTCGAAAGAATCGCTGTCATCAGAATATATTCTGAGCCTGCAGTTACTTTGTGTACGCATGGTTGTTCCTAAATTAGTCGGCGAGTTAAAAAAGCCAGATATATTCCGGCTAAATAACTCGCGCCATAACCAAACCCAGCCAGGCAGCGCTAAAACCAACGCATACCTGAAGCATGACGTTAAACATCATCTTAAAATACTGCGCATCCTGCGCAAGTGAGAGACTCTCATAGGCAAAGGTGGAGAAGGTGGTAAAACCGCCGAGCACCCCTACCAGCAAAAACAGGCGCAACCCGGCCTCCATAATCTGGCGTTGTTCCGCTAAACCACCAAGATAGCCAATTAACAGGCAACCGAGCACATTTACTGTCAGTGTGCCTACAGGAAACTGGCTGTGCTGAAACAGGCGCTGCGCCCAGCCGCTTAGCGCAAAGCGGAGCCCCGACCCGATAAATCCACCCAGGCCAACCAGCATAATCTGTCCCAGATAAAACCTTTGCATATATTTTCCACCTGATTCCCGGTGCATCCTGAACAGAAAGCACCTGTGCCCCTATCCATCACTCGTTGCAGGATTGTAACGTTGTTGCAGGGATATTAATGCGGAAAGAACACTGCGAAGTTGAATCCGGGGGCATACCGGCTAATTAGCCTGGACCAGAATATTCGGGTTGCTGGTTGACTGGTTTGCCCGTTTGGATGGCCCGTTCATTGAGCCCAGCAAAGCTGTAATTTGCGCTACGGGTACCAGCTGGAAGCCCCTGCTTTTCCAGTTCAGGTAATGCGGTTTGCAGATAATCCAGCGTAGCAGGATAGGGGTGTCCTATACCTATAGCGTAGCCATAGCGGCGGGCTCGCCGTTTTAGATGCTCGAATTGATTATCGATGGCTACGTCTGTTGGCTCGTTGTCCAGAAAAATATGGCGGCGGGCAGCGGGTATACCGGTTTCAATGGCGATCTCATAAGCCACGCTATCCGGCGTAGTAAAACTGTCAATAAAAAACAGGTCTCCCCGGCTGGCGAGTTCCTGCATCAGCCAGCGCATATGCCCAGGGTGACGTGTAATCAGGCTGCCCATATGATTACTGATCCCCACGGAGTGGGGCACTGAGTCAAGATTCTGATCAAGAATATAGGCGAGTTCGGCCTTATCCGTATCCAGGCTGATCTCACCGGGACCGGCAATGCGCTCCATTTCTACAGGTTGCATAGGCAAATGCAGAATGACTTCTTTACCTGCTGCAAAGGCAAGCTCAGCGAGATAGGTGGCGTGGGCGGTAAATGGCATGATCGCGCACGCTATCGGACCGTCCAGTGCAATCGTGCGTAAGCCGGGTAAACGTTGATTACCGAGATCATCAATAATGACTGCAATTAATGGTTGTGATTCAACCGCACCACTATGATTTTCAGGTGCGGGTTCCAGCGCGATGGCCCGACCCTGGCAAAGCAGTATTGCCACAAACAGAGCAGCCAGAAAATACCGGTAACATACTTTGAGTCTGCAATCAGTCATGCATCCATCCATGGATTTTTAAGCAGCATACTGGCAACCGAAAGGCCACACATCCTGTGTGCCCTGGACGATATCGGGTGCTACTGCGCTTTACTATGCATCACACGATCTTCGCGCAAAAGTTCCAGCGCGGCACGGAGCTGACTGTCTCCCTGCAACAACGCAGCGCCCGCATCAGTTTCATGAGAACTAATACCGGCCAGCAGATCGAGGGTAGTATCAGCCAAAATTTCAATATCCGGAGTTATACCCTGACCATGGATAGAGACTCCGGAAGGCGTGTAATAAAGTGATGTAGTCAACTTAATCGCCCGGCCATTAGACAGGGGCATTACCGTTTGAACTGAACCTTTACCAAACGTGCGGACTCCGGCAATAGTCGCTCTATGGTTATCCTGTAACGCACCCGCCACAATCTCCGCAGCCGATGCCGAACCCTCATTGACGAGAACTACTATTCTGGCACCATCCAGAATGTCGCCTTCCCTTGCCTGATGGGAAAAATTGGCATCAGGAGCACGCCCGCTTGCCGACACAATCAGTCCTGCATCAAGAAATCCATCCGAAACGTCAATAGCAGCATCCAGGACCCCACCAGGGTTATTACGCAGGTCGAGCACCAGGCCACGTAAACCATCACGGCTTTGCTGGCGTATATTCTGGACAGCCTTGCGCGTATCTCTCCACGTGGTTTCACTGAAATGGCTGATACGTATATAGCCGTAATCGGGTGCAAGCAGTTCAGACCGTACACTCTTTACCTGCACGTTATTACGCGTAACTGTATAGCTGACAGGTTCATCTTCACCAACTCGCCGGACAGCAATTTTTACCTGTGAGCCTGCTTTACCACGCAAACGATTAACCGTCTGATCAAAATTACTCGCATCCAGCACGGTGTCATCAATACTGACAATAATGTCGCCTGAACGCAGGCCCGCCAGCTCAGCAGGTGTTCCTTCGATAGCTGCGACTACGCGTACCGTGCCGTTTTCCATGTGAACTTCAAGCCCAACGCCCGAATAATTACCGCGGGTAGCAATCTGGACTTCTTCATATTCGGCGCGATCAAGAAACTGCGAATGGGGGTCCAGATCGGTCACCATACCGCGTACTGCACTTTCTATTAATTCAGAATCTTCAACGGGCTCAACATATTCCTGCCGAACCCGTTCCAGAACCTCAGCCAGCAGCCGCGCGTCATCCCAGGGCAGGGTTTCCTGGACAATTTCTTTTTGGGCAAATACGCCGGAGCCGACGGAAACGGCTAATCCGAACAGCATGCCGGCCGACATCAGTAATATGTTGCGCAATTTGCCACTCATTTAACTAAGAAATGCGTATCCCGCTACAAGACAAAATTACCTTAGCACAGGCTGTCATAACGAGGAAATGACGTAAGTTCTCATTTTTGAAGGTATTTTACGTATATTGTGGTGCAGCACAGCTATCTGATCCAGCGCTTGGGATTCACAGGCTTGCCATCCTTGCGTATCTCAAAATAAAGCCCGGCGGCTGCCTGGCCACCGCTATCGCCCACATGGGCTATAGCTTCACCCGGATCGACCCACTCGCCGACTTCTTTCAACAAGTCCTGGTTATGCCCGTACAGACTCATGTAACCCGCACCATGATCGATAATCGTCAGTAGCCCCATACCATCCAGCCAGTCTGAAAAGACCACCCGGCCATGATAGACAGACCGGACAACAGTGCCCGCAGGCGCGCCCAGCAACACGCCTTCCCATTTAAGGCGGCCATACGCACGTGAGTCACCAAAGTTTTTGAGTACTGAGCCATCTGTCGGCCATGCAAGACTGGCCGCCTGCCCGGCAAAAGGCTCCGCATCCAGGTCAGGCATTTTTGGCAGTACCTTTGCCAAAGCTTCAACCAGATTCGTCAGTTCGCTAGCCTGTGCCTGTAAACGCTCGATCTGCGCGTCTTTCGAACGTATATCGGCATTAATCTTATTCACCAGTTCTGCACGCTCAGTTCGCGTAGCAGCAATTTCTGCCAGCTTTTCGGTAGCTTCTGCTTCAAATTTAGCCAGCTGGGCCAGTTCCTTAGAAATTTCTGCCTGTATTTTTTCCAGCTGCCCAAGGGCTGCAGTCACTTTTTCAATGGTTACCCTGCGCTGGCGAGAAAGATACCCGTAATAGGTCATACGGCGGCCCAGGCTGGTAGCATCCTCCTGACTCAGCGAAACACGTAACCAATCTTCATTGCCGTTGATATAGGCAACCCGTAACTGGTTCGCTAAAGCCGTACGCTGTTTCTTTAATTCCTTACGCTGCGCTTCTGATTGTCGCTCAAGGTCAGCTTGCCGCGCTTTCGAATCCCGTAGTTGCTTGCGGATTGAGGTGAGTTCCCGGCGGACCTTCTGTTCTGATTTTTCCACCTCTGCCAGATTCCGCTCAGCCCGGCTACGCCGCCGACCCTCATCTTCAATATCCTCTTTAAGCGCGTCTATTTGATCCCGAACCGCTCTCAGCTCAGCGCTAGCCTGCTCACGCGTCTGTGGCTCAGCCAGGACAGATGTCACTGACAGCATGGTTATCCAAAGAACAATAAAAATCCGTTGCATGGGCTGGCGAGTTTAGGCGATTAAGGGGGCTGTGGCGATATTCAGGCAGTACCGGGTAGATTTATACAGGGTATAATCCGCGCCCATTATCAGGAGTGATCATGCAGGAATTTGTAGAATTTACGTCCGCCAACCCTTGGTTGATAGCCGGGCTAGTTGCGAGTGTATTGGCTGTGCTGTTTTACGAGCTACGCCTTAAAGCCCAGAATATTGGCAGCCTGGGTACTTCCATGGCGGTACAGCTTATCAATAAGGGTTGCAATGTGATTGATGTCCGTGATGCAGAAAAATTTGCAGCCGGTCATATCGTCGACTCAAAAAATATTCCGGCTACTAATTTTTCATCTGAGTCAGCCAACCTCAAAAAGGGCAAGAAAGTATTTTTGCTGGTTTGTGACAACGGTAGCCGCAGTGGCGAACTGGCCGGTGGGCAGCGCAAAGAAGGGGTCGAGAATATTTTCAGCATTACCGGTGGCATGGAAGCCTGGCGGCGGGAAAATTTGCCCGTAGTTAGCGATTCCAGCAACTAACACTGTGCTATGAGTGCTATACCTGTTATTCGTATTTATACAACGCCCTGGTGCGGATATTGCGCCGCAGCACGCGAATTACTGGATGGAAAAGGCGTGCAATATGAGGTTGTTGACGTCGGTTCTGACAAAATCCTGCGGCATGAAATGACCGAATTAGGTGGCGGACAAACTGTACCGCAGATATTCATCGATAGTCAGCCTGTCGGCGGGTACGATGATATTGCAACGCTCGATGCTTCCGGCAAACTGGATGCAATGCTCGGGCTGAACAAACCAATTTAAGGGGACAACCGGCACCGATGAGTAAAGACACAAAACAAAGCAATGGCAATGGTGCCAGTAAATCGAATGGCAGTGTCAACCGCACATTTCTATTGCAGCAACTTTATGTAAAAGATTTATCCTTCGAGGCTCCGAATACACCGCAGATTTTTCAGCAATCCAGTATTGAACCTGAAACAGAGCTGAATATTCGCAACTCCCATTCAGCCATAGGCGATAATTTGTATGAAGTCATTCTGCATATCAGCGTGCATGCCAAAAAAGATGAACAGACAATTTTTCTGGCCGAGATCGACCAGGCCGGCCTGTTTTTGCTAAATGGCTATACTCCGGAACAGTCCAATATGCTACTGGGTACGCAATGCCCGTCTACATTATTTCCCTATGCACGCGAAGCCATCTCATCACTGGTGGGCAAGGGCGGATTTCCTCCTCTGATATTGCAGCCAATCAACTTTGATGCGCTCTATGCACAGGCAAAAGAACAACAAAGTACCAAAAGTTGAGGTAGATTTATGGTGAGATCGGAAGCGTCTGGAATTGGGGTCATAGGCGCTGGGTCATGGGGAACGGCTCTGGCCATACAGCTCGGTCGCGCTGGCCAGACTCCCATGCTGTGGGGTCGTGAACCGGAAGTAATCGCTGCACTGGAGCAGAACCGCTGTAATTCTGTATTTCTGCCGGACATTCCCTTGCCGGATTCTGTCCAGATAAATGCAGACCTCGATGCCGTAGTCGGTCAGCACCGTGACCTGCTTGTATGCGTCCCTAGTCATGTCTTTCGCTCAGTACTCGAAGGCATTAAACCAAATCTGGTGCACGGTGCGCGTGTTGCCTGGGCAACAAAAGGCTTTGAAATGAGTACGGGCAAGTTACCGCACCAGGTTGCTCGCGAAGCACTCGGTATCGAAGTACCACTGGCAGTAGTTTCCGGGCCCACCTTTGCAACTGAGGTAGGGCTGGGTCTGCCAACTGCTATGACTGTTGCGGCAACAAACGCAGACTACGCGGATGAATTGGCCTGGAAATTTTCAGATGAGAATTTCCGTGCCTATACCTCAACCGACATGATTGGAGTCGAAGTCGGAGGTGCTGTAAAAAATGTGCTTGCCATAGCAACCGGCCTGTCAGACGGACTTGGCTTTGGCGCGAATACACGTGTAGCCCTCATCACTCGCGGGCTGGCAGAAATGACCCGGCTTGGTGTGGCCATCGGTGCACAGGCAGATACCTTTATGGGGCTGTCCGGGATGGGTGACCTGGTGCTTACCTGTACCGATGATCAGTCACGCAACCGACGCATGGGTCTCGCGCTTGCTGCCGGCAAAAGTGTTGATGATACGGCCAAGGAAATTGGCCAGGTTGTCGAAGGCGTCAAAGCGGCTGCAGCTGTTCGCAAGGCAGCGTCGGAGTTCCAGGTCGAGATGCCTATATGTGAACAGGTGTACCAGTTGCTCTACGAAGGTATTTCAGTCAAGGATGCAATTCAGACGCTGATGCAACGGGAAGTAAAGTCGGAAGCCTGATACCCATACTGCCATAGGGTTTCTGCCAGGCAAAAAAAACAGCACGGGGGCCGTCCTTGGCCTGCCTAGCGTGCTGTATCACTACGTTATTCTCCCCGTGTTTTATATAGTGTGATGTAGATCACATTTTGGACTCGTAGCTGTTATGTAAACATTAGGGTTCTGCCCGTTCATTTTGATGGCAGCCCATGAATATTGAGTATTTAAGCCCGGCCTCTGGAATTCTCCCGATGGAATCAGATACGAATCAGCTCATTTAAAAATGATCTTCCTGTTCTGGAACATGGAGCCCAGATGCACTCATTTATAGTCATCTCACTTAGCTGCAAATAGCCTCAGAACAGACTACTGCTAAAGTGCACTCGCTATTATTGCTCGCTGCTATGGAGCCTCCTATTCGCTTAGGCCTGCATCATGCACATGAATAGGGAGGCCTTGTCCCACAACATATAAGTAAGCTCCCAGTTTGACTGCTAGTAGCATGGTGCACTCGTTATTAATTGTATAAGGCCTGTAGCCTGCCATTCGCTTAGGCCTGCGTCATGCACTCAGTGGCAGGCTACAGGCCTTATACAATATCGGTGTTTAGATAGTGCAAATAGGAAACTCAGGGGAGAGAAACGATTACTGGCCACCTGTAAAACCGTTCTGGCGCCATGCTTCATAGAGTAATATTGAGGCCGCATTGGACAGGTTCAGACTGCGATTATCGGGTTTCATCGGTAGCCTTAGTACCTGGTCTGCGGGAAGGCTGGTCAGGACATCATCGGGCAGACCTCGGGTCTCCGGACCCAGCAAGAAGACATCGCCACTGCAGAAACTGGCTTCGGCATAATTGCGGCTGCCGCGGGTGGAAAGGGCGTATACCCGTCGATTACTGCCAAGCTCATGCAGACAGGCTTGCAGAGACTCATGTTCCTTCACGGCAGCAAACTCATGGTAATCAAGCCCGGCACGGCGTAGTTTTTTGTCGTTGAGCTCGAAGCCCAGTGGGTGGATCAGATGCAGAGTTGTGCCAGTATTGGCACAAACGCGTATGATATTGCCCGTATTCGGAGGAATCTCCGGCTGATATAAAATCAGTTCAAACACATTAACCCTTAAACAGCTTCATAAAAATAATCCATATGCCCGATAACCGGCACAACCTGCCCGCCAGTTTAGCTACAGAATTCTGTGGGCTAGCACTTACTTCGCCCATCGTACTGCTTTCCGGTTGTGTTGGCTTCGGTGAAGAGTACACCCGTGTTGCAGGATTTTCGAACCGGGATGCTGGTGCTATCGTCCTTAAAGGAACGACCCGGGAACCACGCCCCGGTAATGCACCCCATCGTATTTATGAAACACCCGCAGGTATGTTAAATGCTATAGGTCTGCAAAACCCGGGTATGGATGCCGTTGTTGATAGTATATTGCCAGCACTCGATTTTGAGGAAACACGATTTATTGCCAATGTTTGCGGTTCAACTATTGAGGATTATGCTGCAGTAACCAAAAGGTTTGATGATTCACCTATTGATGCAATTGAAATTAACATTTCGTGCCCGAATATAAAGGAGGGCGGCGTTGCCTTTGGAAATGATCCCGATATGTCTGCACGCGTTGTAGCAGCATGCAGGGCAAACACCGCGAAACCCATCATTGCAAAACTTTCACCCAATCAGACAGATATTCAGGAAAATGCGCGGCGCTGTATCGATGCCGGCTGTGATGGTCTGGCCGTTATTAATACGCTGATGGGTATGGCCATAGATACTGAACGACGTGAGCCCGTGATCGGAAATATCCAGGGCGGGCTATCGGGCCCGGCGATTAAGCCAATCGCTCTGTTAAAAGTGAAGCAGGTATATGAAGTTGCAGCCCGGCACAATGTGCCTATCATTGGTCAGGGCGGGATTACCTCTGCCAACGATGCTATTGAGTTTTTGATTGCCGGTGCATCTACGGTCGGTATTGGGACGGCGCTATTCTATGATCCGCTGATCTGTAAGGAAATTAATGCCGGGATTGCTGATTATCTCGCTAAGCACAAATTTAATAATATCTCGGAGCTGGTGGGCGCTATGCACATTAGCAATGATGAACTCGACGAAGCAGCCTCCGGCTGACATAAACATAAAAGGACAAACTATGAGCCAGCAGTGGGATAACCCGCCCGAAATGCAAATTGATACGAGCAAAAGCTATTCCTGCTCTATCGAAACCGACAAAGGCACCTTGGAGATAAATCTGTTTGCCGACGCAGCTCCAAAAACAGTTAATAATTTTATCTTTCTGGCAAAAGAAGGTTTTTATAATGGAGTTACGTTTCATCGTGTGATTGATGAGTTTATGGTCCAGGGCGGCGACCCTACCGGCAGCGGCAGCGGTGGACCAGGCTATCGCTTTGAAGATGAATTTGATGGTAATCCACACCGTCATGCAGCAGGCTCACTATCAATGGCCAACGCAGGACCAGGAACCAATGGTAGCCAGTTCTTTATTTGCCATGGGCCACAGCCCCATCTGGATGGCCGCCATACTGTGTTTGGCCAGATTAGCAGCGGTCAGGATATTGTAGATTCCATTGCTCAGGGCGATGCAATGATCAAAGTGACAATTAACGAAGCATAAGTTGTCACTCGCTAAACGGAAAAGGCCGCACAAAGTGCGGCCTTTTTTTTGCCCAATATCTGATTACCCCTTAGCGATTTGTAGTGGGGCTATCTATATTAAGTTCCTTGATCTTGCGGGTCAGGGTATTTCGCCCCCAGCCTAGTAAGCGCGCAGCATCCTGCTTACGGCCCCGGGCACGCTGTAACGCAGTCAGTATCAAAATACGTTCAAATTCAGGTTGCGCCTGATCCAGCAACGGCTGGGCATTTTCTGCATCAAATTGCTGATTTGCCCATTGCGCAAGCGCCGCTGTCCAGTTATTGCTTGCAACCTGGTTACTGGCAATACCACCAAATTCTTCCGGTATATCTTCCTCGCGAATTTCGTTGCCGGGGGCTGTCACCATCATGCGCCGCGTAGCATTTATCAGCTGCCGTACATTGCCGGGCCAACTGAACCTTTGTAACCGCTCCAGTGCTGCCCTGGTTAATGTCTTGGCTTCGACATCAAATTCTCCACTACAATTCGCCAGGTAGTGACCTAGTAACAGCGGAATATCATCACGTCGATCGCGTAAGGGCGGGGTGTTTATACGCATTACATTAAGACGGTGATACAGGTCTTCACGGAAGCGTCCGTCCGTTACTGCTGTATTAAGATCCTGGTTTGTTGCCGCAATTATTCTCACATCTACATGAATGGGATTCTGACCGCCTACGCGAAAAAACTCTCCTTCAGCCAATACCCGTAGTAAACGGGTTTGCAAATCAACTGACATATCACCGATTTCATCGAGAAAAAGCGTGCCACCATCCGCCTGCTCGAAACGACCGATCCTGCGCTGATCAGCGCCTGTAAAAGCACCACGTTCATGACCAAAGAGCTCAGATTCGAGCAGCTCCGATGCAATAGCAGTAGTGTTAAGCGCAACAAAGGGCCCTTTTACCCGTGGGCTATGTTCATGCAACGCACGTGCAACCAGTTCCTTGCCGGTGCCGGATTCACCGGTAATCAGAACTGTCATGCTTGAACGAGATAACCGTCCAATAGTGCGAAAAACTTCCTGCATGGCGGGTGCCTGCCCAATCATACCCGACAGGCTGCCGGTACTCCCTGAAGCTCCCGGCTCGCGCTTTTTTGCAACCTGCGCTGCACGTCGAACCAGGGATACCGCTTCATCCACATCGAAGGGTTTCGGTAAATATTCAAAGGCTCCCGCCTGATAAGCCGATACAGCACTATCAAGATCTGAATGCGCCGTAATGACGATTACCGGCACAGTAACACCCAGTTTTTTAAGCCGGGTCATTAACTCCAGACCGTCTATACCCGGCATACGAATATCCGTAATCATTACATCCGGCAACCCGCTGCTATTGGTCATCAGTGCTTCCAGCGCTGCTGCGGGAGCGGCGAAACCACGAACATCCATTGCCTCACGCTGCATTGCTTTTTCAAGCACCCAGCGTATCGAGTCATCATCATCAACGATCCACACTTTGATGATTTCACTGCTACTCATAGCGTATTTACCTGTAGATCAACAGGAGCAGGAAGAATCGGGAGGTGCACCATAAATACGGTTCTGCCCGGCTCAGATTCATACTCAATAAGGCCCTGATGCCGGTTGACCAGATCTTGCGCCAGCGGTAACCCTAATCCGGTACCATCATTTCGCCCGGTAACCAGTGGGAAAAATAGGGTATCGGTGATATCTGCCGGAACACCTGGCCCGTTGTCTTCAATTTCTATCAACGCAACCAGCTTAAAGGTATTTTTATTCAGTACCTGGTTAGTCAAAATCCGGGTACGCATTACGATCACACCTTTAGCAGAAATTGCCTGGAACGCATTGCGGAGCAGGTTGAGAAAGGCCTGAGTCAGCTGATCACGATCTACAAAAAGATCGGGCAGACTGGGATCGTAATCGCGCTGGATACGCTGATCAGGCCACTCACTTTCGGTAATGGTCGCAACACGCTCGAGCAACTCATGCACATTAACCATCTGCAAATCAGGTTTACTGCCAGGGCCCAGCAAATTATCCATCAGCCCTGCCAGCCGGTCTGCCTCACCTATGATGACCTGGGTAAATTCACGTAAAGCAGGATCTCCCAGTTCACGTTCCAATAATTGGGCAGCGCCACGCAATCCCCCCAGGGGGATTGCGAATTTCATGTGCCAGCTGCCTTAGCATCTGACGACTTGCCCCATGTTGGGCAATCAGGGTGTTTTCCCTATCCAGTTGATGCCGTTGCGTAAGATTAAATATTTCCAGCAGCAACTGGTCTTCAGCTGCCCCACCCAGAATGCTTACACGAACTGCCAGTTCCTGTTCACTGCCATCGCGTTGGGGAGAGGAGATATTGATCGCATGGCCGAAACTCTGCCGCTCAAGACGAGCTCTCCCGACAAGCTCTACCAAAGTCTCGATGCCCGGAACAAGTCCATCCAGGGGCCTGTTAACGGCACGCTGAAAACTAATCCCAAGCAGATCTTCTGCAGCAGGATTCATCCAGTTAACTATGCCGGAAATATCCAGCAGGAGAATACCGGTAGTCAAATCACCCAACAACTTAGGGTTAGCTGTTTTTACGTGGCTAGAAGCAGGGTTTGCAGGGGTATTCGTGCGGTCTGCCGAATACTGGCCGGAAGCTGGTTTATCGCCGGGCGTATTGCTTAACGGCGGTTCACTGAAGTCTGCTGATAGAAAAAGATCGACGGATCCGCTTTGATCAGGATCGTGCCGTTTTCGTCCCAAATTTCTGCGCGCAGCTGGTGCTCGCCCCGGACCACCTCCGCCACTTGCAGACTGCTCGTGCCCGGAGCCAGATTTGGCAGTGGCTTGCCGTCCAGGTACAGTCGAATCTGGTGCCCCATCCGGAGACCAGGTCGTAGTTGAACCGCGATGGTGACTGTGCCCCCGGTGTTCCAAATGGTCTCCTCCATTGCCGGGCTGGTGACTTCCATAGACTCATAGTTCGCCACCGTTTCATTGGCATCTTCAGCGCCATTCGAAGATGACGTTGATGCGACCACGCTCGGTGCGCTAAAAGTCTGGATAGGAGCTATCTCTACCTCCGTTGCCCCTTCCTGAGGAACATCGGAAAAGTGACTCTGCCCGTTTTCATCTACCCATTTATAGATCTCCTCCGCCATTGCAGGCGAGAAGATCAGCAGGCTAATCAAGGCAATCAATTTATGCATTTATTAAGCATACCCTGAAGCCCACTGATCAACCAGTACCGGGTTCCGGGAGTTATGTAATCCCGGAACCCTGCTGATACAACGCTAAAGCCCTGATTTTACAGGCTGTAGTACATATCCAGTTCGACCGGATGCGTGCTCATACGCAGACGCGTGACTTCTTCCATCTTAAGTTCGATGTAGGCATCAATCAGATCATTATTGAATACGTCACCAGCCATCAGAAACTCACGATCCTGATCCATTGCATCCAGTGCCTCATCCAACGAGGCACAAACTATCTTAAGCTGCTTCTCTTCCTCTGGCGGCAGATCATACAAATCCTTATCCATGGCATCACCAGGGTGGATTTTATTTTGAATACCGTCCAGGCCGGCCATCAGCATGGCCGCAAATGCGAAATACGGATTAGCGGTGTTATCAGGGAAACGAACCTCAATGCGACGTCCTTTAGGATTTGGGATAAAGGGAATACGAATCGACGCTGAACGGTTACGTGCAGAGTAAGCAAGAATAGTAGGTGCTTCAAAACCAGGAACGAGACGCTTGTAGCTATTAGTCGATGAGTTAGTAAATGCATTCAATGCTTTAGCATGCTTGATGATACCACCAACGTAATACAAAGCAGTTTCTGACAAGCCACCATAGCCATCACCCGTGAAGATATTTTTGCCGTCCTTCGCGAGAGACTGATGCACATGCATACCACTACCGTTATCACCAACGAGCGGCTTCGGCATGAAGGTCGCTGTTTTGCCATAGCTGTGCGCAACATTCTGGATTACATATTTAAGGTTAAGTACTTCGTCAGCTTTTTGCACCAGTGAATTAAATGCAACGCCGATTTCGCACTGACCCGCCGTGGCAACTTCGTGGTGATGAACCTCAACCTTCTGACCCATCTCCTCAAGCGCCAGACACATCGCAGAGCGCATGTCATGCAACGAATCGACCGGAGGCACCGGGAAGTAGCCGCCCTTCAGACCAGGACGATGACCGATATTGCCTTCCTCGTTAACCGTATCGGTGTTCCATGCGCCTTCGCTGGAATCAACCCGGTACATGCAGCCATTTACATCATCTTTGTAACGTACATCATCAAATACAAAGAATTCATTCTCCGGGCCAAAAAACGCCTGGTCGGCAATACCGGTAGAAGCAAGGTACTCTTCAGCACGTCTTGCAGTCGATCGCGGACAACGGTTGTAGCCCTGCATGGTTGAAGGCTCAACAACATCACAACGAATATTAACGGTTGCATCTTCTGTAAATACGTCTGCCATCGCAGTGGATGGGTCAGGCATAAGAATCATGTCGGACTCGTTGATGCCCTTCCAGCCTGCAACGGAAGAACCATCAAACATTTTGCCTTCTTCAAAAAAGTCAGCATCGACAGTGCTAGCCGGAATGGTTACATGCTGCTCTTTGCCCTTGGTATCGGCAAAACGCAAATCTACAAACTTGACCTCTTGGTCTTTTAGCAGGCTGAGTACGTCAGCGGGTGTCATCACATATCCTCCAGTGATTGCTCCATTAAAATTAAATACAGTGGTACGACTGCCATGGAGCGATGTGACGGTCAAACCAAACCGGTATAAGCGGCTTATTCAGTGTGCCTGCCAGCAGACAAGGGTCCACAGGGCAGGCTTTACCAGCGAATCAGGTTTTCAGGCATCGGCCAAAGTACCGCGCCCAGAGTTAGTGTGTATTGCACAATCTGTGCCAAGAAGGGGGAAATATAAATACTTGTTTTTGTTATACTTTCTTAATGTTGCCGCGCCAGTAGTGCGCTATTCTAGTGCATTTGGGCGCACTTGTGCACTCTTGGGTAGCAAATCCCACGCTGAGGACTCAAGCGCTAAGTCATCGATGCCCTGGGACCTACTTTTTGCTACTTATCCACTCATTCAACCACCTATGGATTTTCATAAGGATCGGCCGTCCGGATTTACACTTACAAAAGCGCCCGCTATATTTTCCAGCCCAACGGCCTGTGGACCACGATCCCCCAAAGGGGGCAAACACATAGCATGGCCCTTGCAGACCTGCTCACCAGTTAACGCTATACTTGCGCCCGCTTGGCCGCTGGTCGGCCACCTGTTTACACGGAAATCAAACCACAGAGTCTGCACTTTGACCTTTCAGGACCTCATATTTGCTTTGCAACGTTATTGGGCCGACCAGGGCTGTGTTGTATTACAACCCTATGATGCGCCTATGGGTGCGGGTACTTTTCACCCGGCTACATTTTTGCGTGCTATTGGTCCCGAACCCTGGAATGCTGCCTACGTTCAGCCCAGCCGCAGGCCGACTGACGGGCGCTACGGCGATAACCCGTTTCGGCTGCAGCACTATTACCAGTTTCAGGTGGTACTTAAGCCATCACCGGCAGATATTCAGGACCTGTACCTGAATTCACTTAAATTTCTGGGCATTGATACGCTGGTGCATGACATCCGCTTTGTAGAAGACAACTGGGAATCGCCAACACTGGGTGCCTGGGGTCTGGGCTGGGAAGTGTGGCTTAACGGCATGGAAGTTACTCAGTTTACGTATTTTCAACAGGTTGGTGGCATTGACTGTCGACCGGTTACCGGCGAAATAACCTACGGCCTGGAGCGGATCGCCATGTACCTGCAGAACGTGGAGAGTGTCTACGATCTGATCTGGACTGAAGGCCCACAGGGCACTGTTAGCTACGGTGATATTTTCCATCAGAATGAAGTAGAAAGCTCCCGCTATAATTTCGAAGAGGCAGATACAGACCTGCTGTTTGGACGCTTCGATGAGGCCGAACGGCAGTGCAACCGGCTTATAGAAAAAGAACTGGCCCTGCCAGCCTATGATTTTGTACTGGAAGCCTCACATGCATTTAATCTACTCGATGCACGCAAGGCCATTTCAGTGTCTGAACGACAACGCTATATATTGCGGGTGCGGAGTCTGGCCCGTGCTGTGGCACAGGTATATCTGCTTGGTCGGGAAAGCCTCGGATTTCCCATGCTGAACTCCAGCCTTAAATCGGAACAAGCAACATGACAGCCACAAAGTCTGCTGATTTTCTGGTTGAACTGGGAACTGAGGAACTACCGCCGAAAGCGCTACTGCGTCTGCGCGATTCTTTCCGGGATGGCATAACAGCCGGTCTTAGAGAGGCACGACTGCACCATAGTGATATAGAAGCCTTTGCAACGCCTCGCCGATTAGCCATCCTGGTCCATGAGCTGGAATTGACCCAGCCGGTTCAGGAAATTGAAAGCCGGGGCCCCCCCGTAAGTATCGCCTACGATGACAACGGCAAGCCCGCTAAGGCAGCTGTAGCTTTTGCTGCTAAATACGGCGTTACAGTCGAACAACTTGAAACCATAGCAACCGATAAAGGTGAATGGCTGTACTTTAGGGGCACCGAGCCCGGGGCTGCTGCAAAGGACCTGTTGGGAGATATAGTTGCCGCATCACTGGCCGCATTGCCAATTCCAAAACGCATGCGCTGGGGTTCGAGTGAGATTGAATTTGTACGCCCGGTACATTGGCTCGTGATGTTATTGGGCGATGAAGTTGTAGATGCAGAAATACTCGGCATCAAGGCAGACCGTATCACCTACGGCCATCGATTTCTGGCTCCCGAGCCCATAGACCTGCCATCTCCCACTGACTATGTAGATATCTTGCGGCAACACGGCCGGGTCATCGTTGATTTTGCCGAACGGCAGTCACTTATTAAAGAGATGGCACGGCAAACAGCAAAAGATTTAGGGGGTGAAGCAGTCCTGCAAGCCGATGTAGTCGAGGAAGTAACCGCATTGGTGGAACTACCGGTACCTGTCGCAGGAAGTTTCGATAGCAGCTTTCTGCAGCTGCCCGCTGAAGTATTAATTTCTACGCTACAGGATCATCAACGCTATTTTCCCGTGCAGTGCGATGGTAGCCTGCTGCCGGCATTTATAACCATCAGTAATCTCGAAAGTACTAACCCCGACGAGGTAAAACGTGGCAATGAGCGGGTTGTCTTACCGCGACTGGCCGATGCCACTTTTTTCTGGGAACAGGATTCCGCAACTCCCTTAAGCGACCGGTGCGAAAAACTAAAGACCGTTGTTTATCAGAAAGGGCTTGGCAGTCTGCATGACAAATCCCAACGGGTAGCTCAACTGGCAGCCCTGGTAGCAGCCTATGTACAGGCTGATGATGAGATGGTTAATCGAGCAGCAGCCCTGGCACGCACAGACCTGCTGACTGCCATGGTGGGTGAATTTCCTGATTTACAGGGCCGCATGGGGTTCTATTACGCCCGTAATGACGGTGAGGCTGAAGCGGTGGCTGTGGCTATCGAAGAACAATACCTGCCTCGACATGCCGGTGATAGGCTGCCGGCAACACCCGTCGGAATGGCACTCAGTATTGCTGACCGGCTCGATACGCTTGCAGGTATTTTTGCCCTCGGTAAAAAACCGGGGGGCAATAAGGATCCGTTTGGCCTGCGCCGCCAGGCTCTGGGGCTGATTCGCATCCTGATCGAATGCCGGATTGATGTCGATTTACCGGCACTACTGCGCTCGGCCGTGGAACTCCAGCCGGTACAAAATTTGCGCAAACTGATATCGCTGCAGAACTCTATGAGTTTATTCTGGATCGATTGCGCTCCTGGTATATCAGCGGACAGGCACCTTCTTTTGCAGAGGGTGAAATTTCACCCGGAAATATTTGAGTCCGTCAGAAGTCGTTCTCCTGCCTCGCCCCTGGACTTTCAGGAACGATTACTTGCTGTGCATCACTTTATGAGTCTCGAAGCTGCCAGCAGTCTCGCAGCTGCAAACAAACGTATCGCAAACTTACTCAAAAAAACCAAAGAGACTAGTCAGAGCTGTAGGTTAACGAAGCCCTGTTTGATATCCAGGAAGAAAAAGGACTGCATACAGCGGTTACGGCTCTGTTGCCAGACCATCAGGCAGCGCTGGCGAAAAGGGATTACGCAAGTGTATTTAGCCAATTGGCAGAATTACGCTAACCCCATAGACAGTTATTTTGACCAGGTCATGGTGCTTACCGATGATGAAAAACTTCGCGCCAACCGGCTTGCTCAACTAGGGGCAGCTTCGTGAACTCTTTCTCGATATCGCTGATATCTCCGGCATACCAACGACCTGAGATAACCCTCGACCACGCGATTTATCTATGACTTTTAACCCAGCCAACCGTCATTGTTCTCGACCGAGATGGGGTGTAATCAATGAGGATTCGCCTGATTTCGTTAAGACACCGGATGAATGGCGTGCCATCCCCGGCAGTCTTGATGCAATAGCCCGTCTAAAGCAGGCAGGGCTTCGAAGTCGCCATTGCGACCAATCAGTCCGGTGTCGCCCGTGGTCTCCTGAGTATCGATACACGTGATGGAGTATCCATAAAAAAATGCTTGCCGAGATCCTGGCTGCTGGTGGATACGTAAAAAGGATATTTTTCTGTCTTCACGGTCCCGATGATCGGGTGTGAATGCCGCAAACCAAAGCCGGGACTGTTAATGCAGGTGGCTGAATATTTTGCGTGCGGTTTTGATCACATGATCGTAATCGGTGATTCAGCAAGGGATATACAAGCGGCACAAGCAGTCGGTGTCCGCGCAATATTGGTACGTACGGGAAACGGCAGAAAAACTGAACAGGCCAGTGAGAGTTTCAACGGCATTGAGGTTTACGATGACCTGGCTGCAGCCGTTTCCTCGCTGGTAGAACAACAAGGCAATGGCCTATGAGTTGGCTGACCCAGACAACCAGATCAATTCGCTTTATTATCTTTAACCTGATGTCATGGGTTACGGTGATACCCTTTGCGATCCTTGTGCTGATTAGCTGGCCATGCGGGCACAGGTATTCATATTTTTTTGCGCGCACCTGGGCGTTGCTTATATTGCGGTTGGCCCGATATATATGTGGTTTACGTTATCGCGTACGGGGAATCGAAAATATTCCCGCAGAAAGCTGCATATTTTTTGTCAAGCATTCCTCTGCTTTCGAAACCTTCGGATCTCTGGCAATATTTCCCCGCAGCTGCTGGGTACTAAAAAAAGAATTACTTTGGGTGCCCTTTTTTGGCTGGGCACTTATTCCACTGGACTCCATTGCGATTGACAGATCCAAAGGGGAGTGTTGCGGTTAAGCAGATTATTACCCAGGGAATAGATCGTTTAAAACGAGGTATCAGTGTAGTGGTATTTCCGGAAGGGACCCGTATGCCCGCCGGAACAACAAAACGTTACGGACTTAGTGGCACATTGCTAGCGCAGGAAAGTGGAGCGTTAATTGTGCCAGTTGCGCATAATGCAGGGTATTTCTGGCCACGGCGGGGTCTGGGAATTATTCCGGGTGAAATAAATATTGTTATTGGGAAACCGTTTGTTGCCAATAACCGGGAACCACGGGAAATCAACCAGGAAATACAGAGCTGGATTGAAGCAGAGGTAGCAGAACTAACCACCGACCCGGGTAAGTCATAAATTCATATACAGCAAATAGCAAATCTATAATACATATCGACAACAAGAAGGTACTTATTAGGACCGGCAGATCTCGCGGAGATTTTTAAAAAAATCTGCTTAGGAAAGACATCTCGCTCCGCCTAAAAAGCAGACCTTCAATTGCTAAACATCCAGATTTGCTACGGTAAGGGCATTTCGTTCTATAAATTCGCGTCGCGGTTCAACCTGGTCACCCATGAGTGTGGTAAATATTTCGTCAGCGCCAACGGCATCCTCAATACGTACCTGCAGAAGACGACGCGTCTCGGGATTGATTGTTGTATCCCAAAGTTGACCAGGATTCATTTCACCCAACCCTTTGTAGCGCTGGATACTTTGACCTTTGCGGGCCTGTACCATTAGCCATTCCATCGCTTCATGGAAGCTGGAAATTTCCTGTTCCTGCTCACCGCGTACAATTTTTGCGCCGTCTTCAATAAAACCCGTTAGTTCCTTACCGAGCTGTGTGATTTGCTGATATTCGGGTGATTCAAAAAAATGTATGGACAGATCGCTGATATTCTCAACCCCATGCTGCCCCCGATTAATACACAAACCGGACAGACCCTCATCAGTTTCCTTCAGGCTAACGCCCCAGCTTCCACCTTCACCATTAAGAGTTTGCCGCAAGGCGGCCTGCAGTTTGTTTGCCCAGGTTTCCATCCACTCCCGATTCTCAAGCCGGTCGACAGTAACTTCGGGGAGGAATAAAAGCTGATCAAGTAATACACGCGCATAACGGGTGGCCAGTCGTTCAATAATAGCCATTACACTCATATACTGATTAGCCAGAGTTTCGAGCGCACTGCCAGTGATGGGCGGCGCATCTTTTGAGAAATGCAGAGCCGTTTTTTCCATAGCAACAGTTAGCAGATAGGCATTTAGCTCCGCATCATCTTTAACATAGGTTTCCTGTTTGCCTTTTTTAATTTTGTATAGCGGCGGTTGTGCAATATAGATGTGACCACGTTCTATCAGGGGCAGCATTTGGCGATAGAAAAAAGTGAGCAGTAATGTGCGGATATGTGATCCGTCAACATCAGCATCAGTCATTATAATAATGCGGTGATAGCGTAACTTATCAGGATCAAAATCATCTCGGCCTATACCGCAACCCAAAGCAGTAATTAATGTGCCAACTTCTTGCGATGACAACATTTTATCAAAGCGGGCTTTTTCTACATTGAGTATTTTCCCTTTTAACGGCAGCACAGCCTGAGTACGGCGGTCGCGGCCCTGTTTTGCGGAACCTCCAGCGGAATCACCCTCGACTATAAATATTTCGGATAATGCAGGGTCTTTTTCCTGACAATCAGCCAATTTTCCTGGTAAACCAGCGATATCAAGAGCGCCTTTACGACGAGTCATTTCCCGTGCTTTACGTGCTGCTTCACGGGCCCGTGATGCATCAATTATTTTTGTAACCAGAATTTTAGCTTCGGGAGGATGTTCCAGGAGAAACTCCTCCAACTTTGCAGCTACGGTAGTTTCTACTACAGCTTTTACTTCGCTGGAGACTAACTTGTCTTTAGTCTGGGACGAAAATTTGGGGTCGGGAACCTTAATGGACAGAACAGCCGTCATTCCTTCGCGCGCATCATCGCCACTGGTTGATACTTTATCTTTGCGTACCTTGACTTCTTTTTCGATGTAACTGTTAAGGGTTCGAGTCAATGCACCCCTGAAACCTGCCAGATGAGTACCGCCATCTCGCTGTGGAATGTTGTTGGTAAAGCAGAACATATTTTCCTGGTAGCCGTCATTCCACTGGATGGCCACCTCGACAACAATCCCTTCAGATTCAGCAGTAAAATGCACGACGGTTGGATGAATGGGTGTTTTGTTACGATTCAGATGTTTAACAAAGGCACGGATGCCACCTTCGAATTCAAATACATCACTTTTTCCATCACGTTCATCAGTCAGTGCTATACGAATGCCTGAATTCAGAAAAGACAATTCGCGCAATCGGCTGGCGAGAATGTCGTAGTGGTATTGGATGTTGGTAAATATTTCTTTACTGGGCTTGAAGTGCACCGTTGTACCCGTGCGGTCTGTAGGGGCGGTTTGGTGCAATGCGAGCATCAGGTTCTCCCAAAGAGTAGCGTTGTTCATGGGTATAGCCATCCCGGTGAACGGTTAAGTGCAGAGACTCTGATAGCGCATTAACAACTGAGATACCAACGCCGTGCAGACCGCCGGAAACCTTGTAAGAATTATCATCAAACTTTCCGCCCGCATGCAGGACAGTCATGATGACTTCTGCCGCAGATTTGCCCTCTTCCAGATGATCATCTACCGGGATACCACGACCATCCTCGCTTACGGTAATGGATTCATCAGGGTGAATGGTAACGGAAATTTCTTTGCAATGGCCCGCAAGGGCTTCATCGATGGAGTTGTCAACGACCTCAAATACCATGTGATGTAAACCAGTCCCGTCATCGGTGTCACCGATGTACATACCCGGTCTTTTACGGACAGCTTCAAGGCCTTTTAAGACCTTGATATTGCTGGAATCATATTGATTTTTTTGAGCCATGTGGCGCCCCTGAAAATAGCCAGATATTATAGCAGAGAAGAGAGCTTGCCATGCTCCACATGGAACATTTGTCCTTGTGCAGACCAGGGCAAATCTTCTGCTTCAAGTGCGGTTACAAACATCTGTGCAGGAATTTCCTGAAGCATGTGAAACAGGCGCTCACGATTATCCCGGTCCAGTTCAGCAGCCGGATCATCAACCAGGAGAATCAGTTCGGATGAGGTCTGAGCAGCAACAAAACGGGTTTGGGCTATGACCAGCGCGGCCGCTAGCATTTTCTGCTGCCCGCGCGAAACCCGGTGGCGGGCACGCCGATCCTGAACCTGCAAGCTCAAATCTGCTCGATGCGGACCCACCTGGGTAGCCCCAAAGACACGATCCCGATGCAGACTAGCTACTAAAGCGTCACTTAGCGATGTTTCCTCAGACCAACCTCGCTTATAGGCACAAATAGCTGTAAATGAAAGATTTTCTAAGATTATCGCCGAAAATATCGTGTTAAATTCAACTATAAAGGCTGAACGAAGCCTGTCTATTTGTTCACCATGCTCAATTAGCGCTTCATTCCACAAACTAAGCTCTGCATCAGTGCCGCCTTGCCGCAACGCGGCGTTTCGCTGGCTTAATGCTTTCCGATACCGCCGCCAGGTTTCCAGAAAAGAGTGTTTCACGTGAAACACTCCCCAATCGAGAAATCGCCGCCGCAATTCCGGCGCGCCCTGTATCAGTTCATGTATTTCAGGGTCTATAATTTGTACAGGTAATAAGCGAGCCAGGTCTGCTCCATTACCCGGCTCTCCGTCTACCCGAACTCTACGCTGACCGATGCCGATTTCTACACCAATTCGATGTTTCTGCTCGCCCTCTTCTGTTTCACCAAAAATGACGAATTCCGGCTCTCCGGTCTGGATTAGTTCACGATTACCGCTGGCCCGAAAGGATCGGCCGCGCCCCAGATAGAAAATACTTTCGAGGAGGCTGGTTTTACCACTCGCATTAGGCCCGGTAATCAAGTTCAAGCGACGGTCTGGCTCTATTTCGAACTCTTCCAGACAACGGAAGCCGCATACCTTGAAACGCTGGAGGCTCACGCGGCTATTATCCGATGATCATCCGACGATTCAGCGCTTACTCAGAGTCGCATGGGCATAACAACGTAAAGACTTTTATCGTCATTCGGGGAGCGTACAACACAGCTGCTACTGGGGTCTACAAGGCCGATCTCGACGTTTTCTTCTTCAACAGCAGCCAGTGCATCCAGCAAATAATTAACGTTGAAGCCTATTTCCATCTCTTCCCCGCTATATTCCACTTCAACCTCATCTTCGGCTTCTTCCTGATCTGGATTATTAGCCTGGATCCGGATATTATTTTTCTTAAACTCCAACCTGACACCCCGGTATTTTTCGTTCGACAGAATTGCCGCCCTTTGCAAAGCATGCCTAAGCGCATCTTTACTGGCTGTCACCGCTTTAGCACTCGTTGCCGGTATGACACGATCGTAATCAGGGAAACGTCCATCGATCAGTTTAGAGGTAAAGCGGATATCACCCACTTCAACCCGAATATGATTACTACCCAGTGCAATCTCTACCTCGCCTTCACCACTGAGCAATCGTTGTAACTCCAGTACACCTTTGCGAGGAACTATAACCTGAGCACTCGCACCATCAGCTCCATCCAGCTCGATATCAGACAGTGCCAGCCTATGCCCATCTGTGGCGACTGCCCGTAACCGTCCACCGCCAGTCTCTAATAACAAACCATTTAGGTAATAACGAACATCTTGCTGGGCCATAGAAAAATGGGTTTTTTCAAGTAACCGGCTGAAGGCGGCCTGACTGACCGTTAATACCCGTTCGGCATTAACATCTTCTACCACCGGAAATTCTGCTGCCGGAAGACTGGACAACACAAACTTACTTCGACCGGATTGAATAGTTACCCGATCACCTTTCAATGAAAGCTTGATTTCTGCTGATTCCGGCAATGCTTTGCAAATATCCAGCAGTTTTCTACCAGGTAGCGTAATTTCACCCGGTATGTCAATAGAATCAACCGGTGAACTCGCCACCAATTCTACCTCCAGGTCCGTAGCAGTAATTGAGAGCTTGTTGTTATCGGCTATCAATAGAACATTTGCGAGTACCGGCATCGTTTGCCTTCTCTCAACTACACCGATGACAGCCTGTAAAGGCTTCAATAGCGATTCGCGAGACGTACTGAATTTCATTCGTTCACCTGTTCTGTATATAAAAACTAATGTATATATATCTAATAGTAGTAGTTATAGAGGGCCAATTTATTTGTTAATAAAAGTGTTTTTTCTTTTATTTTCAATCGGTTACATGGGATTTTTCTGTTTGCAAACCGTGTATGTTGTACCGTAAAGCCTGTGGATTAAATGTGGAAGATTATCCCGCTGAATTCCCCTGCTCAGTTTTTCCACAGCCAGTTAACCGTTTTTCAATCGTCGTTAGAGTGAAACGCTTTAACTTGAAAGTATCCTCAGGAGGTTTTTATAATCTTCCCTGATTCTATTCTCTGTTTCTCGCAATTCCTTAATTTTTCTGCACGCATGCAAAACAGTCGTGTGATCACGTCCGCCAAAGGCATCGCCAATTTCCGGCAGGCTATGGCTGGTTAGCTCTTTGGTCAGGCTCATGGCTATTTGCCGAGGCCGGGTAATTGAACGGCTGCGGCTTTTAGATAAAAGATCACCAATCCTGATCTGAAAATACTCTGCTACTTTTTTCTGAATATTATCAATCGTGATCAATTTTTCCTGCAACGCCAGGAGATCTCGCAGCGCATCTTTGGCAAATTCCAGGGTAATGGGTTGGCCGGTAAACTGTGAGTTTGCTATTACGCGCCGCAGCGCCCCCTCCAGCTCTCTGACGTTAGACCGTATATGCTGCGCAATAAAAAATGCCACATCTTCTGGCAGATCAACGTTAGCAGCAGTCGCTTTTGTCATCAGAATAGCGGCACTGGTTTCAAGCTCAGGTGGCTCAATCGCAACAGTTAAACCCCACCCAAAACGGGATTTAAGCCTCTCCTCCAAGCCGGAAACTTCTCTGGGATAGCGATCACAGGTCAATACTACCTGCTGCTGTCCTTCTAATAACGCATTGAAAGTATGGAAGAATTCTTCCTGCGACTGCTGTTTGCCGGCAAAAAACTGAATATCATCAATAAGCAACGCATCCAGTGAACGGTAGGTTTTCTTGAATTCGGCGATGCTGTTATGCCGCAAGCCAGTCACCATGTCGCCGACAAATTTTTCTGAATGTACGTAGGCGACACGAGCGGCCGGGCGCCGTTCGCGAATCAGATTGCCAATGCTGTGCATCAGGTGAGTTTTGCCTAAACCTACCCCGCCGGCGATAAACAGGGGATTATAGGCCAACCCGGGGTTCTGACCGACCTGAAAAGCGGCTGCTCTGGCAAGCTGGTTACTTTTACCTTCCACAAAAGTTTCAAAAGTATAAGCGGGGTTCAATTTGCTGCCAGGTACGGCATCCAGACTGGTTGGCGGATTCTTAGCAATTTGGGCAGTGGCTTCTGTTGGCACACTGGCTCTGTGGCCGACTTCGATACTGACAGACCCGGCGGGCCAGCTGGTATTATTGCCGATTGCGTCCTCTATCTGTTGCTTGCAGTTGGCTGTTACCCAGTCAACGATGAATCGGTTGGGCGCGAGCAACCGCAGCCTGTTTGACTCCTCGACAGGCTGCAAAGGCCTGATCCAGGTATTGATTTGCTGCTCGGTAAGATCCGCTTGGAGGGCTTGTATACACTGGTTCCAAATGGATGTCTGCACGTGAGGTAATCCTAAGCTATTTCTTTTTGTTAGGCTTGAAGGACGGGCAAGTCTATACTGCTTAACCAGAGTTATCCACAGCCTTAATCGCTATTGACATGGTACCCTAGCCCCAGTAATCTTCCGCGCTCTTTGCGGGGCTCCATCCCCTTGTTTCCGGTCAGGTTTCCATAAAATTTTCTAGAGAATTTTTGGTAGCCCTTTATAAAGTTTTCCAGAAAAATGAAACGTACATATCAACCCAGTCGCATCAAGCGCAAACGTACCCACGGATTTCGCGCAAGGATGGCCACAAAAGGTGGTCGTCTGGTTCTAAAACGCAGGCGCCAAAAGCAGCGTGCCCGACTAAGTCACTAAGGCTCCCTTGTTGGGTGATGCTGTTATGGCGACTCAACAATTTAGTTTCAACCGTCTTTACAGGCTTTGTTCACCCGCTGAATTCCGCCGGGTTTTTCAGCAGGCGACGCGGTCAGGTGATCGTTTTTTCACGGTGCTCTGGCGAGAAAATTATCTTCCTAACGCACGCATTGGATTCGCAATCGCAAAAAAGCAAATTTCGCTTGCCGTTGGCAGAAACAGAGTTCGTCGCCTTGCCCGCGAAAGTTTCAGGCATCGACGCGATAACTTTCCCGGCGTAGATATAATTTTACTTGCAAAAACAGCAGCAGGAAAAGCCAGTAATGAACAGCTGTCTGAAAGTCTCGAAAAACACTGGTTAAAGATTTGTCAGGCTACAGGTAACCATAAGAATGTAAACGGCTGGAAAAAAAACCGGCGTGGGGACAAAAAACCATAATGACCAACCAACGTACCATTCTTTGGGCTCTCTTCGCCGCCATGGCTTTTCTTACCTGGTCAAAATGGCAGGTTGAACATGCGCCAGCTGTTGATCCCGGGCAGGCCACCGCACCTGCCAATGAAGTGCAACGTCAGGTGCCAGCAGTTGCTGATACAGACAGCACGGCCAGGATTAATGAATTACCAGTGATGAGTGATTCGTCCACAGCTCAGCCAACGGCTACAATTCCTGCTGTAAAACCAGAGCTTGCTACCCTAGAACAATTTATTTCCGTACAGTCTGATGTTTTCGATCTGCGTATAAGCAAAACAGGCGGAACACTGGTGGGTGCTGCGCTTAGAAAGTACCCGCGGCATAAAGATGAGCCAGATGTGTACGTGGAATTTTTGAGTGGAGATAAAGAAGCACCCTATATACTTATCAGCGGTCTTGTCGATGCTTCCCGTGGCGGCCCCACGCATCTTGCGAAGTTTAAAACTGATACTGATACATTTGTCATGCAGTCGACAGACGACGTACTGGAAGTCCCATTACACTGGACCAGCAATGGCATAACGGTAGAAAAAATATACCGTCTGAAGCGTGGCAGCTATGCCATCGGCATTGAATACAGGGTACTCAATGAAAGCACGGAAAACTGGCGCGCATTAAGCTATTTGCAAATCCGCCGGTTTCACAGTCCGCCAGAACGCTCAATGTTTAATGTCGATACCTATTCTTTCAACGGGCCGGTTATTTACGATGGCGAGAAGTATGAAAAGCTGGATCCGGACGACTTTGCGGATGACCCAGTTAATCAGAAACTGGCCGGTGGCTGGATAGCGTCCATTGAGCATCATTTTCTTTCCGCTGCAGTACCGCCCGCGGAAGAAGAATTTAGTTACGATGCCAATTACGATGCAGGTATCGCTACCGTCAGGGCAAATGGACCAACGCGTGTTGTAGTTCCAGGCGAACAGCAACTTTTTAAGGCCGATTTTTTTGTCGGACCTAAACTGCAGGATCAGTTGGAAGAAACCGCGCCCGGACTCGCACTAACGGCTGACTACGGGCTGCTGGCAATTGTTGCCCAGCCATTATTCTGGATATTGCAGAAAGTCTACGACCAGTTTGGGAACTGGGGCTGGACGATTATTTTTGTAACTTTCCTGATAAAGGCAGCCTTTTACAAGCTGACAGAAGCCAGCGGCCGATCGATGGCAAAAATGCGCAAATTGCAGCCCCGCCTGAAAAGCCTGCAGGAGCGTTATAAAGATGATCGGCAGGCACTCAGTCAACATATGATGGAGTTATATAAGACTGAAAAAGTGAATCCGGCTGCAGGCTGTTTGCCGATGATCATCCAGATACCTTTTTTCATCGCGTTCTATTGGGTGTTGCTCGAAAGTGTCGAAATGCGCCAGGCACCTTTTGCCCTCTGGATAACTGATTTGTCATCACGCGACCCGTATTTTATTTTGCCGTTGCTGATGGGCCTCGCTATGTTTGTGCAACAAAAGCTGAACCCCGCACCACCGGATCCGATTCAGGCTAAAGTAATGACGTTGTTGCCAATCATGTTTACTGGCTTCTTCGCGTTTTTTCCGTCAGGCCTGGTTCTTTACTGGTTGACCAACTCCGTTTTATCGGTAATTCAGCAGTGGAATATCAACCGTAAAATGGCGGTAGATTAGCGACAGACACCTGCTGCAGCCATTACCTTCACTAGGATCTGGTGTCGCTAGTCGGCCAGCAAACATCTGGTATACCGAGGCACTCGTTAGTATGTTTGGTTGATGGCTAACTTCAGTACAGATGACACAATTGTTGCTCGCGGCACCCCGGCCGGTCGTGGTGGAATTGCTGTCATTCGAATATCAGGCTGTGGTGTGCAGGACATCGCTGTTCAGTTGATCGGAAGCATTCCGGAACCCCGGCTGGCAACGCTGGTCGATATTGGTGTTAACGAAACCATCGATAACGGCATAGCACTATTTTTCCCCGGGCCGCATTCTTTTACCGGTGAAGATATCCTTGAACTACAGGTCCATGGAAGTCCTGTCGTTGTTGAACTGCTACTCGAACAGATTTGTGCGACAGGCGCACGTATGGCAGAAGCGGGCGAATTTTCGCGGCGAGCATTTCTCAATGACAAAATGGATCTTACCCAGGCTGAAGCTATAGCAGACCTGATTGATAGCACTTCACGCACAGCAGCTCGTGCTGCACGCCGATCCATGCAAGGTCAGTTTTCGGTACTGGTGCATGACCTGAATGAACAGGTCACTCTTTTGCGTGTCTATGTGGAAGCCGCCTTAGATTTCCCGGAAGAGGAAATTGACTCCTGTCCGATGACTCATTATTACAGCGCATTGAAGTCCTGCGTAAAACGTTTAAGTCTGTAGAAAATACAGTTCGTCAGGGCTGTCTGTTAAGAGATGGTGTCACGGTTGTTCTGGCCGGCCGGCCCAATGCGGGTAAATCCAGTTTGCTAAATGCGCTTGCGGCTTATGACGCAGCAATTGTTACTGCTGTTGAAGGTACAACCAGAGATCTGGTTAAAGAGCAGATCGAATTAAACGGCTTGCCTGTCAATATTGTGGATACCGCCGGATTGCGGGCAGCGGGCAATGAAGTTGAGGTAGAAGGCATACGTCGTGCTCAGCAGGAGCTGGTAAACGCTGATCATGCTTTGATAATAGTTGATACCTGTACTGTTACCAGCGAGCAGCTGGATTCTTTGCTGGCTGAGGTACCTGCCACCACGGGATATACCGTTGTCCGCAACAAGATTGATCTTGGTGATGAAGTTGCGGGTATTAGTGGACGAGATAAAAATACGGTCTGTGTTAGTGCGTTAACTGGTGCCGGTATAGATGAACTAAGGCGTCATCTGGAGATCAGCCTGGGTTATCAGCCGGCTACGGAGGGTAGTATTATTGCGCGGCAACGGCATCTGCAGAGCTTAAGAAAAGCACAGACACATTTTGAAATGGCCAGCAAAGTGTTGGCTGATACTAAAGCTGGCGAGCTAATGGCAGAGGAGCTATTACAGGTCCAAAATGCACTTGCTGAAATTACCGGCCAGTTTTCCAGTGATGATTTGCTGGGCCGCATATTTGAAAGTTTCTGTATCGGCAAGTAGCCATTTAGCATTACGCTATATTGCGGGGATTCACTATTCCCTGCGGCAATAATTTCCGCTAGTCTTGGCAAATAAAAATCAGGGGGAACTTATCCAGTGAAGTCATTAAAAAAACTTACATCCTTAAAGCTGATGATCGGTTTGTTGATTCTGGCATCACCGGCAAAAGTCTTCGCGCAAGTTATTGATGAGTACTCCGGGCAGGAAACCTATATGCGCTATTGCGCGGCCTGCCACGGGGAATCAGGCCAGGGTGATGGCCCGGTAGCAGGGGGATTACCCATTACTGTCCCCGATCTCACGCGCCTGGAAGAGCGCAAGGGCGACAAATTTCCTGAAGATGTACTGCGTAAAATTATTGATGGGCGCGAAATAGTTATTGTGCACGGAACCCGCTTTATGCCTGTCTGGGGTTATGAATTTTGGGTAGAAGAAGGTGCCGATGATGCGGCTCAGGAACGGGTTGCAATAATTGTTGATAACCTGATTGAGTATTTACGTTCCATACAACGCTAATTGCAGGTAGTAAATATCTCTATGTGCGTGCTTATTTGAGTACGCGCAGTTTTGGAACAGTTTTAGAGCTTTCTTCGATAACCCTTTCACTGCAACGTACCAGGTTGCGGCCATCACGCTTCGCCTGATAAAGCGCCTGATCAGCACGGGTTAGCAATTGAGGTACGGTTTCCCCATGCTTGTACTCGGCTACACCTACCGACACGGTAACCTGGTAGTTGCCACGGAAACTTTGTTCAGCAATATTTTTTCGAATTCGTTCTGCACATTGATGTGCCCCCAATAAATCAGTTTCGGGCAAAACAGCGATAAATTCCTCTCCGCCATAACGGCCCGAAAGAACGTTTATGGTCTGTTGCATTAATAGTATCCATGCCCCGAAGTTCGGCCTTTACCTTGCGAGCAAAGTCCGCAAGAATCTCATCTCCAACCAGATGGCCATAGCTGTCATTAATCTTTTTAAAGTGATCCAAATCAAAAATTAGTGCGGAAAAGGCCTTTCCGGAACGATCCGCGAACGAACGCTCACGTGCGAGTGCATCCATGATGTAGCGTCGATTATAAGATTTAGTCAGGTGGTCTTCTTCAGCGATTTTTGTTACCCGATCTATAACCATCTGCAACTCTTCATTACGACTCTGTAATTGATACCGCAGGTCACGTAGTTGCCGGGCAAACAGATAGATCCAGCCCTACAATTGCACTAAAGATTAGAAAGCGAATACTTTCAGACAGTACAGGAGGTAGCTTCCTGGGATGGCACGAGCATTTGCAGTGTTATAACCAGTGCATAGCTTGCCAGTGCAATGAAACTCAGTTTTAGTAAAGTTCGGATCCCCAGGTAAAAAACAGCAAGCATTAATATGCTGATATACATGCCTAGAGCAAGCTCACCGGAGCCGCTACTAAAATAAAAATAAGCACTTATCCAGCCTATAGCAATAATTGTCTGGTAAATGGTGAGCCAGTGGAGGAAGGTTGAACTTCTTGATTCTGTGCGTGAAAAAGTAAGAAAGAAAAAATTGGTGCTGGTTATTCCACCGAGTAAAAATAGAGTGCTCGTGACACTTATCTGAGAGTGTCCAAGCAATGCACTTAATAGCGCAAGACCAACCCAAATCGTATAGAACCAGATCAACCCATGTACAGGGAGTTGCGGGTAACGAGCGGCTGGCCAGATTATTCTCGAGCATATTTTTATTCTTATAATTGTTGCTCTTAAAAGTACGCTATCTACTATCTGTAGTAACGCATGTACCAGTATTGTTGCAGAACAGTGAATACAAAACCGTGAAGCACTACCGCTGTTATGACAAGGTAAAAAGCTTATGTAGCATTGCAGGTAAACAAGAAACCGGGTGCTACAATCCCGTGCTCTTATGCTTTAGTTCATAGTTCAGATCAAAGGGTGATAAATGCAGCTGGTTATGACATTGCTGGTTCGGGATGAAGAAGATGTACTGGCAGCAAATATAGAGTTTCATCGTGCTCAGGGTGTTGATTTTTTTCTGGTTACCGATAATAAATCTGAAGATTCAACTCCGGATATTATTCGCCAATATGAAAAACAAGGTATCGCCAGATATATTTATGAAGATGATGATGACTACAATCAGTCTGCGTGGGTTACGCGAATGGCAAGGTTGGCTGCCAAAGAGCATGCTGCTGACTGGATTATCAACAATGATGCAGATGAATTTTGGTGGCCGCGTAGCGGCGATCTGAAATCGACCTTTTTAAATATTCCTGCAGAGCAGGGGATCCTGGTAGCCCAGCGGCATGATTTTGTAGCGCTCAATCATGAAACAGGCCAGTTTTTTCAAGACATGACTTACCGGCAAAAAGTATCATTGAATGCGAAGGGCAAGCCCCTCCCTCCGAAGGTTGCTCACAGAGCTGATCCGGTAGTAGAAGTTGCACAGGGCAATCATTGGGCCACCTTACCTGGCGAACCCGGAGTAATTGAAGACCTTATCGATATCTTTCATTTCCCCCTGCGCAGTTATGCACAGTTCACCAACAAAATCATAAAGGGTGGTCAGGCCTACGAGCGTAATACCACCCACAATGCCAACGCAGGTGATACCTGGCGAAAGTTATACAAGGAATATCAGCGCAACGGTCTTACCGACTACTACCGCAAGCAAAGCTTTTCGCCGCGGCAGATAGAGCAGGGATTACGCGGAGGGTCATTGATTTCTGACCGCCGGCTGCCAGATTATTTTGACTGGTTGGAGTTAAAAGTTGGTCAGATATAGGTCAGCCTGAAACAGAGCTGGAGCCGGCAAAAAAGTAGTTGTATAAGCAATATATTGCGTTGCGGCCGCACTTTTTTGGGACGTAGTCATCAAGCAGTTGTAGAATGCGCGGCCCTCGCGAGAGGAATTATCAGGACGATCAGCAACGCATGAGAATTATCCAGTGAGTAGCGAGTATACATACGACGTCATAGTTGTCGGCGGCGGGCATGCCGGTACCGAGGCGGCAGCCGCCGCCGCGCGTATGGGTGCACGCACGCTGCTGCTTACCCAAAATCTGGAAACACTGGGCCAGATGAGCTGCAATCCGGCTATTGGTGGCATCGGTAAAGGCCATCTGACGCGCGAGATTGATGCACTTGATGGTGTGATGGCCCGCGCGGCTGATCACGCGGGCATACATTTTCGTACCCTGAATGCGCGTAAAGGACCAGCAGTCCGCGCGACACGTGCGCAGGCGGACCGGGTACTGTACCGGCAGGCAGTGCGCCAGGCACTGGAAAATCAGCCGAACCTCGCACTGTTTCAGCAAGGGGTGGAAGATCTCATTATCGAACAGGGCGAAGTGCGTGGTGTTGTAACGGCAATGGGCCTGAGTTACTACGCGCAAGCGGTAGTGCTAACGGTTGGCACCTTTCTTGATGGCCGTATCCACGTGGGTTTGCAACAGTCCGCTGGCGGGCGGGCAGGTGATCCGGCCTCCATAGGCCTGGCTCACCGGCTGCGGGAGCTGGAGCTGCGCGTTGGCCGCCTTAAGACAGGTACACCGCCGCGTATCGATGGTGCAACGGTAGATTACAGCCAGTTACAGGTGCAGCCAGGTGATGTCCCGCGCCCGGTATTTTCTTTTCTAGGCTCACGTGCTGATCACCCGCAGCAGATGGTTTGTCACATCACTCATACCAATGCGCAGACACATGACATCATTCGTGCTGGCCTGGATCGTTCGCCTATGTATACCGGTGTTATCGACGGTGTAGGCCCGCGTTATTGCCCGTCAATTGAAGACAAGGTCATGCGTTTTGCCGAGCGCGATAGTCACCAGATTTTTCTGGAACCTGAGGGCTTGCATACCAACGAGCTTTACCCCAACGGTATTTCAACCAGTCTGCCTTTCGATGTGCAACAGGCCTTTGTGCATTCCATGCGTGGGTTGGAGAACGCCCGTATCACGCGCCCGGGCTATGCTATCGAATATGATTATTTTGATCCGCGGGATTTGAGAAATACGCTTGAAACCAAAGCCATAAAAAATCTCTGGTTTGCAGGCCAGATCAATGGCACTACAGGTTATGAAGAAGCAGGTGCACAGGGGATCCTTGCTGGCATTAATGCGGGTCGCAGAGCTTTTGGCAAAGAAGGCTGGTGCCCGGCTCGTGATGAGGCCTATATAGGTGTGCTGGTTGATGACCTGGTAACGCGGGGCACCCTGGAACCCTACCGCATGTTTACGAGCCGTGCTGAGTACCGCCTGTTGCTCAGGGAAGACAATGCTGATGAACGTTTAACAGAGATTGGCCGTGACCTGGGTATTGTTGGTGATAAGCGCTGGCAGATATTTTCAACTAAACGTGAGTGCATTGCGCTGGAACAACAACGGCTGGCAGCCATTACCGTGCAGCCAGCACATCTATCTCCCGAGCAGATTGAGACACTCGGTGGCGCCCTGTCACGTGAACAAAAAGCGCTGGAACTGTTGCGGCGTCCGGAAGTCAGCCATGCGTTACTCGAGGGTATCGAGACCGTAGGTATGCGCCCGCGCCCCGTGGATGAAACTATCGAACAGGGTGAGCAGATAGATGCACAAATTGAAATTCTGGCACGCTACGAAGGCTATCTAAAACGTCAGGAACTCGAAATCGATCGTAGTCGTAAACAGTCCAAGGCAACACTGCCTGAGCAACTGGATTACGCTCACGTGCTGGGCCTGTCGAACGAAGTTCGTCAGAAACTTAGTGAGATTCGGCCCGCAACAGTCGGCCAGGCATCGCGCATCCCCGGGATGACACCGGCTGCTATTTCATTGCTGCTGGTACACCTTAAAAAGAGCAGACTAAAAAGTGCTTAACGGTACCAATTAGTCCAAAGCAGCTATAGTGGTTGCATAGGCTCCTGAACAGGTAGAAGTTGTTGGCCGCATCCTGCTACACCATTTTGTATATCCATTGATGAACAGACACAGGGTCACTGCCTTAGTCGCTGCAGGCTTGTTAGTGCTTGCCGGATGCAGCAACGACAATCAATCGCCTGTTAAGGCGCGTGACTACGGGCAGATAGGTGGCGAATCCGGCAACGAATTAGCAGCGCTACAGGTATTGCATAAAGGTAACGGTGCTGAACCACAGACCCTTGATCCACATCGTGCACAGGGTGTTCCCGCCGGAAATATACTGCGTGACTTGTACGAACCACTGGTTATGGAAGCACCGGATGGCCAGTTAATCTCCGGGGCGGCCGAGTCCTGGGTGTTAAGCGGTGACGGGCGGGTGTATACATTCACGCTGCGTTCTGATGGTCGCTGGAGCAACGGTGATCCTGTTACCGCTGGTGACTGGGTCTTCAGTTTGCGTCGTGGTCTTGATCCGGCAACACTATCGGTATACAGCGGCATCCTCTATCCTATAAAAAATGCCGCTGCAATCAATCGTGGAGAATTACCGCCGGAAAAATTGGGTGTCCGCGCAATTGATGATCTGACACTCGAAATTATCCTCGAAAGTCCAACACCCTTTTTTCTGGGGCTGCTGAATCACAGCATGGCGTATCCGGTACACCCACCGAGTGTGGTGGAACACGGTGAGCGATTTGCACGTCCGGGTAAGCTGATTAGTAATGGTGCCTATGTGCTTAAAGACTGGGTGGTGCAGTCACATATAGAGCTCGCACGGAATGAACAATACAGGGAAAATAGCAGAACCAAAATCAATAAGGTTTTCTATTACGCCATCGAGAATGCGGATGCAGTATTTGCACGGTATCGTGCAGATGAACTTGATTTCACCACCACTATTCCGATACGACAGCTGGAATTTATTAAAGCCAGCTTGCCGGGGGACTATGTACAGTCACCCTACCTGGGTATTTATTACTATGGTCTGAATACCACCAAAGCACCGTTTAAGGGTCAGCCTGGTTTACGTAAAGCACTGTCGATGGCCATCGACCGGGAGATTATTACTGACAAACTGTCGGGTGCGGGTGAACTGCCGGCCTACGGTTGGGTGCCTGCGGTGCAGGGCTATGAGCAGCAACAACCGGACTGGGCTGCCTGGACGCGTGAAAAACGGCACGCCGAAGCGCAGCGCCTTTATAAGGAAGCCGGTTATGATGCCGCCAACCCGCTGGTACTGGAAATTCTCTACAACACCTCACAGGACCACAAGCGCATGTCCATCGCGATCAGTGCGATGTGGAAACAGGTACTGGGTGTGGAGACGCGGTTGCTGAATCAGGAATGGAAAGTTTATCTGCAGACCCGCACATTGAAGAATACACAGGTATTTCGTTCCGGTTGGATAGGTGACTACAATGATGCGCATACTTTTGCGGAATTAATGCATTCACAGAATGCACAGAATGATCCAGGCTGGGTAAATCAGCATTACGACGAATTACTTGATCAGGCGGCTAAGGAAATTGATTTACCGAAGCGCGCGAAGCTTCTGGAGGAAGCAGAGCGGGTAATGCTCACCGAGACACCGATCATCCCGATCTACTTTTATATCTCCAAACATCTGATCAAGCCCTGGGTCGGTGGGTTTGTGCCGAATATCATGGATCATACTTATACGAAAGATTTGTATATCCTGAAGCATTAACTAATGTTGCTTTCGAAGTTGCTGTTGAATTCCGCAGACATTAAAATGGGGTCTGACCCACTGTTGTGCCGCTTAATACAGGTAGCCCAAGCTTAAATGCAAAGCTTAGCAATGCTGCGTTCAGACCGTAGCCGAGCGGACATGGATTGCAACTTCTGTCTGAGACTCGCCGTAAACACGTCCATGTGGGCTTGGGGCCCGCATCCCTGCGGGCCACAGTCTCAGACAGAAGTTGCAATCCATGCCGGCTGGATAGTTTGTGCGGTTAAATGGCACAGCCGTGGGTCTGACCCTGTTGCATCAGTGCTTGCTGCAAGGGCCGTGTAACCGCAGAATCCCCCTATGCTTTCTTTTGCCTTTCGCCGCTTGCTCAGTGCCATTCCAACTTTACTGGTGTTGCTGGCGTTATCGTTCGCACTCATACGTGTAGCACCGGGTGGTCCTTTTGATACTGAGAAAACTATCCCGCCGGAAATTCAGGAGCGACTGAATGAGACCTATCACCTTGATGAACCGCTGTGGCAGCAATTTGGTCGTTACCTGGGCAACCTCTTGCAGGGTGATTTTGGCCCATCGTTTCAATACAAGGATTACACGGTTACCGAATTAATAGCAGCCGGGTTTCCTGTTTCGCTAAAACTGGGCGGTCTAGCCATGTTGCTGGCGTTGCT
>PVMK01113999.1_pt1 | contig 56322 bp, 49 predicted proteins | sample 1853481 | NCBI WGS metagenome assembly PVMK01 (sample SAMN08533507, study PRJNA380276) | Marine sediment metagenome, whole genome shotgun sequencing project.
ATGATCTTGTTGCGCGCATGGATCGGTCCGTCATTAGACGGATCGAGCAGGAAGTTGCGCATGTTCAGGAAGAAAATCCTGGTCAGGTTGTCATGCACGGGTTGCTCGAAGAAATACTGCCGGAACATCTTCTCCTCGGTGAGATTGATGTAGGTCGACATCGTATTCGGCCCATAGGTTCCACCACTGCCGTATACATCGCTGCGTACCGTCTTCGTCTCACCCCACGGGGTACTACCGTCCTGCGCTGTTGGGTGGTCGGCCTGTGGCAAAGGCGGCGCATCGAAACGGTGCGTGAACCAGAATCCCCAGCCCTGACGATGGTCTTCGGTGCCGTAGTCTCGCACACGGTAGGCTTCGCGATTAATGCCGGAGAAGCCATGAGTCGGATGCACGAATTCGTTGTGCGCCGGATCCAGACCGTTTTCCATGGATCGCTCGTAGTTATAGTTGACTTCGAGAATCAATATGGTGTTTGCCCGCCAGCCTTCCTGGCCATATTCCTCGACCTCCAATAACGGCGGCCGTTCTTCTTCGGCTAAGTCACCCAGGAATGCGAACACGATGCCGTACTTCTCCTCGACCGGATAGGAATCGACCTTGGCCCGGGCCGGCGGCTTGGTACCGTATCCGATCGACGGGATGTTCTTGCATTGACCATCGCCGCCGAACTCCCAGCCGTGGTAGGGGCAGACGACACAACCGTCGATGATGCGGGGCGCATCGAGGCTCGACCAGGCGCCTCCAAGTGAGCCACCGCGGTGCACACAGGTATCACTCAAGACGCAGGCTTTGCCATCCTGGTCGCGGAACGCGACAAAGTTGCAACCGAGCACCATAGTTTTCTCGGGCTTGTCGTAGCCGAGATCTTCACTTCTAACTATGGGGTACCAGAAATTTATATACATGATTACGGTCCCGTTTGAATGTAAATCCTTCCGAGCACTTGCGAGCTTCTAGCGTATCGGGGTATTCAGGAGCCGCCGTATCAGTAATTTCACGGGCTCATAGCGGTTTTTACCTACCCTGAACGCGGGAGCGAACCGGTACAGAACAGGCACATATACGGGTATTTACGTATATACAAGGTCGAGGCGAAACGCCGGTTCTAAATCGATCGGTCGCTCAATCCGGATCAAATTCGAAACGATATAGCTTTCCCGGAAGGGGCTGGATCAGACGCCCTGCTGAGCCTGGCCGCCTTGGCACGGCCACCTATAAGCGAATTCCGATATTGCTATAGGTAAGAGGGCGGATTGGGTTCTGACCATATATTTGTTACTTATTCAAAGAGAGAAACGAGCAACGAGCGGTTATGCCCCGTTCGGGAGGTGTGGATGATGAGTTCCGTCAAACGTATAGAACGTATCCTCGTCGTGGTTGATCCGTACGCAGAAGATCATCCCGTCGTGGGTCGCGCCGTCGATCTGGCAAAGCATTTCGGTATGGGTATCGATTTGTTTTCGTGCTATTACGAACCGCGACTGGCGAGCGAGGTCGCCGCTGCCTTTCTGCCGTATACAACTAATTGTGAAGCGACCTTGCAGCAACAATTAGCGCTGTTGCGTGATCTTGCTCAACCCTATGAGAAAGAAAATATAGACATCACGATTAAGGCAGCGTGGGATTCGCCGATGTGCGAGGGTATTGTCCGCGAGGTTCTTCGCAGTACGCCTGGATTCGTAATGAAAGAGACCCACTACCATTCAGCGATATCGCGCGCACTTTTCAGTAATACTGACTGGCAGTTGATACGGCATTGCCCGGTGCCACTGTGGTTGGTCAAGCTGGACGGAGATTTCTCCGAGCCGACGATCATGGCGGCGGTGGATCCATCCAATGTTGCGGATAAGGATGCGTCACTCGATACACTCATCCTTTCAGAAGCCTTCGATCTGTCGGGTCAGCTTGGTGGGGTGGTTCATGCAGTCCACGCTTTCGATGTGGCTTCGGACATAGCAGCGGCTAGTACAACTATTGTGTCGGTCAGCGCGATAAACGTCGACGACATTATCGAAAAGGCGGAGGCTGTACATGCGGCTAAGCTGGCCGAACTGACGATTCGGTTTACCATCCCTGACGATCAGGTGCATATGCAAAATGGCAAAGCTATCGAGCTGTTGCCCTACATGGCACGTGAGTTGTCCGCCAACCTGGTAATCATGGGTGCCGTGAAACGGAGCCGCCTCGAACAGGCGGTGATTGGCAGTACTGCAGAAAGGGTGCTTGACCATCTGCCCTGCGATGTTCTGATAATCAAGCCAGCCGGCTTCGTCAGCCCTGTTACTCTGGAATCAGCGCCAGGCGGTTATATGCAGGTCGAGCAGGAGCACATTTTCGAGATCGCAGCCTGATTCAGGCTTTATTGCAAGCTGTTGGCGCACTGTCTTAAACTGACAGCAGTCATATCACGCATATTTTGCCCCTTGACTGAAAAATTAACAGATAAGCCAGTGCCAAAATTTGATGCGGCCGCCCAGGACGCGTTGATGAACGCTTTTGTCGAAGCGATTATCGTTATGGCCGCTGACGGGACAATCGAGCGCTTTAATACAGCCGCGGAGAAAATGTTCGGTTATAAGGCCGAGGAGATAAAGGGGAAGAGTATCGGTATTCTGATGCCGTCACCCGACCCCGATTGGCATAACCTTTATGTTCAGCGGTATTTGCAGACCGGCAACGCGAAAATAATCGGCATCGGTCGTGAGGTTCAGGCCCGACGTCGCGACGGTAGCATCTTCACCGCACATCTGGCGGTAGGCGAAGTCGGCTGGTACGGTCAACGCCGTTTTGTCGGCATGTTGCGCGATTTGACTGATACGAAGGCAGCGGAAGAGCGGACTCTGCGGCAACATCAGGAAATGATCAAGGCAAGCCGTGTGACGACGATGGGCGAAATGGCTGCGGCAATTGCTCATGAGCTTAACCAGCCCTTGTCCGCGATTACGAACTATGCGTCAGCGAGCCTTCGGATGTTGAAAAAAGGCGTTGAGAATCAGGAGGATGTCGAGCAAGCGCTCGCTCATATCGACACACAGGCTCACCGGGCCGGTGAGATAATTCGACGTCTGCGAAATTTCGTCAAACCGGCAAATATTAATCTCGAGGTTGTCAATATCGCTTCTATTATCGATGAGGTCATGCCCCTGGCTGAACTCGACGCCAGGGCGAATAACATCACTTTGACAATTGATGTGCCACGTGACTTACCGGAGATCGTGGCCGATCAGTTACAGATTCAACAGGTCATATTGAATCTGTTGAGAAATGGTGTCGATGCAATGAAGGATTCCCCCCCGGAAGACCGGCAGCTCAGGATGGAAGCTTATTGTTCGGGATCCGATGAGATACGCATCGACATCATTGACCGGGGGCAGGGAGTTCCGGAGGATATAAAAGACAATTTATTCGATCCGTTCTTCAGCACCAAGAGCGATGGGATGGGCATGGGGCTTGCGATATGCCAGACTATCGCCAAAGCACATAGTGGAAGGCTCGCTTTTTTGAAAAATCCGGAAATTGGTACTACATTCTCTATCTCACTTCCAACCAAGGTTCATTGAGAAATGTCAGACCGAGCAAACATCGTGTACATCGTTGACGACGATGACGCCGTTCGTGACTCACTCTGCTTTCTATTGAAGTCAGTAGGCATAAACGGTAACGGTTTCAGTTCCGGCAACGAATTTCTCGAGGCCTATGATCCGGACTGGCAAGGTTGCATTCTGCTGGACATCCGCATGCCTGGAATCAGCGGTATGGAAGTACAAAGGCAGTTGGCCGAGCGAAATTGCCCGCTACCTATCATTTTTATCACCGGCCACGGAGATATTCCGATGGCGGTCGAAGCCATGCACCTGGGCGCCTATGATTTCATCCAGAAGCCATTCCATGATCAGGAGTTGCTCGATCGTATTCAGCAGGCGCTGACCACGTATCGTGAAAGTCAGGATGAACTGACTTTGAAAAACGAAGTTCAGGTGCATTACGAGAAACTGACACCACGCGAAAAGGAAGTCATGGAAGCCGTGGTCCGCGGGCATGCGAACAAGGTCATTGCCATGGATCTTGAGCTGAGCCAGCGTACCGTCGAGATTCACCGGGCACGTGTAATGGAAAAAATGCAGGCCCGCTCTTTAGCGAGCCTGGTGAAATATTCATTGCTGATAAATCGTTAAGGAACCTCTGATTAATTCGAATTGGCGCGCTGACCTACGGTTGCGCGATTTAATACACTCCGAAGTCGATTAGCCAGTTCTCTGTCGACCACTGGTTTCATCATATAGTCGGCAGCCTTGTGGCGGAGCGCTTTAACTGCACGCGACACGTCCGGATCATCCGTAAGGATGATGACCGGCAAGTTAGCCTGTTGCGCTTTCACCTTTTTCAGCAGCTCCAGGCCGTCACCGCCCGGTAGTCGCATTTCAGATATTACGCACCCGGGTAAGTCATCATCGGACAGTTCATCCAGAAACTCCTCCGCGCTACCAAATACAAAAGTCTGATACCCAAGGCGGCTGAGTAAAGCCGTCATCTTCTGACGGTGTTTTTCGTCTGGATCAACAAGGTAGATGATGGACCCCAGAGGAGGTACAACTTCCGCCACTTGGTTACTCCTGTCGCCTGCTCGGCGAAACGCACAGAATTTTTGAATTATTCGGTGCCCATGTTATGGGCCGCCCGGGCATCCCGTCATCCGGAGTTGTACTTAGGTTGCTCGTGGTATCTGCCTTTTCAACAGCCCACAAGATCGTCTGATCAGTATTCCTCCAATGCTGATATTGACACTATGTCGACAAAAAGCGCATGATATAGACACTTCGTCGCTAAGATACCAATAATATGTTCATCGCAATTCGTGATCTGACGTTCGCCAAAGGACGTTTTCTTTTGATGGGCCTCGTTGTCGCCCTGGTCGCTTTCCTGGTGACGATTTTGAGCGGCATGTCGGCCGGTCTGATCAAGAACAATATATCCGGCCTGATGGAGCTCCCAGTGACCCACATCGCGTTCGAATACAACCAACGCCCGAGTTATCGCAATACGATGGTCGAGCGCTATATGTGGGAGGGCTGGGAAGGCAGCCCGGGTGTGAAGGCCATGGAGCCAATGGGTCATACGGTGTTCAACGCCAGAACACAGCGCGACGAACCACTGGAGATCGCTTTGTGGGGATTACGCCCTGGTTCATTCATCGAGCCCAGGGTAGCGGAGGGCGAGCAACTGGGGTCGATTGAAAATGGCGTCATCATTTCCCGGTTGCTGCTGGATGATGGCGTGAATATCGGTGACACGATCATTCTGGACCGCGTGCTGACTGAATTGAAAGTCATTGGCGTTCTCGATGCAGAACGCAACATCGGCCATTTACCGATCGTGTACACGCAGCTGCCAAAATGGCAGGAGGCCACGTACGGGCCACCTGGCGGTGCGCCGCCCGGCGAAAAATTACCGGACATTTTGTTCGACTTCGTCAGTGTTGTTGCTTTGCAACTGGAAGAAGGAGTCGATCTCGCCGAATTGGATGACGAATTCGAGACAACCACCCTGGATCGCGAGAAATTTTATGCGGCCTCGACGGGATACACGGAAGAAGTGATGTCAGTCGGGATGATTCAGTTGTTCCTGGTCATCGTCTCCGCGGTCGTGGTTGGCGCGTTTTTTACGATTTGGACGATCCAGCGAACCAAGGAGGTTGGGTTGGTCAAGGCGCTCGGTGCCTCAAGTTGGTATCTGATGAAAGATGCGCTTGGCCAGGCGTTGATATTGATGCTGATCAGTACCGCTGTTGGTTTGGGTCTGGCCATAGGTATTGGCAAGGGTTATATGGAAGGCACCGCATTGCCGTTTATGTACGAGGCCGGAACGGTCACATCCTCGATGGTCTTGCTAATCGTGGCCGGTTTGATTGGCGCGGCCTTTGCGATCAAACAAATTAGTTCCGTGGATCCAATGATTGCCCTGGGGCGAGAACAATGAGCCTTGAGGTCAGCAATGTTTCACTGGTCCTGGGCGATGGCGACCAACGGGTCACGGCCCTGGATGATGTATCCCTCGAAGTCCGGCCCGGTGAGCTGGTTGCCGTACTCGGACCTTCCGGCGCCGGGAAAATCAAGCCTGCTGGCCGTTTGCGGGGGCCTGTGCACGCCGAGCAGCGGTGCTATTTCGATTAATGGCACTGTGATTACCAGCCTCACACCAGCGCAGTTGACCAAAATTCGCCGCGATCGAATAGGTTTTGTATTTCAGCAGTCGAATCTCGTGCCGTCTTTGACAGCCGCAGATCAGTTGTTGTTACTCGTGCATTTACGCGGCAAGAAACCGGGCAGCGACGACAAGAAGCGTGCCCTGGCATTGCTTGATGAAGTCGGAATGTCGGCGCGCATCGACCGGCGTCCCGGGCAATTGTCGGGCGGTGAACGACAAAGGGTAGGTATTGCACGGGCATTCATGATGAGCCCTGCATTGTTGTTGGTGGATGAACCAACATCCATGTTGGATAAAAACCGTGGTCAGCAGATAGTCGAGCTGTTGAGTCAGGAATGCCATGAGCATTCCGTACCGACCCTCATGGTGACCCATGATCATGGTGTCCTGTCGTCGGCTGACCGGATTGTTAACATCAGTGATGGTCGGGTTTCCGAGGCGACCTGATGAGTAGCTGAAATGCCAAAAATTTCCGCCGCAAACATCGAAGAACATATACGCGTGCAAACTGGCCGCATCCTCGATGCGGCCAGTCAGTTATTCAGCGTCAACGGCTATCGTGGTACGGATATGGGTGATATCGCAAAGGCCATGGGGCTGGCGCGCAACTCACTGTATCGCTATTACTCGAATAAAGATCATATTCTCGTGGCCGTAATGCAGCGCGACATGGTCCCCTATGTCGAACGGATTCGCGCATTGGAAGATGATATTTCAGACGCGCGCGAGCGCATCGATGCCTGGCTGGATCTGCAGATCGAGCTGGCGACGGGTCCGTGCCATGCGACCATCAAAATGCTCGGGGACATGCGCGAAGCGTCTCAGGAACTCCGCCAGGAAATGGGAGTCTTACACGAACCGCCACGTGAAGTGTTGACGGCAGCCGTGGCCCAGCTTATGAAAGGCGCGCGCCGCGACGTGCAGGCCATCTGTGCAATGATCTCGGGCATGGTGCAATCGGCCGGAGCGCTTGCGATGGAGAGTGAACGTACTGCAGACATTGCGCGCGAGTTGAAGATTTCTGTTGGCAAAATTCTTGACGAATAAACGCACATTCAGCTTTTAATGACCAGGATGCATCGGAGCAATTGACATGAAGCAGATAACGACTCGACGAAACAGCACGGCTTGGTCATTGATCAAAGTATTGCTGCTTACTTTAGCGATTGCTTTGCCGTTGATTGCAGCCGCACAAGAGCACCAACACGATCACGGCGCCGCGATCCCGGACATGGATGCGGATGGCAAGCGTTTGGAGAGTTATCAGGTCAAACATCAGATGGATGATGAAACCCTGGCCGCTCTTCGCGCAAAAATCGCGCTGTATCGCGGGATGACTGATCGAGAAATCAATATGAATATGTCGGGCATGGGACCGAACTATGAATGGTATGTCAGCGATCTCGGGCTTAACGGTGACATCGGAGTTTTGATCCTGTCGCATGGCGTTGGCGAGAATAGCGATCGGATGATGACAGAGGCGATGGCGCCGATCGCCTCCGAAAGGCCTACGGCCATCGGGTTTGGTATGGCGATGATGTCCTCGAGCCACCTGCAGTCCGCGGTCGATGATCTGGTTGCCAAGGGCGTAACCACGATTATCCTGGTGCAGAATGGTGTGACTACCGAGTACAATTCGCTGACCCGGCAGTGGAAATATATTTTCAATCTCGGTGAAGAATCAACTTACCTGGAGGTTCCGCAGGTAAATGCCGAGGGTGTGCGTTTTGTTATGACGCCTGCATTGGGTGATCATCCGATCATCACCGAAATCCTTTACGATCACGCGAAAGAGGTCAGCCAGAACCGGTCCAATGAATTGTTGGTGATCGTTGGGCACGGGCCGGAAGACGTCGACGACAATATTCCGGACCTCGAGACGATTTCGATGCATGCTGATCGGATTCGTGCAAAAAATGAATTTGCCGACGTCAAGATAATCAATCTGCAGGATGATGCTATACCGCCAATTCGCAAGTCCAATGTGAAGAAGCTGCGTCGCTGGATAAAAAAGGCGGATGACGATGGGCTGGATGTCATCGTCGTTGCAATTGCTGCAGCGAGTTACGGTGTGCAACAACATATTATTCAGGATCTGCGTGGCTTGAATTACACTTTCGCAGAAAAGGGTATGGCTGAGCATCCGAGGTTTATTGAATTTCTCGTAGAGCAGGTTAACGAGACCGTTGCCGGCTTATAGAAATCGTCTGATCGATTAGTGGGGATACGGAGACCACGTGCCACCAAGTGCACCACTCCTGTTATAAAAAGAACGGGAGCTCTGGAGGGTAACAATGAGTAAGAAATCCACCATGCAGCCTTTCGAGCAAGGTGATGTCTTTCTGGGACTGACGTTATTGAACAATCCGGAAGACGATCACGCGGGGCTGGGTCGAATAGTCCAGTATGACAAGGACTTCAATCAGAAGGGCGAGCTCTGGACTGTTGGCGGGGAACACTTCGTAGGCGGTCTGGAATTTGACGGCGACGGGTTGTTGTGGGCTTTCAATGATTTGTCGGTGCTGCATGTCGACCCGGAGACGGCTTGCCAGCGCCCACTGTCAGATAAATTTCTGCCGCGCGGCTACCGCAGCGCCAGCTTCGGCAACGACGGCAGTGTATTTCTTGGCGAGCACATGAAAGCCGAAAAAAAGCCCACCGAAGGCATAGCAACGAAAACCACGATCAAGTTTCCGGTGATTCCCGGGGAGGGAATACTGGGCTTCGGCTATATCTATAAATACGATCGGGACTGGAATCTGCAGAATATATTTGAATGCGAAACTGCACCCGAAATGACGCATTTCAAAGGTGTTACGCATTCTTCGCTACATCCGAATGAACGATGGGTGACCTATGCGACGGAAACCGGCAAGCGCATCATGCGTTATGACGTTATCAATGATAAACAGCTGCCGGATCTGGTGACCTATCCTGGTGACGACATCATGGACCGCGTCTGGGCGATTGCTGTCAAGCATTTACCCGATGGGCGCCTGCTCGTTACCCGCGGCGATTTTATGGAATTACTCGATGAAGAAGGGCAGGTCTTGAAAACATATCCGCTGGAAACCTATGGCTGGTCGGATCTGGAGATTTGCCAGGATGGTGAACATTGCCTGGTCGCCAGCATCTGGGAGGGCACGGTGGCTAAAGTGCACATCGACTCCGGCGAGATCGTGGCCATGCTCGATACCGGCATGAAAGCGCCGAATCGGTGTCTAGCCGGGATCGCGGAATTTCCGGGTTAAAATCTCGGTCCTCACGAAACGTTAATCGGCGTAATAATTCGATAGCTTGTTTCAACAGCCTGCAGACAAGGCCGAATGTTGGCAGAGGATTTCGCCTGGTGGACATTGGCTATTTCGGGAATGTGCCAGAGCTCGCGGCAGTTCACCGGAGACTCTTTCCTTGGGATGGCTCCCTGCGGTCCGCTTTATTCCCGCGGAAAGAGTCCAGTGACCGTAATTCACAACACATGCAGAATTTTGTTTAGCACGCCGTTGAATTACGGTCACTGTCCCTTTAATTCCGGCGAGCTGCCTCCAACAGTGGCTTTGCGAAGTCCGTTTTTCGCGTGATCGGACGCTGTCTGCCCGATCAGACGTAATTTCGTTGCGGCAGGCATTGATCAGGATAAGCGCGCATATCGTCTCCGTGTCTTCCGATACGCGAAAATGGCGGCTGCCGAGATCTCGGTGCTATAGTTAGCGGCACCGGTGTTATAAGAAGAAAGAAGGGAAGGCGAGCAATGGCCTACTGGCTTATGAAATCTGAGCCCCACGCATTCAGTATCGATGATTTAAAGCAGGTGGGCATAAACAGCTGGGATGGAGTGCGTAATTACCAGGCCCGCAACATGATGCGGGACGATATGAAGAAGGGTGATCTCGCTTTTTTTTATCATTCCAGCTGCAAAGAACCGGGTATTGTCGGCATTATGACTATCGTGCGGGAAGCCTATCCGGATGACATCGAATTTGGCCGCAAGGGCAAGCGAATCAAAGGTAACGCGGATCCCGAGAACCCGACATGGTTCATGGTCGATGTTCGTTACAAGCGAAAATTAAAGCGCAATATCACTCTGCGGGAATTGAAATCCTGTGAAGAACTGGAGGATCTGGCCGTGCTTCGCCGTGGAAACCGACTATCCATCATGCCGGTATCAAAGACACACTGGGATTTTATTCTTGGTCTGGAGTAGCAGGTAAGCTCGGGGTAAAAGGCTCGTGGACCGCACCGAACGATTTTACAAGATTCAGCGATTATTGAACCAGCGTAAAGCAGTTCCCCGCGATGCGTTTCTCGATGAACTTGAAGTTTCCCGCGCTACTTTCAAAAGAGACCTGGAGTACCTGCGCGATCGCATGCACATGCCGATTGTCTGGGACCGTGATTTGGGTGGGTATCGGATCGACAAAGGGGCCGCGACGGCCCATTTGTTTCAATTGCCCGGGTTGTGGTTCAGTTCCGAGGAAATCTATGCGCTGTTGACCATGGAATATATGTTGGAGCGGTTGCAGCCAGGATTACTCGGCCCGCAATTGCGGCCGCTGCGCGACCTGATTCGCCGCGCTCTGGAAAGCGGCGATTTCTCGGCAAAAGAAGTGAGTCGACGCATCCGCATTCTGCAGATCGGCGTACGCCCAATCGAATCGACGACGTTCCAGGCGATTTCATCAGCGCTTCTATCCCGTCGACGCTTACAGATCAAGCATTATCAACGCGCCCGGGACGAAAGCCTCGGTCGAGAAATCTCTCCGCAGCGACTCGTATATTACCGGGACAACTGGTATCTCGACGGCTGGTGTCATCTACGCAAGGCGCTGCGAACATTTTCGGTGGATGTTATTACCGAGGCGACCGTGCTACCCAAGCGTGCGCGGGAAATCAAGGATCAGACGCTGAATGAGACTCTCGGCGCCGGGTTTGGAATTTTCTCCGGCAAGAAAACCCAGACAGCCGTGCTCCGGTTCTCGCCGATGCGAGCACGCTGGGTATCGAGGGAAACCTGGCATAGCGAACAGGACGGAAGCTATGAACTGGATGGCGCTTATATGCTGCGCGTACCCTATAGTGATCCGCGTGAACTGGTTATGGACATCCTGAAGTACGGCGCTGATGTTGAGGTGCTTGCCCCGGCCAATTTGCGGCAGCTCGTCAAGCAGCAACTCGCCGACGCAAACGCCCAGTATTAGAACAATGGTGTCAGACACCATTTACTATTTGCTGGCCTGAATGATCTCCTGACGTATTGATCCGATCTCGGCGGTTCGTGGTATGTCCGTCAGGTCTTCGCAGCGATCCGGCCGGGGGCAGGAGGTACTCCTCGGGCAAATGATGCTGGCTGGCGAGTCAAGAGCATCGGAGACCCAGCCAATATTGAGTACGCGGCCTGCACTTTTAATGGCCAGTTTGGCCGAATGCGAAGGCGTAGCCTGGCCGCCGCCGAGATGACAGTCCCGGGCAATGCCCTGGACCAGGTCGGTGGTGTCGTAGCCTTGTGCTTCGAGCGCGGGGACCAGGTCTATTCCGACCGACAACACATGGTGGTTGCCGGCCGAATCTGTGGTTCGAAACGAGTGGCAACAATAAAGCAGGGATCGATCGCCGTCCTGTAGAACCGAGATTTGCGATGAAGGCTTCTGTGAACGCGATCGACGCAGCATGTAGAACACGGCCCACTGCGGGCACGGGTCCGTCACCATTGCCATATTCCCCCAAGGCAACGGAATGCCGTTACCGCGATATACGGAGCGCAAATAACCGGGCGGATAAGCGTCAAAGTAATGCCAGTACCGGTACGGAGACACGGACGTCATTCTGCGCATCATGACCGCCGGTGTCAGTTGCAGCTTCTCGCGCGCTTCGACCCGGTAACTTTCCCGCGTCAGGAACTCCCTCATGGGCATCTTTGGAGCGAGCAGCGCTTCGGCAAAGAAACTGCATTCAAAATCCCGCCATGCGAACAGCACGTCCTGAGCATTCATACCGCCGAAGCTGTGCGCGCTGGTTTCCGGTGCGCCGCCGAGACGGCCGCCGGTCGCGTGTACCGACTTCAGGCCGTCGCCATCGTGAAGCACTTTATGTGCAAGATGTGATGCGAGTTCAAATTTAAGGCGGGCTGCGTCATTTTTCAGGCGACGATTGATATACACATTTGAAGGACCGTCAAAGAACGAGCGAACCATAGTCTTGAACTGACGCTCGTTTTCCTGCGTCATTATCGGGTCGCGATCAAACCAGCGTATCTGTAATCCATGGCGCTTAAATAATCGGTGCAATTCATCGACGCTTAGCGGAAAACGTCGTTCGCCGATTGCTTCGGCAGACCGCTCAAGATCGGGAAATACATTGCGGTGACTTTCCTGCAGGGAGCGAATCAACAAATGGGCAAATTGTCGGCCGCTGATTCCGGTCTGCGACAGTAACTCAGGAATGGCTGCTTCGAGCAGGTCCTTCGAGAACAAAAATCCAGGCTCAAGCGGCATTCGAGCCGGACCGCCTTTGTTGCTTATCGGCGTGACTGTTTGGATATCGGCGTTCTCATCCAGAAACCACTGCGGGCTTTTCTGGAATATTGAGGCGAGTAGCTCGAGAACTTCGATGGAGGGTGTGCGCTTGCCGGTTTCGATCATGCTGAGATAGGAAACAGAAGGTGCGATCTCGGCATGAATCTGAATGCAGCGCGAAGAAACATCCTGCAACGTTAAGCCGTGTCGCTTGCGCAGGTTGCGGAATTTGGCGCCGAGAAAATGGCTTTTTCGAAGTAGATTCGACATAAGAATTTGTGAAATTAACAGTGTGAAATTTTCAATGTGAAATTTGTCAGTTGAATCATCTTATCCTTCTGTGATGTCCGTCATCAACCTAATATTTAAGAAGTTTTAAACTTCCGCGATGAGTTCGCCAATAACAATGGCTGACCAACAGCCAGACGTCGAATTTACAGCACAAACACCAGACGAAGCCCGGGAAATACTGAATCCCGGGGTTTTGGCTCTGTTGCTGATGTTGCACCGTCGCTTTAATGCACGCCGGCTTGGACTGCTGGACAAGCGCCGTGGGCGCCAGAAAGCGCTGGACGGTGGAATGCGCCCGGATTTCCGGGCGGAAACGGCGAAGATCCGAGACGCGGATTGGAAGATTGCGCCGGTTCCGGCGGATCTCCTGGATCGACGGGTGGAGATTACGGGCCCGGTCGATCGGAAGATGATTATCAATGCGCTGAATTCCCCGGCCAAGGCGTTCATGGCGGATTTCGAGGATTCGTGCTCGCCGACTTGGGAAAACATTATTCTCGGACAGGTCAATTTGCGTGACGCCGTCAATCGCACCATCAGTTTTACCAATCCAGGCAACGGCAAGCAGTACAGTTTGAACGACGAAACGGCGACTTTGATCGTGCGTCCGCGTGGTTGGCACCTGCTTGAGAAACATTGCCTGATCGACGGCGAATCGGTGTCGGCTTCGATTTTCGACTTTGCCTTATATCTGGCCAATAACCATGAGGCGTTAAAGAACAATCACACCGGCCCTTATTTCTATCTCCCCAAGCTGGAGAGTCACCGGGAAGCAAGACTCTGGAACGATATATTCGTTGCGGCTCAGGAGCAGCTGGCCATTCCGGTTGGCACGATCAAGGCGACTGTTCTGATCGAAACGATCCTGGCCGCCTTCGAAATGGATGAAATTCTGTACGAGTTGAAAGACCACTCGGCGGGGCTGAACTGCGGCCGCTGGGATTACATCTTCAGCTTCATCAAGAAATTTCGCAATCAATCATCGATGGTTTTGCCGGACCGCGCCGAGGTTGGCATGGACCGGCACTTCCTGAATTCGTACGTGCAGTTGTTGATCAAAACCTGTCATCGGCGTGGTGCACATGCCATGGGTGGCATGGCTGCGCAGATTCCGATCAAAAATGATGCAGAAGCCAACGCCGAAGCGATGGCCAAAGTGCGTGCTGACAAGGAGCGCGAAGCTAATGCCGGGCACGACGGCACCTGGATTGCACACCCGGGCCTGGCCGATATTGCCATGCAAGCCTTCGGCTCGGTCATGGATGGCCCGAATCAATTGAGTGTTCTGCGTACGGACGTGGACATTACGGCTGACGACTTGTTGAGAGTACCGTCCGGCGAAATCACCGATGACGGTTTGCGACACAACATCAGGGTCGGGATTCAGTACATCGAAGCCTGGCTCGGAGGGCTTGGCTGCGTCCCCCTGTATAACTTGATGGAGGACGCGGCTACCGCGGAAATCTGTCGCAGCCAGATCTGGCAGTGGATCCGCCACGGATCTGAGACGGTCGAGGGCAATATTGTCGGCGAATGCTTCGAGCAAATGCTTGTCGACGAATTGCAAATAATAGAAGGAGAAGTCGGAAAGGAACGCTTCGATGCGGGGTCTTTCGATACTGCAGCGAAACTTTTCAGTGAGATGGTCAGAAATGAAGAATTCGATGAATTTCTCACTTTACCGGCATATGACTACTTACCGTAAGGAAAGAACATGAGCGAGAATTTTGAGACTGACCACCTTCGGCGCGAATGGAATGAAGACCCGCGCTGGAAAGGCATCACGAGGCCTTACTCGCCCCAGGACGTGGTAAAGCTTCGCGGTTCTGTGCGAATTGAGCACAGTCTGGCGCGTCTGGGCGCGGAAAAATTCTGGCGTATGATGCAATCGGAAGATGTTGTATCGGCACTCGGCGCTGTTACGGGTAATCAGGCCGTTCAAGAGGTTCAGGCCGGGCTGAAGGCTATTTATTGCTCGGGCTGGCAGGTGGCCGGCGATGGCAATTCGGCTGGTGAAATGTACCCGGACCAGAGCCTGTATCCGGTCGACTCCGTGCCGAAAATGGTCGAACGGATAAACAATGCACTGCTGCGAACTGATCAGATTCATCATCTGGAAGGTGACGACACGATCGACTGGATGGCGCCGATCATCGCTGATGCCGAGGCCGGTTTTGGCGGTAATCTGAATGCGTTCGAGTTGACCAAGCATTTGATTGAGGCGGGTACGGCGGCCGTACATTTTGAGGATCAGTTGTCGTCGGCCAAAAAGTGCGGTCACATGGGTGGCAAGGTACTCGTGCCGACGCAGGAAGCAATCAATAAATTGATTGCCGCACGTCTGGCGGCAGACGTCATGGGTGTGCCGACTGTATTGATTGCGCGAACCGACGCGAATGCGGCTAACCTGCTGCAGGCAAATTACGACGAGCGCGATCATAAATTTTTGACCGGCGAACAATCTTCCGATGGGTTTCACTATGTGAACCCGGGAATCGATCAGGCGATCGATCGTGGGCTGTCTTATGCGCCTTATGCCGATGTGCTCTGGTGTGAAACGGCCAAGCCGGATCTTGGCGAAGCCAGGAAATTCGCCGAAGCGATCCACGCTCAATTTCCAGGCAAGCTGTTGGCCTATAACTGTTCGCCATCATTTAACTGGCGGGCAAACCTCAGTGAGGATGGGTTGCGCGGTTTCCGCGAGGAGTTGGCTGATATGGGCTACAAGTATCAGTTTATTACGCTGGCTGGCTGGCACTCCCTGAATCTCGGTATGTTCGAGCTATCGCGCGCATACAGGAGCGACGGTATGTACGCATACTCTGAAATGCAGCAAAGGGAGTTTGCGCAGGAGAAGAATGGTTTCCGTGCGGCCAAGCATCAGACCTTCGTCGGTACGACTTATTTTGATGCCGTCCAAACGGTCATTTCGCATGAATCTTCGACGACCGCGATGGAGGGCAGCACCGAGAGTGAGCAGTTCGGAGATTCAAAGGCCACAGCTGGATAAGTGAGGGTGTGTGTCCGATAAGAATAATAATCTGATAAACAACGCCGCAAATACAATCTTCGTATCCTTCGAGGACTACAATCACGAGTTCCGCTGTATTACTCAGCGGGCTCACCGGAGGTTTGAAGAACGCGAGTGGAAGCTCGGACAGCGCGACGCGGTCGAGCGCATCGAACTCTATGATCACCGCGTAGTTGCCTGCCTTGCAGATCTGGTCGGCATTATGGGTGCGCATATCGCTGATCAGAACACCTGGCGGCAGGTGCGCGATCATTATGGCGAGCGAATTTCGCACTGCACCGACAGTGAGTTCTACAAAACGTTTTTCAATTCATTGACGCGCAAAGCATTCAACACCATCGGTGTGAATACCGAGGTAGAGTTTCTGGCACCGGATCTTGAGCCAACGCTGAACGGCAGTGATCCGCCGGTGCGCAGTTACCTGAACGAGGACTCGCTTGTACCGATCGTGGAATCGATACTCGAGCAATTCCCATCCGCCCGGCTGTTCCGGGATTTCGCGCGAACGACACGTTTTGTGGTCGATGAGATGCATGACTATGCCGAGACTCACTATCGCGGTAATCCGATTCGCACCGTGGAAATGCTGGCGCCCGTCTTCTACCGTGCAACACGCGCGTTTCTGGTTGGTCGTATTCAGGGAGACGGCTGGATTGCGCCGCTGATCCTGGCATTCAAAAATGCTGATGACGGGATCGTCGTGGATGCCGTCATCACGTCGAACAACGAAGTACGCAGTTTGTTTGGCTTCTCACGGTCTTACCTGCACGTGGATTTACCGGCGGTTGGCGCGGCCGTCAAGTTTCTGCGCTCCTTTATGCCGAAAAAAGGCGTGGATGAACTTTACACGGTGCTTGGCCGGGCGAAGCAGGGCAAGACGGAGCGTTATCGCAGACTGTACAAACACCTGACCGCCTCCACGGACGAATTCGTGCCCGCCGAAGGCGAGCGGGGCATGGTAATGATCGTCTTTACCCTGCCGTCGTATGACCTGGTGTTTAAAGTCATCCGCGATAGATTCGCATTTCCGAAAACCACTACGCGTGCCGACGTCATGGAGAAGTATCAGTTTGTATTCAAGCACGATCGCGCAGGGCGGCTGGTTGATGCGCAGGAATTTCGTCAACTGCGTTTTTCTAAATCAAGGTTTTGCACTGAGCTGCTGGGAGAATTGCTCGACGAGGCTGGTCATGTCTGTCGCGTTGATGGCGATGATCTGATTGTCGAGCATTGCTACATCGAAAGGCGGCTGCGGCCATTGAATCTGTATCTTCACGAAGTCAACGGGTCGGCCGCACGCCACGCCGTGATCGATTACGGCCAGGCGATCAAGGATCTCGCGCGCAGCAATGTCTTTCCAGGTGACTTGCTACTGAAAAATTTCGGCGTGACTGCCAATGGCCGCATCATATTCTACGATTACGATGAATTGTGCCTGGTTACCGATTGCTCTTTCCGGGATCTTCCGACGGCTCGCTTCGAGGAAGACGAAACACGTGCCGAGCCGTGGTTTTATGTCGGGAAAAATGATGTCTTCCCCGAGCAGTTCGCTAATTTTCTCGGTTTACCTAAGCAGCTACGTGAGACATTCATGCAATACCATCAGGATTTACTGACTGCTGATTACTGGCGCTCGCTGAAATCCTGCCACAAGGCGGACAAGCTGCTCGAAGTCATTCCGTACACGGATCGTTCAGTCGTCGCCCACCAGAGCATGGCTGGCTGATTCTCCCGCACCAGCAGGGTGCTATTACTATGGCTTGAGTTAGAAGTCAGCTTGCGACAAAATTTTCCAAGGCGACCCTGCCATCGCCGACCATCGGTTTACCGTGGGCAAGCAGCAGATTCGTAAATGTATAGTCGTCCAGAAGTTGGTTGTAAGCGGCTTTCAATCCTGCCTTAACGGCAGTGGGATCATCTCCGAGTAGCTGGTCCGGAACGAATTGTAAAAGCCCATCGCCTCTGCGCACGCAACCGTCGGCCAATACTACGCAGCCACCTTCGCGGTCAATAAAAAACGCGCCTTCATCAGAGCATAGCGATCCAATTTCAATCGCCTTTACGTTTCCCGGCAATATGTCACCGAAGTTAAATCCGCGGACGACTTCTCCTTTCGTGAATTCGTGCAGTCCCTGTTCAACGCACCAGACATCGCAGCCAAATCGTGCCGAAAATTCGCCACAATGCCGATAGTGATGGCGAATACTCATATAGATGTTCTTTGGCGGATCTACGGCGAACCATTCCAGGCCTTCATCGGGAATTAGCGGATCGAACAGCACGCGCTCCGGCTTCAGATAATAGGAGCTGACCGGGATATTTATCTTCGGGTGTGTTTGTGTCCAATGAAATATTCCTGGCAGTATTTCTTTCATATTGCCTCCGTCACTGTGGCTTGATTTTATTGCATATAGGTAGCGCGGCTTAGTCCCGCGGCTACCGCCGGCGTATCTGTCGCGGTCTGCCGATCGGTGCTATTCGATACCAGCGGTGGTCGTTTGTCGAGTCAGGTCCGTAGCGTGGTCGGCACGACTGGCGATTACGCCGTGTCAGGCCGTGCGTGGCAGGGTATATTCTGAAAGCAACCCCTCAAGAGGTTTCATCATGAGTGCAGTCATTTCCGAAGCCGAGAAATCTATGGCCGGCCAACCCTTTGATTCTGTCAGGGACTATGTCAATGCATTGGATGCCCGGGGCCGCTTGCTGCGGATCGAAGCCATGGACCAGGATGAGTACGAGATAACCGGTCTGGCCTACCGGTTGATCGATCGTTTTGGCATCGAAAATGCACCGCCGTTCCTCGTGGAACGCATGAAAATCGGTGGGCGCTGGATTGAAGGCCCGATCGTGGCCAACATCTATGGGCGCTGGCCGGATGAAGCGATGTTGTTCGGCATCGACAACATAACGGATGATTACCAGGCGATGTATCGTGCCGTGATCGCAAAGCTGCAAACCCATCTCGACAGCGGGGGCGCCTGGAAACGTATTCAGCCGATCGAGGTTCCGGCGGATTCGGCGCCGGTCAAGGAAGTCGTGCTAACAGGTGATGCGATAAATATAGAGGAGTTTGCCTGGCTGAAAAATAATCCGGCTGATGCCGGCCGATATATCAACATGGGCTCCGTGTTTATTCAGGATCCAGAGATCGGTCGTAACGTGGGCACTTATCGCTGCCAGGTCAAAGGTCCGCAAAAAATCGGTGTCAACCCGGAGCCCGGGCAACACGGTGCGCGAATCCTGCACGCGATGAAGGAACGCGGTGACAAGGTCGCCAAAGTGGCTGTGGCTGTGGCGCCCGATCCGTTAACGTTCTGCGCAAGCAGCACTAAAATGGCGGGTTATCTCGAGGACGAGCTCGAATTTGTTGGCGGCCTGCGCGGCAAGCCGCTGGAAACCGTCAAATGCGAGACATGCGATATTCAGGTGCCTGCCCAGGCGGAATTCATCATCGAGGGTGAAATTCCGTTGGACGAGTTCGAAGATGAGGGGCCATATGGCGAGATGTACGGTTATCTCGGGCCGCCAAAGCCGGATAATTATTTTATGAACATCAAGGCTGTGACCCATCGCAAGAATCCATGGGTACTGAATTCATTTACCGGGCTGACCTGCGACATGCCGAAATCGCCGCAGACCGCATCAAATTTTTTCCAATACAAAAGGCTGATACCGAGCCTGACCGGGTTCTACAGTCCGCGAGGCGCGAACGGGGTAACCGTGATCAGCATCGACAAGCGCTTCCCGGCTGAAGGCCTGACCGCCGGGCAGTATCTGGCGGCGAATGCCGGATTGAATAAAGTCGTTATCGTCGTCGACAGCGATATTAATATTCTCGATCCAAGTTCGATCCTGCATGCGCTCGGGGCCCGTTGGCAGCCGTCGGCCAGCATCTTAATACCGCAATCGCAGATGTTCATGCCGGATCCAAGCCGACCGAAGTGGGGGATGTCCAGCAAGATGGTTATCGATGCGACACGCCAATTCGAGTCAGAGGGCGGACCGAAGAGCTGGGCACCATTGAATCGGGACTTACTGACAGAAGGGGCTCCGGAAGTATTCGACCTCGTCGACAGCCGGTGGGATGAATACCTGAAAGACTGGAAAGAATAGAGGTAAACGAGAGGCGCCACCGCATGTACATCAATTTCTGGTATGTGCTCGCCGAATCCAGGGAACTCGGTCGCGAGCCGCTGAAGGTCAAAGCGTTGGGACAGCACTTTGTGCTGTTCCGCGATGATAACGGCCGCGCGAAATGTCTAGCCAATGTCTGCGCTCATCGCGGCGGGTCGCTAGGCGGCGCATGGGCAGGCGGTGGCGCGCCGCGCATCGTCGATGGTTGCGTCGTTTGTCCGTATCACGGCTGGCGATACGATGGTGAGGGCCGTTGTCAGAAAATTCCAACGCTCGCCGCAGGTGCGAAAATTCCATCGCGAGCGCGTGTCGATGCCTATCCGGTTGAAGAACGTTACGGTTTGATTTTTTCATTTCTCGGTGATCTGCCCGAAAACGAGCGGATACCGATTCTTGAAATACCCGAGTGGGGTCAGGATGATTGGAGCATCGTGACGATGGTCTATGAATGGCAATCCAGTTTTGATCGCGTTGTCGAAAATGTCATGGATGCCACGCACGCCGAGTTCATGCATCCTTCTGCGTCTCTGGAGGGCCAGTTCCAGGAGGGCGCGAATTGCGACACTGAGTTACTCGATGGAGACGATCCGTGGGGTAACGTCTTTCGAATAACATCTCATTCGCTGACCCTGCTGCAGGGTTATCATGGCGCTGCGCAAGCGTGGGCGAAAATGCACTTTCAGATGCCGACGTCATCCGGTGATACCGAGACCGGAGATTTTCATTTTTGTTCCTATGTGACACCAATAGACAAATACTCGACAAAGCGCTATATGCTGCATGCCCGTAATATCGCGCAGGGTGACGGGGCGGACGAAGAAATCCGTAAGACCAACCTGCAATTTGCCTGGGAAGACCGGGTGGTTGTCGAGGAGATTCAACCTGTCACGCCATCGCTATTCGACAGTACGGATTTGCTGTTGCCGGAGGAGAAAATTATGTTGGCGTATCGGAAAAGCCTGCAAGCTTGGGATCGAAAAGGCTGGCGCATCGACTCAGAGCAGGTTCTCCGCGATCAGGACGAGGTCGTTTATGCGATTCCGAGTCCGGCGCGGCGCACGCAGAAATCCTGGGTGCTTCCGCGGGTGCCCACCCGTGAGATAAGTTCTAATTCTACTACCAGATCCTGACCCGTTCCTCGGCCGGCAGGTACATGCCGTCACCCTCTTTTACATCAAAGGCCGCATAGAACTCCGGCATATTTCGCAATATGCCGATCACCCGGTAACGGGCCGGCGAATGCGGATCACTCAATAGTCTTTCGCGTAGAATTTCCTCTCGCTGTTTACTGCGATAGCTTTGCGCATAACCGATAAAGAATCGTTGATCGCCACTGAAGCCACCGATAACCGGTGCATCTTCACCTCGTTGCAGAACTTTCCAGGCGCGATACGCGACGATAAGACCTGCCAGATCCGCGATGTTTTCTCCCAGCGTCAGGGCGCCATTGATGCTCTGGTCGGAAAGTGGTTGAAACGCGTCATATTGCGAAACCAGGCCGGCGCTTCGGGTCTCGTACTCTGCTGCATCCGATTCTGTCCACCAGTCTGACAGGCGGCCCGTGCCATCGAACTTGCGTCCCTGGTCGTCGAAGCCGTGACTGAATTCATGGCCGATTACCGCACCGATAGCGCCGTAGTTGACCGCGTCGTCGACCGCGGCATCAAAATACGGCGCCTGCAATATCGCCGCGGGGAAAACGATTTCATTCATGGTCGGACGGTAATAGGCATTGACCGTCTGCGGCGTCATACCCCATTCAGTGCGATCCACGGGCTTCGACAATTTGTCTACTTCATGCGCGTGGATGTGCATCTTCGAGCGTCGAACGTTCCCAACGAGATCATCAGGGTCGATCAGCAGCGACGAATAATCCCTCCATTTTTCCGGGTATCCGATCTTGCTCGTGAATTTCGCGAGTTTTTCCTGCGCAGCTTTTCTGGTTACCGCACTCATCCAGTCCAGTGAATCGATCGATTGCCCAAATGCTTCGCGCAGATTAGCGATCATGGCATCGATGCTGCCTTTGGACTCTGGCGGAAAATGGCGCGCTACATACAGCTCGCCGACCATTTCACCCAGTGAACTGTTGACCAGACGTACACCCCTTTTCCACCGGTCGCGGAGTTCTTCCTGACCGCGCAGCGTACGCCTCTGAAAGTCAAAATCTTCCTCAACGATCGCGTCGCTTAAATATGGAGCGAAGGCTTTCAGGGTTTTGAAACGCAGATAAGTCTTCCACTGATCCAGCGGGATCGCCTGGATGATGTTTCCCAGCTCGGCGAAATAATCGGTCTGGGCGATAACGAATTGGTCCGGATTACCGAAGTCCCCGGCTTGCAGAAAAGCCGCCCAGTCAAAGCCCGGAGATAACTCATCGGCAGCGCCGATGCTGAACTTATTGCTGTAAATTTTTTCGCGGTTACGGTTCTGGACGCGGCTCCACTGTTTTTCTGCGAGCTTTTTTTCCATTGCGGGAATCTGCTGCGCGGCCTCGGCGCCGCCTTCCCAGCCTGCCAGCGCGAACATCCGCTCGATATGCGTGGTGTACTTTCCGCGGACTTCGGCTAATTTTTCACCGTCGGAAAGATAGTAATCACGATCGGGCAGTCCCAGGCCACTCTGCCAAATGTAGGCGAGGCTCCTGTCGGTATCGGCTGCATCGGCGTCGATATAAAAATCCACGGGCACCTGCAGGCCGACGGTTAGTGCGTAGCCCATGTATTGAATTAAATCACCGTGGCTCTCAAGTGCGGCGATACGGTCGAGCTCGGCTGCGAGCGGCGTAATGCCAAGTGTTTCGGCGCGTTCCTCATCCATGAAACTTGCGTAAAGGTCACCGATTTTGCGTGCAGCGATATCAGCCGATTGGTTGTCGGTCTCGATGGCATCTTTCAATCAGCAGTCTGACCTGCTGCTCCGTCTGCTCATACAATATCTGGGAGACTCCGTAGCTGGACCACTCGGGCGGAATTTCTATGTTGTCCAGCCATTTGCCGTTTACATACTGGAAAAAATCATCCTGGGGCCGGGTGGCATTGTCCAGGTCCGCCAAGTCGAAACCCAGTGCGGGTACGGTGTTAGTTGGCTCGGCTACCTGCCCTGGTTGTGGCGACTCCACGCCGCAGGCTGCCAGAAGAACTGCGACGCAGACGAATGAGCAGATTTTTTTCACGGGCATGAACCGGAGCTTCGGCTAAAGACGGGCAATAGTACTGAATAGTCGCGGCAATAGTTCGGCTTAGTGGTCAGCACGTTAAAACCCGTTGCATTAGACTAGGTCTAACAGCTAAACTCGAACATTATTGTTCGATAATTATAAAATATTATGTCAAATCCCCGTGCCGCAATCGGTTACGAGCGGCGTCGCCAGATACAAATCCGCAAAGCCTTCGAGGCCGGCCTGGAGTTGCCGGACGCCGATCGCACTGATCTGACGGATTTCTACCTGGCATCCGGAGCGTACATCGTTTTTTCGATGGACCGTCTGCACTATCAGGACCAGGTGATTCATGACTTGCTCGCAGAGCGTATTTCGAAAGATGACCAGGATGCCCATGGCCGTCTGGCAGTTCTGAACGAGCGGCAGGACAAAAGTCGCGCGATGGTGGAAGCGTTCAGACAGGCTGTGGATGACTTGAGTGAAGCCGGACCAGATGGTCGCGGTGCCTTTGAAGCAGAGGCGCATACGTTTACCGCGGCTTTTATATCCTTGATGGCGCCGCGTAAGAATCCATTTCAAGCGTATACGGATGAATTATTCGCGGATGAGGATTGGGAACTGGTGGCTGGGGTGACCGACGAAGCCACCGTGATGGAAACGAATCTTTATAAAGCGGTGCAAACAAGCGCGCCGGCGGGGATTGACCCCGAAACCATGCAGGTTATATATCACTGAATTGACAGAACAGGAAGCACGACCCAGGAGAGGGAAACATGAATTCACGAAAAGCTATTAATTTTGCGAACGGGCTTGCAGCCATTGTGGCTATGCCCCTGCTGCTAATATCTTCCGCCGTAACGATTGCCGCTGAAGAGCAGGCGGTTGATCACTCGCAAATGGATCATGACATGGCCGGGCACAGTACCGAGCGCGATGAAATGGGCCGGCGCCTCCACGGCATGAAACATACGGTGACGCCGGAAATCGTCGAGGAATTACGGACTAAAGTCGTTGGCTGGGAAGACGTCACCGATGCTGAAGTGCAGCTCAGCATGCAGATGATGGGAGCGAATTACCAGTGGTACATCAGTGATGATGATGTCAGCGGCGATACCGGCGTTTTGATTCTATTGCACGGTTTTCGTGATCGCGGTGACAAAGTTTTCAAAGAGCAGGTTCAACTTTACGCCGATATTTTTCCGACGTCCCTGGCATTCGGCATGAGCATGATGATGTCCCAGCATATTCAGCTTGGTCTGGATGATCTGGTCGCGGCAGGTGCGAAGAACATTATCGTCGTGCCGGTTGTTGCCACCGAGTACAATACGATGATTCGCCAGTGGCAATATATCTTCGGGCTGATTGACGAGCCGTCGTACGCAACCGTGCCTCGAGTTAAAACCGACGCCCGTGTTACCTTTATCTCGCCGCCCGGCGATGATCCGTTCGTCGCCGAGATTCTGCTCGATTATGCCGGTCAGCTCAGTACCGATCCGGGCAATGAGGTCGTGATTATCGTTGCCCACGGTCCGAGCGAAGAAGAAGATAACCAGAACGCATTGGCGCTGATGGATAACCTCGCCAGGATTGTGCAGGAAGATGGTGGGTATTCCGCTGTATTCAGTGCCACTTTGCAGGATGATGCGCCGTTCGAGATCCGCGATCGGAATGTCGCAAAGCTGCGCGGCATGATCGAGGCTGCGAAAGACGGCGGCAAGGATGTCATACTGGTCACTAATCTGATTGGCGCTTACACGATTCAGTCGAAGCTGCGCAAGGATCTCAAAGGCCTGGATTACAAGTTCAATGCGAAAGGCATGGTCCAGCATGAAACCTTCGTGGAATGGATCGGTGCGAGTGTCCAAAATGAAATCCAGAGGAATTTTCGGGTTCGCGAAGACTGATCGCATTGTCTGAATAAAGGCGCCGAACCGTTGGTTCGGCGCCTTTTTTGTGCCTGATAAATTCTGCTATTGCCAAACTTTTCGGCGCGGCTATCATAGCGGTGACTATCGCTTGAGCCGCCTTGGGATTGTGGGTATAAGCAACCACCACGACAGGCAAAAATCCATATGGAGCGTCGCATGAAAGGAAAACGTTTGTTGATCATAGGCTTGGCGTCTATTTTCTGGTCTGGAATCCTGTCAGGGCAGGAACTGATGATCTATCCCAACGAAGGCCAGGACGCAGACAAGCAGGAGATGGATGAGTTCAAGTGTTATGGCTGGGCAAAGGATCAAAGCGGCTTCGATCCGATGGCGCCACCAACAGCCACCGAAGCGCCACCTCAGCAGGAAGCGCAGAAAGGGGGTTTGGTTAGAGGTGCTGCCGGCGGTGCCGCTGTAGGTGCCATTATCGATGGTGGTGACGGGGCCGCAAAAGGCGCGGCGGCCGGGGCGGTACTAGGCGGGATGCGCCGCAACAGCCAAAAGAGGGGCCAACAGCAGGAGCAGGCAAACTGGGAGCAGGAACAGGCCCAGCAATATGCCGCAAAACGTAATTCCTACAATCGGGCCTATGCCGCCTGCCTGGAGGGCCGGGGCTACACAGTTCGTTAATTTTCTAAAGAGGCACTGAAATGAGAAAATTACTTGCGAGTGCTCTCGCTTTTAGTCTTGGATTGGTCACCGGTAACGCGCTCGCGATCGACACGTCGGAACCAATATTGTGCGCGTCTCTGGACGTATTTGAATGCGTTGATGGCGCAGGGTGTGAAGAGGTTCTGCCGGAAGATGTCGACGCCCCGACCTTTTTGTGGATCGATATCGGGAACAAGGAGATACGCGCCAGCGTGGAAGGTAGCGGCAGCCGGATCGACCACATTGAAGAGGTCGAAGATCGACTGGTGCTGCAAGGTGTCGAAGATGGCCGGGAGGATGTGGAAGACGGTACCGGCTGGACGATATCTATAGAGCAAAAAACCGGACGTATGGTTGCGACAGCGGCTGCCAGTCAGGCAGCAATCATCATCTTTGGCGCCTGTACGGAAGTTTAAGAAGCACAAAGAGTGTTTGTTTAAACCATTAGGTTTTGTGGCTGAAATATAAGGACTGAGCTGTTGCCTAACTACATCACGAAGATGTTTGGCGCATCGCCGGTCGCACCGATGCAGGACCATATGGAGGTCTGTTTCAAGGCGGCAAAAGAACTCGTAACATTATTCGAGCATGCAATCGACGGCGACTGGGATAAAGCCGGCGAATCACGGCAGCGAATTGTCGAACTGGAGCAGGAGGCCGACGAGCTGAAGAAACAGATCCGCGGTCAGTTACCGAAGAGTCTATTCATGCCGGTGGCGCGGGAAGACCTGCTCAATCTGCTCTGGGCGCAGGATCAGGTCGCCAACAAGGCACGTGATGTATCCGGGCTGGTATTCGGCCGACGCATGGAAATTCCAAAAAGCCTGAGTAAGGACTTCATCGATTACGTGTCCCGCAATGCGGATGCCGCCAAGAAGGCTCGCAAGAGCGTACGTGAACTCGATGAGCTGTACGAGACGGGGTTTCGTGGCGCAGAAGCGGATTTTGTTGAGGCCCTCGTTGAAGAATTGGATCATATTGAAAACGATACGGATGAAATGCAGGCGAAGGTCAGGGGGGCGTTGTTCGTAATCGAGAAAGATCTGCCGCCTGTAGATGTCATGTTCCTGTACCGGGTGATCGAACTGACCGGAGAAGTTGGTGACATGGCCGAGCGCATTGGCCGTCGACTAGAACTACTACTGTCCCACTGAGGGGTTCCTGAATGGAAGATGCGCTGATCTATATGGCGCTTGCCGCCGTCTTTGGTCTGTTTATGGCCTGGGGCATCGGCGCAAATGACGTGGCAAATGCAATGGCGACGTCAATTGGTTCTCGTGCAATTACGGTCAAGCAGGCTGTGCTGATTGCCGGGGTCTTCGAATTTTCCGGCGCCGTGCTGGCCGGTGGCGAAGTCACCTCGACAATTCGCAAGGGAATAATCGATGCATCGTCTCTCGGGGAGACACCGGAGGTGCTGGTTTACGGCATGCTCGCAGCTCTCCTGGCGGCTGGTGTCTGGTTATTGATTGCGTCATGGCGGGGCTGGCCGGTGTCGACGACGCACTCGATAATTGGCGCGATTATCGGTTTTGCGATCGTCGGTGTCGGCATGGATTCGGTGCAGTGGAGCAAGGTCGCGAGCATCGTCGCAAGCTGGGTGGCGTCGCCATTGATCGCCGGCATTTTCGCCTTTCTCATATTTAATTCCGTGCAGTGGCTGATTTTGTCACGACCCGACCCGCTCGATCGGGCCAGGCGTTACGTACCGCTTTATATATTTCTTGCGGCGTTCATGCTGAGCCTGGTGACGATGTTCAAGGGCTTGAAGCATGTGGGGCTCGATATTGACACGATGGAGTGTTACGCCATTGCCATTGTATTCGGGGTCGTAGTTGCATTAATCGGGAAAGTTTTCGTCATGCGTATTCAGCCGAATCGCAAGGCTGAGAAGCGGTTCCACTATTTCACCGTGGAACGCGTATTTGCCGTCTTGATGGTGGTAACAGCCTGCTCAATGGCATTCGCGCACGGCTCGAACGATGTCGCCAATGCGATTGGTCCGGTTGCCGCCGTCATCAGTATTGCTCAGGAAGGTACATTGACGCAGAAGTCGCCGGTCTCTATCTGGATTCTGCTACTCGGTGGGTTAGGTATTGTGATCGGCCTGGCAACCTTCGGCCGGCACGTTATTGCTACGGTGGGTAGCAAGATTACGCATTTGACACCGAGCCGTGGATTTGCCGCCGAGCTGGCTGCAGCGACAACGATTGTTCTGGCATCGGGTACGGGTATCCCGATCTCGACGACGCATACGCTGGTTGGCGCGGTCCTGGGCGTGGGTATGGCGCGCGGAATTTCAGCAATCGATCTGCGCGTAGTCGGCCGAATTTTTCTTTCCTGGGTTATTACCATTCCGGCCGGTGCGATATTGGCCATTACCTTCTTCTATATACTCAAGCTGGTTTTGGGTTAACAAGCGGATAAGAAATAGTTGTGCCGAAGTGCTGTTCGTTTATGGATGGATTCGGTAAATTCGATCTATAGCGCCGGATTCGTGAAAAAAAAGAGACAGACCAAAGGTCTGTCCCTTTTTTCTATTCAGCGTTTCAGTTTTACGATGTAACCCATTCACCGCCCTGAAAACCGCAGCCAATTTCCAGACCGCCCGGATCACCCTCATAATAAACGAGTTTGGAATCGCCACGATCACAGACTCCTACCGCACCATCGTTGGCGCATTCACCATCACCATGGACCGCGTCGGCATTGTCGTCTGTGTTACCCAGTTCTTCACACTTTGCGGCATCGGCAGGCATCTCACATACCTTAAATGGGCCGGCAAACATATTTTCCTGCGTGTAATTGCAATGGCCGTCTGCAAAGGCGACGCTCGCGAAAGAGCTCCCCGCAATTACCAAAGCTGCGATTGTGCTTTTAAGAAGCAGCTGGCTTAGTTTCATTGTTCATCCTCCACTGTTATTGGAAATCCGTAGCATATCTTACCGTTAAAACGAACATATAGGTTAAAAATAGTCATAGGTTTGGCGATCACTCTACGGTCAGTTCGGGCGGAATCATTCGCTGTTCAGCTTCGGTTCAGGTTGAACTATCGTGCAGGGCTGCGCGGGTTTCTGCCATTCACAGGCGCGCATTCGGGGACAGGGTTTCTCCGGCACGGTACACCAGGGCCACCGTGTTAGCCCAGTGCGACGCGCAATTCGAGATTCGGGTAACGATTCGCTGGATCCGGCCGATCAGCCGCCCGATCGTCGATGGAATGCCGTACGGGAGGGTACCGATATGCAGGCTAGTCCGGCAACGCATAGGCGACCAGCCAGTCGTCAATATCCCTGGCGTTGATGAACATGTGGCCACCGGACGCAATGACGACGAACTGCCGACCACCTGCCTCATAGGTCATCGGTGTCGCGTGGGCCGCGCTCGGCGTCTCGATACTCCATACTTCGTCGCCCGTATCGATGTCAAAAGCTCGCAATTGATGATCAGCGGTGGCGCCGATAAAAACCAGTCCACCCGCGGTAATGATCGGCCCGCCCGCATTGGGTGACCCCCATTTCAGCGGGATCGGAATCGGCGCCATGTGCTCGATCGTTCCGAGTGTCACATCCCAGGCAATTTCCCCGCGTGCGACATCGACCGCAACGAGCGACGACCAGGGTGGCGGCGTACACGGATTAAACATCGGGCTTAAGAAGATGCGCTGCACGATCGCATAATCCGTGCCCTGGATAATTGCGGGCGGGCCCATCGGAGCGCCCGCGGCGGAGTTAAATTCAGTCGTCGGTGCAACTTCCGATTTCGGCATCAGGCGTAACCAGAGGCCGACCTTTGACACGTTGGTGACGATCAGGTTACGCGCCGGGTCAAAAGCGCCACCACCCCAGTTCGGACCACCGGCAGTGCTCGGATACATGATCCAGCCGTCGGTACTCGGTGGCGTAAAAATGTCCCCATGGCGTGCGCCCTCTATTTGTTCCCGACACTTGCCACGGTCCCAGAATGTCAGTCCCCAGGCGTCATCCGGTCTGATGCCGGTCTTCATCAATGGCGGCGGTTTTACGGGAAATGGTTGTGTCGGAGAAAGGTATTCACCCGGGACGCCATCTGTCGGTACGGGCCGCTCTTCGACTGGAAATAGCGGCTCACCGGTTTCCCGGTGTAAAACAAATACGAAAGCCTGCTTCGTCAGTTGCACGACAGCCGGGATAGTTTCACGTCCATTTTCACTGTCACGCGTGATATCGACGAGAATCGGTGCCGACGGGTGGTCCCAGTCCCAGACATCATGGTGAATGGTTTGGAAGTGCCAGGCCACTTTGCCGGTCGATCCCCGCAGCGCAACGACAGAATTGGCGTAGCGATTATCACCCGGCCGGGTGCCGCCATAGAAATTCGGTGCGGCGCTCGACGTGGGAATAAAAACCAGGTCACGCTTCTCGTCGACCGACAATAAACTCCAGGCATTGGCGCCACCCGTAATAGCAAGACTTTCTGCCTGCCAGTTCTTCGCTTCGGGGTCGTCCGCATTACGTGGTATCGGGTCGAAGCTCCACAGGAAGTCACCACTGCGGGCATCGAATGCGCGTATGGCCCCACTCGGTGCACTCACGTACTGATTCTTCATGTTATTAATGTTGCCGATCACGATAACGTCGTTAACCAGCACCGGCGGTGCGGAGAATGTCGTGCCGGCGGGGTCATCTTTGGCCGGAACCGTTGCGGCGATCAATGGGTTGACATCGATCGCCCCGTGATCGCCGAAATCAGTGCAAGGCTGACCAGTTCGCGCATCGACGGCGATGATGTGACGATCATGCGTTCCGGAAATTATCCGGTGCGCGCACTGCTCTATGTCCTCGGCCTCCGGGTCGTGCCAGTAGGCCACACCGAGACATTTAAGGCGTGTCATTATTTTGCTGAGTTGTATTTCCGGATCATGGCTCCAGCGCTCCTCCCCAGTCGCCGGATCAAGGGCAATGATCCGGTTGAACGGGGTACAGAAGATCAGTGATCGGCCGGCCGCCTCCGGCACCAGGATCGGCGTCGCATGGAAGCCGGCAAACGCTCTTCGATCCGGAAACCGGTCAAGATCGCCGTGACGATAGGACCAGGCCAGTTCCAATTTATTGACGTTCGTGCGGTTGATTTGTTCGAGCGGCGAATATCTCGACCCACCGGCATCGAGGCCATAGTATGGCCAGTCTTGCGCCATCACTGACGAAAACAACATCAACAATAAGACTGCCAGATATATGTTGTTCGTCATCAATCGAAGACAATATCCGATCCCGAAATCATGGCCTCAGAGCGACGATTTGCCAGGAAACATTAATCCGGAACCCCTATCCAATTCTGCCCATCAGGTACCCGAGAAAGTCCGGATATGGGCGATCATGTCGCGGATTTCCTGGTCAGTGAAAAAATCACCCCATGCCGGCATCACCAGCGAACGCCCCACTTGCTCACCACCCTTACAGATAGCCAGGTAGATGAAAAGATCGGACAGCGTTTTCATGTATTCGACATCGGTTTCATCGCGTGGTGGCTCGTCCATGTGCATTACGATGACTTCTGCTTTTCCATCGTAACCGTGGCACTCGGCACAATTTTCCATGTGAAGCGCGGCACCCCGCTCGGCATCACCGCGCAAATCTCCGGTCGGCGCACAATTATTGGTTTCCAGTGCAACGGCTTTGTCGTCCGCGTTGACTTGCAATGTCCCGAATACGGCGATGAGTAACGTCAGTCCGGCGGTCAGAGATCGCATCTTCATTGCATATTTCTCCTATGCCTTAACCCAGCCATAAGCAGTATTGCTTGGTTCGGCCCCGGCTTCCTGGTAAGCCATTTTTATCTTCGTCAACTCATCGCCGGGCACGGCTTTACGCACCGCATCGACATCGATGTCGTAAAGCTCGGCCGAATTCAGGCCAAAAATAATCTCCCGGTCGGCATCGCTGATCGGCGCATAGCCAAACTTCTCCTGCAGGTTCTCCGGGATCTGGAAGCGGCGGAAGGATTCGATCAGCCACTGGGGCGATCCCCACCAGATGCAGTCGGTGCCCCAGAGGACGTGGTCTGCGCCATAGCCATCGATGCATTGGCCGAGCAAATGCCCGGCAATCTCCGGATGTGTAATGACCGAGAATGCGTATACCGTGCCGAGTTCCATGTAGACGTTCGTCAATGAAGGGTCTTCCTTGCGTGCGTTCACGAGGTCCGTCGTCCACGGGATATAACCATCGTCACCGACACCGGATTTGCCGGGCGGCAGCGTCGAGATCATGTTTTGCATGCCCGCGTGGTAAATAATGAAATTGAGATCCGGAAAGTCTTTTGCCGCTGGCGGAATATCGTCGGTCATCCAGTAGTAAAACTTTGGCTTGCCTTCCGGGCTGCGGCCCGGGATTGGCAGCCCTTTATGGAAGCTCAGGTTCTTGACACCGAGTTCCAGGCATTTTTCGTAGTACGGATACGCGATTTCCGGGTCATCCATACGCCACGGCCCCGTCGGGTTGCCCGGATAAAACTTGAATCCGTCGATGCCGAGTTCCTTGACCTGGTATTCGACATCTTCTTGCCAGTTTTCGAGGAATGGGTCACCGAGACCATGACTGAGCATGCGCTGTGACCCGGCTGCCTCGTTGACGACGTTGCGGGTCTTGACCATTTCTTCGGCGGGCAGCGCGTGATGTTTGCGGTCACCAATCACGGCTCCGGTCATCATGGCCATAACGGTGTCGCTATCGAAGAATATTTCCTTGATGAAGTTTCCCCTGTGCAGGGTATCGTCGGCCGGGATCACGCCTGCCAGTGCCGGATTCAGGCCGAGTTTGCCAGTCATCTTGCGAAACGCCTTGGGTCCGGCGATGCTGTCTTTGACATGGTGGGTCTGGACGTCAAAGATGAATTCCTTTTTCGGCCAGTTCTCCTCGTAAGCAGCAGAATCGATTGCTTCAGCTTCACTGACCTTGAACGAATTGCCGAACACCTCGTTCATGGCCAGAAAAGCCGTCGCCATGCCACCGGTCGTTTGCAGGAAGCTGCGCCGGGACATGCCGAGCCGGCGGCCGTATTCGTCGGCCATCTCGAGGATCAGGTTTTCTACCCGCTTCTGATCGTGAGTCTGCGGCATCGGGTAGTATTCTTCGTTGGACACGACCTGTGTCGGCAACGGAGTGTTATTGCCGGTCAGCTGATCCTTGCGATTTTTCCGTATCCACATTTTTTATTCTCCTGGCAGAGCTTCCGGATGATCCATTCAGGCGACGGCCGTCGCGTAAGCGACATTAGTTAGCGTGGCGTCAATCTTTAGATTTGTCAATTTTAATGTTCCTTCCAAATAATTAAGAAAAACTTACTTAAAAGTAAAAGATCAAATCCTGTTTCGTTCAATTCCCCTGTCTTTCAGGCCACGTCGAGGATTTCGCTGATCACGCGTTCGGCTGACGCCATCGCCGATTCCATACCGAATTCTCTGCGCCGCGTGTGTTCACCGGCAAAATGGATGCGGCCTTCAGGTGTCGGCAAATCACCGGCGAAGCGGCTAATCTGCCCGGCGGCGTAACTGTGCCCACAGCCGCCGATGAACGGCGTGCGGCCCCAGGACTGATAACCCATGACCTCCAGCTGTCCTTTGGATGCCGGTCGGATGTCGGCCATTTTGTCGAGTATCAAGTGCGTGGCCACTTCGCGGCTATACTGATCGATGCGCTGGCTGCCCTGGCCGGTTAGCCAGACCAGTAGCGAATGAACCTCACCGGTTTCGTCGGTCGCGGCAAACACGCGTTCCAGGGTCCCGTCGGTCCACATCGTCGGCTCGTATTCATCGAGCTCCCAGAATTTTGCGGTTGGGCGCAGATAAAACTTGGTGACGGCGTAGTAATCAATATGGTTGATCGCGGCCGATTTTTCCGCTGACAGGTTTGGAGTAATTTCTATATTGCGCAGCGCGAGCAGCGGAAGCGCGGCAACCAGGAATGCTCCCCGGTAACGGCTGCCGTCAACGCAGGTGACCTCGACGCCTTTGTTGTTGTGGAAAATCGCGGCTGCCGCTTTGGCAAAACGAACTTCGCTCTTAAGATTCTCAGCCATCGCATCGGGCAGGCGCTGGTTGCCGCCACTGACCTGGCTGAGCGGTGCCACGTCCTGTCCGGCCTGTTTCATCGACATGAAAGCCTGGATCCCGAACTGAGTGCGTGTGGTATCGCGGAACAGCGACAGGGCCGACGTGCGATTCGTGCCAATGCCGTTATATGCATGGCCGAACAGGCGGATGGCTTCGTCGGATACGCCGCGCTCCCGCAGGAATTGACCGATCGGAACATCAAATCGTTGGTTTTCCGGCAGCAACCAGTCGTCCAGTTCTTTGAGTGGATTGTACTGTCCGAGAAAATGCCGCTGCAGATTAGATGGCGCGATACTACGCTCGTCACCGATCGTGAGATTGACGCCCGCCGACTCCCAGTCCTCGGCACGCACCATTTTGCCGCCGACATGATAGCTGTAGGGCCGAATTCGGATCGACGACGGCACTCGTTCGAGTTTCAGGCGCCTCATCATGTCGAGTACCCGTGCGTACATGACGCCAATGTCACTGGCCCCCAGTTCATGAAGCGTACCGCCGAAATTACGAGTCTGAACCCGGCCGCCGACATGATCGGATGCTTCGAGTAGCGTGACGCGGAAACCCAGCTCCTCGAGCAGCAGCGCGCTGTTCAGACCAGCGAGACCGGCGCCCAGCACGATGACATCGGTGGATTCGGCCGCACGTAGCAGGCCGCCATTGCTGAATGCGAAGCTGCCGACGCCCAGCGCAGCGAGGACCTGGCGGCGATTGACGCCTGAAGAGCCAGCATTTTTCATTGTTATACTTTTTGTCCGGTTGGTCGTATTTTCCGGGTAGCGGCTTCGGAACGCAATTCGTGTTGCGTTGCCTGTGGGTTTCCCAACAGGCTGCTAGAATCGGTATCGGATGAGAACATGAAAAGAACAGGCCTCACACTCGTCGTGCTGATCACGACTGCTCTGGTTAGTCCAGCTAATGCCGGATCTGTCGCCGATCAATGCGCCAAAGCGGCCGCCACGTTTCTGCATGCTCTTGATGACCAGCAGCGGCAAAGCGCCGCCTATGCGTTTGCGGTTCCGGAACGGCGTGCATGGGCGTACGTGACGGGTTCCAGGACGCGCAAGCAGGGACTGGCCATGGTCGACATGACTGATGAGCAGAAAGTTTTCGTGCATCGCCTGATGCGCTGCGGCCTGAGCACGCAGGGATATCAGAAATCGGCCGGCATCATGCGCATGGACGACCTGGTCCGGGAGAATATCGGTGAAATCATTTTCAATACCGACGGGCCAATCGAGATCGGCAAGGAATTTTACTGGATAGCCATCTTCGGTGAGCCGGGTGGCGATGAGCCGTGGGGCTGGCAAATCGAAGGCCACCATCTGGCGTTGAATTTCACGTCGATAGACGGCTCGCTAGCGGTCACACCGGCCTTCATGGGCGCCGATCCGGCCGAGGTTCAGCGCGGTCCGCTGGCAGGTTGGCGATTACTGGGTGGCGAGGAAGACCGGGCGTATGCATTGATGGCTAGTTTGACGGACGAGCAGCGCCGTCAGGCTGTGATTGACGATGAAATGCCGCGCGGAATTTTCACGATGCCCGGACGAGCCGACGCGCTAAGAAAATATTCCGGTTTGTCGGCCGCATCGATGACCGGTCCGCAACGGCAATTATTCTGGCTGCTAATCGATGAATATGTGCAGAACGTGGAACCGGGTATCGCGGACCGGATTATTGGCGACATACTCCAGGATGGCTGGGATCGTCTGTATTTTGCATGGATAGGATTGACTGAATATGGCAGCGTGATGTATTACCGGATCCACGGCCCGTCGATCCTGATTGAGTTTGATCATGCATCGAACCTGCGCTCGCCGAAACTTGAGTCCAGCCCGAATCATATTCACACCATCATGCGAGTACCCGGTGGGGATTTTGGTGACGATCTGCTGCAACAGCATTATCTGAACAGTCCCGCACACCAGGCGCCACCCACCGAAAAATGAAAAATGGCGGCACGCGGCGCAGCTCTATACCGAACGAGCGATACCGAGGACTAGCAGGCTGTTGAACAGATTCTTTCCAGCTTTGCTATCACTGATGGCCATGAGGTCCGATGACTGAGCGACGTGTAACCCGCCGCAAGCTGCTGATTGGCACGGCCGCGGTGGCCGGTGGGGGGCTGGTGTTGAGTTGGCTTGTCGAAGATGCCGACGAGCGCTCATTAGCCGAAATGCCCGGCGTATTGGAACCCAACGCCTATCTGCAGATAACGCCGGGCGGAGCCATTATTCTGCAGGTCGATAAACTTGAGATGGGTCAGGGTGTCATGACGGGTTTCGTTACGATGCTCGCCGAGGAACTGGCCGTGCGCCCGGATCAGATCGCGGCCCGGCATGCGCCGGTACACGCGTATTTTCAGGATCCCACTCAGATTACGGCCGAGAGTAAGAGTATTCGCGCGCGCTGGGAACCCATCAGAAAAACCGGTGCTACGGCCCGGGACATGCTGATTCGCGCTGCGGCAAAGCATTGGAGAGTCGAAAGGGCCGACGTCACTACGCCCGGTGACGGTACCGTCATCAATGAGCTTACCGCCGAGCGTTTGAGCTACGGTGAGCTGGCAACGGAAGCAGCGCACATCGGCATTGCGCCGGGTATTGCGTTGAAACCACGTCGCGAGTACGAGTGGATCGGCAAGCACGTGCCCAAACCGGATATTCCGGCGAAGGTGATCGGCGGGCTGAACTACGGTATCGACAGTAATCTTCCGGGAATGTTGATCGCGGTGGTGGTGCACTCGCCACAATTGCGTGGCCGTGTGTTGAGCTACGATGCGACGGACGCGGAACGCAGTGCCGGTGTCTATCGTGTCGTGCAGATTCATTCAGGCATCGCAGTGGTTGCTGAAACTTTCTGGCACGCAAGTCAGGCGGCAAAGAAACTCCTGATCGACTGGGCCGGCAGTCCGCTGGCCGGCACAAGCGTGGCTACAATTTACGATAAACAACGCGAGTTGCTGGATATGGAGGACGGTATCGAAGCACGGCACGATGGTCATGTTGGCAAGGCATTCACAAAGGCCGCAACCATCATATACGCGGAATACGCTTTGCCATTTCTCGCGCACGCGACGATGGAGCCGATGAACGCAACGGTTCGGTTGAGCGCGGAGCAATGCGATATCTGGGTCGCGACCCAGGGGCCGGATCTGACCCGGCAGTTGGTTTGCGGGATGACCGGTTTGTCTCGGCATCAGGTGCATGTGCACACTTTGTTTGCCGGGGGTGGTTTTGGCCGGCGTGCCTTGAACGATTATGTTGCCGAGGCCGTTGCAATCGCGTTACGGGTCGATCATCCCGTTAAGCTGATCTGGTCGCGCGAAGATGATATGCGAAACGATTATTTTCGCGGCGCGACTATGCACCGGATTCGCGCGGCACTGGACAAATCGGGGCGACCAGTCGGCTGGGAACATCGCCTGGTGGCACCGAATCTGATTGAGCATATTCTGCCGCCGGGCCTCAGCACGCTGGCGCCCGAATGGCTGCCGGACGGTGTCATACAAGCCACCGCTGAGCTGGGCTCCAGGGTATTCACCAAATTTCTCGGCCCGTTTCAGGCGCGTGACGGAGCGGCCACGATTCCCTACGAGTTCGAGAACCTTCGAGTTGAGACGCTGGACTGGGATCCCGGTGTACCCGTCGGGATCTGGCGCTCCGTGGGTAATTATTACAATGCATTCGCCATCGAATCTTTTATCGATGAACTCGCTCACCACGCAAACGCCGACCCGATGGCGTATCGACGCCAGTATCTGGCGCAGCGTCCCCGTCATCTGCGTGTATTGGAGCGGCTGGCAACGCAGAGCAATTGGGGCTTCCCGGCGTCAGGTCAACACCAGGGCATCGCGATACACGAATGTTACGGCACCGTCGTTGGTCAGGTAGCCGAAATCTTTGTTGATCAGAATAATTCGATCGCTGTTCAGCGGGTGACCTGTGTGGTGGACTGCGGTATCGCCATCAATCCGGACATCGTGCGCGGCCAGATGGAAAGCGGCATAATTTTTGGTCTGACGGCTGCGTTATATGGTGAAATTGAAATTGAGAATGGCTACGTGAAGCAGAGTAACTTTCATGATTACCGCATGTTGCGCATGGCCGGCACGCCGGAGATTAATGTGTACATTATCGACAGCGATGCGGCTCCCGGAGGCGTTGGTGAGCCTGGTACTCCACCGATTGCACCGGCCGTGAACAATGCGGTATTTGCAGCCACCGGCAAGCGGCTGCGAGAATTGCCACTGCGATTGTAGAGATTACGTTTCGAGGATAGACATGAGCGTCGGTGATACAACACCATGTAAACGCAGCGCGCGGCAGATAGGCATACTGGTGCTGATCCTGGCGTTGTCCGCCTGCGGTGGGGCGAAGCCCTTGCAGATCGAATTAATGCCGGCTCCCGAGGTCTATGACGAAAATTTCAATCCATTTACAGATTCACGATCGATTGACGACTTGCCGTATCAGGGCGTTCTTTATGCGACGGACCGCATGCCGGCGACTGAAGACTCGAAGGAGCGATTTTATCTGAACGATCGCGGTGGTTACCTGCGTCTGGGCCTCGCCAAAGTAAAGCTGGCGCGGGCGGACATGACCTGGGAGGATGCGAGGCGGCTATCCCTGGCGAAAAACCGCAGCGACAAATATCCGATCGAAGTATCCGACGTCGAAGAATTTGGCGGGCTCGACCGTAGCTGGGTTCCATTTTTGCCGCTGGATAAATTTGGTACTTATCCGCATAGTGCGGACGCCGAGTTCGCAGACGTGGTGAATTCCAGGCTCGCGACATCCAAACGCAAAGACATTTACATTTATGTGCACGGTTACAAGGTTATATTCGAAAACCCAGTGCTCGTGGCGACGGAACTCTGGCACTTTCTCGGCTACGATGGCGTATTCATCGCTTATTCGTGGCCATCCACGCCGAGCAAATGGGCCTATTTGAAGGATACGGAAACGGCCGCCGGCTTTGCCCGCAATCTGCGAATTTTTATCGAATACCTGGCTGAGGAAACCGACGTGGAGCAAATTCACGTAGTAGGTTACAGCGCTGGAACGCGGCTGGTTTCCCGAACATTCGAACAACTGGCGCTCATGCACCACGACAGTTCACCAGAAAAAATTCGGGATGAACTGCGAATCGGTAACCTGATTTTGATTGGCAGCGATGTGGATCGACAGGTTTTTGGGACCTACGTGGCGGACGGTTTACTTGAAATCCCGCGCCATCTGTCCATTTACGTTTCCGAACGGGACAAGGCGCTGGGCTTCTCGACCTTCCTGACCCGGCGCGAACGCCTGGGCCAGATGTGGACCGAGTTACCGGAGAGCTTATCCGCATATTTCGATGAACATGAAGCCGATGTCAGCATTATTAATGTCACAGACGCGGAAGGTGGCACGGGCGGCAACGGCCACGGCTATTTCCGCCAGAGCCCGTGGGCCAGCAGCGATATTCTGATGACGCTGATGTACGATCTGCCGCCGGCTACACGTGGGTTGGTTCGCAATGAAGAAACGTCGATCTGGACCTTTCCGCCGGATTACATCCAGCGCTTGCGGACCGCACTCGGCGAGATAAATCCGCAGCTTAAATTCACAGTGAATTGATTTTCGCGTTAACTTTCCGTGAGTTCCGCAGCGAGCTCTTCGAGCGATGCAATCGGCGCACTGCAGCTTGTACCGCGGCATATATAGGCAACTGTGCTCGCCTGTGGTTTACGCGTCGCCAGGGCGCCGGGCAGGTCTGTTTCCGAGTCAGGAATCGCCAGCAGCAGGCGACGCGGGGAATAGATCGCCGCCAGACTCTCTGACCAGTCGTCAATTTCCGTAGCCGTGCCACGCAGGATGACAATTTCGGGCGGATAAAGGGTTTCTTCGAGTGCCGTGACCAGGGCCGTATGCCCGTATGGGAACTCCTCCATGCCGGCCCAGCCGACCGACACGGTCGCTGCGGCTGCATCGAGATAACGTGGCTCGCCGAGGAGATGACCGAGGCGTATCAGCCCCAGGGCGGCAATGCCGTTGCCGGACGGCAAGGCGTCATCCGACATGGGTTTGCTTCTGTGAATCAGTTCCTCGTGATCATTGGACGTGAAGTAGAAACCGCCATGCTCGGGATCCTGAAAATTTTCCAGCAGTTGCTCGGCGAGCCAGATCGCAAAGCTCAGGTGTTCACCGCTCCAGCGAGCCTGCAATAGCTCCAGTATTGCGTCCAAAAGGTAGGCGTAGTCATCCAGATAGGCGTTAAAACGCGCGCGCCCGTCTTTGTAGGTCGCCAGCAGCCGGTCATCGCGGATCATTTTCGAGCGAATGAAATCGATGCTCCCTGCGGCTGTTTCAGCCAGTTCAACACGATTGAGAGCCCGTGAAGCAACCGCCAGCCCCCGTATCATCAACGCATTCCAACTGGTCAGGATTTTCTCGTCGCGACTCGGCCAGATGCGCGCATTGCGCGTCGCCAGCAACTTTACACGCCCGTCGTCAATCAAGCGCTGTACCGTGGACTCAGGCTTGCCGCAGGATTCGGTGACCGCCTGAATCGATTTCGCAACGCGCAGATGCCATTGCCCTTCGAAATTGGGGGGTTGGTCGAGGCCGAATCGTGCGGCCATTACATTGAATTCGTCTTCTGTCAGCAGCGCGCGGACCTTGTCCGGCGTCCAGACATAAAAGCGCCCTTCGTCACCCTCGGAATCGGCGTCCAGCGTCGAATAGAAGCCGCCCTCCGGCGAAAGCATGTCACGTATGACCCAGTCTGCAGTTTCGGAAGCCACGCGCCGGTACAGATCATCGCCGCTCGCCTGCCAGAGTTGCGCGTACAAGGCGAGCAATGGCCCATTGTCATAGAGCATTTTCTCAAAATGCGGGATTGCCCACTCCGCGTCGACTGAATAGCGACAGAATCCGCCGCCGAGCTGGTCGTAGATGCCTCCCTCAGCCATACGCGTCAGCGTTAACGAGCAGATGAACAGCGCCTGAGTGTCCGGCTCTGCGCCATGTGCGGTCGAACGCCAGTGGCGCAGCAGACGGTCGAGGTTGGATGGATGTGGAAATTTCGGCGCGCTGCCGAATCCTCCGTGGGTCTCATCGAATTGCTGGCCCAGCACTTCGCGGGCGCCAGCCAGTGGTTGGTCCGATAATGCATCAGCGGGGGCGGGCTCACCCGGTTCCAGGTGGGTGAATGCCTCCAGCACTGCCGTGCCGTGCGCCTTGATCTCCTGTTGATTGTCCCGGCAGTAATCAGCGGCTTTCTGCAACAACTCGCTGAAGGGGGGTAATCCGTGCATGGCGTTTTTCGGAAAATAGGTGCCGCCGAAATACGGTCGTTGGTCTGCGTAATTCAGAAACATCGTCAGCGGCCAGCCACCCGGCCGACGCTGGATCAGCTGGTGTGCGCTTTGATAAATCTTGTCGAGATCGGGTCGTTCTTCGCGATCGACTTTGATATTGATAAACAGGCGGTTCATCAGATCAGCCGTGTCGGGATCTTCGAAGGATTCGTGAGCCATGACGTGGCACCAGTGGCACGCCGAGTAGCCAATGGATAAGAGTATCGGCTTGTTCTCTTTTCTCGCGCATTCCAGGGCTTCTTCGCCCCAGGGATACCAGTCGACCGGATTGTCAGCGTGTTGCAGCAGATAGGGACTGGTTTCGCCTGCTAATCTGTTCATCGCTGCCACTATATTCCAGAATCATCCTCGAAGTCCTTAAGGGTTTAATGCACCGCCGCCGTCGATTTTTTTCTATACTGCGCCGATGATTGAGTATCCCGGGTTTGATTCCGTCGCGTTGCAAATCGGGCCGCTGGCTATCCGGTGGTACGGCTTGATGTACCTGGTCGGTTTCACCGGCGGCTGGTGGTTGGCGCGGCGTCGTGCAAGGGGCCCGGCCTCGCCCTGCACGGTTGCGCAGGTCGACGACCTGCTGTTCTACGTTGCCCTCGGCGTCATTCTCGGGGGGCGCATTGGGTATATGCTGTTTTACAATTGGGCGCAAATCGTAGACGAACCATTGAGCCTGCTCTATATCTGGCAGGGCGGCATGTCGTTTCACGGTGGTTTTCTGGGTGTGCTGCTGGCCGTGTACCTGTATGGGCGAAAAATTGGCCGCAGCTTCTGGGAAATAATCGACTTTGTGGCGCCGCTGGTACCTATTGGCCTGGGCGCCGGCCGGCTCGGTAATTTTATCAATGGCGAGCTATGGGGCGGACCTACCTCGCTTCCGTGGGGCATGCAGGTCAACTGCTCGGATCCGCGGTTCGGCGATCTTTGTTACCGGCAGCTCGGGTTGCCCGGCGATACGCTACTCACGCCACCGCTGCATCCATCACCGCTATACGAGGCATTTCTGGAAGGGCTGGTTTTGTTTGTCGTGCTCTGGATTTTCTCGGCCAAGCCAAGACCGGTACGCGCCGTCTCGGCGCTGTTTCTGCTTGGCTATGGAATATCCCGTTCGGTCGTGGAGCTGGTGCGCTTGCCCGATTCACACATCGATTATCTGGCTTTCGGCTGGGTGACGATGGGTCATGTGCTGACCCTTCCGATGATCCTTGCTGGCGTACTATTATTGTGGCTTGCTTACCGGCGACCGCCAGCGGCGATATCAGGAAAGCAGGGATAGGCGTTGATCGAGGGGTACGGGGCGTGAAGCAATATCTGGATCTGATGCGTCGAGTGCGTAGCGAGGGCGTGCGCAAGGATGACCGCACGGGCACCGGCACACTGAGCGTATTTGGTCACCAGATGCGATTTGATCTTCGGGATGGATTTCCGCTGGTTACGACCAAGAAATTGCACACTCGCTCGATCATCCATGAATTGCTGTGGCTCTTGAGCGGCGATACCAATATTGGTTATTTGAATGACAACAAAGTGTCGATCTGGGATGAATGGGCCGATGAAACCGGCGAGCTGGGGCCGGTTTACGGTGCGCAGTGGCGTTCGTGGCCGGTTCCCGGCGGAGGACAGGTCGACCAGATCGAACAGGTGATCGACACACTGCGACAAGATCCGGATTCACGCCGCATTATCGTCAGCGCCTGGAACGTCGGCGAGCTGGATAAAATGGCCCTGGCGCCGTGTCATTGCCTGTTCCAGTTTTATGTGGCGGACGGGTATTTATCCTGCCAACTCTACCAACGAAGCTCGGATATATTTCTTGGGGTACCGTTCAATATTGCATCGTATGCGTTATTGACCCATATGGTCGCGCAACAGTCGGATTTGAAGGTCGGCGAATTTATATGGACCGGTGGTGATTGCCACCTGTACCTGAATCACATGGAGCAGGCCGAGCAACAACTTGAACGAGAGCCATTACCATTACCGCGCCTTGCGATCCGGCGCAAACCCGCTTCTATTTTTGATTATCAGTTCGACGATTTTGAGATTCTTGGCTACGAATCTCACCCGCATATCAAGGCGGCTGTCGCGGTCTGAAAACCAGCACCCCGGTTGCGGTGGTATTATCAGCTTGATCCAACACATCCGAAATCATCAGGGCGCGGGCTTGTGAATTTCTCACCTTGATTCGGGATTTCAGCCCGGTGAGAAATGCAGGCTAAGACGCAGCAACGCTATATATACGCGACGGCCCTTCCAGGCGTACGGCGGTGAGTTCCCGCCCCCAGACACAACCCGTATCGATGGCCAGCAGGTTCGAGCGCTGCAAGAGGCCCAGCGAGGCCCAGTGACCGTAGACGATGCGCACCGTTTGGGTGGCCCGATCCGGAAGATCGAACCACGGAATCAGATTATCAGGTTGCTGGCCGGGTGGCTCCTTATGATCGAACTCCAGGCGTCCGTCTGCATAGCAAAAACGTATCCGCGTCAGGCAGTTAGTGATGAATCGCAACCGGTCCATGCCCTCGAGATCCTTTGACCAACGGTCCGGCTGGCGCCCATACATGTGCCGCAAAAAATCCTGCCGTCGATCACCCCGCAGTGCGCTCTCGACCTCACGGGCGAGTTTTACGGTTTGCAGCGGATCCCAGCTGCGTTCAACCCCGGCATGGATCATCAGCGTATTCAGTTCCGGACGATAGACAGCCATGGGTTGATGTGACAACCATTTGAGTAATTCTTCGGCATCGCTCGCGGTAATCACGGGTTTGAGTTGAGCATCGGCGGTCTCAGGGCATTCGGCGATTGCCAGAAGGTGGAGATCATGATTGCCCAGCGTCACGGTGGCGCTTTTGTTGAGTGATGCAACCAGCCGCAATACATCGAGCGACCGGGGACCTCGATTTACAAGATCGCCGACAAACCAGAGCTCATCGTTGGCGGGATCAAATTTCAGCTTGTCGATCAGGCGCGAGAGTTCGTCATAGCAGCCCTGGACATCACCGATTGCGTAGATCGCCATGTGGCTAACGGTTGCAATAGCCTGTTAGTTGAGGATACCGGGCACCGCCAGCCTGAACGCGGCTATAGACGCTCTAAAAAGGTTACCGTCAGCGTCCACCATGCCATAGCTGCCTTCCATCGCGCCGACCGGCGTTTCAATAACCGACAGACTGGAATATCGATAGAACGTTCCAGGGCGTAATTTGGGTTGCTTGCCAACCACGCCGTCGCCTTCAACCTCCTGCACCTTGCCGCTGGCATCAGTGATTACCCAGCGGCGAGTGAGTAACTGGACGGCTATTGTGCCGGTATTCATGATCGTAATGGTGTAAGCGAAGACAAAACGCCCTTCCTCCGTATCGGATTGATCCGGGAGAAAACTGGTCTGAACCTCAACCTTGATCGTGTCTCGCAGCTCCGGCCGACCGGGTTCCGTATCCATATCTAATGTTAACCCGCAATGCCCATGGTTACCTATTCCCGGATTCATTCGCTGTGGCCGAGGCAAAATAATTTCCAAGTTGAATGAAGGAATCCACAGTGATTTGCTCGGCACGCAGGTTCGGGTCTATACCGAGCGATTCGATCTCCTTTTCATTGACCATTCCCTTTAACGCATTAGCCAGGCGTTTGCGACGCATATTAAAAGCCTGCCGCAGAACCTGGTCAAAGGCTGTTTCATCATCGATGCGCGCCCATTGCTGCGCATCGGGGCGCAGGCGAACAAAGGAAGAATTGACGCGCGGCACCGGCCTGAAAGAACCGGGTTTTATATCGAACAGAGATTCGATTTTGCAACGTGCCGCCAGGGCGACAGTCAAACGACCATAGATCTTGTTACCGGGTATCGCCATCATGCGCGCGACGACCTCCTTTTGCAGCATGACGTGTACGTCCCGGAACAGTTGACCGTAGGTCAGGATATGAAACAGCAACGGGCTGGAAATGTTGTACGGCAGGTTGCCTGCCAGGCGTAAGCTGCCGGGCGGCGCTTCGATCTGCCGAAAATCGAATTTCAGCGCATCGGCCTGATGCACGGTCAGGCATGGATTCGTTAATTCGTCGGCGAGTACCCTGGCAAGCTCGCGATCGATTTCGATCACGTCGAGTTTTGCAACTCGCTCCAGCAGGGGCCGCGTCAGGGCCCCCTGTCCCGGACCAATCTCCACGAAATAGTCGGTCGGTTCGGGCGCGATGGCGCTGATAATTTTTTGGATGATGTTCTGGTCATGTAAAAAATGTTGACCGAAATACTTACGTGGACGATTCATGTTTCCAGGCGCGCCTGGATTTCGATAGCCAGCTGCAGGGCCGCTCTCATACTGCCCGGATTGGCCCGTCCCGTGCCTGCCAGATCCAGTGCCGTACCATGGTCCACTGATGTGCGAATGATTGGCAGTCCCAATGTTACGTTCACTGAGCTGCCGAAACCCTGGTGCTTTAATACCGGCAGACCCTGATCGTGATACATCGCCAGCACCGCGTCAGCGGCAGAGAGATGATCCGCGGTGAATGCCGTATCGGCCGGAATCGGTCCGGTAAGCTGCATGCCCTGTGCGCGCAGATGAGCCAGGGCGGGTTCAATGATCTCCTGTTCCTCACTGCCCAGATGTCCCGCTTCCCCGGCGTGCGGATTCAGCCCGAGCACCATGATGCGCGGTTCGCCGATGCCGAAGCGTTGCTGAAGGTCGTCATGCAGGGTCCGCAGCGTTGACTGGATGCGTTCCGCCGTGATTTGCTCAGGTACTTCGCGCAATGCGAGATGGGTCGTCAGCAAGGCGACTCGGAGGTCGCCCGAGACCAGCAGCATAACCGGCTGCTGCACACCGATTTGTTCGGCGAGGAACTCGGTGTGCCCGGTAAACGGGATCCCGGCCTGATTGATAACACTCTTCTGCACCGGCCCGGTCAGCATTGCGCTGAATTTCTGTTGCATGCAACCGGCGATGGCACGTCGCAAACAGGCGAGCACATAGAGGGCGTTGGCGGAATCCGGTTGTCCGGGCACCGTGGTGGTGGCCAGCTTTTCCGCGAGCACCTTGATTCGGCCGGGCGGATTAGGCTGCGGCGCGAGTTGCCCGTTAAACGGTTGCACATCTATCGGTGTACCGAGTTGGCCAGCGCGGACCCGGAGCATCTCGGGGTCGGCAATGACGACGAGCTCCGCCGGCCACGGCTCCATGGCCAGTGCAATCGCCAGATCGGGCCCGATTCCAGCAGGCTCGCCAGGGGTTAGTGCTATTCGGGGAATTGCTTGCTGGACCACAATGGATCCTGAATCTCGTTTCTAGAGACGATATTCGACGAAGGCCTCGTCCCGTAACCTGCGCATCCACAATTCGGTTTCTTCGCTCATCTTGCTGTTGCGAATCGCCATGATGGCCCTTTGACGTTGTATTTCTTCAGTCGTGTCATGCATGCGTCGATCAAGCAACTGGATGATATGCCAACCATACGAAGTCTGGAACGGCTTGCTGATTTCATCGATTTCGAGTTCATCGCAGACCGCCTGAAATTCGGGCACGAATACGTCCGGACCGGCCCAGCCGAGATCGCCGCCATCCACGGCGGAGCCGGGATCTTCTGAAATCACTTTTGCAACCGCCTCGAAACTGTCACCGTCGAGTATTTGTTGCCGGAGTTCTATGAGTTTCTGGTAAACCGCCTCGTCGTCGAGTACTTCATTCGTCGAAATCAATATGTGTCGTGCGTGAGTTTGCTGTTGCATGATCGGATCGCTGCCCCGCCGGTCGTCGAGTTTCACCAGGTGAAAACCACTCGCACTGCGAACCGGCTCGGAAACTTGCCCGATTCCCAGGCCTGGCACGATTTCGGCGAATAAGGTTGGTAGCTCATCCCCTTTTCGCCAACCAAGATCACCCCCTTCGAGTGCTTTCTGACCGTCAGATAATGCGATTGCCTGTTCGACAAATGACTCACCCGCCTGGATCCGCTTATAAATATCCAGTATCACCTGTTCCGCTGCTTCAATCTGTTCAGCGGTTGCACTCGCCGAAACTGATATCAGAATCTGTGACAGCTTGAATTCCTGGTTTTGGAAAGCCCGGCCTTTCTGCCGTTCCAGGTATTCTTCCAGTTCTTTCGGCGTTATGCCGATACGCCCGATGACATCCCGCTGGCGTAGTTGTTCGATTGCGAGCTGGTCACGCATTTCCGCGCGATACGCCGCGTAATCTACGCCCTCACTGCCCAGCATTTCCGGTAGTTCAGACAGGCTCGTGTTGTTCCTTTGCGCAACGTTCGACAAAGCTACGTTAAGGGTCTCGTCCGAGATACGGATACCGACTCGCTCGGCCCGCTGCAGTTGAATCTGGTTTACGACCAGGCGCTCGAGAACTTGTTCGGCCAGGGTACTCATCGGCGGTATCTGTGTACCCTGGGATTCGAGTCGCTGTACAATGCGCTGGATTTCTATTTCCAGCTGACTTTTCAGCACAATGCCGTCGTTGACGACGGCGGCGATCCCATCCAGCATTTCACCGGTGCTACTCAGCTCCCGGGTCTGAGCGTACAGGACACTCGTGCCGCACAGGCAGCCTGATAGTATGAGTAATCGAAGGGCGTTCATATCAGTCGTAGCCAAGAATACCACGATCCAGCAACCGGTCCGCGGCGCTGGCTGAGTTGCCAAATCCCTTGAGGATCAACTGCAGGGAAATCGATGTATCCTGCTCGCCGGTCCGCCGCGTCACGTTGCGTCGCCAGACGGTTCTGACCGCCCAGCAGCAGGTCTCGTATTCTACGCCGATAAACCTTCCAGAGGCTGACGGTCTTGAATCGAGTAATCATAACGACCGACCAGGTTCCAGCGGCTGCCAACCGGCCATGCCGCGGAAATGTCCAGTTGCTCCAGGGAATCCTCGCGAAACCGATACGAGATGTTGGCAATCTTTGAATTTCCGGATCGATATCCCACACGTACTTCTGCCAGCTGGGTTTCGCGCCGATCTGAATCCCATTGGTAACCCAGGCGCATTTTCCAGTTGTCGAACAACTTCATGCCGAGTTCGGCCAGGTAATCGGAAGAGTTGCTGTCGCTCGGTTCACCATCGGGCAGTGTGACATCCAGACTGCTCAGGTAACGAATCTGACCGATGGTGGCGCGAAGAAATTCGCTTCCATTCGCCGCATTTATCCAGCGAGTTGTGATCCCCAGGCTGATCTGGTTGGTATCACCGATTCGATCCGCACCAACGAAGCGATTTTGGCGGAATAGTTGGACGACATTCAGATCGGGTTCTATGGTATCGAATACCGGGAGGTCATCCTGTCCGCGAAATGGGATATAGGTATACATCGCCCGCGGTTCGAGTGTCTGTAGCCACTTGCGTTTATCGGTAATTCTCTGGAAAGCAGTCGTCACATCGACGCTGAAAATTGGTAGTGTTCGGTCGGGGCTTGTCGGCTCGCCCGGCAGCGTGTCCGACAGGCTGTACGTCGTGTAATCGAGCGCGACCATGGGTTCCACGTCGAGGCTCCGATATCGGAACGACCGGGCGATTTCCGGTCTGATTTGCGCACGCACGCCGGTCACACCGACATCGCGATTGAAATAAGCTGCTTGTCCATCAAACGTGTATTGCAGCCCGAACAGACCACGTGGCGAGAATCCCTGAATAGCCAGCTGCGGCAGGGTCTGATAGGGCTCGTCCTCTGGGACGATCGTGGGATCGAGGGTTTGATAGTCCTCGAAACGCAAAAATCCGTACCAGATGTTGTTGAACCATTCAACATCCGTGTAGCGGCGCAGGAAGGTCTGGCTCGTAGTTGCCAGGCCGCTTGAGAGGTCTTCGAAGTATGCTGTATCGGATACCGCGATGGCATCTACCGTACCGCGCCAGTCCGGTGAAAAATTTGTGCGATGAAACCATGCGGCCAGTGCCCGGTCGGTATTGGTCACGTCGTCATCGTTCAGGTATTCGCCGGTCAGGACGCCATTGTGCTTCTTCGCCAAATATCGAAATTCAGACTGTAATTGCAGACCGCGCCTGGACATGTAACGCGGCATAATGGTTGCATCATACTGAGGCGCGATGTTCCAGTAATACGGAACGGCAATATCAATACCCCGCTGCTGACTGCTGCCGAGGTCGGGTAGCAACCAGCCTGATTTGCGTTTATTGGTGACTGGATACGAGAAATAAGGGAAATACAGAATCGGCACGCCCTTGAATTTCAGCCGGGCATGTCGTGCCGTGCCGACACCCGTGTTTTGATTGATGGTTATCTTGCTCGCACGCAGCATCCAGTCATCCTTGCCTTCCGGGCAAGACGTATAACTGACTTTTTTCAACTGGAGTTGCCCGGCCCTCTCAACCTTGATAGATTCCGCGGCGCCGCGGGCCGGAACACTCCAAAGCTGAAACTCGGCTGCATCGAAAACCACTTCTCCCGTATTCTGATTGTATTCAGCCCTGTTGGCCTGCACACGCGATTCCGGATCACGAAACTCCACGGCCCCATCCACGGAAAAGATACGGGTCTCGCTGTCAAAGTGAGCGCTGTCGGCACGCAAAATACGCTCACCGCTGCGCAAGGCAATCTGATCGCTGAAGCGGGCATCGCCATCGAGCTTGAATTCTGCTCTGCCACTGAAAATTTCCAGTTCTTCATCGCCGATCATGGACGGTGGCAGCGGCAGCGGCGGTGTAACCTTACAGCTGCCCCAGTTGGCAACTTCGCCAGGCGGCACGCCGTCGTCGGGTTGCGTATCCTGCGGCTGACCGGCCGAAATTTCGTTTTCACCGAATTCTTCAGAGACGGCAATGCCATCCTGACCCCAGGCAGACGACAGGAATAGGACGAGAGTCAGGCAAGAAATGCGCAAAAAAATTTCCCGAGCATGCGAACACGCAGAGCGGATTATATCCGGTAAAAAAAACCGGACGCCGCTATTTTCTGTGCGAAAATCCGAGTGTTTCTTTACAGCGATCAGTTTGCTAAACGTCCAATGAAAGCGATGATTCTTGCGGCAGGTCGTGGCGAGCGAATGCGGCCGCTGACTGACACCGTCCCTAAGCCACTGTTATCGGTCGGCGGCAGACCGTTGATTGAGCATCATATCAACAGGCTTGCGCGCGCCGGCATAAATGAATTGGTCATCAACCTGTCCTGGCGTGGCGATCAGATTCGCGCATTTCTCGGCGATGGTTCTAAATATGGGCTATTAATAACATATAGCGAGGAGGGGCCGGAACCTCTTGAAACCGGTGGCGGCATTTATCACGCGTTGCCGCTGTTGGGTTCCGAACCATTCTGGCTGGTCAATGGTGATGTTTATTGCAAGTTTAACTATAGGTCTTTGAGCCTTGCGGCGGGCGTTGTTGGCCATCTTGTTATGGTGCCGAACCCCGGTCACCACCCCGACGGTGATTTTTGTCTCGACCACGGGCGGATGCGCAACCGCGGCAAAAAGAGCATGACGTATTCGGGCCTGGCATTTTTACATCCCGGCTTATTCAAGGATTCCAGCGCCGGGAAATTCCCGCTGGCGCCACTGCTGGTCACAGCTATGAAACGGGATGCCATAAGCGGTGAGCAGTTTGACGGGTTGTGGATCGATGCAGGTACGCCCGAGCGGCTTCGTCAGTTGGATCAACTGCTGTCAGGTCGTCCTGCCGACTGATAAGTGCCGATGCTTTTTCCCAATAGAAAATTCCTTCCTTTTAAGAAACAAAATCTATTCCTTATTATTCAGTAGCCCTAAATCGCGCGCAAGATATTCGGTCAACGCAGTCGCTATGGCTTCGATATCCAGTGGTCCGGCGAGATCACGTAATTGCGTTACGGAAAGATGTTCAAAGCCGCATGTATTGATTTGTTGGAAAGGTGCCAGGTCCATGTCGATGTTCAGCGATAGACCGTGGTAGCTGCAGCCACGACGAACGCGCAGGCCGATACTGCCGAGCTTGGCGCCGTCGACGTAAATGCCCGGCGCGTCGCGACGGTTGATCGCCGTTACGCCGAAGTCGGCGACGGTGGCAATCATCGCGTTCTCCAATCCGGAAATCAGATCTCGAATACCCATCTTGGCGCGTTTAAGATCAAGTAGCGTATACACTACGAGTTGCCCGGGTCCGTGATAGGTTACCTGGCCGCCACGATCGACCTGCAGGACCGGGATGGACCCCGGTGTCAGCACATGGGCACGATCTGCGTTGAGGCCCAGCGTATACACTGGCTGATGCTCGACACACCAGAATTCATCTGGTGTGTCAGGCCCCCGAGCGTCAGTGAATGTATTCATTGACGCCAATGTCGTCGCATACTCTGTCAGACCCAGTCGTCGTATTGTCAGCGAAGTAGCCATATTTCCTGGAAGGATGATGGCGGGATAAATAAATATAGTGCGAGAATAAGGTGTCAGACACCATTTTAAAGACTAAAGAACAAACAGAACCCGATTACTGGCAGTCAGAGATCGGTATACGTTATCCAGTTGTTCCCGGCTTTTGGCTGATATGGTCACCGTCAACGCCAGGAAATTTCCCTTGCTGCTGAGTCGTAACACGATGTCTGTTGTTGCAATCTTACCGACGTGGGAACTGATCAGACTGATAACGTGATCCTGGAAGTCCGGGCGGTCTTTGCCCATGATCTTGATCGGAAAACGGCACGGAAATTCCAACAGGCTTTCGTGTTCATTCACGCTTGCTGGCCTCGTAGAGTTTTATCAATTGCCGCCAGACCGGGCCCGGAGTTCCTGTACCAATCGGCTGATCATCAAGTCGCACGATCGGTGCAATGCCCTTGGTCGCACTGGTTAGCCAGATTTCGTCGGCGCTGCGCAGGCGGGCTACCGATATGCGTTCCTGTCGGTAACCTAGCCCGGCCGCACGGGCCAGTGTGATGACATGGTCGGTCGTCGTGCCCGGTAGAACTTCATGGCCATTAGGTCGGCGGACCAATTCGCGGTTCTCGATAATGATGACCGAGCTAGATGCGCCTTCGGTAACTTCGTCATCCCAGATCAGAATGGCATCCGCGGCGCCGGCTTCGCGTGCTTGCTGATGAGCCAGCACATTAGCCAGCAGAGCTGTGGCTTTTATGTCGCAGCGGTTCCAGCGATTATCCGGCCGCGTGATCGCACTGACCCCTGCCGAAAAATCCGTGGGCGCCAAAACGCTCGCCATGCCAAAGACGGTCGGTGTTACCTGGTCAGGAAACATATGATCGCGGCCCGAGTCTACACCACGAGTCACCTGTATATAGATGGCCAGATCACCGCCGTCATTTTGCTCGATCAGGCCTTCGATGACTGTCTGCCAGTGTTCTGTTGAATGTGGATCGGCGATACGTAATTCGTTCAGGCTCCGATTCAACCGTTGCAGATGGGCATCCAGCAAAAACGGCCGGCCGTCGTATATCGGTATGACCTCGTAAACAGCGTCGCCGAACAGAAAACCGCGATCGAGCGGTGAAATGGTCGCCTCGTCTAGCGGAAGAAACGAACCGTTCAGATAAGCAATTGCCAGCGTGGCCGCCACACTACTGGAACCAAAGCAGGACCGAATCTTTGGCAACCTGCCAGAGTGTCCCCTCGTCGATAGGACTCAGTGCGAAAAGGTTGGCCTGGGCCACTGTTCGTTCGTCCAGGTTGATGCGCACCGTGCCGAGCTTGGTCGATCGATCGACGGGTGCAACGAGTTGCGCCGGCACGTCCACTTTTGCTTCCAGCTGCTCGTAACTGCCGCGCGGAATGGTGACGAACAGATCGTCTTTCAGGCCGAGATTGGCGTGTTCCGTATCGCCTTTCCATACGCGAGCTTCAGTCACCGGGCCACCGGCTGCATAGAGTAGTCGGGTTTCAAAAAATCTGAATCCGTAATTCAGTAAAGCCTGAGAATCTTTTGCCCGCGCTGATGAGCTTTTGGTGCCGAGCACTACGGCAATCAAGCGCATGTCGTCGCGCATCGCAGATGAAACCAGGCAATAACCAGCGGCCTCGGTCATGCCGGTCTTCATCCCGTCGACGCTCGGATCACGCCAAAGTAGTGCATTGCGATTCTTCTGCGATATTTTGTTGTAGGTAAATTCTTTCTGCGAATACCACCTATAGTAATCTGGAAATTCCGTAATGATCGCCTGAGCCAGGCGAGCGATATCAGAAGCCGTGGTGTAATGATCGTCAGCCGGCAGCCCAGTGCTGTTTTTATACTGCGTATTCGACATCTGTAGTTCGGCGGCGTATTGATTCATCATTTCTGCAAAAGTAGTCTCCGTCCCGGCCAGGTGTTCAGCCAGTGCGACACTTGCGTCATTACCGGATTGCACGATCATTCCCTGCAGCAGATCCTCAACCGACACGCGTGTATTGACCTCGATAAACATTCTGGAACCAGTTGTTCGCCAGGCTTTTTCACTGATCAACACCTCGTCCTGCAGTGCGATTTGCCCGGATCGCAGTGCCCGGAAAGCCGCATATGCAGTCATTAGTTTGGTGATGCTGGCCGGATCCATGCGTTCATCCGCATTTTTCTCGGCGAGCGTCTGGCCACTCTGGTGATCGACCAGGATAAAGCCCCGCGCACCGAGATCGGGTGCCGACGGCACCGGCATTTGTGCCCAGGCGAACAAAGGCGCCATCAATACGAAGGTCGTGATGAACGAGGCGCTGATAAATCTAGCCGGCTGTTGAAAAACCCTCATGCGGCACAATACTGCGTTAAGAATCGGCTCACAATGCTCATGTACTGGCGTGTACACTGCGCTTGCTCGCCGATTCTTGCCTTGTCTTGCGCTCGCCTGAGACTTTTTCAACAACCTGCTAGTCATGGTGCACTCCCGACAACAACTCTATAATCCCCCAAACCTTACCGGGTCCCTGGGCCTCAGGCCCACCGGCTATCCCCCCGACAATCCGCGCATCCCACTGGCGGATAAATCCGTTGTCCCACGCTCAACAGTTTCCGTCACCAGGTGGGTATCCTTGATATGAATGCCGCCGACACGTTTAACCAGAGAATCGTACTCAGCGACGTTCGTGATCGGTCCGAGACGGACCCGATACAAGGCCGGTTCGCGGCTTTGATCATAGCGAATTACCACATTGGCAATGCCATGACTGTTTAATTGCTGTTGCAATTTTTCCGCATTCAGTCGATCACCAAATGCGCCGACTTGCAGATACAGACGAATGACGGTTGTATCCATGGATGACTCGGCCACTGCGCTGGAAATCGGATTTGCCATCGATACGGCTACCTTAGTGACCGTCGGCCGGCTGGCGGAATCTGCAAGCAGCGGGGCTTTTGTAGCGTTACCCATAAATGTTTCCACTTCGACGAATGTTGTACCCGTCGAGATCATATCCAGTTTCCGGGCCGCGGAAAAAGAAAGATCGATGATGCGATTGTCCACAAATGGTCCGCGCTCATTAACCCTGACGACAATGCTCTTGCCGTTACGAAGATTAGTGACCCGAACGTCGGTCGGCAATGGCAGCGTTTTGTGCGCGGCCGTCATGGCGTGCATATCGTATATTTCGCCGCTGGATGTTGGTTTGCCATGAAACTTTTTGCCGTACCAGGATGCGATCCCACGTTCTATATAATTGGAACTGGTATTCAGCACGTAATAGCGTTCACCAAAAACCTCATAAAACGGCGGATTGCCACGCGAACTGCGCTTTTGAGATTTTGTGACCTTCTGCGTGCGTTGGTGGGCATCATCTTCCCATCGGGTCACACCGCCGCAACCTGCAACGCAAACCAACAAAACCACCAGTAAGGCGAAGCTTGGAACCGAGGGTAAAGCCGGCAGTCGGGTAATATGCGGAAGGCTGATCATAATCTTATCGCCGTATTTCAACATTCAAGCTTCAAGGTTCCTGGCGTTTGGCCACCCGGCCTTCTTCGCCGATGCGCTCGGCCAGCGCTTCACTGAGTTGGTACACAGCAAGCGCATACATGACGCTACGATTGTACCGAGTGATGACATAAAAATTGTGAAATCCAACCCAATATTCCTGTTCATCTTCGCCTTCGAGGCTGATTAATTCGGCGCTAGTTGATTTGTCCAGCTCCGTGTCGAAAAGAATGCCGCGAACAGCCAATTCAGCAACGGTGCTGGTCAGCTTCAAGCCATTCTTTTTAATAGGAATACTGGCTTCCGCGTGCAGAAAGCCCCGTACGGCTGTGGGCTCGTCACGCCGCCAATCGTGCACCACGAAGTAATTCGCGACGCTAGCCAGAACGTCATCCCAATTGTTAAAAAGATCACGCTGACCGTCACCATCCCCGTCTACGGCATAATGGCGATAACTGCTCGGTATGAATTGCGGTGGACCCAGGGCGCCTGCGTAAGACCCCTTTATCTCGTCGAGCTTTAGTCGTTCGTCGCGGGCCAGTAAAAACAATTGCTCAAGTTCTGAGCGGAAGAATTTACTGCGAGGCGGATAATCGAAGCCGAGCGTGGTCAGTGAATCGATGACCCGATAGGTACCGGTGCGGGTACCGTAAAACGTTTCCACGCCGATAATTGCGGCAATGATTCGCGCCGGCACGCCGCTCTCGGCAGAAATTCTCTCCAATCGCTCGCGGTGTTTTTTCCAGAATTTCACCCCCGCATTGATACGCTTTGGCGTGACGAAAATAGCCCGATATTCGTACCAGGGCTTTGTCCGTTCAGCCGGTCTGCTGATCGCATCAAGAATTGACTGCTGGGTCTCTCCTTGTTTGAGGATGGACTCAACGTATTGCCGCTCGAATCCGTGCTCCCTGACCAGTTTATCCATAAAAGATTGCACGTCCGCCCGATCCGAATCGAGCGCATAAATCATGGCCGGAAACAGCAATGCGATGACCGCCAGCTTTTGCAGGACAAAATTCGATCGGCGGGTCGTGATATTCCTTATCATCGTGCCAGTAGCTTCCGGTGCGTCTGGATAGACATGAGAATACCGAAACCCGCCAACAGCGTCACCATCGACGTGCCTCCGGCG
>PVMK01128913.1_pt1 | contig 56313 bp, 46 predicted proteins | sample 1853481 | NCBI WGS metagenome assembly PVMK01 (sample SAMN08533507, study PRJNA380276) | Marine sediment metagenome, whole genome shotgun sequencing project.
CATAACGTGTACCACGTTTTCAAAATCATCATTAATCGCAATTTGACAATACTCTAGCAATCGGTTTCCGGTTTTAGTCGCCATGGCCGCAGAAGTAAAAGTTGAAGCCATGATCGTCAGAACACAAACCATGGTGACAGTGAGCTTCCTCATGTCTATTGGTCCTTTTCTGTAGGTTTAAATTTATGATTCTATATTAACAACACTCACTGGGTAGCATTTGCCCTGAACGGCCAACGACATAATATGAAAAAGCCCAAGCAGAGGGGAACTGGGGTCACGTTACAAGCGGGGCACCGTTTAATTCATCCTGCAAGATGCTGGCATAACTGTGTAACTTGAAAGCTAATATTGTTACGTTCTGTCGATCAGATTACCCCGGTCTGACCCCCCTATAGGCAGGGTGATTTCAATGCTGCCATAAGCCATAGAAGGCCGTGTGAGGGGCACTACTCCAGCCTGACCAGCCACCATCATTCAACCCGGTTCGGAGTGCTTGTATGAATGTGTGTGAATAATTGTAAAACTACGGCAAAATACCGGCAGTGGATAAGTATACGTAAGGATTTTATCAATGAGAATTGGAGAGTTGGTTAAACACCATATCCGGAAAATATTCTACTACTGTGATACGGAAGACCACAGTGAGTTTTCACGCCTTACCAGCTTGGAGTATTCGAATAATACGTTTGGTATTAACTTCCCTTTTTGTACTGAACTGGATCAGATATCTGCTGATCAATCACGTCGTTATTGGCGTGACACATATATTGTACGGGGAAACAACGTACGGGTTTCCAGTCAATGGTATGCAAGACACAGGGAGCAATTTTGCGAATACCTAATACGGCTGGGAATAGCAACCGAAGAAGAACTGGCAGTACTTCTTGATGTAGCCGCCGAAACGATAGCATTGGACAACAACAATCACCAAGCCAACAGAAATAGTAGATATCGCGGCAATCCCATCGCAAACGCCCAAAACTTAGTAGTTCGAAATATCCTGAGTAATCTTGGTCAAGAATCATTTAATGAACGTGACTGGGAATCGACAAAGGCGCATTTCTCACACCAATGCGCATATTGTGGTGTTGGTGGTGAATTAGTGATCGATCACGCAATCCCAATAAATAGATCATCACTGGGGGAACATCGGCTTGGGAATTTGGTTCCCAGTTGCAGATCATGTAATGCAAGAAAGGCAGGTAAAGACTTTCTAGTATTTCTTGCCGATGAGCCGCAACAACTTGAATTCATACAGAACTATATGGACAGTAAAAACTACGTTCCATTAGGTGATAACGAACAAGTTGCCATGGTGTTGAACATGGCATATGAAGAAGTATCGTCAGTTGCGGATCGATATATTGCAATACTCAATGAACTTTTCCCAAATAATTAGCCCTTCTTAAAGTGAACTCCAGCCACACTCAAAGAAAAGTAACACTAATCGGTGCACTATTAACATTGAGAAATTATTAAACGTTTAAATATCAATAGGATATATAAGATACAAACCGACTCATAATCGATTGGTCGAAGGTTCAAGTCCTTCAGGGCCCACCATTTTTTTACGGGTGCTTACAACTATTTTCAATTTTGGTCTTCCTTCGCTTTGTGACCGATTTGTAACTGAAATCCGGTTTGCAGCTTCTTTCAGGTGGTCGCTACCAAATACGCATAGCGCAAAACCATCTCGAAACAGGACCACCCACCCAGCTCTTTTAGTCCCTGCGTACGACTGAGTGGAAGGCCCACACTAACTGCTGTGCCCCATTTACTTGCCTTATTGTCTTTGGGCAGCCCATTAATGGTAGCTTGCAAGCCACTACCGAAGGCGGTGCTTAACGATGCCCACACAAGGTCTTCAGCCAACAGGACCGGGTCGAGAAAGATGTCACCTTGCGTGTAGCGTGTCCCGACTCCAGTAAAGTTAAGCCCGGCAGGCATTTGAGCCCAACGGCGGGGTTCAGTGTCCTGGGCAAAAAGATCGCTGGAAACGCACAACAGGGTTAACTCGGCGAGCGTGGCGCGACAGCGGCTCTCCACTCCAATGCCTGCTCGAGATCCGCAATCAGGTCGTCAACGGACTCGATGCCAATAGATAACCGTAACCAATCCTTGGGGATCGGACTGCGCTCTCCCTCGATCGAATAACGATGTTCGATCAGGCTCTCGACGCCGCCTAATGATGTCGCGCGGGTAAACACTTTGCAGCGCTTGACAACGTTCAACGCGCCTTCCGCGCCGCCTTTGACCTGAATCGACAGCATGCCGCCGAATCCGCCGTCCATTTGCCGCCTGGCAATCTCGTGGCCCGGATGGCTCGGCAAGCCTGGATAGATGACGGCCTCGACTTTGGCATGTCCTTCAAAATATTCTGCAAGTGCCAGCGCCGACTCGCATGCTTTCCGCACACGCAGGAACAGGGTGCGCATGCCCCGTTGTAGCAGCCAGGCCTCGAAAGAACCCAGAATTGCGCCCGCCTCGGTACGAATCTCACAGACACGCTCCCACAGTTCGTCTTCTTTGGCCGTTACCAGCGCGCCGGCGATAATGTCGCAGTGGCCGTTCAGGTACTTGGTTGCAGAGTGCACGACGATGTCGGCGCCGTGTTTTATCGGTTGCGTCAGCACGGGCGTCGGTACCGTGGAATCCACAGCAAGCCATGCGCCGGCTCCATGCGCGATTTCGGAGGCGGCTGAAATATCGATCACGTCCCAGGTTGGATTGCAGGGCGTTTCAATCCAGACCAGATTGGTCTTTCCTTTCCTGACTGTGTTTGCGAGCGCTTCCGGATCAGCAGTATCGAAGAGATCCAGACCTAAACCCCAGTGGTTGCAAAACTTGACCAGCCAGTTGCGCAAACCCCAGTACATAACCTTTGGCGCTACGATGTGATCACCCGGCTTCAATGATTGTACGACGGCCACGCCGCAGCCATGCCAGAGCTGAACAACAATGCCGCGGGCGCCCCTTCAAGTTCTGCCAGAACTTTTTCGGCAACGGCATAACCCGGATTCTCGTCGCGCCCGTAACTGTGGCGGGCATCGTTGAGTTGATAATTCTCATCACGAATGAAGGTCGACGACGGATGAATTGCGGGCATGAGTCCTCCCGTCATCGTATCGATCTGACGCAAGGCCTGAGCGCTTATGGTCTCCGGTGAAAGATCCTTTTTCTTAGCCATTCGAATTATTTCCAGTGACGGTTAAATTGCTTCGTATCCAGGCAAAATACGGCAGCTGCACGACAACGAATACTACCATGCCGTAGTTCCCAGCTTGCACAGAACCGGGGTCAGAGTAAAGTGCCAGAGATTTGCTCTGGCACTTTACTCTGACCCCCCTACTTTTAGGGGCCTGCCTTGATCCTGCGTGTTGTTGATTAACACTCCAGAGCAGGTGTAAGATTCACAAAATTTTACTGGACGCTGGTTTCTACTCTCGTAATCGGGAGATCAACGAAAACAGCAGTTTCTCCGTATTAGGTTGAAGCAAAAAGCGAGATGGCATGAGCAGAAATCCCCGATACGATATTCTTTTCGAACCGGTCAGGATCGGCCCCGTAACCGCACCGAATCGCTTTTACTCTACGCCTCACGCGCTCGGGACCGGAAACCAGATGCCTCACACGCGTGCAGCCATGCGCGAAGTCCGCGCTGAAGGCGGCTGGGGAGTCGTCAACACCGGTTACTGCTCGATTCACCCAAGCTGCGATGACGCGCCGTTGCCGTACTGTCGCTTGTGGGATGATGAAGATATTGAGGTGCATGCCTTGATGGTCGATGCGGTACATCGCCATGGTGCTCTGGCGGGCGTTGAGCTATGGCATGGTGGAAACGGAACCGCCAATCGTTTGACGCGCGTGACGCCAATGTCTGTTTCCGGTGTTACCTACAGCGCGTCAGACGCGAACTACATGAGCTTGTCACAATCACGGCCTATGGACCGGCAGGATATTCGTGAATTTCGAAGCTGGTATGTCGATGCGGCCAGGCGTGCAAGATCGGCGGGGTTCGACATCGTATACGTTTATGCCGGTATGGGTTATGGGCCATTCCAGTTCCTGCTGCCGTCGATGAACAAGCGTACCGATGAATATGGCGGCAGCCTGCAGAATCGCGTGCGGCTCACGCGTGAGATCATCGAGGACATGAAGGAGGCAGTCGGCCAGACATGCGCCATCGCCATAAGATTCAGCTCCGACGATCTGCTCAAAGTACCTGGCGAGACACTGCAGTCCGAAGCCCACGAGATCATATCGATGTTGGCGGACATCCCGGACCTGTGGGATATAAAATCGTCGGATTGGACCGTAGAGACTGCTTCAGCACGGTTTAGCGAGCAGGGAGCGCAGGAACCCTGGAACAGTTTCGTCAGGCCGTTGACCTCCAAACCCGTAGTTGGTGTCGGTCGCTTTACATCGCCGGATGAAATGGTCAGCCAGATCAAGCGCGGCATACTCGATCTTATCGGAGCGGCCCGGCCCACAATCGCGGATCCGTTTTTGCCAAGGAAAATCGATGAAGGTCGCGAAGACGAGATTCGCGAGTGCATTGGCTGCAATATCTGTGTGTCTACTTATCACGCTGGTGTTCCGGTTCGTTGCACTCAAAATCCGACCATGGGTGAAGAGTGGCGGCGTCAGTGGCATCCGGAGCGCATCCCACCCGGTGATCCTGAAAAGAGCATATTGATAGTCGGCGCAGGGCCGGCCGGGCTCGAATGCGCCCGGGCGCTCGGACAGCGCGGCTTCGCGGTCACCGTGGCCGAGGCACGCGAGCAACTCGGCGGCCGCGTCACCATCGAATCGAAATTACCCGGGCTGGCCACCTGGGCTCGCGTGCGCGACTACCGATTGGGCCTGATTCAATCGATGGGAAACCTGGACATCTATCCTGGCAGCCCGGTGTCGGCACAGGACGTAATCGATTTCGGATGTGATCACGTGGTCATTGCAACGGGCGCCAGATGGACACGCCAGATTCTCGATACAAACGCATATCCGGCCGGCGAAATCGAAGGCGATGCAGTCTTTACGCCGGACGATATCCTTGCCGGTGCAGAACCTGAAGGCCCGGTTGTCATATACGATTTCGATCACTATTACATGGGCAGTTGCCTGGCCGAAATGTTGCGACAGCGGGGCAAAGAGGTCACGATAGTCACACCGGCGACCGCCGTATCCGCCTGGACACTCATGAACAACGAGTTGGCCGATATCCGCATGCGGATGAGGGAGCTCGGTATTGACGCCGTATTCGAGCATTACTTGACAGGCTTCAGCGACGGAGCGGTGCAGCTGGCCGGCATTTATCGTGGCAGCGATGTCAGATCTATCGACTGCGGATCACTGGTTATCGTCGGTGTCAGAACCAGAAAGGATCGTCTGTATGAAGAGCTGAATTCAGACGCCGATCGAATGGCAGATGCCGGCATTATCTCTTTGCGCAGCATCGGTGATTGCCGGGCGCCCGCCACGATTGCACATGCTGTGTATTCCGGACACGAATGTGCCCGGAATATGGATGCCGGCGACACCATTGATACCTTCGCATGGGAGCGGCCGAGGCTGTAGACATCACGCGTTCGCGTTGCCAGTGTGCACTGCAGGAGGTCTTTCGCCTGGCGATGTGATTGTTACAATTCGGTCACTGTAAAAGCCATTGTAATTGGTCCTCCCGCTGATGCTGTAGGCGCCAATGTTGCCGAATTCGAGATAGTCGCCCGGGCGAATATCAACCGGTAATTGGACCAGCCCGGGCAGAGTGTCCGTTGAGTCACAGGTTGGGCCATGTAATTGAAATTCCATGGTCTCACCCTCAAACGGCTCACCATCACGGTATGCCCGCACAGGAAAGCTGTCAGGCCCATCAATGCGAAGCAGCCAGAAGACGCCGAACATACCGTCGTTGATAAACAAACGATTGTCTTTGCGCAACAGGACCTCGACAACTGCCGACATGCCAGGCGCTGAAAGCGCGCGTCCTGGTTCACCGAGGACTTCAGCGTTGTCCGCCAGGGGTAGCGTAGCAACAGATTCTGCGACTGCGTGAAAGTATTCTTCCATTTGCGGCACTATAAAGCCGGGATAAGATCTCGGATAGCCGCCACCTACATCAATCAACCGCAGCCGGATCGGCAGCTGTTCGAGTACCGATTTGGCGACAGAGATGGCATGCCGGTACGCCTCGGGATCGGTAACCAGGGAACCCACGTTAAATGCCAGTGCCGGCTCAGCACCGCTGTCACGGATTGTCTGCAACAACAGCGGCATCTCTTCCGGTTTTGCGCCGAATCTTATCGATAAATCCTCCAACGCCGATTCGTGATGAACTGCCATGCGGGCGAATATGACGGAGCGCGGTGTGTCGATCTCTCTCAGAAGCCGTGGTAGACCGCTCATGTGATCGATCATGAAATGGCGCACACCGTGTTTTTCCTGTGCCGTTCCAGCTGCTTCGCGTATTTGAACAGGAACCATGAAGTACTTCGTCGCATCGGGATCGATTGCGTCAACCAGCTCTATTTCCGGCAACGACGCGCAGTCGAAATGACGAACACCTGCGTCCATCAGCAGTCTGAGAACAGTCGGGTCGGAGTTCGCCTTTACTGCGTATAAGACGCGGCCCGGAAATCCCCCGAGAAACTCCCTTGCGATTTCACTAAATACGTGCGGAAAAATGCAATAGACCGGTTCTTTCGGACACTCCGCGCGTAGAAGACTCCTCACGTCAGTAAATTTTTCGGTCGTATTATCCATGCATCACGTTTACCTTTTGAAAAGTATATTTGCTAGCCAAATTTTACAGCGTCCCGCAGGATCTCATAAAACGACCGGCTATAACTATGGGACATATATAGATCAAAGCTGTTGTCCTGTCCCTGCTGTTCGGGTGCACAGTATGTATATTCCCGCCATATTCGTTTGTATCAGCTTGTTCTTGCCAAATACATCGGGGTGCAGGTCGACAGGGCACAGCCGTGACAGGCATTTTGCTGCAGTTGCTCCACTTAATCGCAAAATGCTCCAGGCGTGGGAATGATCAGCGCAGACCACGGTTTTTCCTGTGTATTGGATCTGAACTTTCACTGAGTAAATCCTCAGATGATTTATTCAAATCACTGATCAACCACTGATCCGGGGCCAGGGCCATGATCTTTCTGGAACTATTTACATGCCGGATGATGTTGGTGGGGGGCAAGTCAGCGTCGATTGGATTGCCGGCCAGACAAATTAACGATGGCACGTTTATCTCTGTGATTTTGGCTGTGCCAAATTCGTTAGTGAAGTCCGGGCCATCCGTACCATCGGATAAGGCAAACGGCGAGATAAATGTAAAAGTTTCAGACACGCAGACGCTCCCCTGCCGGATCGATGAAAATCGGGCTGGTGACAATGACTTCGACCTCAGTTTTGTTGACCGGGGAGGTGGCAAACAGCCTTTCCCCCATACGTGCCCGACCTCCGGATACCAAAGCCAGGGCTATGGGTTGGTCAAGACTCGGGCTGTGAGCGCTCGCTGTTACATGACCCAGGCTGTCTGCTTTATCGCCACAGAATTTTGTCTCCAGAATTTGCGCGCCGGGTGGAATCGTGGATGTCTGGTCCACCGCCATCAGACCCACCAATTGCAAGCGATCATCCCGTGTATAGGCGGGGCGTTTCAATAAGACTGATCCAATAAAGAACTGGTTCTTTTTGACCATGCCGCCAAGGCCCAGATCGTCCGGTGTGGTTCTACCATCGATCTCGGTGCCAATACCCAGGTGGCCTTTCTCAATACGCAAGACATCGAGTGCTTCCACGCCGTAAGGCATAATGCCATATGAAGCCCCGGCCTCAAAGACAGCATTCCACAATGATTGCGCGTCTCGTGCCCCCACGTTGATTTCATAGGCCATCTCACCAGAGTAGCTGACACGGAAAACCCTGGCGGTTAATCCAGCAATTTTTCCTGCGCGGAAATCAAGATACGGAAAGGCGTCATTTGACACATCAAAATCAGGATTAAGCAGCTCCAGTATTGCACGTGCATTAGGTCCAGCAATGGCGAGGTTCGCCCATTGTGCAGTGATCGGGGCCATTGCCACATCCAGCTCCGGGAAATCAATATCCAGCATTCGCTGAAGCTGCATCAGGGCTGCCCCGGTGCGCGCCGTTGTCAAGGTGAGCAGGAAGCGATTCTCGGCTAATCTGGTTGCGACGCCATCGTCCAGTATCGGACCATCATGACGCAACATAATCACGTAACGACACTTGTTAATCGGAAGCGTTGCGAATTTATTGATGTAGGCCAGTTCAAGAAACTTGACCGCGTCGGGACCGTAAATTTCCAACTTGCCCAGTGAGGACACATCAGTTACCCCGACATTGTTGCGGGTATTGATGATTTCCCGCTCGATCGCCGCGCTAATGGTTTCATTCTTGCGAGGGTAACACTTGGGATATTTCCAGGTGGATGAGGGCTCGAATTCAGCACCGGCGTTCACGTGACAATGATAGAAAGGCGTGTGCCGCTCGAAAGCCAGGTTCTGATGAATTTCACGCCCGGCAACGGCTCCAAAGGTGACCGGAGTATAAGGCGCACGGTAGCTTGTATGCCCAATATCCTGTGCCCGTTCCCCGGTGAACTCGCTAATCAATCCAATGGCATGGATGTTGGCTGTCTTTCCCTGATCCATACCCATACCGGTTGTGGTGTAGCGCTTGGCGAGTTCAACGTGTTCGTATCCTTCACGCACCGCCAATGCCAGATCGGCCACGGTTACATCACCATGAAAATCGACAAAAGTTTTGCTTCGTTTCTTAATCGATGCCGTGTGCGCCCAATCCGTGATCATCGTGGTTTGTGTCGGGATATCATGACCAACGGTGACATCTGACTGGTTTGTCAGGCCCAGTGCCCTATTTGCTGCGCTGTTGCCGGATTGTAAACAGGACTCAAGATCAAACTGACAATCAGCCGATCCGGCCAGATAGGAAGAATGGGTATCTTTATCGGCAACCAGTGTTGCTAACGCGTCATTAAAAATCAACTTGCCACCGTTTTGCGAGAACAGATGCACCGTGGGTGTCCATCCCCCGGCCATACAAACGAGATCACAGGAAAATATTTGAGAATTGCCACCATCAAAAGGCTGTGTTTCAACGGAAACGACACGACCTTTTCCTTTAGCATTGCTTATACGGTGAGAAAATAAAGCAGCAATATTCAGATCGCTCGCAATCTTCATGGCCTCTTCAGAAGCGCTATCTCGATTGTCGATGACAGCCCGGACCACAATGCCAGCTTTTATCATCACCGGGATAGATGCATAACCGGAATCGTTGTTGGTATAGATAACGGCCTGGTTGCCCGGCTTCACAGCATACCGGTTGATGTAGGTCCGAACACTGCCGGCAAGCATCACACCAGGCAGATCATTTCCATCAAACAGCTGGGGGCATTCAATAGAACCGGTAGCTAAAATAACGTGTTTGCTGCGAATTTTAAGCAGGGTTTTACGACATTTATCTGTCTCCGGATTTTCTGATATGGCGACCAGATAGTTATGATCAGAATGATTGAAGACAGTAGTACTGGTTATAAGCTCAACATTATTCATGGCCTGCAGTTCAGCAGTCAGCGATTGGGCCCACTGATGACCGGGCATGCTGTCTATCGTTACATCTTCACCCAGTAAAGAGCCGCCCGTCATGTGATCTTCATCGCACAGGATAACCCGCGCGCCGGATGCCGCGGCAGTTTTGGCAGCACTCAGTCCGGCCGGACCAGCACCTACAATCAAGACATCACAGTGCATGAAACGTTTATCATAGATATCGGGATCAGGTTCTTTTGGAGAGACACCAAGCCCCGCCATTTGTCTGATGATATATTCGTATTTCATCCATGCCCATTTGGGTTTCATGAATGTTTTGTAATAAAATCCGGCAGTTAGAATAGGTGACAGAATGCGTGTAAATGCGCCCAGATCGAAACCAAGAGACGGCCAGCAGTTTTGTGATTTGGCAACCAGACCATCGTGTAACCTGACCCGTGTGGCAGGTAAATTAGGCTCATGCCGGTTACCTGTGCCGATAGCAACAAGTGCGTTGGGTTCTTCAGAACCCGCTGACAGGACCCCACGGGGCCGATGGTATTTAAAACTGCGGCCCATGATGCTGACATTGTTGGCCATCAACGCAGATGCCAGCGTATCGCCCTCAAACCCTGAATAGACTTTGCCATCGAAGGTAAAGCGTAATTCTCTGGATCGATCGATCAGCCCTCCATCAGCCCGGCGGTTTAGAAGTTTCGTCATGGCTTTGAGCTTGCAGAGATTTCGTTGTTGATCGTATTACGGCTTACCTTGAACCATTTGTTGCAGCCAAAGGAATGGTGCCAGTATTCAACATATTCACCAGCCGGGTTCACCCGTTCATATACATACTGATACCAGGCTTCAGCGTCAGATTGCTGATCGCCCGATGGCATGATTTTGGACGCGTCACCGCCATGGGTGAATTCTTGTTCGTGGCGCTCGCCACACCAGGGGCAGGGAATGAGAAACATTTTATGCTTCTTATCGCGTGGTCGGGAATGGGCCCGAGCCACTTTCGTCAATAACATAGCCATCGCGAAATCGTGATAACGCGAACGGCTGGCTTAGTGGATGCATGCGATCATTGGCAATGCTGTCGGCCATCAACCACCCCGATGCCGGGGTGGCTTTAAAGCCTGAATACCCCCAGCCGCAACTAAACAGCAATCCATCAACTGGAGTTGGGCCCAAAATCGGACTGTAGTCCATGGAAACATCGCAGATTCCGGCCCAGGTTCGCATGATCCTGACCCGACTCAAAAATGGAAACATGGTTATCAGTCGTGAAATCGTATTTTCAATACGATCAAATCCACCCCGCTGTACATAACCATTATACGGTTCAAGGTCACCCCCCATGACCAACTCACCTTTGTCGGATTGATTAATGAATGCATAACCCATATTGAAATTGATCACCTGATTGATGACCGGTTTCAGGGATTCTGAAACAAATGCCTGGGCGGGCACGGTTTCAACAGGCAGGGTAAAACCCGCTTTGGCGGCCATCAAGCTGGAACTGCCGGCAACGGTGACCAGGACCTGTCCTGCCAGCACATCGCCTTGTGCGGTTTTTACGCCACCGACTCGGTTGTTATGGATGATGAAGTCGTTGACCTCGCAGTTCTCGAAGATATCAACGCCCAGATTATGCGCCCCACGGGCATATCCCCAGGCCACGGCGTCATGGCGGGCGATTCCACCACGGGCCTGATAGAGCGCCCCCTGGATCGGGTACCGGGTGTTGGATCTGACATCCAGCTCAGGGCAGATTTTCTTGAGTTCATGCACGTCAAGAATGTCACAATCAATACCCCGTAATCTTATGGAATTAGCACGGGTTGTTAAGGCCTCGATATCACCTTCTGAACAGGCAAGGTCGAGATAGCCACGCTGGGATACCATGACATTGAAGTTAAGCTCTTCACTTAATCCTTCCCAAAGCTGTAAAGAGAATTCTTTGAAGTCTGAATTTTGCGGTAGCAAATAATCAGATCGGATCATGGTTGTGTTACGGCCGGTATTGCCGCCACCCAGCCATCCACGTTCCAGAACAGCCACGTTGGTTATGCCGTGTTTCTTTGCCAGATAATACGCCGTTGCCAGACCATGGCCGCCGCCGCCAACGATCACCACGTCATAGTGTTTGCGCAAAGGACGTCCACCGAACGTTCGGTTCCATCCTATATGCCCTGTTAAGGCATGTTTGGCCAAACTGAATATTGAATAGTTCTGCATGTTCAGAGTGTCCGATCATATTAGCTAACTCCTCATCCGTGTTGCCACTCGGATCGTAGCTGCTTCCGGAAGGATTGCAGCAGGTCTTCGTTGATCCACGATATGCACGGAAAATTCATTATCCGTTGAATCCAGAAACGGTGTTTTCAGGTAAGCCAATGCCAGGCTCTTCCCGACGGTATGGCCGTACGCGCCCGAAGTCACGAAGCCGGCGTACTCGTCTTTGTGCCACACCGGTTCATAACCCCATGCGTCGGCATCGTGCGAATCGATCTCCAGGGTGACCAGCCGATGTTCAGGCGTTGAATCGCGATCTGCCAGCGCTGCCTCGCGGCCGATGAAATCAGCCTTGCCGTAGTCGATGAACCGGTCAAAGCCACACATGGCGGGCGTATAGTCCGGAGTGAATTCCCGCGACCAGATCCCGAAACTTTTTTCCATGCCAAGGGATAACAATGCGCGTATTCCAAAGGGCCTGATGCCGAGTTTTTCCCCGGCTTCAAGCAAGTGGTCATACAGCGAACGCGCATAAACCGTTGGAACGTACATCTCAAAGCCCAGCTCACCGGTAAAGGAAAGCCGTGCCACCCGGCACGGTGCGATGCCGACATCCATGGTACGCACGGACATGAAAGGCATCGATTCCTTATCCACATCTCCGGAAGCAGCCAGGCTCATCAGTTCACGAGATGCAGGGCCGGCAATTGCGATGGCGCTCAGTTCGTCCGAGCGATTGACGATCCGAACTTTTTGGTTACCCCTGTGTTGTTCAAACCACAACATGTGGAATTCCTGGAGATAACCGGAGCCGATAATCATGAATTTGTCGTGTGCGATCCGCATCACCGTCATGTCACCCTTCAGACGTCCGGATGGCAGAAGCAACGGGCCCATCCGTATTCGTCCCAAGTCCGGCAAGCGACTTGCGAACAGGTAATCCATGAAGCTCTCGGCATCAGGGCCGGAAATTTCATACTTGCCAAACGATGAGCCGTCCAAAATGCCTACGCCACCTCTCACCGCGCGACATTCTTCACCCACGGGCTCATGGGCATTCGAGCGCCGGAAACTGGGCGTCTCAACCGGCTCGGTACCCTGTGGTGCAAACCAGAGCGGAACTTCCAGGCCATACGATGAGCCGAACACTGCGTTCGCTGCCTGGAGACGATCGTGAAACGCTGAAACCTTGTTGGGGCGTGCGGCCGGCCACTCATCGTTCGGGCACAGCAGATAGAACCGGTTTTGATAGAATTCTTTTACTTTCTCAATCGTGTACGCGTTGGTCGTAAACGCTCCGAAGCGGCTGACATCCATTGCGAAAACGTCACCTTCCGGCTCGCCATGGATCATCCATTGTGACAAGGCCAGCGCCACGCCATTGCCCTGGCTGAACCCCGCCATGACGCCGCAGGCAGACCAGTAATTCTGCACGCCACGCACCGGCCCCACCAACGGATTACCGTCAGGAGCGAAGGTAAAAGGCCCGTTGACAATGCGGCGAATTCCGGCGTCGGCCAGTAATGGATATCTCTCAAAGCCGCGCATCAGTTCGTTTTCGATATTGTCCAGTCGCGATTCCAGCAGATCGGTCTCGCCATAGTCCCATGGCGTGCCGTCCACCGACCAGGGCGTGGATTTCTTCTCGTAGACTCCGAGGATGACTCCGTTACGCTCCTGGCGCAGATAAATCTCGCCGTCGGGATCAAGGATCAGCGGCAACTCACCGTCCCAGTCAGCCAGTTCGTCAATGTCTCCGGTCAGGATGTAGTGATGCTCCATCGGGATGATGGGTACATGGACACCGGCCATTCTTCCAACTTCCCGGGCCCATAATCCGGCGGCATTGACTACGTGTTCACACTGGATATTCCCTTTATCGGTAATCACCGTCCAGGCGCCGTCGGGCTTGTGGACGAGGTCCTTCACCATGGTATTCACATAGATTTCCGCGCCGGCCATGCGTGCCGCCTTGGCAAGAGCATGGGTCGAGCCATAGGGGTCCAGGTTGCCCTCATTGGCTACAAACAGCCCGCCCAAGACATCCCGCGTATCAATAATCGGGCACAGATCCTTGATCTCGACCGGACTTACAAGCTGGCTTTCGATGCCCAGCACCTTCAGCTTTTCATGCTCATACCGTGCAACTTCCCAGCGTTCTGAAGTCGCCGCGATATTGATTCCGCCGGTCAGGTGCATGCCGACGTCCTGGCCGCTGATCTCCTCGACTTCCTGGTATACGGAAATAGCATAGGCTTGCAGCCTGGCCATATTGGGGTCGCTGTTCATCGAATGAAATCCGCCGGCAGCATGCCAGGTTGATCCGGCTGTCAGCTGTTTTCGTTCAACCAGGACGACATCGGACCAACCCAATTTAGTCAGGTGATATAGCACTGCGGCACCGACGATACCACCACCAATGACAACTACCCGGGCATGTTCTTTCATGTCGAATTACTCCTAATAATATCCAAGATTCAGTTGTTTATACGCGTTTTATTAATTTATTACTTGTAGCTGCGGTATTTTTTAACGTGCGTCATGGGATCCTGGCCTGCATCGTCGAACCAGGCGTCCAGGTATCGGCTCAAACTCCGGTCAAGGTAAAGATCGAAGTGATTGTCTTCGACAGCGACGATCATAAGCAGCACGTTCGCGAAATGTGTGCGAACACATTGGCCCGCCATGAATGCGCCTGTATGCATGTCAATTCCGCAGCCCATCGCCAGAACGGTCCGGGCCGCCGGGCCCTTCAATGCAAAGCACGCATAGCTCGATGACATGTCTGTTGCGGCATGCAACTGCCCGGATAGCGTACGATCGATATGAGCAATGATGTCTTCGGCCGGTTTGGTGTCACTGGTAAGCAGCCACTGATCCGGACCAAGCCAGCAGGCCATCGTCGCTCCGCTCCGCCATTGCGAAGCATTTGGTGGAAGTTGCAACGCTGTGCCCGCAGCATCCGCAACTCCCGGGCGAACGCGCAAACGGACCATCGTTCGGCCATTGATGGGCTGGAGATCAAAACCGGGATGTTCAGGCATTCATTTTCTCCCCGGTGGGATCATAAAAAGCCGGATCGGAAATGCGGACATTGAAGGTGCGCCCGTCATCGAAAACCGCCACGATCTCCCCTTTTCGCTCAAAGCCGCGCTCCAGCAGGCCAAGGCCGATGGCCCGATTCAATGTCGGACTGAAGCAGGCCGATGTCACCATGCCTTGACTACGACGGCCTTCATCTTGCGGCGTGACGAAGTGCGCACCCGGCTCCAGCACCTCGTTGTCATTCAGTGGCTCCACACCCACATATTGCCGCCGATCCTTGCGTTGGTCCTCGGCACGAAAAAGAGATCGCTTTCCAACGAAGTCGGCTTGCTTTTTGGCCACGATTCCTGCGAAACCGACATCCAGGGCATTGGTCATACCATCCGTATCTCCACCCACGTGCAGATAGCCTTTCTCGGTCCGGAGTACCATCAATGCCTCGGCGCCAATCGGTTCGATACGACTACCTCCGGTGTTCATTATCGCTTCCATCAGGCTTTGACAATGTACCGCCGGAACATTGATCTCAAAGCTCATCTCTCCTGTAAAACTGACCCGTTGCACACGCGCCGGCACACCGATGAAGTTGCCTGTCGCGACCGCCATATGCGGCAAAGCCTCCCGGCGAAAAATCGATGTCGGACTCAAACTCCTGCAACAGGGTCCGGGCATTCGGGCCTGCAATGGTTATCACCGCCCACTGGCCGGTAACCGGTGAAATGATCAGGTCAAGATCCGGCCATTCGCACTGGTGCCATTTTTCGAGCCAGTCGACAAAGCGATCCGCATTTGCCGAGGTTGTGCTGAGCAGGTAGTGATCATCCGACAATCTTGCAAACACCCCATCATCCATTACGATGCCGTTCTCGTTGAGCATGAGCCCGTAGCGAATACGGCCGTGTTTCAGGGTCAGTGCATTGTTCACGAAAATTCGATTGAGAAATTCACCCGCATCCGGCCCTTTTAGTTCGATCTTACCGAGGGGTGAAGCATCGAAGAGTCCTGCGCTCCGGCGAAGCGCCAACACTTCTTCCCGAATGGCGGTTTCGCGATCGCGGCCATTGGTCGCGTAATACTCGGGCCGCTTCCAGGCGCCGTAATCTTCGAAAACGGCCTCGTACCCTACATGCCAATCGTGGGCCGGCAACAAGCGCGCCGGACTGTACAAATCTCCATGCCGCTGACCCGCGATCGCGCCCATGGGTACCGGCATGTATTGCGGTCTGAATGTGGTCGTGCCGACTTCTGCTATCGGTCTTTTGGTCAACCGAGCGAGCAGCGTCAGGGCGTTGAGGTTGCTGGTCTTGCCCTGGTCAGCAGACATCCCGATGGTCGTGTAACGCTTCAGATGTTCGACCGAAACAAAATTTTCACGCACCGCCAATTCAATGTCCGCCACGGTGACGTCATGCATGAAATCAACCCACTGGCGGCTGGTATCTCCCGACGGCGTAATCCTGATGGCCTCAAGCTTGTAACTGCTGATCGCTGTCGTTGCAACATCTGCCGGCGAACATGCAAAACCGGCTCTGTTCGCTGCTTCAGAACCCGCGCGCGCGCCTTCGGCCAGTGCATCAGCCAGTGAGAAATTGCCATGGGCAGCACCGGCGACCGCAACGTGTTGTCGACACTCTTTTGGCATAAAACAAGCCAGCTCAGCGTCATACTGCAGCTTGCCGCCAGCCTGGGAATAGAGAGCGCAATCCGGGTTGAAACCTCCCGAAATCGCCAGGCCCCGGCAATTGACCACACCTGTTGCGTTGACCGCAGGCTGTTCATTGCCGGACAGTTTGCCGACACGCACCCCGGCAAGGGCCCCGCCAAAAACACCAGTACCAATAGTATCCAGAACGACGGATTCTGACATGAGCGGTATGCCACGCTGATTGGCTCCCTGTGCAATTTCCTGCGCAATGTTTTTTCTTGCATCTACAATTGCCGGGACTCGGACACCGTTGTCGTGCAAGGTAAATGCCACCCGATAGGCAGAATCATTGTTGGTCGCTATCACCATTACGTCGGCAGGCTTTACCGCATAACGAATCACATACTCCATTGCAGCAGCGGCCAGCATGATGCCCGGACGGTCGTTGTTTTCAAAAACCAGCGGCTGCTCGATGGCGCCAGTGGCCAGCAGGACTTCTTTAGCCCTGACTTTCCAAAACCGTTTGACGCCGGCTGTTGAACGGTCGGTTATGGTCAGGACATTGTGATCGTAGTAGCCGGAAACCGTAGACGAGGTCATGACAGTGACGTTTGCAGCATCTTCAAGCGCTGATTTCGTTCGCCTGATCCATAGATCGGAGTCACCGCCATTAATCTGTGCGCTGTTGGCAAGCAGGCTGCCGCCAGGTTCATGGTCCTGTTCAACAAGCAGCACGCGCGCGCCACTATTTGCCGAGCTCAGCGCTGCCGCCAGACCTGCCGGTCCCGCACCGACGATCAGCACATCGCAATGCAGATTGTGGTGGAAGTACCTGTTCCGATCCTCGCCGCCGGGCAAATGACCAAGCCCGGCCATGCGGCGGACAGCGCCCTCGTACCAGTGCCAGTTGGGCCACTTGAATACTTTGTTGTAAAAACCTGCCGTCCAGAGCCTGTGTGTGAAATCCACCACACGCCCCAAGTCAAAGTTGACGTTCGGGAAGCCGCTGGGAGATCTGATCTGGTGGCCATCAATCAATGCGCGTACGGTTGTACGCACCACGGGTACGTCACCATTGCCATCTGACGCGGTCAGCAGTGCATTGGTTTCTTCCACACCCGCGGACATCACGCCGCGTGGCCGATGGTATTTGAAACTCCGGCTTACCGTGCTGATGCCGTTGGCCAGCAAAGCCGATGCAATGGTGTCGCCCTGGAAACCCTGCAGCTCCCTGCCGTTGAATTTGAACAAAAGCGGCTTACCGCGATCAATCCGGCCACCCGATGCCAAGCGGCTTTTTTGTGGATGAGCCATTAGTCGCGACCCCGCTCTGCCAGGTCGGGCTTAGGTTCGCCCATTTTGTACACGGCGTAAATTTCGTGAGTCACCGTATCCCGCGCAACGTTGAACCAGCGTCCGCAGCCATATTTGTGCAACCATTGCTCGTAATGAATGCCTTTCGGGTTTTCCTTGTTGAAAAGATAGTCCGACCATACAGCGTCATCGGCATCAAGCGATGGACGCGTGACGTGAGACTCACCGCCGAAAGAAAACTCCAGTTCATCACGCGTACCGCACCATGGGCAGCTGATTCTCAGCATCAGTGCGCCACTCCCGAGGCCGCGCCCTCGTCTATCAGCGTGCCGGATTCGAACCGCTCGAGCCCGAAACCCTCGATCAACGGGTGCGGATGATCATTCGCGATCGTGTAGGCCATGGTATCGCCACCCGCCGGAATGGCCTTGTAACCACCGGTCCCCCAGCCACCGCTGACATAAAGATTCTGCACCGGTGTGTGTCCCATGATCGGCGATGTATCCGGTGTAATGTCAGTGATCCCGGCCCATTGCCGCATTAATCGCAAGCGGCTGAAGGCCGGGATCAGCTCCAGGAGTGCGGCCACATTTTCCTGCAATAATGGTATCCCCCCGCGTTGAGCGTAGCTGTTGTAAACATCCGCTCCGCCGCCGAAGACCAGTTCGCCGCGATCCGACTGGCTGACATACATGTGAATGTGTGCTGACGTCAACACCGTGTGCAGGCAGGGCTTGACCGGTTCACTGACCATGGCCTGCAATTGCATACTGGTGACGGGCACACGAAAACCAGCCATCTTTGCCAGGTGGCTTGTATGGCCGGCGACGGCGAAGCTGATCCTGTCAGCACCGATCGTGCCGCATGTCGTGTCCACGCCCGTCGCCCGTCCTGCCTGAATGTTGAATCCTGTGACCTCGCATTGCTGGATGATGTCCACACCGAAGGCATTTGCGGCGCGCGCATAGCCCCAGGCCACGGCGTCATGACGCGAGATTCCGCCGCGGCGCTGGATAAATCCACCGAATACCGGAAACCTGCAATCAAGATCGATCAGCGGCACAAGTTCCTTGACCTCGCGGGGTGTCAGAACCTCGGCATCGACATCATTGATCTTGATGGCATTTGCCCATCGCTTGATTCCTTCCATTTCATGCAGGCTGTGCGCCAGCGTCAGGAGTCCGCGCTGGCTCAACATCACATTGAAGTTCAACTCCCGACCGAGTCGCTCGTAGAGTTTCAGCGAATGGTCAAAGAATGCAGCACTCTGCGGCCAGTAGTAATTTGAGCGTGTAATCTGCGTATTACGCCCCGTATTGCCACCACCGAGCCAGCCTTTTTCCAGGACTGCAATGTTTTTGACGGAGTGCTTTTTTGCCAGGTAATAGGCAGTGGCAAGGCCATGGCCGCCAGCGCCAATAATGACCACGTCGTAGTTTTTTTTCGGTTCCGGAGACCGCCAGGCAAGCGGCCACTCCTTATGCCCCTTAAGTGCCTGTCGTGCAAGTGACAGAAACGAATATCCTCTCATTTCGATCAATCCTGATTCCACCCGGAATTATAAGCACATTTTGGAATTCTTACAATTTCACATTTCATTTTGTTTTGTATTGTATAACTTATCCAAATTTATCAAAAATAACGCTGTGTTTGACAAAGCGTTACATAATCGAACAATCTACAGGTTCCATGTGAATCTCCAGTACGCTTATTCACTCGAATTCAATTTGAAGCGAAGTGTTGGTGTACATTGTATAGTATCTCTTTCAATCATCGTAAGGCCAGGGCTCAAGTCCGTGAATGGCGTTACGGATGTCCATGGTCAGGTTGACCGAGCCGACTTTCTGATTGCTCTGGAAATCATAGATGCTGATGGTTGACGGCGACGAACCGCCGGCCACGAATCGGTCACCTAAAGGACAAAGGCCGCGACCGAAGCCCTGGCGCGCGATGTTCGACTCGTCGAAACCGGCGAATTCGATGTCTGCTTCGTCATAAGTCACAATCTTGAATGCGGTACTTTCGCCATCACGGCCGACGTAGCGCACGCAGTCGTCTTCTGTGTCGTTGAACAGTAGCCCGTCACGATACGGACGGGCATTGTGGACTCCGGCCGGCAGTGAGCAGACTTTCGACACCTCCATTTTGCTGTTGATATGCAAAAGGGCCTTCGTGCGCAGGCCACTCAGATATATCCCGGTGCTGTCCACGTGGACCATGTTGATGTGATAATTATTGACGGGTCTTGGGCCCATTTCCCAGCGGGGGTCGAATGTGTGGCCGGCCCATTGATCGTATTGCCGTTGCAGATGGAAGCCCCAGACGAATCTTTTCTTGTCCAGATCGAAAGCGAGCAGGCTATCGAACCCCGTTGATGTCAGGAAAACCGTCTGTTCGAATACGCAAATCTCATGGCAGTGCTTCAGATAGTGGTTTTTATTAGAAGTCTTCATTTTGAAGCTGCGGTCGAAACGAAAAAGTTCGTCGCTTGCGGCAATCAAGATATCGTCACCGCCGAATGCAATGCCGCGCAGGCCCCGGTCTCCACCGCGGCCCTCGAAGTCTATCTGGCTCGTGTCCCAGTCGACCGACTGCACGACATCCTGTTGCTCAAAATCGACCATAAATATGCCGCCGTGACTCTCACCTTGCCGGCTGCCGCGTACGACGGATGTTGCGATGAGCTTTGGTAGTCTGATTGTCATGCGTATGTCACCATGCGAAGAGTGGGCCAAGCAGACGTATCGCACAAATTACGCCGGTCTGCAACATACGGGTAACTCAATTCCAGCCAAAATCCTCATTTCATTAATAATGCCGCTCCAGGGAGCGCTCCAATAACGTTCCCGCCGCAATAGACGCTTCCGGTGTTCTCGGACCGGGCGATTAGCGCTAAACTGTCCGAACCGCAATCATTGCGACTACCGAGGATTTGGCCGTTAGCAACCCGCCTTCAACCCAGACTGCATTCGACCGTGCGCTCGGTTTTCTGCGTGCAGGCGAATTGGAAACAGCGGCAGACATTTGCCGCGAAGAACTCGGTAAAGAGCCAAAGGACGACAAACTTCGGACTCTTTACGGGATGGTACTCGTGCGGCAAAACAAATTTGCCGAGGCCGAAGCCGAACTGCGCGACGTGCTGTCACGCTGGCCCAATGTTGCGAAAGCGAACCGGGAACTTGCGCATGCACTTATTGCACAAGGCCACTTTGATGAAGCAATTGCCTGCTACAAACGGGTCGTTGAACTGAGGCCGGAGCAAGCTGACGCCTACCGCGATCTGAGCATGGCGTACAAGACGATCGGACGAATGAACGAAGCCTACCAGGCACTCGAAGCATCATCCAGGCTCGGCCCCGGCCGCAAGGAACTTATGCTCGCCTTCGAGCATCAACGTGCTGGTGATTTCGGCAAAGCCGAAACCATCTGTCACGAGGTTCTGCGCAAAAATCCAGGCAACTTCGACGCGACGCGCCTGCTGGGCATGCTGGCTGCAGAACTCGGCAAGCACAAACTGACCATACAAATGCTGCGCAATACGGTCAATTTGGAACCCCGGTTTTTTGGCGCGTACATTGATTTGGCTCGCGAACTCATGGAGGCGGATGAACTGGAGGAGTGCCATGAGGTAGTACAAACAGCGATAAAGCTGCAACCGGAACTTGCTTTGCCGTACGCCCTGCTGGGTTACCTTCATAACAATGCGGGCCGATTCGCACAAGCCGCAGAAGCCTTCAAGATAGCCCTGGAGAAGCAAGCTGATCACGGTGCGAGCCTTGCCGGTCTTGGTCATTCGCTGAAGACCATTGGGCGTCAGGACGAAGCTGTTGAAACATACCGAGATTGCATCAAGGCGTTCCCGGACTTTGGTGATGCTTACTGGGCACTGGCGAATCTCAAAACGTATCGTTTCAGAGATGACGAAATCGCCGCGATGGAGGAAAAAGTCGACAACGATAGCCTGGACACCGAAGCCCGCGCCAATTTCAATTATTCGCTCGGCAAAGCATACGAGGATCGCGGCGATTATGATCAGGCGTTCAATCGATACGAGCGCGGAGCCAAGTTAAGGCTGTCGAACGAAGATCACGATCCCGTGCCCCCCGGGACGGCTCACGACGAGATCATAAAAACGATTACGCCTGAGGTTTTACAACAAAACAGAGATTTTGGTGATCCGGACCCGGCACCGATTTTTATCGTCGGATTACCACGTTCGGGCTCGACACTGGTTGAACAGATTCTTGCGAGCCATAGCCAGGTCGACGGTACGCACGAACTGCCCGATTTACCCCGCGCCATTAACGCCATCAACCTGCAGAAGCCGAACGGTGTCGGCTATCCGCAGGCACTGCTGCACTATGGCGAAGAACTTGTGACGCTTGGGCGCCACTACATTGCCATGACTCAGCGTTATCGCGGCAACGCTCCGTTTTTCACGGACAAAATGCCGGGCAATTTCGCGAGCATCGGCCTTATCGCGCTCATCCTGCCCAACGCCAAAGTGGTTAATGCGCGCCGGTATCCATTGGACAGCTGCATGAGTTGCTACAAACAGCTGTTTTACAAGGGGCAGACATTCACCTACGACCTGGTCGAGCTTGGCGAGTATTACCTTGAGTATCAACGCATGATGGATTACTGGCATGAAATCCTGCCGGGCAAGGTGTTGGACGTTCAATACGAACAGCTGGTGGCGGACCAGGAAAACCAGACCCGCCGACTGCTCGAGCATTGCGGCTTGCCATGGGAAGATGATTGCTTACGATTTTATGAGACCGATCGCGCAGTGGTTACGGCCAGTTCGGAGCAGGTGCGACAGCCAATTTACTCCATGTCGGTCAATTCATGGCGCCGCTTCGAGAAACATCTTGGTCCACTGATCGAACTGCTGGAGCCTCTGCTCTAAATGAACCTGAAATAACCCCCCCTCACCAGCCGACGGGAAACTCAATTCCAGCCAAAATCCTCATCAATCATGCGATAAAGCCGCTGATTGTAGGGTTCAAAAAAATCAGCCAATATTCTCCGCGCCGCATCATTCACCCGGGGATATTCCTGTGGTATCTCCTGGGCGTTGGTGGCCCCGGCATCCCAACTGCGCTGCAGTTGATCTGCTGCCCGGAAATCAAAAGACTCAAGGCCCAGAAATTCCGCCACTGCATTCATCGTTTCCGCTTCATTTCCAAAAAGACTCTCGGACTGAATAATCATCAGTTGTCGACGCGGAAACAGGCGTAACCAGCGGTGCAACTGGTCGTGATAGAGCGAACGGAACACATAGCTCTGATAATAGAAATCTCTCAGGTCCAGGTCATCACGAAGCCATCTTATTGGCCAGCCTTGCTCATGTTTAGCCACGCGGATGGGCGTTCCATCGATTGTTGAGTAACACAATTTCGAATCGCTGCCCGTACTGAGAAAACCTCTCTCGTGTGCTGCGAGCAACTCAGGAATTTCATCCATTTCTCTGCGTACGATTTCTTCGAACGTGCACTCTTTCTCCCGGCCGGTCATTCTTGACATCATGAAATGAGAATAGGCGCGATCAACAGGATTTCTCAACAGGACGAAAATCTTGAGCGCCGGCAGATTTGCCTTGACGCGGCGTGGCACCAGCGGGTGAATCAATGATGACGTTGAGAATTCACCACTGATATACTGGCCGGGCCCGGGTCTGGAAATGGGCGATTCATTGACAAAGAAATCCTGATACCTGGCGGAAAATCTGTGCCAGGACCAGTAGTTAGGTTCCTTCGGACCCGGAACTTTTACCTGGGGATGAGCAGACAGGTACCTGGCAAAAGAAGTGCTGCCGCACTTCATTCCGCCCACCAGCATGAACTCCGGTCGCGTTCTGCCATCGACCAGAGCGAAGCGTGGGTCATCCAGGGCGAGAGGCTTGTATTGATCTGCATTCATGTGATGCGCAATGAACCTGGAAAATGAAAACTATCTCGCACTATCCGCGCCATAGCGGACTTTACTGCATTGGCAACGACGTATTATCATAACAATCCCTTATCTCGATGTAAGTATCTGTTGATCCGCGTCGCATAGTGACATCCACGGATACATGGATGATAAACTCGGGTAACCGTTTACGCACGGACGGTGCGAATCTATGGACACCAGCGCTAAACCACAAGAAGCGGTTTTTGCATTTACAAAGGCGAAATCGTTCACCATGCCTGAACCGCTGCCGCCCCCCCCGGCAACATACACGGTATCCGCGCGCGGCAAACCCCGGGATGCACCTGTACTCGCTTACTTGAGAAAGAACTATGGCAATGTGCGATTATATGAAATCGACAGCCTGTTCGGATTTGTTGAAAGAAGCACACTGTACGGAGGGGCGGGCGTTCGTTGGGCGTGAACTGTCTGAGCAGGATGTTACGCAACTCAACAGCGCGGGCATCGGCATTCGCTTACCGATGTCGAACCACTTTGTCGAGCGTGAGGAGTATGAGAACAATCGGCCACTGCTGCAAAAATATCATCGCCCGTGTAATTCCGTCATCGTAACGAACGATGACCTTGCAAGATGGATTCAACAGGACTTTCCCAAATACCATATTGACGCAAGTGTCATCAAGAATATCAAAACCCATAAAAAAATTGATGAGGCCCTGAAATTGTACGATTCGGTCGTGCTGCCGATGAGCCTGAACGAGGACCTCGAATTTCTTGAGAAAATAGAAGCAAAAGACCGAATCACCCTTTTCGCCAACGCAGGCTGTGCGCTGACCTGCCCATCGAAGCTCTGTTACCGGTCGCTATCAAAGATCAACAAAGGTAAAGGCGGTAAGTTTGAGTGTGTGCTGATGTTCAAGGAACGCGAGTTGCTGGGCATGGTGGACTTTCCACTGCAACCATATGTCGACCTCGGGTTTCACCGCTTCAAGCTGCTGCGGACCCGTCCCAACGGTTTGACCGGTTATTAGGGCCTGTTAACACTTGCCCTATAAGCCATCTCAATAACACGAGTATACATGGATATCGACGTACCACTGCGGGAACTTGGCGCTATCGACACGACGGCTCTGAGTGAGGCCGTCATGGGCCAGGAAGACGTCGCCTGGCACGAGGACGAATTTCGCCAAAAGTCATTCTATGTGCACGATCAGACCCGGTCGATCGTACTGCTTTCCCTGGATGATACGAAATGGCCTGATCGCAGCGTGCACAAGGGGCCGGGGTGGGAGAGATTAGCGGACGTCGTTGTGCCGATCATGCAGGAAATCATCAAAAAACACTATCCGACGGGCGGCGAGGTCATTCGTGCGGTGGCGGCCAGGCTTAAGGCCGGCGGAAATATTAAGGCGCATGTTGACATGCACCAATCGTTTCATTGTGCGCATCGTATCCATGTGCCGATTACGACGAATCCAAAAGTCTGGTTCACGATCGATGGCCGACCGTACCAGCTCAAAGTCGGGCAGGCGTACGAGATAAACAACCAAAATCAGCACAGCGTGGTTAACAGGGGAACCGAGGATCGGATCACCTTCATATTCGACTACATTCCGCCAGGTTCTCTTGCCTGATTGATTACCCGGTAAATTATTGTTCCTGTTGCAGCACCTCGATTAATGGTTGTAGATATTTTTCGTAGTGCTTCCATCTATTGACCGAATTCTTATACATCGGTTGCCGGACCTGTAAGTTACTGGGGGTCATAACAGTTCGTTCGTTGTTATGAAAATCAAGGCATTTTTCATCCCATTCCAGGCCAAGATAGTCGATCATTCGCTTGCTGACCCGTTCTTGATCCACCACCAGTTCTTCATACCGCACCGTAAATATTTCGCCGGGGAAAAGGTTTTCCCAATGGGTCATCAAGCGCTGATAGTCCCGGTAAAATTGACCCAGTTCCGTCAACTCGAAGGAACTCTGAAAAGCCGTGAAATAATGAAAAAATACCGAGATGCATGTGTCCAGAGGATTACGGTGGCAGTGGATGATACGGGCATGGGGAAACAGGGTTTTGATCAGTCCAATCAAGAAGAAATTCCCCGGTTCCTTGTCCGTGATGTGCTCAGCAGTGGGGCAGTGGTGCGTCAATTCCTGCAAATACCTCGCGGAACACTCCTCAACCATTTTTCTGTCAATAAGAGACATGCATTCCGGATTGGGCTTGGCGTAACTGAGTTGGTGAGCAATTGAATAGTTTATTGCGGGGCAAGCACGGATTTCACCGGCCCCATGTACCAAATCGTGGCTGGAGAGGATTTGCTCAACCAAGGTGGTACCGGATCTGGGCATGCCCACGATGAATACGGGTATTTGCGAAGCAGATCCGAATTGGTTCTTAACTTGAAAAAAATCTTTGGAGTAGACATCAATCAAGCTGTCTACATATTGTGTGTTTTCCCCGGCGTCATAGGTGAATGTTTCCCGTTGCAGGGTGTTGGCTCTCAGGAAATGTTCAAACGCCTGATCAAAAAATTTGCCGCTGTCAAAAATATTACCCAGGGCAAAATGGCAGTATATGGCGTCGCTGTTCGGCAACTCAGGGTCACTAATGAGTTTTTTGACAACGGGTATTTGCTCTTGCTCTGGCTTTATCACCGAAATGTGGTAATAGGCCCTGCCGCAAGTAGGCCTGATCTCAAGGAGTTGCTCCAGTCGCTCTATGGCAGGTTCTGTTTGGCCCAGTTGTTTGAGCGTCAGCGCCAGGTTGATATGAACTTCGTCATCGTCGGGATTAAGCCTGATAGCCTCTTCAAGCAGGACCAATGCCTCTTCGGCTCTGCCTGACTGACGCAGCGCCAGCGCGAGGGCAATCTGTACCGCGAAATATTCCGGGCGCAAATTCAGCGCCTGGTTAAAGCACCCGATAGCCTTTTTCACTTGCCCCATGATTAGCAGCGATGCCCCCAAGCGTCTGTGTGCCAGGGCATTGTCGGGCAATAACGTTAAAGCCTGCTCATACATCAGGATTGACTCTGGAACTAACTTCGCCTCAGTAAATGCCTGGCCTAGTTTGATCATCGTGCCAACATCATCAGCTTGAATAAGCAGGACTTGCTGGTAGGCCTTGATCGCCTCCTCCCAGCGTTGGAGCTTGCTGCAGGCATCGGCCAAATGGCTATGCGCCGCAGCATTATTTGCGGTAATTGAGATGGATTTTTTGTAATGCTCAATGGCGCGTTCTGTGCTCCCCAGTTCCTCAAGCACTACGCCCAGGGAAAAGTGGGTTTGTGCATGATCGGGAATAATCTCCAGGATTTGTTGATAGCGCTCGACGGCCACTTCATACTCCTTTTGCTCGTGGGCGATCTTGGCTAAGATTAGTATGGCGTCGGGGCGATGTTGTCGGCGCAGTATGTGCAGACATTCATCCTGGGCTTGCCTCAGCTCACCTTCCCGATAATGCTGCAAAGCCATGTCGAATAGCGCTGCGATATCTTGATCTACAGAATTATCATTGCTATTTTCTTGCTGCATGGCCTGATGGTCGTGTGATGGCGCTATGATTATGGGTGAATTATCAGTGTCGGTAAACTGGGTTGCGTCAGGCAGCACCTCAAAAATTACATCAGGAGGTTCAGGATATGCGAACAAAACGGGTCCTAATCGTCGGCGGCGGTTCAGCGGGCTGGACAGCCGCGGCGTATTTCAATGCGGCGCTTAAAACCGGCGATCAGAAGGTTGCCGAAATCAGCCTGGTTGAAGCGTACGGTCGGCATGGCAGGCTATTCGAATTCATAAATACCGCATGACATTTAGAGATTCCCTGAAAACGAACGATTTCGTAGTGACTGCCCATGTGAACCTGGCGCAGGCACCGGATGCAGAATCGTTGAACCGGCAAGGCGAGATCCTGCGCCCGGCGGTCGATGCCGTGCAGCTGACTGATACCACCCAAGTGCATATGTCGGGCATTGCCGCTGCGGCGATACTGACACAGCAGGACATAGATCCGATCATCCATATGAACTGCCGCGATCGAAATCGCATCGCGCTGCGGAAAGATTTTCTTGGCGCAGCTGCGCTCGGAGTGACCAGCGTATTGGTGATGCGTGGCAAGAAGATCCCGGATAGCGAGAAGCTCGGTGTGCGCAACGTCTTCGACACACCCGCGCTGGAATTCATGGCCTATATACAGAGTTTGAAAGATGCCGAAAACTCCTCGCTCGTCTCTGATTTTCTTGTTGGGGCCAGCGCTGAAATATTTGATCCGGAAGCAGACTGGACGCCTAACAATCTCATCCGAAAATGCGATGCCGGCGCCAACTTTATTCAGATGCAGCTTTGCTTCGATATGGCTGTGGTGCGTAATTACATGGCCCACATCGTTGGGTCGAAGTTGACGCACAGGGCCAGTTTCATCACAGCCTTATCACCGTTGCCGTCTGCCGACGTGGCGCGCTGGATGCGGGATAACGTGAAGGGCGCACTGGTGCCGGATACCATTATCGAGCGCATGGAGAAGGCGTCCGATCCGGAATGCGAGGGCATCGAGATTTGTGCCGAAATGCTGCGGGAGCTGGCGACGATTCCAGGTGTACGCGGTGCCAATTTATTGACAATGGGTAAGCTTGAAACGATTCCGGCCGCTATCGAAGCCTCTGGCGTGCGTCACAATGCGGTAACCGCGAAGACTGGAGAAGATCAATTTCCAATCAAGTAGAACAAAAGAAACTGTTTCAGCAGGCACAGATGTTTCTGCAGACTGGCGAGGCTGAATCGGCGAATGCCGTCTGCACTGACGTGCTGAACCGGCACCCGGAGGATGCCAATTTCCTGTGCCTGTCGGCTCGTGTACTGGTGAAGCTGAAGAGATTCAACGAGGCGAACGCGCGAATCGAACATGCACTGTCCATCTATCCGGAGTTTGCACGCCCACACGAGGTGCGTGGCGAGCTATTGCTCGCCCAAGGCCAACCGGCCGCCGCGACCGAAGCCTTTCAACAGTCCCTGAAACTCGACCCCAAGCGGCAACGAATACGTATGAAACTGGGACAGGTGTTGATGTATTTGGGTCGCGTGGAAGAGGCACGGGCGCTGAAGGCCGAGTTTGTCGAGTTCAGTCAGGACAACAAGGACATCGCCAGGGCAGCCGAGTTGGAAACAGAAGAAAAATACGAAGAAGCGGAGGATCTCTACCGGCAGATTCTGATTCGCCATCCTGACAATGTTTCAGCGATGCGATTGTGGGCGCGACTTGGCAGCAAGCAAAATCAGTACGCCGGCGCGGAAGTGCTGTTGAAGCAGGCTGTTGAGGTGACGCCAGGTTTCAGCCAGGCCTGGGCTGAACTGTGCACGGTGCAGTTCGAGCAGGAGAAATTTGACGACGCTATCCAGAGCGCGAAGAGGCTTATAAAGCTGAAACCTCGCACACCCGATGGGCATATTTGGCTGGCGACTGCCTCTGCGTCTGCCGGGCATCACCAGGAGGCAATCGAGTCTTTTGACAAGGCACTTGAAATTGTACCGGAGCATGTCGGGGCATTGTGCGGTAAAGGAAACGCATATCGCACGATCGGAGACCAGGAGAGCTCAATTACTGCCTTCCGAAGAGCCATAAAGGCGAATCCGTTGCATGCCGAGGCGTACTGGAGCCTGGCGAATATGAAGACGTTCCGTTTCGAGGGTTCGGAAGTTGACGACATGCTGGCCTTGCTCGGCGATGAGCGCATCCCGCTCGAGGGTCAGGTGCAATTGAACAATGCGCTTGGCCTGGAGTTGGAAGGCCGCAGGGAATACGACCGGGCGTTTGAGTTCATTCAACGTGGTAATATATTGCGGCGTGGGCAGGAGTTCTATGACCGTGTCGAGAACGAAGAGAAAATCAACCTGACGATCGAGGCTTTTACCCGGCAGTTTCTTGAAGATAACACTGGCCATGGCGACCCGGACCCCGCCCCGATATTTATTGTTGGCCTGCCGCGGTCCGGCTCAACCCTGATAGAGCAAATCCTGTCCAGTCACTCCATGGTGGATGGAACTCACGAATTGGCTGATCTGGGTAAGGCTATCAAGTTCAGCCGAAAATTGACTGGCCCCCGCCTCCGCTACCCGACATCTGTAGCGAACATGGACGCAGACGGGTTCAAACGCCTCGGCAACAACTATATCAAGCGCACTCGTCAATATCGCGGCAGCCGTCCGTTTTTTACGGACAAAAACCCAAATAACTTCGTGCACGTGGGTTTACTGCATTTGATCTTGCCTAAGGCAAAAATCATCAACGCCAGGCGTCACCCGCTGGACAGTTGCTTTGGCAGCTACAAGCAGCTATTCGCCCAGGGGCAGCCGTTTTGCTATGACCTGGTAGAAGTTGGCGAATACTACCTGCAGTATCAGCGCTTGATGGACCACTGGCACGAAGTCCTGCCCGGCAAGGTGCTCGACGTCCAGTACGAGGAAGTCGTTGCGGACCTCGAGGGCCAGGTAAGGCGAATCCTCGAGCACTGTGAACTCGATTGGGAAGAGTCATGCCTCAGATTTCATGAAACCAGCCGATCAGTGAAAACGGCAAGTTCGGAGCAGGTGCGGCGGCCGATATACTCAAGCGCCGTCAATACCTGGCGACACTACGAGCATCACCTGGATGCCTTGATCGAAGTACTCGAGCCGCTGTTGGAGAATCTGCCTGAGCAAGACCGTCCGAGCTATAAAAGGTAAAACCTCCCCTGGTCCGGACTCTGTACAATGTAGACCATTTGTGATGTTTCAATTGCAATAGAGCGAAATAAGTCAAGCAAAAATTATCGCAGAAACCAGAGCCCTTGTGTTTGCTCGCAAATGGTAAGCAACCATGACGGCTTAAAAGACGAAAAGTTTAGTGGCGTTCTATATTGTATAACTTATAAATATTTTTTGTTGGTTTATTGGTAAAAGTACACTTCTTATGCCTATACTATATTTAGTAGGTTTCCGTCCAGCAGGCTCGGGGCCAGATTCTGTTGGGCGCCTCAACTGATAAAGCTATGAGGAGTTTAAGCATGAGTCAGAATAACAAACCGCGCGAGATTCAATTTCCCCTCACCCCCATCGCTGCAGCCATCACTGCCGCGATTGCTGCACCAGCCGACGCCTTGGCACAGGTCGATTCTGACGCCGGGGCGCTCGAAGAGGTCATTGTTACGGCTAATAAAATAGGCGCGATGGATGTCCAGCGCATTCCCTCCAGTATTCAAGCCATTCCTGAAGCCATGCTGCAGGAAATGGGCGCCTTGGTTACAGCAGACTACGTACGCTTCATGCCCGCCGTAAACTGGATTAATTATAATTCGGGGGGCAACAACTACGTCATCTTCCGCGGTATTAACACGACAAATGCAGGTTACACCGGCACGCAGAGCTCATCGATCTACCTCGATGAAATGCCAATCACTGCGACGGACGGCTCGCAGCCGGACATTCGCATGATGGACGTCGCGCGCGTGGAAGCATTGTCGGGACCACAGGGCACGCAGTTCGGCGCCGCCGCGCAAGCCGGTACCCTGCGCATCATCACCAATAAGCCGGATCCGAGCCAGTTCGCGGCGAGCGCTGACGTCATGTTTCGCAACGGCGAAAAGAGTGACCGGAGTTATCAGGTTGAAGCCATGCTCAACATGCCGCTGGTCGAAGACGTATTTGCCATTCGTATAGCGGCACAGGCAGCAAAAGACGGGGGCTTTATTGACAACGTGCTGGGACACATGCCGGACACGTTTTATGGCGAAACGGCATGCGAGTCGGCCGCCAATGCCCCTCCTGCCTATGAGTATCCCGCCCCGTACATTTGGAGATGCGAGCAGGGACAGGGAGACTGTGTCTGGGGAACCAATCGCCTGGAATGGGGCGATTATCGAAATGACAACGTAGCTGAAGAGAACTGGAATTCGGCCCAAAGTATCAACCTCAGGATTTCAGCGCGTTGGGACATAAACGAAAACTGGTCGACGACGCTTGCGTATCACTACGGGGATACCGAGTCGCAGGGGAACAACGCCTACAACCCGTTCGTTGGTGATCTGGAGACAATTGGTTTCGCCAAGAATTGGTCACAATCCAAGTGGGATATGTGGGGGCTGACCATCGAGGCGGATCTTGGCTTCGCCCAATTCGTATCGGCGACGAGCTTCTACGATAACCAACGCACGTACCAGATCGACAATACGCTGTACTACAAGTACTACACCCACAAGTATTGCGGGGATCAGGGCCCGGTTCCCGGCACTCTTTATACGTTTTATTACTGGGAAAACCCTGCCACCGACCGGGCAGTCTATTTACCGTTGTACTGTGTAACTGCGGCGGGGGGGAGCAGTTCTGGTGATGTAACGCAGTTACCGGATATGGTCGGTCTTGGCGCGGGACCGGAATGGCAGGAGAGGTTTACGCAGGAAATCCGGTTTTCGCACCAGGGCGAGACGATCGACTGGCTGGCCGGCCTTTACTATGAGGACTCCAACGATAGCTGGAATTCTGTCTGGATGGATTCAACCGTCCCATATCGGGAAACTATGTCCTATGCGTATATTGAAGCTTGTCTCCTTGGGACGTCGACCAACTATACTTGTTATGGTAGCTATAGTGCTAACGGGCAGGATAGGGTCGATCCAGCTGACAGAGCCGCCGCGTTGCTCACTGCCGACCATTACTGGGACTCCCGTGATGACACCGACTGGAAAACGAAAGCCGTGTTTGGTGAGATCGTCTGGCACGCCACTGAAAAGCTGGACGTGACGTTCGGTGGTCGTTGGTTTGAAACCAAGAACGATAAACTGTACATCAAGATGTTGGCGGGAAACACCAACGTCGATACCAGGAGGCAACAGGGTGGCTTTATCCAGCCAGTCTGGATCGGTAATGACGTAACTCAATCTGCAAAACTCTCCGAATTCGTACCGAAACTCAGCCTAGCCTACCAGATCGATGACTCCAAGATGGTGTATGCACTTTACTCCGAGGGCTACAGGACGGGAGGCATTAACCGGGCCAACAGGAAGGCTGATTGGTCTCGAACCCTTTGGCCTCAGGAATGGGATCCGGACAAACTCAAGAACTACGAGTTGGGCCTGAAGTCGCGTTGGGCCGAGAATACCCTGCAGCTCAATTTGACCTATTTCTATATGGATTGGGCAGACTTTCAACACGAAGTCGTCGACCCCAGCGTTGGGTGAATGCATCGTTCCAGAAGAAGCACCCCAATGTGAACCCACTGGTTCCCTCCCCTGGCTATCTATTGTAGGCAATGTGGGCGACGCCCATAGCAGCGGACTCCAGGCGGAGCTCGACTGGGTTCCGGCGGACCGTTGGGTGCTTGGTGGAAACGCCATCTATGTAAAGTCAGAGATCGACAGCGTAACATCCGGGCCTGACGCCGGCATCGAACCGGGCACGAAGTTGCCTAACACGCCGAAACTTCAGGGATCGCTATGGGGCACTTACACCTGGCCAGTTGAGTTTATCTCTGGTAGTGAGATGTTCCTCCGGGGCCAGTATTCGTACACGGGTAAAACGCATACCAGATTAGCCCTCGCGGGCCTGGACACGCCCCAACCGTCGTTCGACAATGACGCATATTCGCTTCTTGACTTCCGCCTTGGCCTGATCGCGCCCAATGGCCGGTGGCAAATTGACCTGTTCGTCAACAATGTCACCGACGAACGGGCACAGGTCTGGCAAGGCGCCTCCCTTGGTGCCTGGCAGTGGGGAAGGTCGGGCGAGTGGGAGCACGGGCACAATGTGTACACGGTCCGGCCACGGGAATACGGCGTGCGTTTCTACACCCGGTGGGAGTGACCGCAAGCCAGGAGGAGGTTTCTCCCGGCACATAACAAGAAAACCCCGCCTATGCGGGGTTTTTCTTGGCACAGGATGAAATCAACATGGCCGGTAACCGATCAGAAATCGGTCGGCGCGCCACCCTGTTCCTTGCGCAGCTCAACAAATGTTTCGAGCTCCTCAAAGATGGCGTCATCCATCGGTGGGGCCTCGAAATCGGCCAGGATCTGTTTCCAAATCTTGTTGGCACGCTCAGGCGTGGTAATACTGCCGCGTTCCTCCCACGCCTCGAAGTTACTCCAATCACTTAAAAATGGTTTGTAGAATGCGGTTTCGTAACGATCCAGAGTGTGACTGGCGCTGAAGAAGTTGCCACTGGACCCGACTTCCCTGATGGCGTCGAAAGCAAGATCCTCTTTGCCAACAGTCATTGGCTGCATGTAGTGGATGACCTGCTGAATGGTTTCGCAGTCCATAATGAACTTCTCGTAGCTGGCACACAGACCACCTTCCAGCCAGCCGGCGGCGTGATAAACGATGTTGGTTCGGACGACACGCAGGCCCACAGGGAAAAGGCGCTCTCCCACGCAGCCTGGGCGTCAGGGTAGTTGGCGGCGCAGGCGTTGGATGCGCGCAGTGGCAAACCATAGAATCGTGCCATCTGGCCGGAGATCTGAGTCGCGCGTATATACTCCGGCGTGCCGAACGCCGGAGCACCGCTACGCATGTCCACATTGGTAGTAAATGAGCCGTACACAAGCGGTGATCCCGGACTGATTGTTTGTAACAGCGCGATCATCGCCAATGCTTCTGCGGTTTGTTGCATCACCGCGCCGGGTATCGTCACCGGGGCCATCGCTCCGGAGAGTGTGAACGGGGTAACGATCACAGCTTGATTGCGGCGCGCCATTCTCATCGCACCGTCCAGCATATTGAAGTCATGCTTCAGCGGTGATGAGGAATTGATGTTGGTGAACATGTGTGGACTGGCGTCAAATTCCTCATGCGTCAGGCCGCCGGCAATTCGCACCATCTCCATCGCGTCCTCTATACGCTCTTTGCCAAGGCTGTAGGCGTGAACCACCTTGTCAGTCAAAGTCAGTGCGTCAAACAGGCACTCGAGGTGACGGATGGACGGATGAATATCCACAGGCTCAACCGGGTACCCGACCATCATATGAATACAATTGAAATACTGGGTCAGCTTGATGAGGTCCTGATAACTCTCCCGGTTGCCGACACGGCGACCACGGTCCAGATCCGAGCAATTCGGGGGACTTGCTACATTGCCGAACAGCATGCAATCCCCACCCACGCTCACCTTCCGGGCCGGGTTTCTCGGCGTCATGTGAAACTCTGATGGCGCTTTTCTCACCTGCTCCATGACGAAGTCACGATCCATTCGGACCTTATCGGAGTCAGGCGTGACCATGCAACCTGCCTGACCGAGGACGCGCTTCGCCTCCTCATGGAGAAAGTCGATACCGATTTCTTCGAGCACCCGCATGGCCCCATCGTGAATGGCATGCACTGCGTCCTGGTCGAGCGGTTCTGTGGGTGCGTCGGAATTGCCCGGCAATCCCCAGGATGTCTGTCTGATAGTGGATGCAGCCCTGCGGGATATTACCGGATCTCCCACCCTGCCTTCGGACGCCACGTCGTGTCATTGTGTTTGTTTAGCACCCATACGTCGCAGCCACTCGGCGGTGCCGATCAGGATGGCGGAGCCCATGAATATACAGGACCCGAGCGCCAGTATGGTCGGCAGTGTCTGCGGGAACCGGACCTGCGTCCACATGAAGACCGGCAAGGTCACCTGGTTGCCACCCAGGAACAAGGCGTACACGAACTCGTCAAACGAGCTGATGAACGACAATATCAGGCACGCGCCTATACCGGGCAGAATAAGCGGGAAGGTGATGCGCCAAAAGGTCATCCAGCCGTTCTCACCGAGATCCATTGCCGACTCTTCCAGGCTTTTGCCCAAACCCTCGAGACGCGACATCACCACCAGCATCAAGAACGGCATGGTCATGACGACATGCGCAACACCGATGGTCCACAGTGACAGTTGCACGTCGACCGCAAGCGCGAGCACGAGGAGACCGAAGGCCAGGATAATGCCGGGCATCACCATGGGCAGCAGGATGAAACCGATCGCCAGGCCCCGTCCGGGCATGCGATAGCGGGTAATTGCCTTGGCCGCGAGCGTTGCCAGGGTGGTTGAAGTGATGGCGACCGGAATGGCGAGCTTGAAGCTGTTGCCAAGCGCCTCCAACAGGCCGGGCCTGGTCGGAATCTGGAGATACCAATCAAGCGTAAATCCCTTCAGCGGGAGCGCCATTTGAATGCTGTCGTTGAAAGAGAAGATCGGCAACATCAGGGACGGAGTGTAGAGAAACATCAGGTAAAAAATCACGTAGACCAGAAGCGGACTGAAACGGCGCCCTGCCGTGACAGTCGCGTCATTAGGGGCCCGGACTACGTCCATCTCGCGGCGCTTGACGGTGCCCCGCTGCGCCAGCCAGATGAAGGTACTGACGACGACCGTGATCGTGATCATCATGATGAGTGTCAGCGCGGCGCCCAGGGGCCAATTGTTGGCCTCGCCGAACTGGGCCGCGATGATCTGACCGAACATCATGCCCCTGGGACCGCCGACCATCATCGGCGTGACGTAGTCGCCGACTACGGGAATGAATTCGATGACAGCCGCGGCGATCACTCCGGGCATGGACAGCGGTAACGTGACCCGCAGGAACGTCCTGACCGGGCCTTCGCCAAGGTCGGCCGCAGTCTCCAGCAGCGAGTGGTCGATCTTCGAAAGCGACAGGTAGATCGGCAGGATGGCAAACGCCGCCCACCCGTGGATCAGTGTGAGGACCACCGAGAACCGGCTGTACAGCAGGAACTCGAGCGGCCCCTGGATGAAACCCAGGTCCAGCAGGGTGGAGTTGATCACGCCGTTGTTGCCGAGCATGATCTTCCATGCAAGAACCCGCAGCAGGTAGCTGATCCAGAGCGGCAGGTTGATCAGGATCAGCCATGTCATCAAGTTTTTCCTGACCTTGAAGGCCAGGAAATAGGCGACCGGGTAGGCCATCAGGATGCTGGTCAGCGTCACCGTCGCCGACATCCCGATAGACCTCAGAAGCAGCTTGCCGTACATCGGCTTGTCGAAGAAGGTCGCGTAATTCTTCAGCGAGAGGGTCTCGTCGATGTAGACGTAATCCTGTGTCCAGAAGCTATAGACAACGAGCGTGAAGATCGGCAGTGCGAGTGCGCAAATCATCACCAGCAACGCCGGAGACAGCAGCGTGTAACCCCGCAGCCACTCGTGTTTGAGGAACAAGGCCTGCGCCCAGGACGTCCAGGTCCGTTGCGCCACGTGACCGGCGCTGATGCCTGCTCGTGCCCCGTTCGTCACTGGCGTTTCCGGGAATCCTGATTATCAGTACGGTCGCCACCGCCAATCGTGACGGTGATCGAATCAGCAGCCGCGATGACGTCGGTAGCAATTTGAACCATGGTTTTCCTGGTCAAGCGGTTCGAAGGTCCGCATACGCTGATTGCAGCGGCTACTTCGCCCAATCCGTTGCTGATCGACGTGGCGATGCCATTGACCCCAGGCTCGTTTTCGCCGACATCCAGGGCGTATCCCTGCGCCCGAAACCGGGTCAGTTGCCGCTCGAGAGTGTCGATATCGGTGATCGTGCGCGGAGTCTGCTGCGGTAAGCCGCAAGAGTTGTAGATGGTCTGCCGCATCGGCTCATCCCATTTCGCCAGAAAGGCCTTGCCCAGGGCGGTACAGTGATACATCGATCGCCATCCGGCATAACCGGTGGCATGGAGTACTCGAGATCCCTGAAAGCTGTCGATCACCAACAAATCGAGGAGATCTGGTAACCCCAGGTTCACCGTCTCGTTTGTCTTCCTGCAAAGATCGGCGAGAATAGGCCGTGCCAGATGCGAAATATGCAAGCGTTGCTGGACAATCCGCCCGAGCTCGAGATTGCGCAAACCGAGCCGGTAGCGCTTCGAATGCACATCTTTCTCGAGGAATCCAACCGTGACCAGTGACGCAATAAGATTGAAAGCCGTTGTCTTGTTGAGTGCCGTCGCCCGGCTGATCTCACTCAGGCCAACGCCCTCCTCTCCGCCGACAGCGATCGCGTCGATGATCCTGCTGGCGCGCGCCAATGCCTGAATTCGTGGAAGTTTTTGAGATGTTGATTTAGTCATGATGGGAAACGGCGCCTATGGTTCCATAATGTATGACGAACCCACACCTTCGAAAAATGCCACAGTGGTTGACAAAGTGCAATATTTTAGATCAAGCTTATGCATATACGTCAAGATGGTAGTGTACATTATATAGGGGTGATAGTTGTACATTATACAGCACCCAAAAAAGGAGAATATCAAAATGACCGACATCAGATGGGAGGCAGAGATCATCTTCGAACCGCACGTCCCCAACGCGCTGCGACGCGCCCTGGAATACGCGGGAGACGATGGCTTCGTGGCATCGATGCCGCAGTTGTTGTACGCCCGGACGAACGCCTCCTACGACAATATCATATGGAACACCTGGTTCACCTCGAATACCGAGGAAAGCGTGGTCACCACAAAGCAGGGCAACCGGGTCGTGGTGGCGGTCAATGGGGGCGGCATTTTCGCCACACCGGAAAGGTTCGAGAGGGTCTACCGTGCGAACGTGGACCGTTCCAATTTGGAAGGCTTTACCGGGCAATATGCGGGCAAGATCTCAGCACGCGAAGCCTTAGATATACTGGAGGGCAGGTTACCCGACGGCAGCGAAATTCCGGTTTACCCGTTTGAAGAATTCAAGCAGGGTATCGCGGACCTGCCGATGCGCTACGGCGTCATACTGGACTTCGAGATGGCAAGAAAATCCACAAGAGGCTACGAATCTTTCGAAGTCCTGAAGGATGAGCCGAATATGATCGTCCGTGCCGGAGGGGTCGAAGCGAATATTGCGTATCTCGACAAGTTCAGGGACCGTCGCAACACGAAGGTGATGGGCAACTGGCACCCCTACAACCGGATCGATCCGGATCAGCCCCAGACCCGCATACCGTTCCTGGCCGGCAACCAGGGAGGCGTGAACACAGAAGGCGACGATGACCAGGACTGGGGTTACGATTGCGAATACGGCATGGGTGGCGACGCCTGTATCCACAACATGGGCCGTTACATCGCGGTCGCGCCGCGAGACGTTTCGACGAGTTTGCGAAACCTGGACTTCGGGCCATGATCCGCCACCGCTTGCATTGAATCCATCGATACGAAAGAAATCCACATGCCACGCCACGAAAAGCTTGCACCCTCAGGAAGCGGAAAGCCCACACGCCGCCCGATAATCAATGTGTTGGCCATGATCGGCGTCGGCCTGGCAGCCAGTCTGCTCATGTCATGTCAGCCGGAAACCGGGGAAACCGGGAGTGCCAATCTGTCGCTACTGGAATGGAGCGGATACGAAAACCCCAAATACTATCCGGAGTATGTCGCCAGGTACGGCGGGGAACCTACGTTCACGTTCTTCGCCCAGGCGGATGCTGCCATGAAGAGGATGCGGACCGGTTACCAGGTCGACCTGGTGCACCTGTGCACCGGCCAAATGGCCGAGGCCCGGGACGCAGGCTTGATCAAACCGCTCGAGATCGACCGGATCCCGCGCTGGGGTGATATCCCTCCCAGTTTGCTGGTTTTGCCGGACGTCCGGATCGACGGTGAATACTGGCTTGCTCCGTGGGAGTGGGGATATTCGACAGTTGGCTACAACCCCGAGGTCATCGATGTTGAGAACGCTACCTACGATATTTTTATCGACCCGCGCTTCAAGGGTAAAACGGCGCTCCCCTCGGATATCGGCGTCAATCTGATCATTGCCGGGATTATCGGCCACTGGGCGGATCCACTGGACCCAACCGAAGCGGAAATGGCGGCGGCGCCTGAGATCTTCACCAAGATGCTCGAAAATGCACGCTTCCTCTGGACCGACAGCACCCAGCTCGAACAGGCCTGGGCGGCCGGCGATGTCGGTATCTCCTACGTCTACGGCAGTGCCTCGCGCAGGATGCCGAAAGAAGGCATGCCCATCGTGGTGGTCGAGCCTTTGCAGACGTGGATGTGTGGACTTTCCGTCAGCACCAATGGCGCAGGTTCGGAGGATCAGGCTTACGATTACATCAATGCCATGCTCGACCCGGCAAGCGGTGTTGCGCTGTTCGACCAGTACGGCTACGGGCACGGCAACGCCAATACCGTGGATTTGATCGATCCTGACCGTGTCGCCGGGACCGGCATCGAAGACCCGGAAGGAACATTTGCGCGCGGCGTGTTCACATCCGCGCTTCCACCGGCGAAGAAAGCCAGGTTGTTCCAGCTTTGGTTCGAAGCCCAGGCTGGCCTCGACTGAGCGGCAAAATTAATATGGAAGCAGCGATCATCTACGAATCCCACCTCCCCGACGCCTTGCGGCGGGCCCTGATTCATGCGGAAGACGATGGTTTCGTGGCATCGATGCCAGCTTTGCTGCATGCCCGGGTGAGCGCCGCCTACGACAATATCATCTGGAATACCTGGTTCACGTCGAACTCCGAGGAATGTGTGGTTACCACAAAGCAGGGCAACCATGTCGTGGTGGCGGTTCATGGTGGCGGAATTTTCTCTACACCGGAGCGCGTCCTGAAGCTTTACCACGCGAGTGTGGACCGTTCCAGTGAGTTGGGCTTTACCGGGCCATTTGCCGGCAAGATCTCCGCTCGCGAAGCCCGCGACGTTTTGGACGGGCAGTTACCCGACGGCCGCGAAATCCCGGTTTTCCCGTTCGCTGAGTTCAAGCGGGGCATCACCGGCCTGCCGCGGCACTACGCCGTCGTCCTGGACTTCGAGACGGCGAGGAAATGCAGGAACGGGTACCAGGCTTTCGATGACCTGAAGGATGATCCGCTGATGATCCTCCGCGCCGGCGGGGTCGAAGCAGCAGCGGCGTATCTCGACAAGGCGCGAGACCGCGGCAAGCTCGAGACGATGGGGAATTGGCACATATTCCCCGAAATCGACCCGGATCAGCCCCAGGCCAGCGTGTTGCTGCTGTACGGAAGCCCCGGCGGTGTTCGCGCCAAAGTCTATGCCAACGAAGGCATGCCCCATCTCAGGGGCGTTGACACGGAATTCGGTCTGTGTGGCAGCACCGGCATGATCAACATGGGACGTTTCGTCGCGGTAGCACCGCGAAATGTCTCGACCAGTGTGCGTTCCCTGCCCTTCGTAGTTTAAGCAAAAGAAAGTATCAAAATGAATGACATCAAAATGGAAGCTGCAATCATCTTCGAAACCTATGTCCCGGACGCCTTGCGACGGGCCCTGGGCTACGCAGGAGAGGATGGCTTCGTGGCATCGTTGCCAGCTTTGTTGCACGCCCGGGCGAACGCTCCCCTACGACAATATTATCTGGAATACCTGGTTCACTTCGAACACCGAGGAGAACGTGGTTACTACAAAACAGGGAAATCATGTCGTGGTGGCGGTCCATGGTGGCGGCATCTACGCTTCACCGGACCGGTTCGAAAAGCTGTACCGCGCGAATCAGGCCCGTTCGAATTCGGAAGGCTTTACCGGACAATATGCCGGCAAGATCTCCTCACGGGAAGCCTTTGATGTGCTGGAGGGCAGATTACCCGACGGCACCGAAATCCCGGTTTTCCCATACGACGAATTCAGGCGGGGCGTCGCGAACCTGCCGCGGCGCTATGGCGTCATCCTGGACCTCGAAACGGCGAGGAAAGCCAAAAGAGGTTACAACACTTTTGAAGTCCTGAAGGAAGAACCGTTGATGATCATCCGCGCCGGTGGGGTCGAAGCAGCGGCGGCGTATCTCGACAAGGCGCAAGCCCGTCACAACACTAAGGTGATGGGAAATTTCCACCCGTTCAACCAGATCGACCCGGATCAACCGCAGACCCGCGTACCATTCCTGGCCGGCAACAAAGGCGGCGTGGAGAGCGAGGAAAGCTACTCCGACCGTGGATATGACGCGGAATACGGCATAGGTGGCTACGCCTGCATGCTCAACATGGCCCGCTACGTAGCGGTCGCGCCGCGGGATGTGTCGACGAGTGTGCGAAACCTGGCCTTCATTGCCTGAACGAACGGCTGGAGTGGATCAGCACCCGGAGAACGGTGCGGCTTTACAGGAGGAAGGATAGACCATGGAAACTGTCTCGTTTGGGCGGACCGGCCTGAAAGTCAGCAGACTGTGTTTTGGCACGATGACCCTCGGGTCCAGTGAGTGGAAACCCTGGGCGCTGGACGAAGCGGATGCACGGCCGATCCTTGAACGATGCCTGGATCTCGGCATCACTTTTTTCGACATGGCGAACTGGTATTCGATTGGCGAAGGCGAACGCGTGGTGGCTTCGACGCTGACATCCATGGTTCCCCGTGATCGCCTGGTACTGACCACCAAGGCCAAATACCCCATGAGCGACGACCCCAATGACCAGGGCCTTTCCCGCAAGCACCTGCTGTCTTCGGTGGAAGCGAGCCTGCGCCGGATGGGCACCGACTACATCGACATTTTCATGGTCCATGCTTTCGACCCCGAATCTCCGGTCGAAGAGACGATGGAGGCCCTGCACGACATCGTAAAATCCGGCAAGGCCCGTTACCTGGGCGCCTCGACCATGTTTGCCTGGCAGTTCGGGCAGATGAACCACGTCGCCCGGGAAAACGGCTGGACGCCATTCGTGAACATGCAATGCCAATACAATCTGCTCTATCGCGAAGAGGAGCGGGAAATGCTGCCCTATTGCCGCGACCTGGGAATTGCCGTTACGACTTTCAGCCCCCTGGCCAGGGGTTGGCTGGCGGCCAGCAAGGATATCCGTGCGCAAACCGATTTGTGGTTCGCCAAGAACTATGGCGATGCGCTGGATCTTGAAATCTGCGCCCGGGTGGAGGCCATGGCTTTAGCCCGGGGCACGACGATGGCCGAGGTGGCTTTGGCCTGGGTTTGCTCCAAAGAGGATATTTGCTGCCCCATCGTCGGTGCCGGTTCGGTGAGCCAGTTGGAAAATAACGTTAAGGCACTTGATCTGGAACTCACCATGGACGAGATCGAGACACTCGACCGGCTGTACAGGCCGCGTGATGTTATCAACGACCATGTTCCAAACCGGGTGCCACGCCATATGGGTGGCGTACTGACCGGCTGACAGGAACCCCTTGAATCAGGTTGGAGGGATAGACCGTGGAAACTGTTTCATTCGGACGGACCGGCCTTAAGGTCAGCAAATTGTGTTTCGGCACGATGACCATTGGCTCCAGCGCATGGAAACCCTGGGTGCTGGACGAGGCGGAAGCGCAACCGCTACTCAAACAATGCCTCAATCTCGGCATCACTTTCTTCGACATGGCGAACTGGTACTCAATCGGCGAAAGCGAGCGTGTCGTGGCCCCGGCGCTGACATCCATGGTGCCCCGCGATCGCCTGGTGCTGGCCACCAAGGCTTACTATCCCATGAGCGACGATCCAAATGACCGGGGACTGTCCCGCAAGCACCTGTTGTCATCCGTGGACGCAAGCCTGCGTCGTATGGGCACCGACTATATCGACCTTTTTGTGATCCATGCTTTTGACCCCGGCACACCGATCGAAGAAACGATGGGGGCCCTGCACGATATCGTGAAATCCGGCAAGGTCCGTTACCTGGGCGCCTCGACCATGTTTGCCTGGCAGTTCGAGCAAATGAACCACGTGGCTCGGCAAAACGGCTGGACGCCTTTCGTGAACATGCAATGCCAATACAGCCTTCTCTACCGCGAAGAGGAGCGGGAAATGATTCCCTATTGTAGCGACCAGGGGATTGCCGTTACCGCTTTCAGCCCCCTGGCCAGGGGTTGTTTGGCGGGTAGCAAGGCACTTCGCTCGAAAACCGATGTCTTCGTTTCCGAATTTTATGGCGATGCACTGGACCGTGAAATTTGCACGAAGGTCGAGGCCATCGCGACAGAACGCGACGCGTCGATGGCCGAGGTGGCTTTAGCCTGGGTCTACGCGAAAGAGGCCATTTGTTGCCCCATCATCGGCGCCAGCTCGGTGAGCCAATTGGAAAATAACGTGAAGGCGCTTGATCTCGAACTCACCATGGATGAGATCGCGACACTCGACGGGCTGTACAGGCCGCGCGATGTCATCAACGACCATGTTCCCAACCCAATGCCGCGCTATCTGGAAGGAATTCAAGATGGAAGAGGATAGAGTCAATCGTTTGACAATGGATCTGCTCAACGTTGTGCGGGCAGTCTTCGAAGCTGAAGCCGCCAAAGATACTGCTGCAACTCCGCAACTGAAACGCGTGCTCGCCTTATTGCCGGAACTCAGGCTGGATCCGGAACGACCCGAAGCCACGCAACTACCAGTGTGCCGCCACCTTTCCCACGCCCTTGATCTCGGGGAAGCCGGCCCGGCTGCGCCAGTGGCAGCAGCTATTCGAGGCCTCGAACCGACGCTCTATTGGGAACACAACCCGCGCCACACCGTAGAGTTAAGGGGCGCCGAATTTATGAACAACTACGCTTATACCAGCTTCGGTCTAAGCGGCAGCACAAAGCTGTACGTTGGCGTTATGTTGCTCGGTCCCGGAATCACCTATCCCGTGACCAGCTATCCATCGGAGGGAGTCTTTCTTGTGATTGGCGGATCGCCGGAATGGAAATCCGGTGACAAGCCGTGGCGGCGGGTCAAAGCGGGTGACATCATTTGCCGCCCAGCAAACGGTGCAGAGGGCAAGCGGCCCGGGATTGAGCCCATGCTGGCCCTTTACGCCTGGGTATATTCATAAAGCCAGATGACCCGGCCTATGACTTCCAAAGATCCTTTACTGCAACCATTCCAGTTGCGTCACTTGACGCTCAAGAACCGGATTATGAGCACCAGCCACACGATGTTGTATGCGGTGGATGGTGCTCCCCAGCAGCGCTACCAGCTATACCACGAAGAAAAAGCCAGGGGTGGCGTGTCTCTGACCATGTTTGGTGGCTCGTCCGCGGTGACCGCGGACTCGGCCACCGCCACCGGCGTTATCAACCTCACCAGTGATTCGGTGATTCCGCACTTTCAACAATTTGCTGAGCGCATCCATCAATACGATTGTGCGCTCATGTGCCAGATTACTCACCTCGGGCGCCGGGCCAACGCAAAGACCTGGGACTGGTTGCCGACGGTTTCGTCCTCTCGCAGCCGCGAGGTTGACGGTGGCTTCCCCAAGGTTATGGACCATGATGATATCCACCGAATTGTCAGGGCTTATGGCGAAGCCGCGTTGCGTTGCAAGGAAGGCGGCCTGGATGGCTGTGAAGTCGTTGGCCAGGCCCATCTTCCTGAACAATTCTGGTCACCGGCATGGAATTGGCGAAGCGACGAATTTGGCGGCACGCTGGAGAATCGCCTGCGTTTCGGATTTATGGTTCTTGAAGAGATTCGCCGCAAGGCGGGAGACGATTTCATCGTCGGCATACGGATCGCTATTGATCAGAATCTCGTTGGCGGCCTGTCGAAAGAAGACTGTCTTGAAATAGCCCAGCTACATGAAAAATCGGGCCTGGTCGACTTTCTCAATCTGAACTATGGACGCGTGGACACCGAAATAGACTATATCAACCTGATGCCGGGCATGTCTGCGCCGATTGCGCCGTATCTCGGCCTGGTCCAGGAATTTACCCGTGAGCTCAAATTGCCGACATTTCATGCCTGTCGCATCATTGACACGGCCACGGCACGACATGCTATCCGCGAGGGCATTGTCGATATGGTCGGCATGACGCGGGGGCACATAGCTGATCCGCATATTGTCGAAAAAATCATGACCGGGCAGGAGTCCCGCATTCGCCCGTGCGTGGGCGCCACGTTTTGCATGGATCACCGGCTTTGCATTCACAACCCTTCAACCGGAAGGGAGGAATCCCTTCCTCACACGGTGCCGGGCGCGGGCGCCCGTAAACGGGTGGTCGTTGTCGGTGGCGGCCCGGCTGGCCTCGAAGCAGCACGGGTATGTGCATTGCGTGGTCACGAGGTCATTCTTCTCGAGGCGCTTGATCGTCTCGGCGGCCAGATTATTCTGGCGGCACAGGCAGAATGGCGTCACGACATGCTGGCAGTTGCAGACTGGCTCGCTGAAGAAGTACGCCACCTTGGTGTGGCTATTCGATACTCGGTCTATGCGGAACATAAAACCGTTATCGACCTCGATCCGGATGTTATTGTAATCGCAACGGGGGGGCTTCCCGACCTTGAATGGCTTGAAGGCCATGAGCACTGTGACAGCGTCTGGGATATCCTGGGTGGCGGCACGAAAGTCAGGGAGTCCGTTCTTCTCTACGATGAACTCGGCGACCATGCAGGAGCCTGCTGCGCCGAAGTACTGGCTGATAAAGGCGCCAGGGTTGAACTTGCCTTTCGAGGACATCATGCTGCCCAAAGATCAGGCTATTGCAACTACCCCATGTATCTCAAACATTTCTATGAGAAGGGTATTGTACTGACACCGGACCGTCGCCTGGAAAAAGTTGAGAAAAGTGGCCAGCAACTATGCGCAACATTCCAAAACGAACTGACCGGACAAGTGGAGGAACGGCTGACCGACCAGGTAGTTGTTGAGCGCGGCACCGTTCCGCTTGACGGCCTTTTTGAAGAATTAAGGGCCGGGTCGTGCAACAACGGAAGCATTGATATGGACCGCCTATTGGCAGGACAGCCCCAAACCTCGAAGGGCGAAAATGAGGATGGTTACGAACTATACAGGGTGGGTGATGCCGTCTCGTGCAGGGACATCCATAGCGCCATTCTGGATTCGCGACGCCTGTGTAAGGATCTGTGAATCCATGGCAGACAGGGGGGTGCCGGTATGCAACGGTTAGTCGGATTTTAGCAGAACCACGGAACTGGGCGAGAAACTCAGCCAGACCGGCTGGTCGGATGCGGCAAGCTCCGCCGCCGACCGTTCCACGTTCTGCACGGCCACGGCAACCGGCTTCTCGCACCCGGAAAGGAAGACATGGAAGTGGCTGCGGTCGCCCAGGTAGGCCGCCGGGCCCATACGGCCCTCGATGATATTGGAGCCTTCACCGGGCGCTTCGAAATTGAGCTTCAGTTTCTCGGGGCGAATCGCCACCAGGACATCGGCACCGGCGACGGGAGCCTCACCCTCAGCCACGGCCTCGACCGCGCCCAGGGGACCCGCATCGACGATGACGGTACCGTTCTCCAAATTCCGCACCCGGCCATCGAAGAAATTCATGCTGCCGATGAAATCTGCCACGAAACGAGAGTTGGGCCGCTCGTAGAGATCAGTCGGCGACTCCACCTGAAGCACCCGCCCTTTCGACATGACCGCGACGCGGTCCGAAAGGGTGAGCGCCTCTTCCTGGTCGTGGGTGACAAAGAAAAAGGTGATGCCCACCGACCTCTGCAGGGCCCTCAGCTCAAATTGCATCTGCTCGCGCAGCTTCTTGTCGAGCGCACCCAGCGGCTCGTCGAGCAGCAGCACCTTCGGTCGCTTGATCAGTGCCCGGGCCAGTGCGATACGCTGGCGCTCACCGCCGGAGAGCTGAGTGGCCCCCCGCCCGGCATAACCCTGGCAGCTTGATCAGGTCCAGCATCTCCTCCACCTTGGCGTTGATCTCCGCCTTCGAGAGGCCCGACTTGCGCAGGCCGAAGGCGATGTTCCCGCGCACGTCAAGGTGCGGAAAGATGGCGTAGTTCTGGAACACCATGTTCACGGGCCGGCGGTATGCGGGGATCGCCGACATGGCCTGGCCGTCGATGTAGATCTCGCCACTGCCGGGCGCCTCCAGGCCCGCCAGCATGCGTAGCAAAGTCGACTTGCCGCAGCCCGAAGGCCCCAACAGCGAGAAGAACTCACCACGCTCGATTTCCAGGTCCACATCGTCGACAGCGTGCACCGCGCCAAAATGCTTCGAGACGCCGCGGATCGAAATGATGCACCGTTCGTTCATGCTTGCAGGCCCTCCCACGGTTCCTTTGTTTGTCTGAGAATAACTCCTCTCAATCACCGACAATAGTGGCATATTTGGCATCCGGGCGCGAGTCCGGTTATCAGCTGTCACGACAGGCTTTCGGCCATGTCCGGAAGTCCCGCCCAACAGTTGGAATTGTGAGCTTCGTGCGATACTCTCCGCTCCTGCACTACACTAGCGGAAGGAAGTAAATCATGACCGTACTTCAATTGGGTGATATTACCGTTCAGCGCATAGTCGAGCATGAGATTCCTGTCTACCACCCGTCTGATATCTTCGACGAGGCGACTGCAGAAGCGCTTGAGCCTTACCGGGAGTGGCTCGAACCGAAAGCACTGTGTCCGCGGACTGGCCTGTTGGTCATGCCGGTTCAATCATATCTGGTGCGGACTCAACATCACTGTGTTCTCATTGACACCTGCGTCGGTTGCCACAAGTCGTACGCGGATCCACCCGAGTGGCACCAGCGTCGTAACGAAGTCTGGCTCAGCAATCTCGTGGAAGCTGGCGTGCACCCCGAAGACGTCGATTATGTGTTCTGCACCCATCTGCACTCGGATCACTGCGGTTGGAACACGCGCCTGGTTGACGGCCGTTGGATACCGACATTTCCAAAGGCAAAGTACGTGTTTGCACGTGATGAATATCAGGCGATGGAATCGGAAAACAGCCTTATCTTTATCGAAAACGTACAACCGATTCTGGAGGCCAGACAGGCGGTTCTGGTTGATCTGGACTACGCGCTGGATGACGAGATTTGGCTTGAGCCCGCAGTGGGTCACTCAGTGGGTCACGTGGCGGTTCATCTCAGGTCTGGCCGACATCGTGCAGCCATGTGCGGCGACCTGATACACAGTCCGCTGCAGCTCGCAGAACCCGGCTGGAGCCCGAACTTCGACTACGACCTGGCCGCTTCGGCCAATACACGCAAAAACTTCCTGGATGCACACTGCGAAAGCGACTCCCTTGTACTGACGGCACACTTCCCCTCGCCTTCAATCGGTCACATTGTTCCACGAGGAAACGGCTACGACTTCAGGTATGTCTGACCCATTTATACCACCCCTTTCCTCTGGGGTCGGGGTGATCGAGTGCGCGTTGGGATGCGTCGCCCTTGTGACTTTAGCCCTTCAGCTTGTCAAGCGCCTGATCCAGATCGGCGATGAGATCCTCCGGATCCTCGAGGCCAACCGACAGGCGGATCAATCCATCGTAGATCCCCACCGCTTCCCGCTCCTCCGGCTTCATGTTGGAGTGCGTATGCGTAGCGGGATGCGTTACGATGGTGCGGCTTGTCCCAAAGCTCGGGATTATGGGAATGAGCCGGAGGGAGTTGATCGCCTGTACGGCGCCCTGCCTGCCTCCCTTCACTTCAAAAGAGAGAAGCCCGCCAAAGCCATCCGGCATCTGCCGTTTGGCCAGTTCCCGCTGGGGATACTGCTGTGAGGTGGGATAGTTGATGCCCTTCACTTTCGGATGCTGAGCAAGGTACTCGACCAGGCGTTCCGCATTGGTCGAATGCCGGGTCATGCGCAGTGGCAAGGTCTCGAGGCTCATGAGCACCAGCCAGGCATCCATGGGCGACATGATCGACCCTACCCTGGCGATGGTGGAGACCATATCCTGGATCAACTCCTGTTTGGCCACGATCGACCCACCCACAATGGCCCCTTGCCCGCCCATGAACTTGGTCAGTGAGTGCACGACGATGTCAGCCCCCATTGCGAGTGGTTGTTGCAGGCATGGGGTGGCGAGTGTGTTATCGACGATCAGAGGGATGTTGTGTGCGTGCGCAATCTCGGCCAGGCCAGCGATGTCCATTACGAAGTAGGTGGGGTTGCTGGGTGTCTCCGCCCACAGGAATCGTGTTTTGGGCGTGATCTTGTCGTTCCACTCATCCAGGTCGCCGGGGTCTTCTACCAGAAGGGTGTTGATGCCCATCTTTTTCGGAGCCATGTGATAGAACATGCCATAGGCCTCGCCAAAGATCCTGTGGCTGGTGAGAATCTCGTCGCCAACCTGCGCAAGGTGCTGCAACGTCACGAAGCAGGCATGGACACCCGAAGGAGTCGCCAGAGCGGCCTCACCGCCTTCCAGGGCGGCCAAGCGCTTGTGCAGAACATCGACAGTGGGGTTGCTGTTGCGGCCGTAGTCGTAGCCCGGCTCTTCGCCGTGAACGATTCTGGTGTAGTGGTCGACATCGCTGAGGGGATAGATTGCGCTCTGAATCAGCGGCGGCACAAAAGACCTGAACGGTGTCATGTCCATCGGAACCGGGCTGTAGCCTGCGTGCAAGGCAGTGGTGCTCAGCCCCCACTTCTTTTGTTCTGCCATGGATTTCCTCCTTGTATGGTATGTCTATCGGGGTCTCTCACCCCGGGATAGTGTCCGGAACTCCGAAGCTCGGCGGGTGTATTCCCAGGCCCAGAAATCACAGCGCTGCAATGGCTGTTACAGCACAAGCAAAGCGTATGCATGCACCCAAGATAATCGGCCCGCTCGCGTTGGATATTGTCTCACGACGGATAGCAACGATAAACCACATTTTCGGAAATCCATGAAGAATCCCCTACCCCAAAACCGGCTGAGGGTCGCGTGTTCTCACGCCCGTTCTCCAGGATAGATAATGGCTTCACCCCCAGACTCCGTACTGGCTGTGGCGAAACGGTCGGGCCGAAAAGGAGCGAGCGAAACCGGCGAGGCGCGGCCACATATCAGATCGGCAATGATCTTGCCGGCCATTGGACCAACACAAAAGCCTTGTCCATGAAATCCCGCCGCGACAAACAGCCCCGCTGCACCCGGTACTGCGCCGATGTAAGGTTCTTCATCCGGTGTGTACTCCGTGATGCCGGCAAATGCACGAATGAGTGTGGCGTCCTTAAGCCAGGGAAGGGCCTCACACACGAGCTGCGCATATTGCTTGAGCGAGGGATAATCCACATATTGTTCGTACCTGTCGTTCGCCAATCCGCCAACCCCAATGATGATGTTACCGGCGACCGCTTGTCGCAAGTAGGCTTTGCCCATGATGGTCAGAAAGGGATGCAGTCGTGGAGAAAATCGCTCTGTAATCAACAACTGGCTGCGTCCCGGGCTGATCGGTGTAGGGCAATCAACCATGTCATTGAATCTGGAGGCCCATGGACCGGCGGCATTAATCACGAAATCAGCTTCAATTTCGCCCTGGTCCGTCGCTACGCCAGTTACCTGCGCGCCGGAGAACAGGAGGCTCGTGACGGTCGTTTTGGTCAATATCCGAGCGCCTGAGCGCTGTGCGGCGCGGGCAATCGCTGGCGTTACCAGCATCGGATTAGCAGAGCCATCACTGGCACAGTGCTTGCCGGCTACTACCTCGTCCGTCAACCCGGGGACCATTTTGTGACACTCTGCCGCGCTCATCATGCGTACATCCGCAAGACCCTGCTCCTGTTCCCAGGCGGTTTCCCGCTCCAGGTTTGCAGCTGAATCTTCATCGAGGGCGATCACCAGATTGCCCGTACGAACATATTCAAGTTCGGCCTGCATCTCTTCAGACAAGCCAGCCCATAGCTGAACCGCAGCCATCGCGAGATGCAGCGCGCCCGTACGCCCTTGCTGGCGTACGCCCCCTGCAGCACGAGCCGATGCTTGCAGACCGACACCGTTGTCTTTCTCCAGCACGATGACCTGCCTGCCCTGCTCCGCCAGATAATACGCAGCCGAACAAGCGGTGATACCACTACCGATAATGGCTACTTCTGTTTTCATGACCTGTCTTTGCCTGCAGCAAGCTCGCCGAGCGAAATGGGCTGAATCGGTGGTCGGGTAGTGTATGGCTTCATTGCACTCAGTGGTCGGCCAGTGTGACGGGCGATTATCGGAGCAGTGAGTGCGCTGCAAATCCGGCCCTGGCAATAGCCCATTCCGGCCCGGGATTGCAACTTGACCTGGTGTGGGTCGATGGCACCGTTGGACAGGCTGTCTTTGATCTCCCTGGCTCGGACCTCTTCGCAGCGACAAATAACAGTATCGTCACGCGTCAAGTGGGCCAGTCCGGGACGAAAGGCATACATGCCCTGTAAGGCCCGGGCAAGGCGATTAAGTCGCCGCAACGCTGCCTGTGCCTGTTCCATCTCATTGACCAGCGCAGCAGAGCCCTGGCTTCCAAATTGCTTTGCTGCCGCAAGTCCGGCCACCCGGCCTTCCGACGCGGCCACATGTGCACCGCCCATGTCGGTCACATCGCCGGCGACGAAGATACCCGCTTCGCTCGTTTCCATATTGGCATCATGCCGAGGTACAAACCAACGCAGTTTATCGTCATAACGCAGCTCACAGCCAAACGCTGCAGGCAATTGATAAGACGGCAGAAAACCGTAGCCCAGGCATACTGTGTCGACTTCGAACGTTTGCTCTGTGCCGGGGATAGCTGCACCCTCCTTATCCAGGCGGGCAATCGTGGCCTCTTCGACCTGCCCCGGACCTTCAGCTGAGACGATTGCATGATTAAACAGAAGCGGAACGCGATGCTTCCAAAGAGTCCGGCGGTAATTGTAAGCCTCGCGCAGACGATCCCAGTGCCCCCAAAAGCCCGGCAGAAATCGCCAGGCAGACCATGGGTCAGCCGCCTCCGCCACGCAGACGACGTCCACGCCTGATTTCAACAACAGATCAGCCAGGTACAGCTGCAAGGGACCCAGCCCGGCAAGCAGCATACGTTTGCCCGGTAACAACCATTGCGTTTTGATCATTCGCAAGGTCGCACCTGCACCAAGGACGCCTGGCAGCGTCCAGCCGGGGAATGCAAGCGGGCGATCATATGCGCCAGTCGCAAGCACAACCCGATCTGTTTCCAGCAGGAAGGTCTGTTCATGATCCGTCAGCGCGAGCGTCCCCTCATCAAAAACGCCCCACACTTCCATTTGATGAATCACATGGATATTCGGATGATCCAGTCTGGCATACAATCCGGCAGCCTCTGCATGACCTGAATGAGCCGCAACCGGGTCTGACACTTCGAATTCGGCTGGCGATTGACGATAGTACTGGCCGCCGGGCAACGGATTATCGTCAATGACCGTAACGGCAACATCCGCATTGGCCGCTGCGTGGGCAGCCATGATGCCGGCGGGGCCGGCACCAACGACCGTCAAAGGAGTGGGCCTTAGCTCATTCATCAAGATTGTCTTTCAACCTGGGCCCCCGGTTGAGCAAGAGTGACGCAGGCGCGAACGTTCGGACAGCCATCGAGCATGACAAGACAGTCGAAACAAATGCCCATGCCACAATACAATCCGCGTGGCTCTGCGGCATTTGATGTAGTGCGAAACGTGCGTTCGCCCGTTGAGAGCAGCACCGTCGCAAGTGTTTCACCGGGATAAGCCATGACGGGTTTACCGTCTATGGTGATCTCGAACGCTGCGCCGCGTTGAATGCCTTGCTCAAGACGCAAGTTAGGGCCTGTTAACATCTGTGGTTATCTTGTCCATTATGTTTGGCCCACATGATCGGTGACCTTCAAAAGCGGGTTGGATGGCATTTCCACCCAAAGCATTGTTGTGTTCGGACGGATCGACGCCAGGATTTTCTCCGGGCCGGTCGGTAAAAAGGAAGTATAAACCACCTTTTTCGGAAATCCGTGAAATACTCCCGGCCCCGGAACCTGGCTGAGGGTCGCGTTTTTGAATGCTTGCCTTCAGCCAAACCCCGGCCACAAGCAGGGCCAATACCGGGGCCGTAACTATTGTTAACAAGTTGTCGTTTCCCGAAGGGCCGTTATTTGTGAATGACCAACTTCACTGGGTCGAATACATTTCAAATCGCATTTCTCGCCTCGATGGTGAGACCAGGACCGTGCTGCATGAACAGGACGGTAGTGGCCTAATACATGGTTGGCCATGTTGTGAAGATGCCTTCTGAAGGTAAATTTCTTCAAAGTTTTGGGATTCCCGGGTATTGGAGCCGATCGGCGACATTCCTCCTGCAGAGTTCGAGCAAGCGTATCATGATCAACTGGAAGGTCAGGCTGTTGCGGCCTGACTCACACAAAAGAGTCTCCGGAATACCCGGTGTGGTTCATCCTTGTTTGGCAACCCTTACGCTTCGTAGACGGTCTTGCCGTCCACGATGGTTCTCAATACCGGGATATTCTTGATCTGGTCGGCCGTTGTGTCGTGCGGGTCCGCGGCCAGCACGACCAGGTCAGCCAGTTTGCCGGGTGTAATGCTTCCCTTGATGTTTTCCTCCATGGAAGCGTATGCGCCGTTGACGGTGCAGATTTTCATTGCCTGGCCAACCGTGATGCGTTGAGATGGCCCCCATACGCGGCCTTTGAAGTCTTTGCGGGTGACCATGCTCTGGATGGCCATCAGGGGCTCGAACGGGCCAGGCGTGTAGTCTGAGGCCGGGGCCACCGGGATGCCATAATCCAGGAATGATTTGTGTGCGAACATCCACTCCATTTTCTCAGGCCCATAGTCCAGCCACTTATTTCCGTGAAAATGGGCATAGGTGTAAAATGGCGTTGGAATTGATCCTGTATTCCTGATTCTTTCCAGCAGATCCGGATTCACCAGCGAGCAATGCTCAAGCCGAAGCCTGGGATTCGGGCCTTCCCAACCGGTAAGCACCTTTTCATAGGCCTTCAATACCATATCGATGGTTACGTCACCGTTGGCATGAATCCCAATTCGGAAACCGTTGGCGATGGCATCCTCTACGGCCGTGTCGATTTCCTCCTGGGACATGGTCAGGATGCCGTAGTCATCAGGCCGTCCTTCAAAGGGAGTGCTCATACGCATGGTGCGCTCACTGGCCGAGCCATCAGCCGTGTATTTGACCGCGCCAATGCGAATCCAGTCGTCTCCAAACCCGCTGCGTATGCCAGCCTGCTTCAAAGCCGCGTAGATGGGCTCTGTTCCGTGAGGCATGTAACTCAAGCGGGTCAACAATTGTCCTGCGGCACGTGCGTCCTGAAATGCGGTGAAACCTTCGGTAGTGCCCCAGGCGTCCGTGGTGGAGGTCAGGCCGGATGCCGCCATGGCGCGGGACATGAGCGCCACGCCCTGCTGCCTGACCTCTCGCGTGATCTCGGGCCAGTTTCCCGCATCGTAAATCATTTCGAGAGCGTGTTCGGCGACAAACCCGGTGAGTTCACCATCTTCACGTCCGTACTTTCCGCCCTCGGGGTCCGGGGTGTTTTTGTTCACTCCCGCAATTTCGAGCCCACGTGAATTTACCACTGCGGTATGTCCGCCGCGGTGGATAATAATGGCCGGTTGCAGGGGAACAGCTTCATCCAGGTCATGCCGGTTGACCGGCCGTTCATCGCTCAGCTTGGTGTCGGCATACTTGTTGCCTGTTACCCATTGGCCTGGCGCGGTGTCAACCGCTTGTCTGCGCATCGCGTTTTTGATTTCGGCGATAGTGCGCAGGTTGACGTCTGCACCAGTCACTTCGTTGGCGCCATCCGGATGGCTGTGTGCATCGATGAATCCGGGCGTAACGGTGGTTCCTCTACCATCAATCACAGTGGTTCCCGGACCCTCAAGAGATCTGAGGTCGTCGTTGGAGCCAACCGCCAGGATGCGATTGCCCATTAGGGCCACAGATTCTGCAAGCGGTCGGGTTTCGTCCATCGTGTAGACGCGGGCACTGGTTATGATCAGGTCAGCCAGGACTGGTCCATCGCACGTTTGCGCCTGAAGGAATCCCGCAGGAGATATGGCTGCTGCGGTGCCGAGCAGGCTGGATTGCGTGATGAATTTTCTTCTTTTCATGGGCCTCTCTACTAAGTGTTCCACTAATTTTCAATCGCAGTACGGTCTTTCACATTACTGATTGTGACGGTTAAAATCAGGCCTACGATAAACCCCGGTATCACTTCCAGCAAATCATAAAAATGAGGCTTTAGCCACAGCACCCACGCAACGGTGGTAATGAAGCCGCCGAGCATTCCCGCAACGGCTCCGGCGAGGTTTGTTTTCGGGTACCACAAGGCACACAGCAGAACCGGCCCGAAAGCTGCGCCCAAACCGGACCAGGCGAACAGCACGAACCAGAAGAGCAGGGGGGTCTGATGAAGCGCAAAAGCTACGCCCAGGATGCCGATGATCAGGGTGACGAGTTTGCCGCGATTCGCCAGAGCCCGGTCGCTCAGTGACGAACCGCGGATTTTCTGCCAATAGTCTCTGACCACTGCGGATGAGGCCAGGATCAGCAGGCTATCGACGGTTGACATGATGGCGGCGAGTACAACGACCATCATGATTCCGCCCAGCACCGGGTGCAAAAGTGAAGTGGAAATGACCGGCAGGATACTTTCCGGGTCTTCCAGGCCCGGAAAAAGAGCGCGGCCGGCCATGCCGGTTAATACCGCACCCAGGTCGAACAAGAGGATGACCGTAATGGAAATTCCCATGGCGGGCACCAGGCTTTTTTCAGATCGGGCTGACATGAAACGGACCATTAGCTGGGGCACACCCATAAACGGCAGGCCGACGGCGAGGAAGCTGAAAATCCCGACCATCGCCGTGGTGCTCTTTCCATCCGGGCCCCAGGCCGTGAGCAATCCGGGGTCCTGCTCCAGCAGATTGGCTGTGACGGCAGACCAGCCACCCGCCGCGTCAATGGCAATCAGTGGAACGACAATTAAACCGAGCAACATCAGGATGCCCTGGATCAAATCGGTCCAGGCCACAGCCTTGTAGCCGC
>PVMK01188602.1_pt1 | contig 56257 bp, 55 predicted proteins | sample 1853481 | NCBI WGS metagenome assembly PVMK01 (sample SAMN08533507, study PRJNA380276) | Marine sediment metagenome, whole genome shotgun sequencing project.
GGCAGTGCCTCGCTACTGGCTGCCGCCTCCGGCCCGGTGCGCGCCCTGAATAAAACAGATGTCATTGTGATCGGCGCCGGCCTGTCAGGACTTAATGCCGCACTGCTGCTCGAGGCCGGCGGCCTGAACGTAACGGTACTCGAGGGCCGCGATCGTATCGGCGGACGGGTGCAATCGTTGCGCAATATCCCGGGCAACCCGGAAGTAGGCGGCACAGCATTTGCACCCGGATACGCACGCCTGGTTGATGCCGCCAACAAATACGGCGTTGACCTGATCGATATCACACCGATCATCCCCTATTTTTTCAGCCGCCAGATAGTTTTACAGGATCAGTTCATCTCAAAAGAAGACTGGCCAACCAGTCCGCTAAACCCGTTCCCTGAAAAATTTAAAGAAGCACCTCCCTACGGGTATTTCAATATGTTGATGGGTGCGATCAATCCGCTCACAACATCAGATGCCTGGCTCAGGCCGGAAAATGCCAAGTACGATATTTCATTGCATGACTGGCTGAAACAATCGGGTCAATCAGATGAGATTATCCAACTCGCCTACAACACCAATCCTACCCATGGCATGTCCGCATATGATGTATCAGCATTAATGGTCATGTTCGGTGCAGTATTTGGTGGCATGCAACGGCAACTTACTGCTAACAATCCGGTGAAGGGCTACACCGCCAAGGGTGGCAACCAGGCCATACCGGAAGCCATGGCGAATGCTCTGAAGAATGAAGTGCAACTGAATACTGCGGTAATCGGTATACGTTCGAATGCAGATGGCGTAGAAGTGCATTGTGCCGATGGCACTGTCCATCGTGCAGACCGGGTGATTTCATCACTGCCCTGCTCCGTACTGCGGCGGGTAAAGATTGACCCCGTCATGAGTGGCAAACAGGATCTTGCCGTACGCACGCTGAATTCACAGGTCATCAACCAGGTCCATATAGTCCCCAAAACCCCATTCTGGGAAAAAGATGGCCTGAATCCGAATATGTTCACGGATAGTCTGGCTGGCATGGTCATCGCCGAACACAAGGGGGCAAAACCAGCCGATATCACCAGCTTAACCGTCTGGCTGCGCGGCGAACGTGCCGCCTGGGCTGATCAGGTAGATACTGAAGTAGCTATTAACGCAGTGGTTGCCGATCTTGAACGCCTGCGCCCGGCTGCAAAAGGTCAGCTGGAAGTACTGGGCTACAAATCCTGGTACCGCGACCCCTTCTCATCCGGTGACTGGGCGGTATATGCCCCTGGCCAGGTGACCAGCTTCATGACCGACATTGCCAATCCGCACGGCCGACTGCATTTCTGTGGCGAACATACGGCGGTAGCGAACCGGGGCATGGAAGGTGCAATGGAATCAGGCGAGCGTGTGGCCCTGGAAGCATTAACACTCAGCTAAAAATCTGCCTTACCTGACCTTTTTATAGCTCTGGATTATTGTGCCGGAACCTGCAGCCTCGGGGTCATCGGCAGACGTAACAACGCTGGCCGGATAAGCACAGCCAGCAGAATTGCGGCGGCCGCCACAACCCCAACAAACACCCAGCTCTGCGGTGTTGCCGTGCTGCCACCGTGTATACCCCATGCCAGAAACAGGATTCCGGATGATGCCGCGATGGTTGTGAAGCCATGTAATACCTGCGCGCCGGTCTTTAACAGACAGCGAAAGAAATACATCGTCCCCTGCGTTAGCAGCAACTGCAGGAAAATAACCGGGTCACCAAAGCTCAGGTAGGCCGCAATCATTGCACCTGCACCTAAAACACTCAGCGGCAGAAATGGCATTTTCTGGCGGAAATACAAAAACGGGAATGCAGCCATCAAAAAAATACACAGCAAAATAATCCATGCCTGATCACCCTGGCAGGCAATGATTAATAATCCCTGGCTCACAACGATCAGCCAGAAAAACATGAAGTCACTAAATCCTGTTCCCTCGGCACTGCCTGTCTCTGCGGTCAGGTACCAGCGGTCAAAGGCATTTTGTGCTATCTCAAATGCGCTTCCCGCCATCATCACAGCCGCCGCCACATAGAAAAGCACCGGGTAAACGGTATTGGCCGCCACAGCGTCCCAGTGATAATAAACCGCAATAATCAGGATTAACGGCGGTACAACAAGCGCATAGAAATGTGCACTTAACACCCAGATTGCCGTTGGCAGAGGCAAATGAACATCATCCTGCAGCCTGTAACCCTTTTTCATACTGTTTTCACCCTGAACCCCGGCCCGACAGGAAAAGCGGGCATCCACAAGTCCTTTATAAAAGCGCCCGGCATCAGGGTCAATCAGCAATCGAGCCCCATCCGGGGGCTGGACTCAGACGCCACTGTCCTCCAAAATGCGACCCCCGTTTCCCGCGGCCTGATGCATGTCGCCGGTTACACTACCAGTCAAAGCAGGAGCCAAAATGTCGCTGATTAAACCCTTCCGCGGTCTTCGACCCTTACCCAAGCATGCCGCGGATGTTGCTGCGCCCCCCTATGACGTGCTGAATACAGCGGAAGCAAGGCAGCGCGCTGCCGGCAAACCATGGAGCTTCCTGCATATCTCCAAGCCTGAAATTGACCTGCCAGAGGGCACTGACCCCTATGCCGCCGAGGTTTATGCCAAGGGGGCCGAAAATCTGCAGCGCGAGATTGATGAGGGCATTCTCATGCGCGACGCACAACCGTGCTATTACGTCTACCGCTTACGCATGGGCGAGCACGTGCAGACCGGACTGGTTTTTACAGGCTCGGTAGCTGACTACGACACCAATCGCATACGTAAACATGAATACACGCGCCCACAGAAAGAAGATGACCGGGTACGCCAGATCACCGAACTCAATGCCCAGACCGGCCCGGTGCTCCTTGCTTACAGAGGAACTACAGAAATTGCCGATATTATTGGCCAGGTGGCTGCCGGCACCCCAACTTATGACCTCATCGCTGATGATGGTGTAGGCCATACACTCTGGGTCATGGACGATCAGGCGCAGATCAACAGACTGACCGAAATCTTTGATGCCATGGATGCACTTTATATAGCCGACGGTCACCACCGGTCTGCATCCGGCTCACGCGTAGCGAAAGCAAAGAATGCACAGGCACGTAGCGTGGCCGGTGATAATTCATGGGATTATTTTCTCTGTGTTGCCTTTCCACACGATGAAACACGGATACTCGACTACAACCGTGTGATCAAAGATCTGAACGGCCTTTCATCCGAGAAATTGCTGGAAAAAATAGCCGCCAGTTTCATAATAGAAGAAACTCCAGACAGGGCTAAACCTGGTAAGCCGAATCAGTTTGGCATGTACCTTGGCGGCCAGTGGTACCAGCTGGAAATTAATCCGGAACTAGTACCCCATGACGACCCCGTAGCACGGCTGGATATCAGCCTGTTACAGGATAATCTGATTGCCCCCCTGCTGGGCATAACGGACCCTCGTACAGATAACCGAATTGATTTTGTTGGCGGTATACGTGGCCTGGAAGAACTTGAACGCCGCGTAGACAGCGGCGAAATGCAAATCGCCTTTGCACTCTACCCCACCAGTATGCACGCACTTATGGCTGTCGCAGATGCCAATGAGGTTATGCCACCTAAATCCACCTGGTTCGAACCCAAACTGGCAGACGGGCTTATTTCCCACGTGCTGGACTAAACAGGGACCGATAAACCAGCCGTGCACAGGGTTCAGTTAATATAGGTTTCATAACAGGTTTCAGCGACAATCAAACCCATGAGCGATTCTCTACCGGAAGTTCCCAAGCAATGGATTAAGGGCCTCGTCCCCACCCTTAATGACAAAGGCTTCATGTTTGAAGTCCTTGATGAGTATGCAGATGAATTTATCCGGCAATCGGCAGCCGCGGAGGATGAAGCACTGGAAATCGGCTGTGCTTACGGGATAGCAACTATTGCTGCATTGGAAGCAGGGTGCCAGAATTACTGCCTGCGACATGGATGAAGGGCACCTCAAAGTTTTGCGCTCGCGCGTAAGCGAAGAGCTTAACGAACGCCTGACATTGCATACCGGGATGCTCCCGGATATAGCGCTGCCGGAAAATCACTTTGGCACCTTGCTATGTTCACGGGTGCTGCACTTTCTTCCCGGCGATGAAATCGATCAAAGCATCCGTAATATGTACCGGTGGCTAAAACCAGGCGGGCAACTGTTTCTGGTGGCGGACACCCCTTTTGGTATCTGGCGAAACTTTATTCCGACCTGGGACAAAAATCAGGCTGCAGGCGAACGCTGGCCCGGCCACATGGAAAAGCCTATCAATTACCTGCCCTACAAACCCAGCAGCGATGACGTTGGCCCACCCTTAATGAACCTGCTAGACCCCAACTTATTAAGTCGAACCTGCATCGAAGCCGGCTTCGAGATTACTAAAACATCTTTTATAGACCGCAAGGATTTTGGTGATAAAGGCCGCATGGATGGCCGGGAAAATTGTGGGCTCACAGCGATTAAGCCGTGATTAAAACGCTGGATCATTCTATCCGCGGACATATATCATGAGATGTGGTTTATTACTGCTGTTTACTTGTCTGTTGCTAAGCTCATGCGCAAAAACAGGCAGTGATGCCTGGTGCGCAAATATGCAAGAAAAGCCCAAAGGGGACTGGACCGCAAACGAGGCCGGTGACTACACCAAATATTGTTTAATGGGCATGGACCCGGATAAGGAATAACGCACCATGATAAAAGGCTTTCACCATGCCGCCATTTCCACACCAGATCTGGAACGTTGCATTGATTTTTATACGAACATTATCGGCGGTGAGATCGCATGGACCTTTGGCTGGCCCGCAGGTACGCCTGAGGCAGATGAAGTAACTGATTTGCAAAACTCTGCGGCAGATGCAGCGATGCTGAAGATAGGTGAAACTTTTCTTGAAGTATTTCAGTTTTCCTCCCCACCCTGTGCTGAAAAAACTGGTAACCGACCGGTTAACAACCATGGCATTACCCATATTTGCCTGGAAGTCGAGGATATACAGGGTGAATATGAACGACTGAAAGCTGCCGGCATGCACTTCAACTGCGCGCCGCAAAGCCAGGATGGCAGCAGCATGGTCTACGGTCGTGACCCTGACGGGAATGTCGTGGAACTGATTGAATTTAGTGGCTAGCTAATAGCCATGCTATGTAAAAATCAGCACGACACCACACTCTTCATGGTTTACTTCACGTATATTCATAGTACGTAGCACGCCAAACAGTCACAAATAATTGATGCGCATTATCAAACCAGTTTTATTTATTGCAGCACTACTGCTAATGGTAGAAATTAGCTTTCGTATTTATCTGTTTGGCATAAACAGCATTAATCCGATACGCATGAACTCATATACTCAGATTCATTACTCCGGTATTACCCAGCCTGCCAGCATCCCGGCTGTCTACTTTGAACTTCGACCTGATTTTGATGGCTGGTACAAAGGAACCCGTTTCACTACCAGTTCAGCAGGGCTACGCGACAGAGAATACCCGGCAAACAAACCTGCGGACACCTTTCGTGTTGCTGTGCTTGGGAGCTCATGGACAATGGGCTCAGGTGTAAAACAGGAAGAAATATGGCATTCAGTTATAGAAACTGAACTGAATAACCGTGGCAAATCACAACATTATGAATTTATAAATTTTGGTGTAGATCACTATGGTCTCCGCGACATTGTTGCTACGCTGGAGCACAAAGTACCAGCTTACCAACCCGACCTTATTCTTATAGCACTTACACACTATACACCTACAGTTCTATGGCCCGAGCCGCCTGTAAGCTATGTTGAGCAAAAGCGGCGTAACCCATTTTTTGGTTTCTACACTTTACGGGTTATAGATTTGCGATTTAGTCTTGGGATATACACCGATAGTAATACACGCCGCGAAAGTGTTGTCGGTGAAGATAATTTCAAACGCCAACTGGAACACTATATAGAAAGAGTTGAAACATTTAGCAGGAACACTAATATTCCAGTTGCCATGACAAAGATTGCCTATTCCCGCAAATGGAAAAGAAATATAAAACTGGATATAGAAAAAAAATCAGATGCAAGTATCCTTAATTCACCTGATAATGACTTTGTTTATATGCCCGTACTGGAAAGAATACTCAACCAGGGATATAAACCCATAAACTTGCGGATTTCTAACTGGGACAGTCACCCCAATCCAATAGCACATCAGTTAATCGCTAATGCTGTGCTGGAGACATTAATCGAGAATAATCTGATACCTGCGACAGCAAGCAGTTCAGGTACACCTTAGAATTTGCGCTCAACCCCAATACCCCGGGCAAACCCCAGGATACAAACAGTTTCAGGAACCAGGCGCGCTGCGTTTACCCATAATTACAGCAAATGCCCAAATAACAATTATTGCATTTACCCCCGACATCATAAGAAACGGCGCACCAGGACCGAAGGCATCGAACACCAATCCGCCCGCAAAGGTGGCTGCGAGGATACCGCCCGTACCAACCAGGCTAAAAACACCCACCGTTGCCCCACGAATATTGGCAGGCGCCTCCTGACCCAGCAAAGCATTACCGGCGACAATGGCACTAATTTCACCTATACCCAGCACAAAAGTAGCCGCCATCATCACGGGCATGTCGTAGGGATCAGCGACACTTCCCAGGGTGAAATACCCAATAGTTGCCAGTGTCATAGCAATGCACAACCCGACAACACGGTTGATGCGATCCATAATAATGCCGAATATAGGGGCCCAGATGAGGTTGGCCAGCAGCAGCGCTGACAGCGAAATGCCGGCCATCTTCATTGCCTCCGCAGAAGCTATACCCTGCTCGCGACCGGCCACCTGGAACCACAAAGAATAAAATGCACCCAATATAACCATATCGCCGCGAGCGGCGAACGCAGAGCCGAAAGATAATGCCAGTCGGGGACTCTTTCCTGCTGCCCGAATGCCAGCTAAAAAACCTGCCAATGGAGATTTCTTTACCGGGCCATCACTGATTCGGCCTTTAAAAAAGCCCAGACGAAAGATCACTGCCGCCAGCAGCGCTAATGCGGCACCCACCCAAAAGGTATAACGCCCTGCTTGCTCAGGGCTGTAACCCATTCCGGTAAAGGTACCAGGCAAACGGGCCAACCCTAGTGACACCGCCAGGATAGCGAAACTGGTTAAAAAACTGTTGAAGCCACCCCACTTACCGCGGGATATATCCTGTGGAAAATCCTGCATGGTAGCAATCACCATGACAGATGCAATGGCGACACCGACCGCAAATATAAGTCGGTACAGATATAACTGCGCCAGAGAGTTCGCAAGTGGAAACAGGATAAAACCAACCATCCAGATCAGGAAACCAAGAATGATCAATGAACGGCGACCACGCCGGTCCGAAATCGCTCCCGCGAAACCCATAATGATGAGTGCCGTTCCCTCATGGAGAAAATTGAGATAACCCGTTACCGACCCCTGCTTACCAACCGGTACATGCAGAATCTCTTCCAGAATATATGGCTGCACAAAATTCAGGAATGTCACCAACGTAACGAAAGTAAATGACGACACAAAAAATGTAGCGGCATTAATCCGCTTGACGCCAGGCGTCAGCCAAAAAGGCCCGAACTTGATCCCGCGAGTGTCAGGTTGCAGATGATGATCAGACACGCAGTGCAGACTCCTGTGCAGATAAAATCTGTGATGGTCAGGAAAAGAAAGTGCCGGAGAATATCCGGCACTTTTGCTTTCTGTCTATCTGTGTCACGTGCCGTGACGCGCGCCCACTGTCACAGTGGAGAAACTTCGATCGTTATCAGGCGAGTCTCTTCATCCCAGTCAGGAATATCAAAATGGCAATCAAGGTGCTTCGCGTAACCGAGGAAGCGTGGCTTGGTCCACTGCTCATGGATTTTCTGCTCGGTAACATTGCTCCAGATATTGCGTTTCCAGCCCTTCTCAAGCACTCGCTTGTAGGGCGAAATCCAGCTCACCTTTCTGTCACCGTGCCATTGAAATCCTTCGCCTATAGTCAGGTTACGGAAACAGGTTGGGGTGGTTACTGCATCCAGAGCCAGGCTGGAGATCACCCGTCTGTTCTACCCAATAAACACGTTCATGCAAAATTTCATACATGGAATCAAGATCATGCTGGATCATTTCAGGCAACATGTCTTTTTGCATCATTAAATCAAAGGTTTTGAGCTGCTCTTTAATCAGCGCATCATTTGACTGATGCGTATAGGGCATCCGCATCTGGTAGGTGCGAAAGGTGTCAGCAATAAGCCTGCCGAATTCCAGATTGCGATCAGCAACCGGACTCTTCTCTATGCCCAGCTTGCGGCAAACCAGCTCACCTACTTCACGACCTATACTTTCCAGATCGTTGTCGAAGAGTTGCTCAATTTCTTTGGCCTGATCATTAAACGCCAGCCAACCCTTCATAATGGCATCAGCGCGTGCTTTTTCTGCGGGAGTCATGGTGTCAGCCATAGACTGATGGACGTCTTTTTCTGCGGTGCTCATCTACTATTCCCCTGAACAGCTAAAATGATTTATACGATAGTCTGGGCTTTTACACCATGCCCGGTCAAATCCAGGCTCAGGAATCCCGCTACCTGACCACAGACTGCACATATGTAAAAAGAACCAAGGATAAACGGGTCTGGAAGCACGCGCTGACCAGCGGGCATGGGGCATGCGCTTAAGGACAAATACCCTCAACAGGCCCGCGCCGTTGCGGCAGGAACAATCTATTCCGGGCCTTCTACACTGGCGCCCAGATCATTCAGCAATCCGTAGCTCACGTCATAAATCCAGCCATGAATAGCCAGATCCTGCCCGTCTTCCCAGGCGCTGCGCACCACCCTTAGCCGGGCAAGATTCTCAACCTGGGCCAACACATTCAGTTCGCACAAGCGCCGCCAGCGCTGATCGTCATCCGCAAGTAATTCCAGTTCTTCGGTATGGGCAGTGCGAATTCGGCGGATATGCTCGATCCATATTTCGAGAGGGTCCTCGAGATGATCTTTAAAGGCAGCCTGCACACCACCACAGCCATAATGACCGCAAACAACTATATGACGGACCTTAAGCCCGGTGACCGCATACTGTATGACCGATGCGCTATTCACGTCTTCACGCGGAACGACGTTAGCGATATTACGGTGAACAAAAATCTCACCGGGCTGCAAGCCTGTAATCTGGTTAGCCGGAACCCGGCTGTCAGAACAACCGATCCAGAGTATGTCCGGCGTTTGTACTGCACTTAAACGACGGAAAAACTCCGGGTCATCAGCAAGCCGTTCACTGACCCAACGTTGATTGTTGGCCAGTAACTCTTCGAACAAATCCATATATGAGTTGCACCAAACGATTCGGGTGCCGCGACTTTAGCACAGCAGGTAGCGGAAAAAACTAGTAGCCGCCCGGTGGCGGCCCACTGCGATCGACATCACGGCCAATGACGACATCAGCCTCTGCCTCACCTGACATCAGTGCCTCGAGATATTCAGGTGCAATAAGATGGCAGTAATGGACGCCCCTAAAACGTTCAGGCATTTTTGCATACTGTGGATCAAGAAAATTCACCACAAACCCTTTAGTTGCAATATGCAACGCGCCCTCTTCTATATAAGTCATGGTGAAAGGCGCCAGCCAGTCGGGCCCCGTCATGACTGGCTCTTCTTCTTCATCATCATGGTTAAGCTTTTCAGAGGGGTCGAACACTACGCGGGTAAAGGCAGGGCTGGAGACCTGCCTGGCCAGTAGCCGGAAGACAGCCTGATTCATGTACTGACATAAACTATCCGGCCCGGCACTCCCTGTACCAAAAACCAGGTTCAGGTGATCGGAACTTTTCAGTTTGCATGAAATGCCTAACACCATGCCATCATCTGCCTTCCAGTTATATTGCTGAATCGTTGGCCCTTCGATAACAGCCTTGGACTTTACAAAGGCTTCAAAATTGTCATGCACTACCAATTCCATCGGTATTTCCGTGCGGGTAACAATCTTCTGGGCAGTAAGACAATATTTATCAACTGCAGGAATCTCCTGCAAGGCAAAGGGTGACGGCTCACAGGCGGCCAGCATAAGTGTAGCCAGAGCTACTGCCGTTTTTATCAGCATTGTTTTCAGTGTTCTTAGCACAGTGTTACCAGTTGTGTATCCAGCGAGCATTGTCCTGAAACTGTTTGCTGGCCTCGCGTTTGTCTGCCGGCAGGTTATCCAGGTAGGCACTGTGATCATAGCGCGTGCGATATTGATCGAGCACGGGCCGGTACAGATCCATGTGCACATCCGGAATACGGTGCCGGGCCCGGAACTGTCCGATGGGGAACAAAGGCGGTGCGCTTGGTTTCAAACACACCACAATTTTCGAGTTCTACACCACGTGGCCCGAAAATGGCCGAATTACCCGGGCCACCATAGTTCGCATCATCAAAATACCCGGTGGTACGTGGGCCTGAATTAACCGCATTGTTAGTCGCAATTGTATATACGCTGTTGTGGTAGGAGGTTAAGCGGAAATCGTGATACTCAAAGCCACCGGTCGCCACCCGACAGATTATTTCTGCACCTTTCATCGCCATACAGCGAAACAGTTCAGGCTCGAACTGCACCGCCGACATCGCTATATTGCCGATATCCGTTTGCACCACGGGAATAACGGCATCCACCCCGTACAACTCTACAAAACGATCATAGACATCATAAATAGTCGTCGTATATTGCTCGGTTGGCCACATGCCGCGTACATTACGTTGCTTCCAGTGATTGGCCACCAGACCTTCAGGCCCCATCAGGATCATCTGATGCAATATGTGGCCCGGCCAGTCTTTCTCGTCCTTAAAATAAGCGCCAAACACGATATAACAGTGGTACTTTTTCGCCCTGGCCGCGACCTCGGCCAGTTCCGGCCCATCGAGTTCAATCGCAAGGTTGTAGTGCTGCTCACGCGTCCATTCGCTAAACCCCGTAATCGGAAATTCATGGAATACCAGTAAATCACTCGGCGGCCCGCCACTTTGTGCAATATCGATACATTCAAGAAAATAATCCAGATTGCGGCGTATATCAGGCCCGGGGTTGGTGCCATCGACACCGTACACCCGTGTCTGGGCAGCAGTGATAAAAATCATCTCTCTGCGGAGCGCAATAGTGGGATAGGTTCCGTCCTCACGAACCATTTGTTCTTCAGCCATAATCTACCTCTTAGCTCTCCGTACATTACCGCAATATAGTCTTCACCATGACCATACTCTGAACGGAGGATAATCTGCCAAACTAACCGGGTACAATACAGAATAACCCGCACATAATCATGCCAACCAAAAAGCACTGAAGACATACAGGATAACCGTGGATTTCCGTACTTTTATTGATTTGCTCGATGCAGAAGATGAAGTGTTGTGGATCAACACTGAGGTCAGTCCAGAGTTTGAACTTGGGGCACTTTTGCAACAGGCCGAAGCGCGAAATAAGGCTATCTGGTTTAAACATGTAGCAGGCTCAGACTTTCCGGTTGTTGGCGGCGTCATGAGTAATTCAGTGCGGCATGCCCTGTCGCTGGGCAAATCCCCCGCACAGATGGATAGCCCCGATAGCTGGGCCACTACCATCACAGCTGCATGCAGCAACCCGATAGATCCACTCATTGTCAAATCCGGCCCTGCTGCCGAAGTCATACTGACAGGCAAAGACATGGACATGACCCGGTTGCCTGTACCCCGGTTTTTCACCGGCGATACCCATAAATTTATTACCGCTGGCATTGGTATCGCACTGGACCCCGAAACCGGCATCCAGAATGCAGGCTTCTACCGTGCGCCCCTGATTGATGCCACCCATATCTCCGTGAGCGCCGGTGCCACCAGCCAGCTGAACCAGATATATAAGCATGCAGAACAGCACGGCCAGTCGCTGCCGGTGGCCTATGCCATAGGCGTGCCGCCGGCACTGCTGATTACGGCCGGTTGTCGTATCGGTCGGGATGAATCCGACATGGCTATCGCTGGAGCACTACAGGGCACACCCATAGAACTGATGAAGTGCCAGACGAACGATTTACTGGTGCCCGCCCAGGCAGAATTTATTATTGAGGCCGTTGTCGATTTTCAGGACTACGTCGAACACACGATGGGTGAGTTTCCTGATCAATATGGCAGCACTCGTTCACCCGTTGCACGGGTCACCGCAATCACGCACCGCAAAGATGCAGTATTCCACACAATTATGGCGGGCATGAATCCGGAGCATAACGCCCTGGGAATTTATATTTTCAGTCAGCTGAGCACGGAATTGCTGCAATATTTATCAGCACAGTTTCCATCCATCCAGGATATCACGTTGACCTGACACCACCGCGATCCGGAAACCGAGCACAAGTAACCATTGCTATCGACAGGAAGCAGGCATGCAAGCCGGCTGAACTGATCGATGCCGCTTTTGCTTTCAACTACGACTGTTTCCCTATGCAACAAGTCGCTGCAACGGGTTGTAGTAGTCGATACTGATATCGACATCCGAAACCCAGACGATGTTGAGTGGGCCATCGCCATGCGCATGGATGCAAAAGACAAAATCACAATTTACGAAGCCCCTGCTCGTGGCAGCGGAACCACCGCACGCATTGGGTATAGACGCTACTCTGACAGCAAATAAAGAATTAGCGGTAATCGACCGAAAATACCTGAGGCAAAGAAATACAGGCTGGGAAAATATCTTTGACAGCGATCAAGGTGATTTTTTTGATAATGAATGACCCGTTGTAGGATTAACCGGTACAGGCACGCTATCTATTTTATTACCCCCTATTTTCAGCGCGCCTAGTCCGCTGAATAAAGCTGTTATGAGGCAGGTATTTCAATGAGCCAAAGCAAGGCGGCAAATATATGGGCACGATAACAAGTATTCGCAGAGCAAAGTTCTCGGTCGGTGATCTAATTCATCACCGGCGCTTCGATTATCGCGGCGTCGTGTTTGATATTGACCAAACATTTCAGTCGACTGAGGAATGGTATGAAGCAGTGGCTAAGTCGTGTCCTCCGAAAGATAAACCTTGGTATCATGTATTGGTTCATGGTGCGACTCACGCAACCTATGTCGCTGAGAGAAACCTGGAGCGCGACGAAAGTGCCGAGCCGATCAGCCACCCACTGCTAATGCATTACTTCTCGCGCTTTGAAGATGGGCGGTATTTAAGCAGGAGTCGAACCAATTAGGCCGTTGCCGCATAACCAGTCAAAGAGGGCGGCCCTTTGGGCTTGGGACCGGCGTGCCGCCGTCCCCTTTTTGAGGCGTTATGCGCCGTTAGGATAGACAGGAGGCCACTAATGCCTGTATATGCACTTAACCTTTTCGATGTCGCGGACCGAAATGAGTACCTGGCATATTCCCGGCGTTCGGCTAGAGAGGTCAAGGCCCATGGCGGGCGCCTCATTGCGCTAGGAAAGTTCCGGGAGGCGGCAACCGGGGATATCGTGCCGAGGACTGTACTTATCCTCGTCGAGTGGGCGTCGAAGGAAGCATTTGATAGTTACTGCAAAGATCCGGCTCTCGCCGATCTTCATCCTCACAGAGTCAATGGTACTCAGAACTACATCTGGCACCTTTTTGACAAGCTAGAGGATCTCCGCCCCATCCTAAAGGCATCGTCGTGAATGCAATCCTATTTTTAACCATACAAGTGCAATCATGTCGCTCGCTACGGTCGCGAGACGTGGCTACACCACGCCACTGCTTGAGGCATTAGGTGCCTATTGAAAGTTAAGCGCAATATTTTGAGAGTAGCAATTTGGTTATTGCTTGTGGTGTTTTGCACTCTGGCACTGCTATATCTCGGCCAAAGAAAGCTTCTATTTCCGGCGCCAAACTATGATCTTCCAGGAAATCTTCCGGCATATGTAGAGAAGATTGAACTTAGTGACGGATATGGGTTGCTTTTGACGCCTGATACGAAATCAAAAGCAAAAATGCCATTGCTTATCTATGCTCATGGAAATGCAGAAGTAGCATTTTGGTCTATCAATGCCTTTGATGAACTTTTGAACCGAGGTATAGCAGTTCTCCTTCTCGAGTACCCTGGTTATGGCGGAGCAGAAGGCTCTCCAAATTATGAGTCGATAAGGAATGCTGCCTTGTCTGCATATGACGAGGCGGTTAAACGACGTGAATTCGATCCTGAAAAAATTATTGTTTATGGCCGTTCTATAGGCGGGGGTGCCGCTGTTTTGATAGCGTCACAAAGGAAAGTTGCAGCGCTATGCCTGGAATCTTCATTCTCATCTCTAACATCGTTGGTACGAGAAAAAGGTTATCCTTCATTTCTACTATTAGACCGATTTGACAACACAGCTATTGTAAAAAATCTGGATATCCCGATTTTTCTGTATCATGGTGTTAGAGATGTAGTAATCCCCATTGAGCATAGTAAATTGTTAGCCATATCGGCCAAGAAAGTAGAGTTCGTACAGGCAGATTGTGGCCACAACGATTGCGTGAGGCCTTGGCCAAGGCTGCTTGAATTTCTGGAAGAAAATCTGGTGAATTTATAGGCTATGAGTGAGGCGGCTAACCAGTTAAGGCAAGTTGCTCACTGCATTCGCAGGACGTGGCGGACACTACGCCCCTGCCGGAAGCGTTACAAAGTCTTACTGTCGCAAGCAGCAGCTTTTTAGCATTAGACAACTTATCTGTGACTGCTGCCCCCATACCTCCCGCTTTGTGGCTATTCGGCTCAGCTCTTGCTGTTTTAGGCTGGATACGGCGTAAGTAGTTTCTTTAAATTGTTGCCGCAAATATTACTTAAACCCTGATCTTGCTGAGCAGTTCCGCCGCTGCACGTAACTGCTCAATATCCAGATTTGTTGCAGCAGCATCCAGCCAGTCAAATCTGGCCTGGTTGATCGCAGCGTAAGCTTTAATACCTTCAGTAGTCACAATGATATTGGGTGATTCGCCGGTTGCCAGACCAGCCGACCGTAATAATCCCAGACCACGTTCTTCTGACTGACCCGCCCCGTTCGAAAGCTGGTCCAGTAATGCAAATGCTTCGAATCCGATCCCATAGCGGCTGGCTACAATAGCAATTCGCTCTTTCAGACTTGCCTGCAGTTTCTCGCTGGCCGACACCAGTTTTTGCAGCTCGGTTCCTTTAAGGGTCCCCGGATGGTGAGAATAAGCAGTCATATGACACTTCTTCCCACCACCCGGCAAACCTGATCAATACTACTTGGTGCCATAATTGAACAGAATAAAGCACGGCAAAAAGCCGTTCTTAGCACAATTGAGCAACCCCAACTGCACGCCATCAAGTTTCTGAGTCACATTTACAATCCCCAATTGAAAATTAGATTCTTGCGAAACACTTATTGCACCAACATCAGCTACGGTGTGCCCCTCACTAACGTTAACAAATGCCCAGTTCAGGCCATTTACATTATTGGTTATATTTAGAAAGCCTAGATTCAGGCCTGTATCCTGACCTTCATGCCAATTGAACAGCCCTACCGATACGCCCTTCATTTCCCCCTTAATTCGGTTAGCACCGGCCACGAGCAAAGGAAAACTTACACCCGTCATGCTATCCATTTCTGAAAATGCCAGAAGCTGCAAATCGAGTCCTGTAATATCCCCACCGTTCTTGCCATAAATTGCTGGAAATCGCACACCGCTAACTGCCTTTTTTTCGGGTGCATTAAAGTCAAAAAATGAAAACTGTATTGGTGCAGGATCCTCCGCACGCGCTGGGGCGGCCAATATTATTGCAAAAATAAAAATAGTTATTAAAGAAACAACTGATACCGGTATCCGGTTACTCATATCCATATAATTTTCCGTTATCCATAAATAAAAGTCAGAACAAATAGTATAACTACGCCACCCTCACATCCGGAATGTTGAAGAGACTCTTCCACTCTTTGGCGATCAGCAGGTCCATGAGTTCCGAAGCCTTACCTGCCTGCTTCTTCTCCATCTCCTCGTGCATCGTGATCAGCGACTGGTGTACCTCGGGACCGAACAGGCTCTCAAGGTATTCCATCGGGACCCGCGGGTCACTGTCATCCATGAAGTTGCCGTCCTCATCAAACTTCGGCGGCAACATCGGGGGCACATAGTACACGTTCGGCTCGGTGCCAAACTCCGGGTGCAGCGGCAATGCCACTTTCCACTGGTTCACCAGCTTGTCGATCGGGCCGTTCACATCTTCCAGGAAGCCCACAAAACGCAGGCGCCCAGGGCACTGGCGGGCACACGCCGGGCGCCACGCCCTCTTCCATGCGCGGGAAGCAGAAGATGCACTTCTGGCTCTTGCCCTGCACGTAGTTGAAATACACCTTGTCGTACGGGCAGGCCTTGTTGCACTCACGGAAGCCCTGGCACTTGTCCTGGTCTACCAGCACGATACCGTCTTGTTCGCGCTTGTAGATCGCCCTGACCGGGCAGGCCTCCAGACACGCCGGCTTGGTGCAGTGGTTACACAGCCTGGGTAAGTAAAAGTGGTAATTGTTCGGGTAGTCACCACTGGAGGTGTCTTCATCCCAGTTCGCACCCTTGCCCATCGGTTCTTTCTGTTGCAAACGCTTTTCCGTGCCCTCGAAATACACTTCCTCGAAGTTCAGCGGAATCTCGCCGCCAAAATCTTCTTTCGGCGCCAGCCGGCCCTGCTTCAACGCACTACCGTCCTCGTTCCAGCCACCGCCGTTGTCTTCCCAGTAGCGCGGATAACCCGGGCCCGGCTTGGTTTCCACGTTGTTCCACAACATGTGTTCCTGGCCCGGTTCATCGGTCCACAACGATTTACACGCCGCTGTACAGGCCTGGCAGCCTATGCATTTGTTCAGGTCAATGACCATCGCTACTTGTTTGTCTGTCATAGTTCTTGCCTCGGGGTACCTGATACTCTGTTTTACTGCTGCTGTTTCGTTAAGTGATGCTTAATCTGACTGTGGTTGTTCTGTTGGCTGATGCTTGAATTAACTACGGTTGTTTCGTTAAGTGATTCTCGAATTAATTGCGGCTGTTTCGTTGGCTGATACTTGAATTAACTGTGGCTGTTTCGTTGAGTGATTCTCAAATTAACTGCGGCTGTTTCGTTGACTGATACTCCAATTAACTGAGTTTCACGTCATCAGGTTTGGGGTCAGACCCCACTTGCTCCAGCTTTAAATATTTATTGCCAAAATCTTTATGTCCCGCAGCTTTTGGGGCCTGACCCCCTATCGCGGAACCAGTCCAGCTTTTGGGGTCTGACCCCCTATCGCAGATAGCGGTCGATCTTTCAGCTGCCATGGCAACTTCCAACTGTTGGTTACCGCTGCATCGCTGTCTGGTTGAAGCTGCAACTGCTCGGGGTCAGACCCCAAAAGCTCCAGCATCAAACTCCATCATCCAAATTCTTTTTAAATTGCAGCTTTCGGGGTCTGACCCCTTTCTACCTGCCAAAAACTGGCCACAGTCAGCGCGAAACCGGAGTGCCAGTCAAACAAGCACTACCTTCATGCATCTCCGGCAAATTTTTCAAACTCAACCGTGCAATCATGAAATGTCTGATTGGGGACAAAGTCAGGTGGCTTATAGCGCATGTGTCCATAGTCCCCAATCATCTGTACGGGTTTCAGCAATCCATTAGTCGAAATAACTGCACTGAAATTTTTGCGGCCGCGAAACATCATGGGATCCCAGCCGTGATACATAAACAGCGTGCCAGGCTGTGTATTGGAACTGACATGCGCCATGGCAACGAAGGAACCGAAATCATTACGAACTTTAATCAGGTCACCATCTGTAACCTTGCGCTCAGCCGCATCATCCGGATTAACGTACACGTCCGGCTCGCCACGCTGCAAACTCACCAGCAACGAATCATCACGGTACATACTATGAATACCATGCCGCGCATGCCCCATAGTTAATCGAAGTTCATAGTCTCTGTTTTTTAAAGGCGCTTTGTGTACTGGCAATGCTTCGCCTTCACTTAGGAACCAGTCATGATCCAGATAGAACTGCTGACGACCGGTTATCGTTTTCCATGGATGTTTATCTCGCGTACTGGCCAGGGTTTCAAAACTGTAGGCAGAATTTGGACCAAACTGAACATCATCCGCATCATCCACCCGCAGAATGCCCTTCTGTGCAAAATTTTCCCAGGTCGATTTCGGCATACCCGGCGTATTCTCAAGCATAAACTCGACCAGTTTCCGCGTATTGGGGATCTCGCCATTCATCGTAAATTGCCGGTCTGCTGTTGCGTAATCACGCTCGACCGGCTGGCCAAACATATTGTCTTTAATGGGTGTGATGCCACGTTCCCGGGCGCGCTCAGCGATTTTATTAATCAAGGCATGCTGCACATTCCAGTCGGATTTGGCATCGCCCAGGGGCGGCACGGCGGCATCAATGACCTGCGCATAAGGTGTGCGGCCCTCCATCGTCATATCCTGAATCTCGTAGTGGTGCGCAACCGGCAACACAATATCACTGGACATCGCGGTAGCACTCATATCCGGCGTCATGGCGACGATTAACTCTGTTTTGTTCAGGGCGGTTTCGCGCCAGGCATCACCTGTCGCACGCCAGTTCGCCGGATTGTGCCCCGCCATAATGGCCATACGCCACGGCTTGGCTGCATAGTCAGGAATCCAGTGATTCTGCTGCGCCTCACGATAGTGACCATCGACGTGGTCGGCATATTCCTTACCGTAGACACGCTCATTATTCGCATAGCCATCAGCATTCGCATAATCCCAATACGCTAAGGCTGCTATACGCAAACGCGGGCCAAGGCCGGCAAATACATAGCCGAAAATACCCTGTGCATTCGGTAACTGGGTGGTCTGTACGCCGCCACCTTCACGCCCGGTATTGCCGGTTAACGCACTCATTAACAACCACGACCGCAGGATCAGATCACCGTCCAACCATTTGTTAGCGCGATAACCTGCAAAAATCATTCCCGGACCATTGGTGGCAAATTTGCGTCCTACATAGCGAACCACTTCAGCGCCGACACCGGTTATCTCGGCAACTTTTTCCGGCGTGTAATTTTCCATTTCCTTTTTGACAAAAGCGAAAACGGTCGTCACTTCCACCGGTCCAGCCGTTGTCTCAACGGTCCACGTTCCCTCTACGGCCGGCGTTATACCGTTCAGCCGCAATGACTCCGGTTCTTTTTCCGGTTGCGGCGGGCCAAAGGGGTCGACGAAGCCGGTGCCGGGAGCAGATACCACCTGATCACTTACCTCATCCCAAAAATAGAAGCCCTCTTCGCGACCACCTTCGACCATGTCGGACTCACGCAAAAACTTCTGGTCACTGGTCCGCACCAGGAATGGCAGATCAGTTTGTTCGCGGACGTAATCCCATTCGATCAGGTCTTCCGCAATCATGGTATGCACCATGCCCAACGCGAGTGCGGCATCCGTACCCGGTTTTACGTTGACCCATTTGGATGAACGTAAGGCAGTCGCACTGAAATCAGGTGAAATACAGATAACTTCCGTGCCGTTATACATCGCTTCCCAGAAAAAATGGGCATCGGGAATACGCGTAGCAGCCGGGTTACACGCCCAGATAATGCAAGTCTTCGATTTGTACACGGCTGGCATGCTGTCACCGGGCAACGGGAAACCCAGCGTCATATTGGCACCCACCGGAAGATCACCGACCCCGGCAAAAGTTTCCGGAATCACGCAACCGGTGATATTGGCAAATCGGAATAGCCCGGCAAATGCGGCCCGCTTCAGGATCATTGCGGTACCCATCGCGAAGGTAATGGATTCAGGCCCGTCTTCAACTGCGATATCGATAAACTTGTCAGCGATTTCAGTCAGCGCATCATCCCAGCTAAGGCGTTCCCACTTGCCTTCACCACGCTCACCGACACGCTTCATCGGATAAAGCACCCGCTGCTTGCCATACATATGTTTGGCCTGGCGCAATCCTTTCTGGCAACCGCGCGGCCCGAAGTCTGGCGTGTCATCGCCCTGGTGACCGTATTCGCCCTGTTGCTCTTCACGCCAGACGATGCCGTTACGCACATAGATATTGAATGCACAGTGCCCGGTGCAGTTAATCCCGCGGCTGCCACGCACCACCCGATCCCAGGTCCACTTGTTGCGCATGAGATCTTCCCAGCGCTTATAACCCTCGCCAGCCAGTTCGACAGCTCCGGCCGCACCGTATTTCAGTGACAGGGCTATCGCCCCGGTGCCGGAAAGAAAGTCACGCCGAGTAGTAGTGATCGAGGTCATCTGTTTATGCTCCGCGGATATGCACATCCGCCGTCATTCATCTCAATGCCAGACAGAGAAATTACACCATTCGCCCGGTCAGGGTAAGGGTTGTAAAACTACAACAAGCCGGCTTTGGTCAGACGCTCCAGCAAGTCATCCTGGCGCTTCCTGAACCACGTACGATCCGGGTGCGGCTGCACTTCCCCATCCTTTAATAAATCATTGCCGGTGTGCAGCGGATATTTGGCATACATCATCGCGTAGACATCGGTGAGCTGCCGCGAAAAGTGGTTGAACATGCCGCCCTGACGCCGGCGTGCGCGCAGGAAATCAATATCGATGATGCCGTGGGCCAGCATGCTCTCACCGCCGGCAGCGGCTTCAGCCATCGTATCGCCCTTGTAGTCCACCACACATGAATTAGCGCTGCAGGTATAAGGCGGTATCGGACTGTTCTCAATAGAAGCCGTATTGGATGACACAATGTAGATATGGTTTTCCATCGCACGTGCCTTACGCGCAACCTGACGGTCGGTCATCTTGGGGCTGCCGGGTTCGCTGCTGGAATGCAGTAGCACTTCTGTGCCACGCAAACACAGAGCCCGCACAAGCTCCGGGAACATAATTTCTTCCGACGCGATACAACCCAGACGCCCGATTTCGGTATCAGCAACCGGGAACAGGCCTTCGATACCGTAGATATCCAGATACTTATCAAGCACATCATGCGGTGTCATTTCGAACGCTGAGGTCAGCCGCCGGTAACGCAGGATCACATCACCATTAGGCCCGATGATGAAGGAAGTCTGGAAGTAGAGCTCGGGGAAATTAGGATCAATTTCATAAACATTGCCCGACAGAAAAATATTATTATCCTGGGCCAGCTTGCCGAGAAACTCATATTCAGGGCCATCGTAATGAATACAGGCCTTGGTATGCCATTCCTCGTGCGATTCGCCCAGCAGAAAGCCACTCAGGAAATACTCAGGTAACACCATCACCCGTATTTTGCTGCCCTGATAAAAATCAACAAAACCCACATTGGCGGTCACGTAGGAACGAATCTTCTCCAGTGTCTCCGTCCGCACCTTGAAGGCAGACTCTTTGTCCCGGCAAGCATTGACGGCCTTGCACGAAACCTGCATCCCGGCTGCTGAGTAGAGTGGGATATTGCGGTTATTCTCTGACATGCTGTTCCTCTTTAGTCATTATTCTGCCGGGACAGGCTGTAATTCTCAGAAAGTGTCCCCGGCATCTCCCTTAATATATTGCTTTGGTTTTTCCTTAGCGTGTATTTTGCGTTACTCGGGCACAGCAAGGAAGGTACAAGGGAAATTCAATACCTGCCCGCATACATCTTGACCGTTTACCGGACAAGAACACCGGTTAACCCGGCTATGAAGCCTATAATCCCTGTTGAAAATCATTCATGCTCCCATCAAACCACGCAATACTGACCAGACCGTGACCAATTTCAGCGATATCGAAGAACACCTGCAGCAACGTGAGACCGAAGGCTTGTATCGACGGCGGCGGATTATTGCCTCTGCCCAGGGGCGCGAACTGAAAGTCGATGGCCGGAAATTGCTAAATTTTTGCAGCAATGACTATCTGGGCCTGGCCAGCGATGAGCGCATTCGCAAGGCATTTCAGAAGGGTGCGGAGCAATGGGGTGTTGGCAGCGGCGCTTCACATCTCATTTGCGGCCATACAACCGCACATCATGAACTTGAAGAAGCACTGGCAGATTTTACCGGCCGCCCGCGCTGCCTGCTGTTTTCCAGCGGTTATGCCGCGAATATGGGGGCCATCAATGGCCTCATGGGCCAGGGTGATCATGTATTCGAAGACCGGCTGAATCATGCGTCACTACTGGATGGCGGCCTTATCAGTGGTGCCCGTTTCAAGCGCTACCGGCATCGCGACACCACTGACCTTGGGACAAAACTGAATGATTGTGCCGACTCTACCGGCCGAAAACTCATCATCAGCGATGGCACCTTCAGCATGGACGGCACAGTTTGTAATTTACCCGCGCTGGCATCAGCTGCCAAACCACACGCTGCCTGGCTTTTAATTGACGAGGCACACAGCCTTGGCGTGACAGGCAAACAGGGACGGGGACTGGTTGATCCCGAAAAATACGGGACCGACGACGTACAGATAGTAGTAGGGACACTGGGCAAGGCCTTCGGGACCCAGGGCGGTTTTGTCGCCGGTAGTGATGCACTGATAGAAACCCTGATCCAGCAGGCACGGACCTATATATACAGCACCGCACTGCCGGCAGCGGTGGCCGTTGCCACTCTCGCCAGCCTGCGTATCGCGATGGATGAAGAATGGCGCCGGGAACGGCTACGCGAGCTAATTAAGAAATTTCGTGCGGGCGCGGCACAGATTGGATTGGAACTGCCCGACTCACAAACACCCATTCAGCCGGTACTGTTAGGTGATGAAAAAAGCGCACTGGCCATGAGTGCAGCGCTTGAAGAAAGTGGACTGCTGATCAGTGCGATACGGCCGCCGACGGTGCCCAAAGGAACATCACGGTTACGCATTACTTTGATGGCTACGCATACAGATGAAGACCTGGACAGACTGTTAACTGCGCTGGAGAAAGCAGCAAAGTAGTGGGGCCCACATTGCTTATTAAAGAAGTATCAGAGCCGGTGTTAATGTATAGGCCTGTTTACGCTGTAAGTTAATCAGCTGACAGCCGCAGTAGATTACATATTTTATAATAAATTCAATATCTTATGGGCAAGGCATATTTCATAACAGGGACCGATACCGGCGTAGGAAAAACGCTGGTAGCGGCCTCATTATTACGGTTAGCGCACGAGCAGGGAATGAGCACACTTGGCTTAAAGCCAGTTGCTGCTGGTTGCGAGCTGATAGACGGACAGTGGATGAATGATGATGCGCGTATATTGATGGAAGCATCCAGTGTTGCTGTCGACTACCCGACCATCAATCCAGTTGCGCTACAAGAAGCGATGGCACCGCATATTGCTGCCGAACGCGAACAGCGCCAGATACGCTGTGCCGATCTGATCGAACATTGCAGACCTTTACTCGATAAAGCTGACTTCACGGTTATTGAAGGTGCTGGCGGCTGGCAGGTACCGCTGAATAATTCTGAGACCATGGCCAATCTGGCTGTCGGCCTTAATTGTCCGGTCATACTGGTCGTTGGCATCCGACTGGGCTGTATCAACCATGCACTGCTAACAGCCGCAGCCATCCGGCAAAGCGGTCTTAAGCTGGCTGGCTGGGTAGCGAATCATGTTTATTCTGGCATGGCCGTTATGGATGAAAATGTTGCCACACTGGAACAACGGCTGGGAGCACCGCTTACGGGACGTCTGCCGTGGCAGGATGAAATTGATATCGCAGCATTTTCGCGGCCGCTCAACCTGGACCTGTTGGCATAAATCCAGATGAATAATTTTGATCACGACCACATATGGCACCCCTACACATCCATGACCGATCCGCTGCCGACTTATGCAGCTGAGTCCGCCAGTGGTGTGCATATAAAGCTGGCCGACGGCCGACGGCTGATCGACGGGATGTCATCCTGGTGGTGTGCGATTCATGGCTACAACCACCCGGCACTCAATGCGGCGGCGGAAGCGCAACTGGGCAAGATGGCCCATGTGATGTTTGGCGGGCTAAGCCATGCGCCCGCGACCCGGCTGGCACAACAACTAATAAAAATCACGGCACCCTCACTGCAATATGTATTTTTCAGTGATTCGGGATCTGTCAGTGTTGAAGTCGCTATCAAGATGGCGCTGCAGTACTGGCATAACCTTGGATTACCCAATAAAAAACGCTTACTAACCATCCGTGGTGGCTATCACGGCGATACCTTTGGTGCCATGTCGGTATGTGATCCCATCAATGGTATGCATGCACTGTTTGCGGGTGCCCTGCAGGAACAATTATTTGCACCGCGACCACAAACCCGCTTTGGTGAAGCACTGATCGCGGGCGATACAGACCCATTACGCGAGCAGCTAAATGCACATCACCCGGAAATTGCGGCCATCATACTGGAGCCTATCGTACAGGGCGCGGGTGGCATGTGGTTTTACTCGGCTGAATATTTGCGCGCAGTCAAAGAACTGTGCGAAGAGTTCGATATTCTGCTGATCGCTGATGAAATTGCGACCGGATTTGGTCGTACCGGCAAACTATTTGCCTGCGAACACGCCGGGATTGAACCGGACATCCTGTGCATTGGTAAAGCCCTCACAGGTGGCTACATGAGTCTGGCCGCAACGATCAGTAACGACCGTGTTCGCGATGGTATCTCCGCCAACAGCGGCATACTTATGCATGGGCCCACCTTCATGGGCAATCCATTGGCCTGCAGTATTGCTGCTGCCAGCATTGAACTCCTGCTAAATCAGGACTGGCAACACAAAGTACACACGATTAAACAGCAATTAGACAATGAACTAATCCCTTATCAGGATCATTCTGCAGTAGCAGACGTGCGGGTGCTGGGTGCTATTGGCGTTGTGGAACTGCACAAGACCGCTGATGTTGCGCACTTGCAGGAACTCTTTGTAAAAGAGGGCGTCTGGATCCGGCCATTTGGCAAAATGATATATCTGATGCCACCCTATATAGTGGGCCCGGATGAGCTCAGCAGGCTTACCGGTGCAATTGGCACGGTGCTGGATACCTGCTGAAGAGACCGTTACGGAATATCAGCTGCAAAAAACTGCAGCTGATACCTTTACAACCGCAGTAAAAGGTCAATATGGTTTGACCTGCCAATATTCAACAACTACAGATGTGACCCACCACAATCCAATGACAAATATAACGCTACCTCAAAATATTGATATCGCTGTACTGGTGCCCTGCTACAACGAAGAAGCAGCAATAGCATCCGTCATTAGTGACTTTCGCAAATCATTACCGGCAGCAAAAATTTATGTCTACGACAACAACTCATCCGATCGCACCCTTGAGGTGGCTCGCGATGCGGGTGCAATAGTCCGATCAGAACCTTTGCAGGGCAAAGGTAATGTGGTGCGCCGTATGTTTGCAGATATAGAAGCAGATGTATTTGTCATGGTCGATGGTGATAACACCTACGATGCCTCAGCCGCACCGGAACTGATCAAAAAATTGCTGGATGATAATCTCGACCTGGTAAATGGCAAACGCGTACATGAAGACACAGAAGCCTACAGGCCAGGACACCAGTTTGGAAATACTTTACTGACGTCACTGGTCGCAATGATTTTTGGCAAACGCTTCGACGACATGCTGTCAGGCTTCAAAGTTTTTTCGCGGCGCTTTGTCAAATCCTTTCCAAGTCTGTCAGGCGGATTTGAGATTGAGACTGAGCTTACAGTACATGCACTGGAGCTGCGCATGCCTGTTGCCGAAATAGAAACCCGCTACGGCGCAAGGCCTGAAGGTTCAGAAAGCAAATTAAGCACCTTTGGTGATGGTTATAAAATACTGAAGTTGATCGCAACCCTCATCAAAGAAGAACGCCCGCTGCAATTTTTTTCCTCTCTATTTTTTATATTTGTATTCAGTTCGATAGCACTTGGCATTCCTCTCATTAATACATTTATAGAAACTGGCCTGGTACCCCGATACCCAACTGCAGTCCTCATTACAGGCATGATGGTGCTGGGCTTTTTATGCCTGGCATGTGGACTGATCCTGGACACTGTTACACGTGGCCGGCAAGAGCTGAAGCGGCTCCAATACCTTAGCCTGAGCCATCCACGCAGCTAAATGGGCATGATCGCAAAACCGGGATGAGGCAAGCCCTGCTGAAATTCCTGCCCAAAGGATTCCCCGCTTTTGCTGTTGTCGGCGGCATCGGCTTTATTGTTGATGCATCCATATTGGCTATTCTTGTACACGGATACGGATGGGGTGATTACACCGCCCGGGTAGTATCTTTCTCCGTCGCAGTTACAGTCACCTGGTATCTCAATCGCCACTATGTTTTCTCGGCCAATAAAACACTCAACCGGCGTAGTGAATACAGCCGCTACCTGGCTGTCCAGCTTTTCGGCATGGCTATCAACTTCCTGGTATACAGTTTGTGCATTACTTCCAGCGCAACAATGGACCGGTGGCCGGTTCTGGCGCTGGCAGTTGGCTCTGTAGTTGCCTTGTTTTTCAATTACGCGGGGGCCCGGCTGTTTGTTTTTCTCGGCAAGAGCAACGCGGAAACCTGATCAGAGAGCTGGTTAAAGCCCTTGTCAATGCTTGGGTCAAAGTTCTTATTAAAGACCAAGGGGTGTAAATATATCCCTCTTTTTGAAATAAGAAAAAAACTTTCTCCGCATTATTTTTCCGGGCGTCAGCCAGCGTACGGCCTCGCCACCTTCTTTAACGCTCAGCATTCCATCCACAAGAAACGGGGTAACAGTCTCAACCGTATCTGCCAGCAGGTTGAGTATTTTCTTGGCCTCTTCCCAGCCCTTGCCCCGCTGCTCCGGTGGCGGCACCAGCAAATCAGTGATGACTATCCCGGGACTCAGGTAACAGACTTTTACCGGACTGCCCTGCAATTCCAGTGCCATAGATTTAGTGAAGTGACGCACGGCACGCTTGGTTGACCCGTAGACACTAACAGCTGGTCGCACCATACCGTTACTGCCGAAACCTTCCATATTAAATATCTTGCCGCCACCCTGCTGATACATACCTTTGATTGCAACCTGGTTGCAATACATCAGACCAGTCAGGTTGGTATTGACAGTGGCAGCAATACTTGCGGGTTCCTGCATGAAGAACATGGCCTTGCCAACTTCTGTACCCGCATTGTTGACCCATATATCAACCGAGCCCAACTTACTAATCGCAAAATCCCACAGACTTTGCACATCAGCATAGACCGCTACATCACAACGACAACCGACAACTGTCTGCCCTGGCCACTCTGTACTCATCTCAGCTACCACCTGCTCCACCGCATGCTGACGGCGGCTTGAGATCACCACAGCATGTCCACGGCGCAGAAATTCACGGGCCAGTCCTAGCCCGATACCCTGAGTACTACCCGTAATCACCACATTCATTAACGTCACCTGTTGTTATTTCTCGTTATACTGTATGCAGCCATGAACGATAAGTAGTATCCACGTTGTGAGGACGCCACTGTAAGTCAATAATAAACTGCTCTTCCCACCACAGGAGGCTGGACCCATGTCAACTATAGTTTTGCCCACTGATTTTTCTGATATCTCAATTGGTGCTCTGCCCTGGGCCCTGGATATGGCAAATACACTCGATGCCAGCATTCACTGCCTTTACATAGTAGAAGAACCACAGATTTACAGCACACTGGATATGGGAGCTGTAGCCATTCCTACCGCAGGCGAACTGGTCAAGAGTGCTGAATCACGCATGCAGGCTTTTACGACAAAACATCTTAGCAAGTCACCCCACGGGTATGAAGGCAAGATTGTAGTCGGACATGCCGCAACCGAAATCGTAAACTATGCCAATAAAATCGGTGCCAGGTTAATTGTGATGTCGACCCATGGCTACAGCGGCATGAAGCACGTACTACTCGGCAGCACTACTGAAGATGTATTGCGCCATGCCAGTTGCCCGGTACTGTCAATTCGCAGCAAGACCTAGACTGCCCAATCAGGCCAGGGCAGGTATCAGATACTCACCGATGAGGCCTATAGCTTCACGGGCATCGCCGTGTATTTTTAATGTCACCTCATCAAGACCCGCTGCGGCAAATTCATTCAATTTGGCTGCTATCCCGCTAATCTCTGCAGGGCTGCCGGTAAACGTCAGGTGATCGACCAGTGCATCAACAATATGCTCCGGTACGCCATCAATAACCGGCGTCCGCTTAAGAAAGGCCTGTAAAAAAGCATCGCGATGCTCATCAACATAAGTCGCATCCTCATCACCCAGAAAGGGCGACGTGTGCCAGGGCTGCAATAAGCCGCGCCAGATCATTTCCATACGTGCTTCGTCTATTGCGGCCTGGCGGTCTTCCTTAATATGCCAGGCAAAGAAATTGGCAATTTTCAGTGCCTCGCCAGCTCTGCCTGCCACTTCACGACCCGCCTGCATATGCCCTTTAACTTCATCCATACGCGATAGTGGTACATCACTCAACATGACTCCATCGGCAACCCGACCCGCCATCTTGAGCATGGCTGGCCCGTTTGCACCGACATAAATAACCGGTGCTGCTGCCGTTGCCCAATCAGCCTGATAGTTTTGCAGTTGATATATTTCACCTTCGTAGTCGACTGGCTCACCGGTCGCTGCAGCGCGTAATATTTCCACGCATTCACGCACTGCACGGACACGGCGGTCGGGAGTCAGGCCCGTTACGCGCATGACAGAGTGCCCCATCCCGCCAACGGTGATTGCACCGTGACCGCCGCAAAGCTCATTCAGCGTCAGGAGTGAATCTGCAATTTTCAGCGGATGCATTTCGTAAGGGCTGATGGGCACCGCACCGAGCTGCAGATCATGTTGCCGGGCCGCCAGCGCGGCCAGACACATAAAAGGTTCACGACGCGCGGGGAAGCTTGAAGCCCACAGGGCCTGTATACCCGCAGCTACCGCTAGCTCGCCCAACTCAACTACTTCTGCCGGCGGAATACCGGCCTCCAGAAAAATCTGTACTTTCACTACGTATAACTCACGTAGCGACTAACGTGCGATTCTGCGAAATTGCAAACCCAGCCAGATCAGCCACGGCAAGACAAACACCAGATACATAAAGCCGAATATAGGGCTGATTAATCCACCGAGCCCGGGAACCAGCAAAATATACCCGTACCACGCGCCCCACTTTGAAAACAAACCACTTGTTAGTGCCGCTCTGCCAGTAAATGCAGCGAAAAAACCCAAACCCGTAATGGCGATGATGTTCGCGACACCACGGATCATGGTTGTCATCAGCAGGATGGCATCATTGTATTCAGGGTTCAGGCCTCGCAGGAGACTGGCATAAACTGTACCCGGGATATCACTAACGCCTGTGGTGAGAAAACCAATGCCGGAAACCAGTGCCGCAACGAAGGCAAGCTGTGCAATAACCGGGCTGGAAAAGCGAAACACATTCAACACGGCTACACCCAGCAACATCATCAACAGCCCATTGATCATGTGCGCAAAACCACTGTACTTAAACGAACAAAGCTGCAGCGCATCGAGGCTGCAGGCCTCGATGGCATTCTGAATCTTGCTCATATCACCATAGTCTGTGGCTTTGTCTACAAAACCAAGAAACGTAGGTTCCAGATAGCCCGCATTAAGATTATGGATCAGCATGCCGAACAGAATGACGAAGGCGGAAATCGACGCTGCCTTGCATAGCGATCGCAAGGACTCCACGCCAACATTACCCGCATCACTAACTGAAGTAATCGAAATCTCCCGGTACATTTCTGCCATGAGTTCACCCGCCTGTATGTGGAATTTTCAAACTATACCCTGCATTTGGATAGCTTTTGCGCCACCCTGCGAGCACGATAACAATTTGCAGGCAACACTGCATAAAAGCAGCTTAACGACGACCCGACACGCCTGGGCCGGGCACGAGGACAAAAGATCGAAGATCAGGCGCTCATATTCAGCGACTGGCAGTGATTACTACACAGAACTATGATGTCTGCCATGCAGAAGCATTCCACTAAAATTCTGTTGTGGGCATCCATTGTCCTGGCTGCCATATTAAGTGGCTGCGACAACCCGGCTACAGAGATGCGCCTGGAAGGGCCCACCATGGGCACAACCTATAGCGTGCAGATAGTTGATTGTGGGAGCAACAATTGTGAGGCTATTAAAGAGGCAATCGATACGCGCCTTAATCAACTTACGCGGCGCCTTTCTCACTATGATCCGGAATCAGAACTAAGCACGTTCAATAACTACCACGGCACAGACTGGTTTCCTGTTTCTGCTGAACTCGGGACAGTTATTAATTATGCACTGGTGGTCAGCGAACAAAGCCATGGCGCATTCGATATCAGTATTGCACCAGCCGTTGATGCGTGGGGCTTTGGGCCGACAGAAGATGTACGAGCAGAACCCTCGTCAGAACCCTCTGCAGATACGCTGAGGAAAGCACTGCAACACAGTGGTTATAAAAAACTGCTGTCACGTGATGCGCCGCAAGCTATTCGGAAGAAGGACCCGCTCCTGCGCCTGGATTTATCGGCCATAGCCAAGGGCTATGCGGTGGACCAACTTGCCTACCTGCTGGAGGACCGTGGCCTGCAGAACTACCTGATCGAGATCGGCGGCGAAATTCGTACAGCGGGAACACGCAGTGATGGGACACCATGGCGTATCGGCATCCAACCGCCTGCGGAAGGGCTGGATCTGGAATTCGTAGTTATACCCGGAGACGCGGCCGTGGCCACATCTGGTGACTACCAAAATTTTTATATGCTGGATGACAGGCGCATATCCCATGCCATCAATCCAGGCAATGCGCAGCCTGTCGATAACGGGCTAATGTCTGTCAGCGTAATAGCCCCGGATGCCATGCAGGCCGACGCATTAGCCACAGCGCTCATGGTGATGGGAGCAGAAGCAGGATTCGAGTTCGCCACTGAACATGACATTGCCGCACTCTTTATCGAGCGCACCGAGCACGGTTCGCGAGCAATCAGTTCACCTGCTTTTGAGTACTACCGGGCCAGAGATTAACAACAGAAGGCTAGTACCCGGCGGCTTTAAGCCTGGCTGAAAGCGGAATGAAAATAGCCAGTGATACCGCACAGAAACCGATAGTGACGTAATTAACAGCTATCAGCCCGGTACTTTCCAGTAGCATGCCCACAATAGCGGGGCCGATAAAGAAACCACTGGTTTGTGCCGCAGGTATCAACACGCTGATTTTACCGCCCGAATCCGATGCGGCAATGGCGCCCATGAAAAACGGGCCCGTCATATTCCAGCATATCTGGAATACCGATGCCTTCATGGCCATCTCCACCCAATTCATCTCACCTTGCAGCAACCAGGCCATCACCATCTGGCCAAGCAAAGCAATCGTCACCGGCATAAACCGATTAACGCCCTTGGCCGCCAGTGCCGATGCCGCCAGTGCCCCCGCGATAGCTATTGCCGAACTGACGCCCAGCGAGCGCAGCGCAAGCACTGACTCCAGCCCGCCCTCGACACCGATGCGCTCAATAAAAGCCCACATGGCGCCCAGACCACAACACCAGATCAGCATCGCGAATAATGCCGTCAGTGGCAATGCGAGTGATTTTTCAGGTTGATCACCACCCGCCATATCCTGATGCGCAGAACCGGTTGGAATGAACTTCACCAGCAAAAGCGCGAGTCCCGCAAACACCGCGAGCGGCACATACATACCGCCGATATTCTGATACTGCTCAACAAAGGGTCGCAAGGTAAAGAGCGCGACCACACCAAAGGCTACCTGTGCGGCAATAACGAAGCCGAAATTCCGATCCGGATCACTGGTGTTACCAATCATGGAGATACCGATTGCGAATGCGGTGCCCTGCCCGAGGAAACCAACCGCCAGTCGTAACAGGGTGATGGTATTGGCATCAGTCTGAGTCGTGGTAAGCAGATTGCCGATCACAACGCATACCAGTGAAAAAACAATCGCCACGCGCCAGTTAACGCGATTAATCCAGAACATGGCCAGTATGGAAGCCAGCGCGCCACCGGCAACTTCCGCAACGATGATCAGCCCACCCTGCTCGAGTGTAAATCCGAGCAGATCGGTGTATATGCCCACAACCATCGGTTGCGTCATCAGGCCAAATACGCCCACGATACTTACAACTGTCGCGGCTACTATAGAAATCGGTGCGTTCCTGTCCATGCTTACCCCTTGGGATCACTGCTGAATGCGGCGTTGCGCGGCACAGTCTAGCCCAGCCCGACCGGTATAGACCAGCATCCTGTTCAGACAGGCTGTATATCGACGAAAACAAAGCCCTCGCGCTCAAGAACTTCAGCTCGCTACACATTGCATGACGCACGGTGGCCAGAATGATCGCTTCAGAACTCGTTCACCGTTGCGGGGCAGTGATGGAATAGTCTGGCGACGCACCGTCTTGCCGATTTACCCCCTGGTCTGCAGACCTGGGGGTACCTGCTAGTACCGGGCGCAAAGCCACTCGCAGCGGGCAACCCCGTCAATACCGGCTATTTCGGCCAGTCTGGCGGTTCTGCCTGCAAAGCACGTCACATATTTATACACATCACTGACGTACGGTTAAGCCCTGTTTCCACCCGGATAAACTGCCCGCACAATGTTTGAGCTGTTGCGCAAATTTGCTCTCCTGATGACCCTGTTTGTGGTCGGCATGGGGACCTACCTGACGATGCAAAATACGACCGATTGGCGTGAACCACTTTGGGTGCAGATTTACCCGATTAATGGCGACGGACTTGACTCAACCGACCGCTACATAAAAAAACTGGATGCAGATGCTTTCAAAGCTATTGAAGAATTTATGCTCAGAGAAGCCGGACGCTACAGAGTAAAGATTAAACGGCCCATAAAAATGGTGATAGGCAGAGAGATTTTTGAGCAACCACCAGTGCCACCCAAAACTGCCAATCCACTCAAAATCATATACTGGAGTCTTCATCTGCGCTGGTGGGCAAAGAATATAACCAGCAACCAGGAAGGACCGGACCCGGACGTCCGCCTGTTTCTCGTCTATTTTGACCCAGAGATGCGCTCTACGGTCCCCCATTCGCTTGGCCTGCAAAAAGGCCTGATAGGTATTGTTAACGTATTTTCCGCTGCGGAACAGACTCAGACCAATAACTTTGTCATCGCTCATGAAATGCTGCATACCCTGGGTGCTACAGACAAATATGGCGGGCCTTTTCACCTGCCTGTTTATCCTGACGGCTATGCTGACCCGGAAAAAATGCCTCTGTACCCGCAAACCAGTGCCGAAATCATGGGTGGTCGCATTGCCTGGTCAGAATCACATGCCACAATCCCAGCCAGCCTGAAGCAGGCTGTAGTCGGTTCTGCTACCGCCCTGGAAATCCGCTGGCTCAAATAACGACCTTAAAGTAGCTTTAATATCGAATAGATAGGTTGCCCCTCAAGAGCCTTACCGCTACAGTCCGACGGCATAAACCGGCGCCCAACACCAAGAAATAATGCCGGAACCACCCGTTAACGGAGAAACCCGAATGCGCCGTATCACGCTCACCCTTTTGATCGCAAGCTGCCTGATATCTTCTTGCGCAAGCCAATGGCAGGAACCTGTCGCTGCTCTGGAACCGGTAGTCACACCAGACGCAACAGCGGCACCAGAAGCAGTAGCTGCGCCGGACCCAATTATTACAGCGGGCGACCCCACCAATTTTTTGGCTGATGCTCCCACTGTATTTATTACCGGTGCTAATCGGGGCATAGGACTGGAATTTGTCGGGCAATTCTCAACACTTGGCTGGAACATTATTGCTACAGCCCGCAAACCTGAGTCAGCAACCGAATTAATGGCCATTGCCGATCGCTACAATCAACTGGTTATCGAACGCCTGGATGTAACGGACTTCGCCCGCATTGATGAATTGAGCACAAAATACGCCGAGCAACCTATTGATGTTTTATTAAGCAATGCAGGCATTACGCCAAAATATAAGAGCGCGTTCAAGAATGTCTCTGGCGTGGACTGGGACATGGCCATGAAAAGCCTGGAAGTAAATGCCGTCGCACCCTTAAAATTGGCGCAGTCATTTATGACTCAGGTGGCGGCTTCCGAGCAGAAAAAGATTGTAATTATTTCCAGCAAGGCAGGATCATTTGAACTCAGCCCCAAGATGGCAATGATGTACAGCTATCGCACCAGCAAGGCCGCACTCAACATGTACATGTATACACTGTCATTCGAGACGCCCAAAAAGGGCATCACGCTAGCGCTACTTTCGCCCGGACAGGTCAACACTATGCCCGGCATGAAGATACCGAATGCGATCGAAACCGATGAAAGTGTAAGTAAGATGCTTAAAGTTATCGATGGCCTAACGCCGGAACAAAACGGTAAATTTCTTGATTTTGAGGATGGTGCCGAGCTGCCCTGGTAGATAAGGATTTAGCGTGGGCTCTGTCATCTGGCTCACCGGCGCGTTGGTAACTGTAATAGGGGCATATCTGCTGCTGGATACCGACAAGTTCCACTCGGTTTTTGAATGGGCAGTACGCGACACACGCCTGTTACGTATTTCTCTGGTGCGTAATTGCCATGGCGTTTGGTGTATTCCTGATGTGGCTCGCATGGACTAGCTACAGTTTGCCTGCTGGCAACTAATAATAACGGCGAGCACCCCCGTCAGAGGCCGGTTTTCAGGCGCCGGGATTATTCTCGCTCAGCGGCATCATCAGTTTATGAATTTCACCGCGAACATGCGGGCGGCGGAAATCGCGCGGCGTTAACGGTGTATCCAGCTTTTCTTCAAGCCAGTCAATTATAGGCAACCACCGGTCGAGATCTGAACGAACCTTGGAAATCTGCATCTCGTGGATTGAAAGGCCCTGCTCTGCAGAGTGCACGTAATTCTGGCTATCCTTCAATACGCCGACAACCGAAATTGACAAGCTATCGAGAAAACGCATTAACTTTCGATATGACAAAGTATTTTCACGCACTCGGTTGGCAACAACCCCAACCCGCCCCATCCTTCTGCTAACTCTCGCAGTTAACAAGAGGTCGCGCATTAGTTTTGATGCGGCATGCACATCAATATCTGAAGGTAATACGGGAATCAAAATTGCATGTGCACCACTGGTAAGTTCAGCAAGACTATCAGGAGGAACTGAACCAGGAGAATCTACAACCAGATAACGAATATCTGCCGGCACTCTGAGTTGCCAGCTACGTGTCACACTGCTGCGCACATCAAAAGCAGATATACCATGTATAGGTACCGCATCATCAGGACGAAGCTTCAACCAGCGCATCGACGAGCCCTGTTGATCAAAATCCATGATGGCTACTTTATTATTTTGTGATGCGAGATAACCGGCAAGATTTACTGCCAGTGTGGATTTGCCGCACCCACCTTTAGGGTTCAATACAACAATCTTTCGCAAGTTCTTATGCCCCGGAACGCTCAATTGCATCGGACTACTTCCCTATCCATACCAAATACCTAATCCTTTAAGTAATATGAATTATAGTGAATTTATATTTTTCTTTTTGTACTAATTATTTTTTTCTTCACCAACTTTTTATACTTAAATCTAGCCTTTAAGGTATTTGTCGGCGATGTCGGACACCGTATCACGTAAAAAACCCCAGGACTCATCGTCTGTCATGTCGAAACCCATATATGAAGGATTTACGCGCTCGCGGATGGTCATATAAGCGGTTATTGCAGTTACCATATAAATCAGTTTCCAGACCTTATCGCTGATGTCTTTGTCTGATTTTTCGAGCTGTATATAATCAGCTACTGCTCTACCCGGTCGCGCCATGCCATCAGAAAGTGCACGCGTAATATCACTCGGACTTTGCAATTCTCCGGCCAGCATTTCAATCGTGGCAGGACGAGCACGAATCGCATCAATGTAATTACAAAGAACGGCTTTAACGCGGTCGGGCACTGTAAGTTTATTGAAGGCATCAGGATCATTACCAATCAGTTCCAGCTCGGACGGCCAGAACGAACTATTAGTGGACCAGTGCCGCGCCAGACCTGGTAAGTCCTTGTAATATCTATAAATAAGAACCTTATTAATGCCAGCCTCTTGCGCAATTGCGTTTACACCAAGCCCCTGAACACCGTCTCTTAACAACACAGTTTCAAATGCGTTGACGATCAGTTTTTCGGTGGCCTTTCGGTCGCGATGGTCTCTCGGACGTGAATTTGAACTGTCACTCATCAGGCTCCCCTCGTAGTCACTAACAAGATTAACAAACACTATTGTAAGGCAGCACGATACATCCGTGACATTAAAAATTTGGCATGGATTCTTACACCAAAGCGGAAGGATTCAGGCTGCAACCAGCGTGTAACCTAACGGTGACAAAATGGCCCTCAGCCGTTAACATAGCACCCAGAATATTGTTGCCTCACGCCGTAAATTGGCATCCCCACCTGGAGTAATTCTAGCCCATGCAACTCAACATAAAGCGGGAAATCCTTGTTTTTGGCGCAACCGGCGGAACCGGAATTGCCATCATCAGGGAAGCATTGGCAAGAGGTTATGGTGTCACCGCTTTTGTGCGTGATATTCAACATGCACAGCACGTTTTCAATGGCCTGTGTACCAGTCTGAGCTTTTGCGAGGGCGATGCGCTCAACGCCGAAGATGTAACCCGGGCTATAGCTCCCGGGCTGGACGCGGTTGTTTCAGCGCTGGGTATTTACCAACGTATGCCAGGCCATGACACATTGACCCAGGCAACAAACAATATTCTTGCGGCAATGAATACATCCGGCCCGCGCCGCTTTATTTGCATTACATCACTGGGTGTTGGTGACAGTCGTAATCAAGGCGACCTGCCAACCCGCATCATTCAAAAAACCGCGCTCCGCTTCACTTTGTCAGATAAAGAAACTCAGGAAGCCGCTATCCGGGATAGCGAACTGGACTGGACATTTATTCGTCCAAGCCGCCTGCTGAATGAAGGTGGACCCGCTCACTACCTGGTCTGGACGGGTGAACAGCCCGATAAGGAACTGGTCTGGTCGATCAATCGAGCCCAGGTCGCATCCCTGTCACTGAATAGCCTGGAAGATGAAAGCAGTATTCACAAAGCACTTAACATCACCGGCACACGGTTTCCCGGAGCAAAGGAAACACTGGCCACATCTCTTTAAAAAACTGATAACAACCTGCAAAAAGCTACTTGATGTTAGCAGACGAGCTTTGTTCCGCCCCCAGTTCAGTGACAACTTCCTGCAACCGCGCACCCGTTACCTGGTCCGGCGGCAACACCGGGCCCAGCCGCAGAATCACCTTGTGCCACAAGGGCTTGGGTAAGCGCCGCATAACCCCGGCACCAGCCCGACTGAAAAACGTACCCCACAAACCAGTCAATGCCATTGGCACCACCGGCACCGGGCGCCGTTTGATAATTTTTGCGATACCCTGCCGAAAAGGATTTAACTCACCCGTTCGGGTAATTTGTCCTTCCGGGAAGATGCATACGACTTCACCACGGGCCAGCATTTTGTCGATACTTGCGTAGGCTTCTTCAAGTAATTGCGGGTTTTCTTTCGCACTGGCTATCGGTATGGCACGTGCGGTTCGAAACAAGGATCGCAACAGGGGTATCTCAAAGATCTTGTAATACATGACAAAACGAACCGGACGGCGCAGACACCCACCAATCACAAGGGCATCGACATAGCTAACATGGTTACAAGCCAGCAGGACCGGCCCCTTATCCGGAATATTTGCCGTGCCCTCAACACGTATCCGGTAAAGCAGGTGAATCAGTATCCACGTGCAAAACCGCAAAATAAATTCCGGTGCCTGGCTATATATATAGACAGCAACAACACCATTGAGTATCGATACCACCAGAAACAGCTCGCCTATTGCGTAACCATTACCCAGCATTGTGATGGCCAACAGTGCGGCACAGACCATGAACAACGCGTTAAGGACATTGTTTGCCGCGATAATTCGTGAACGATGATTTGCCGCACTGCGCTGTTGAACGGTTGCATACAAGGGCACGATATAAAAACCCACCGAACATGCCCTAGTAATAATATATCCAGCACGACTCGGTAGGCCGTGCCCGATCCCCAGCCAGCCAGCTGCATCCAGCAACGGTACTTGTGCCGACAAGGGCTGCATAAAAGCCAGATCCAGCCCGAATAACGTCAGGCCTATAGAGCCGAATGGCACCAGACCAATGTCAATTCTGTGACCGGATAGACGTTCACACAAAAGTGACCCTGCACCCACACCAATAGAAAATAATGCCAGCAATAAGGTCACCACCTGCTCATTACCGCCGAGATAATGCAGGGTGAAATTGGGTAGCTGGGTCAGATAAATTGCACCCACAAACCAGAACCAGGAAATCCCCAGAACACACAAAAATACGGTGTGATTTTCCCGCGCATAGCCCATTATTCGCCAGGTTTCACTGACCGGGTTCCAGTTGATCCGCATCTCCGGATCCACAGCCGGAATACGTGGTATTCCGCGGCTACTGACATAGCCCAATGACGCTATTGCAACCACCGCCGTTGCGACCAGCAGACCGCCAATATTGTCGATGCCGATGAGGATACCGCCCAGGGCGGTCCCCAGCAGGATGGCCAGAAAAGTACCCATCTCTACCAGCCCGTTACCGCCCAGCAATTCATCTTCATTCAATAACTGGGGCAGGATGCCGTACTTAATCGGGCCGAACAGACTTGACTGTGCCCCCATGAGAAACAATAACGCGATTAACATCGCAATGCTGTCGATCCAAAAAGCGCAAGCAGCCAGCAGCATGATGCCGATTTCGAGCAACTTGATTAATCGAATCAATGCTGATTTTTCGAACTTATCTGCCAATTGTCCGGCTGTCGACGAAAACAGGAAAAATGGCAGAATAAAAAGTCCCGCGCTGAGATTAATTAGAGTGTTGCTGCTAGCGGCGAAGCGATCGGCTGCGTGAAAAGCTATCAGTAACAAAAGCGCATTTTTGAATACATTATCGTTGAATGCCCCCAGGAACTGGGTTATAAAAAACGGGCCAAAGCGCTTCTGGCCCAGCAAACCGTATTGACTACCGCCTGACACGTTTTTAGACCCCCTACCCAATATCGTGCTGCAAAACAGCGGTCCCAAATGTGGCCCGGACAGCAAATTGGATATTACGCATTCACCCACCTTTAACCGCTTAACATTAAACATTAACGCAGCACTTTACCCACATCGATTCGTGAAGGTATATGCTGTCAAGTCATGCTTGCCGATCTACATACTCATACCAATGCATCGGACGGGCAACTGAGCCCGACCGAACTACTGGCCAATGCCGCGGCAGCGGGCGTTGACCTGCTGGCTATTACAGATCATGACACTATCAGCGGTATCGCCGGGCTGGATAAAAATATTGCGCCCGACTGCACTGTCATACCCGGCATAGAACTATCGACCAACTGGCGCAAGATCGGCATCCATATAGTTGGGCTTAACATTGATCTGGACAACACAACGCTACTGGCGGGCATCATGCAGCAACAAGCCGCACGACTGCAAAGATCGCAACTCATCGCTAAAAAGCTCGAAAAACTTGGCTTTAAAGATACGCTGGCCGGTGCTGTCAAACTTGCAGGCGATTCGATTATCGGACGCCCTCATTTTGCCCGGCACCTGGTGGATTCCGGCCAGGTGAAAACGATGAAAGATGCATTTCGCAAGTACCTTGGGACCGGTAAACCGGGTGACGTGCGGGATGTCTGGGCCCCTATGGAAGATATTATTGAGTGGATACATCAGGCGGGTGGCACGGCGGTGCTGGCACACCCGGCAAAGTACCGGCTGACCAATTTAAAAATGGAAGAACTCACCAAAGAGTTTCGGGACCAGGGCGGAGATGCGCTTGAATTGATCTCCGGCAAGCAGGATTTCAGTCTGACCACCCGACTCGGGAAACTTGCCAGGCGCTGTGGGCTGCTCGCCTCCTGTGGATCAGATTTTCACCAGCCCGGCCAACCATGGGCTGTACTGGGAGAAGTGGCTGCCTTGCCCGCCGACTGCACGCCTGTTTGGGATAGCTGGTAATCAGCCAAAAATCATCAATAAAACCCCATCTAAACCATCGAAGGGAATTATGACGGGCCGCATTCAGTCCGCCAGCCGGACATACAACCGGATAACGCCTGCCGATAAGATACAAAACACCTGCCTACGTCGTGCAGCAACAAGCCGCACGACTGCAAAGATCGCAACTCATAGCCAAAAAGCTCGAAAAACTTGGCTTTAAAGATACGCTGGCCGGTGCTGTCAAACTTGCCGGCGATTCTATTATCGGACGCCCTCATTTTGCCCGGCACCTGGTGGATTCCGGCCAGGTGAAAACGATGAAAGATGCATTTCGCAAGTACCTTGGGACCGGTAAACCGGGTGACGTGCGGGATGTCTGGGCCCCTATGGAAGATATTATTGAGTGGATACATCAGGCGGGTGGTACGGCAGTGCTGGCACACCCGGCAAAGTACCGGCTGACCAATTTAAAAATGGAAGAACTCACCAAAGAGTTTCGGGACCAAGGCGGAGATGCGCTTGAATTGATCTCCGGCAAACAGGATTTCAGTCTGACCACCCGACTCGGGAAACTCGCCAGGCGCTGTGGTCTGCTCGCCTCCTGTGGATCAGATTTTCACCAGCCCGGCCAACCATGGGCTGTACTGGGAGAAGTGGCTGCCTTGCCAGCCGACTGCACGCCTGTTTGGGACAGCTGGTAATCAGCCGAAAAATCATCAATAAAACCCCATCTAAACCATCGAAGGGAATTATGACGGGCCGCATTCAGTCCGCCAGCCGGACATACAACCGGATAACGCCTGCCGATAAGATACAAAACACCTGCCTACGTCGATAATTGCGCTTAAATAACATCCCTATTTGCACTTGGGTGCGAATGTAAAATGATCAGCAACCGCCCGAATATGGGCCCAGGCAACACCGGACAAAAACGATGTACATAAATTTCTGGTATCCCGTCGCATTGAGCCATGAGATCACCAATACCGAACCATTGGCCGTGCAAATCATGAGCCTTAACTTTGTTGCCTTCCGCGATACTGAAGGACACGCACATGTACTGAGCAACACCTGCATCCATCGTGGTGGAGCACTGGCACGGGGCAAGGTCAATGGTGATTGCATTGCCTGCCCCTATCACGGCTGGGAGTTCGGTGCCGACGGCAAGTGCACCTTCCTGCCTACACTGCCACTCGATACAAAGATTCCTGCCCGGGCCAAGGTGGACAGCTATCCCATCGAAGAGCGCTACGGAATCGTATTCGCCTTCCTGGGAGACCTCCCGGAGGAAGAGCGCCCACCGCTATTTGATATTGCTGAATTCAAAGATAAAAAATGGCGCGCCAATGATGTTGTCGTTTTTGAAGTCGATGCCTATTACCAGCGCTCGGTAGAAAACGGGCTGGATGGTGCGCACAACGAATATGTTCACCCCCTGCAGGGCGCACCTTCCATTATTGAAACACTGCGCAGGATGCCTATAGACGTCAAGGATGAGTCACCCTGGGGTTGTGGTTTCATGTATCCCGCCAGTGGCAGCACCTCAGAAGAAACCAAGCTGATCGGTGCCGGTGAAGGAGAAACCTGGGCGGGTTCAGCACACCATGGACCCAATACATTAATTACGCGTATATATTTCACCGAAGAGAAAAAGTTTCACCAGTACTTCTTTGAAGCCCCGCAAACTGATGGACGAACCAAGATTTTCTTCGTCAATATGCGCAGCTTTATGATGGAAACAGAAAATGACCAGCGGTTGATCGATGTCAATATGCGTATCGCCCACGAAGATATTAATGTCATTGAAGCTCTGGATCCTGTTCGCACCCCCGACTCGACAGCAAAGGAAATGCTTACTCCTGTCGACAAACCTATATTTGCATATAGAGACTATCTCAAGCAATGGGATGCAAATGGCTGGCGGATTGACTGGAAAGAGCTGCAGGCCCAACGCGGCGATATAGCCTTTGCCATTCCCAGTCCGGCGCGACGTACCGAAAAAAACTGGGTGCTTGATGCGGTGCCACTGATGCCGGCTCCGGAAAAAAGCAAGGCGAAACTAAAGGGTATTGCCTAGATAAGTTGCAATACCTGAATAAAGAACCCGCTATCGCGGGTTCTTTCATTGTGGTACTTAAAGCTGGTACTGCACTTCTATGCCGTATTCACGCCCTTTGAGCATAGGGCCAGCTGTATATCCCAGCGCTCCAATCTCTGTCAGATTACCCCAGTTCTCCTCATCCAGAAGGTTCTTGCCGAAAAGTGACACCCGCCATGTCGTCTCGGACGAGAGCCAGCTCACACTAGCCCCCAAACGTCTTTGTTGACTAAAGTATTCGGTATTCGAATCATTGTAGGCATTGCTGTCACGCCAACCATAATCGGCGCGCAAATTTATCAGACTCGTATTTTGCAGAGGAATATCATAATTGGCCCCGAGACCAAATGACCAGGGTGCCAGTCGCGGCAGGTCATCACCTATAAAGCTTTCAAAATCAGGGTTTTTATTATCATACTTGCCATCCATATACCCCACGGTACCATCTATATAGAAGTTCTCAGTCAACACCGCAGCAAAATCCAGCTCAACCCCCTTGATCGTAACGTCACCCGCATTGATCGTTCCCTGAAGAACAATGACATCCGGATCGGGTACGTTTACTTCACGCTGGATATCATCAATTTGGTTGTGGAAGTAAGCGAAATTGAGCCGCACCCTATTATCCCATAACTCAGATTTAACACCGATCTCCCACACGTTTTGCTCTTCCTGCAATGTCGGGCCGGGCGGCAGCACTAACGGCTTTGCATTACGAAAATTAAACCCGCCTGCCCTGAAGCCCCTGGTCCAGTAGGTATATGCCTGTGCACTATCGGTAAATGCCCAGCTAACTCCGAGCTTAGGCGTCCAGTTATCCCAGTCACCATCGTAATCTACAAAATTACAATCAAAAGTTTGGACTTCGCTGCATGCGCCCGTGATGATTTGCGTCTCTTTATCTTCCTTAGAATAGCGAATGCCTGCGGTTAGCGTCCAGACTTCAGCAACAGTGACATCATTGTTCCAGAACACGCCGTAGTTCTTGGCATTCATATCGCCACCCAAAGCTCTCAGCAACGCACCGCCCTGAATATAGCGGGCCTCTCGGTAGCTGATATCCTGATCAAGATAGTAAACACCTGTGGTCAGGTCCCATACATCAAAAAATGTGGCTGCATAGCGGAGCTCATTGCTGAACTGATCCTGATCGGTAAAGCCGGGAACGGTAAAAACCGGTATTGCATCGCCATCAATATCCGCAGCGGAGTTCATTTCAACTTTGCGCCAACCGACAATATTAGTAATCGTGCCACGGCCAACATCCCAGTTTAATTCGAAGGTACCCTGCTTCCACTCCATATCGGTTTCACCCATTTCATCTGCCTGAGTGGTAAATTCTTTCAGATCACCCGCCCGCTGCCGGGTCACGTTTGTCCAGGGCCCACCGTCGCCCTCAGTCTTGCCGTATTCACCTATTAAAGTAAGTTCCAGCGTATCCGTCGGTGTCCAAACAAATGTCGGACGAACAACCGTTGTTTCCATTCGACCTACATTACGGCCTGTTGCAGGATTTATATAGAAAGCTCCAGGTACAGGTGCCGGCGGAACCGGTGGAGCCGTGACTTCAGGGTTTGTATTGGAGAAATACCCATCATCATCGTTGTAGCTGACCATTAGCTTAGCCGCAAACTTGTCTGGCACAAGCGCGCCTTCGATAGAGCCGGCAATATTGTAGTTCCCTTCGTTAGCACCTGAAGCACGCACACGTATTCCCAGGTCGCCCTCAGTGTCAGGCCGTCTGGTACGCACAGTTACCGCACCACCCGTTACGTTACGGCCAAACAAAAGGCCTTGTGGGCCACGCAAAATTTCCACACTTTCCAGATCCCACATATCAATAATGGTTCCAAAAGTTGTACCTATATAGACACCATCAATAAACAGACCGACAGTAGGGTCGACCGACGGGATCGAACTGTTGATGCCCTGACCACGAATCGAGAAATTTTGCACACCAGGGAAAGTTCCTACTTCTTCCAATTGAACGTTCGGAACTGTGTAACTGAGCCCGGTCAAATTCTGAAAAAACCGTGCATCAAGATCGGCGCCGCTGAACGCTGTAATTGAGAGCGGAACTTCCTGCAGACTCTCTGCCCGACCCTTTTTCTGTGCGACAACCATTATTTCATCAAGTTGCCGGCCACTTGAATCAGTCATCTGCGCCACCGCAGCAGTATTTAGAACACTTATGCCTGAGAGTACTAACGCCAGCTGCCAGAATGCAGCTATACATCTGTTTATAACAACAGCTTTACTCATGACCCACCCCCCGGTAATGTCATTTGTGCGCACAATGGAGTTAATACTTTACGCCCACCAACTGTTAATAACAAACCTGGTTCGCTGTTGAGACTTAGTCGAAATTTACTGCGAGTTTAAGATAGAAAACCACTGTATGAGGCACGCATATGTCAGTCGATAACCCAACTCAGGAATCCGATACTTCACTCTCCCGACGTCAGTTTCTGGTGGCCACCAGTGCCGGCCTGACGATCGCAGGCGGCACAACCGCATGCGCAGGAGCCACAACAACAAGCAAAGTGAGTTCAACACCAGTAGCACCCTTTGCTTCAATACGCGACTATGTCGGTGCCATGGAGGCACGTGGCAATGTGATGCGTTTCGACAGAGTAGATCAGGATGCTTTTGAAGGGACCGCACTAATGTACCGAATCGTCGATCGCTTCGGTCGCTACCGCGCACCGATAGTGGTCTTTGATGAAGTAAAAATTGATGGCAAGTGGATGACCGGACCCGTCATTGCCAATCAACTGCGCCATGTTGAAGCCGAAACCTTATTGTTCGGTCTTGAACCCGTACCTTTTGATGACTCTGCCACATGGCACAGGGCACGTGCCTACCTCGACAACATGCTGAAAGAATCAGGTGGAGAATATCCCACGATTGCACCGGTAGAGATTGCGGCATCCGAGGCTCCCTGCAAGGAAGTTATTCTTAGTGATGACGAGATTGATATACGAAAATTTCCATTCTTCAAAAACAACCCGGGTGACAGTGGCCGCTTTCTTAACACTGCGTCCGTTTTTACAAGTGACCCGGAGATGGGACTGAATATCGGAACCTATCGCTGTGAGATTAAGGGCCCACGACATATCTCAGTTGGCTCAGGCGAAGGGCAATCTGGTTACACCATGCTGATGCGCGCCAAAGAACGCGGCGAATTAACCGCACCGATTACACTGATAATCGGACAGGAACCAATGGTCTGGCTGGTAAGTGGTGCGCGGATTCCTGCACGCGGTGTCAATAAGCCCATAAATGAACTGGCAACAGCGGGCGGACTGCGTGGAAGTGCTATCGAGGTCGTAAAATGTGACACCAATGACTTTCTGGTGCCTGCCGCTACCGAGATGGTCATCGAAGGCGAGATTAGTCTTGAAGCATTCGAAAGTAACGGCCCCTATGGTGAAGGCTCGGGCTACCTGGGTGCCCCCTATGAGACCGCCTTTAACATGACCGTTAACAGGATCACTCATCGCAAAAACCCGTGGATCGTAAATGATTTTACCGGGGTGACACGACCACTAATAGAGCAGCCCAGCGCCGCACTTACCGTGGCAGGTTTACAGCAATTTATGCCAGGCATTGTCGACTATCGGTATATAGACAGTGTCACCTGGTTCAGCATCGACAAAACCAAACCCGGTCAGGCTTTGGAAACCGGCAAACGGCTGGCGAAGCTGATACCTGTATTTAAGATCATCATCATGGTTGATAAAGATGTCGACCTGTGGAGTGATGCAGATCGTTTTATGGCCTTTGCTACCCGCTGGCAGGCATGGCCGGCAAGTCACATATTCGAAGATCTGCCAACGATGCCGCTGGAACCCAGCTCACCCCAGCGAGAACATACCAGTAAAATTGTTATTGATGCTACACGACAGTGGCCTGAAGAAGGCGGGCCAGAAGAGTTCCCCGGATATAGCCGGCAGGTCCTGGAACAACAGCATCCAGAAATATTTACAGAGATTGATGCCAAGTGGGGTACAGCTATTAACCAGCACTACCGAAGTTAAAACGGCAGCAACGCTGATCAATATACTTGTGCCAGCCACACAACAAGGCGGGTCACCCGATCAGAAAGGGCAAACAGAACCTGTAATAAGGATTAGCTATGGTGCCCGACTAACCACTTTGCAGTAAAGCTGCTGCCAGTAATAACATTATCGTAAAGGCCTGCAGCCCGACCCGGGCCCACATTAATGGCGTACTAATAATCCGATCAGTGGCGCCACCACCAGCCATAGACATCACACCGATCAGTAAAGTCATACCCGTTGCAAACAATGCCACAATAATAACAACTAACAAAAGATCCATCGCAATACCCCCGTATATACGTAATCGACCGTGGAAAAGTATAACCCATACTTGAGGATTCTGACCTCGACACTGGAGACTGCCGAAAACACGAACGCGCAGCAATACAGCCCGGAGCGGACTCTGCGAAAACCTGCTAAAACGAAGCTAGTTTATCTGCTCTTTGAAATACTGGTTCCGCAGCCTGTCACTGGGGTCCAGCCGTTGCCGCATCGTGCTGAAACGCGTTAGCCGTGCACCATAGACCCGGGCGGCATAGCCGGGTTTAAAGCCCTTAGTCATATTGAATGTTGGAACGCCCTGGAAATAGACCGCAAATTCAGCGAATTCCAACAGAAAATCATCCCACTTATCGGCACCGGTTGAAGTTAACTTCAAACCAAGACCTGCACTATCGTAACTGGGAGATAACAAAGAGGCCTGATCCTGGTTGACACGCCAGACCTCCGTTGGCAGGTCGCAGCGGAAACCGGTTCTCCGGTAATAATCCTCACAGAATTGTCGATAGGCCGGTATAAGCGCCGCGAGTTTTTCCAGCGGAAAAAACCAGCTGCAACTGACCGGCTCCTGAAGAAGATTTGAGCGGGTGAAACTACCCGTTTGCTCCATCGCATTACTACCTGAACCCGCGAAACCACTCAGTGTATGGGTCACCTCTGTAACAGTATCTATTAACGGATCACGCAAGTTTTTCATTGGAATCATCAGGCCAACCGACCGGACAACCTTGGGCAATACCGATTGTGTCGCCCAGTTGCGCAGTTTCCACGGCAGTACTTTGGCGTGCCCCCCGCCTTCATTCGGATGACGAAGTTCTACGTGCACTCGATTTCTGAATGGGAAAAGTGATGCGCGTATCGCAGCCTGCGCTTCCATCAGATTCGGGATTAGCCTGACAAATTCATCACAATCAACCTTGTTATTAGTGATTGAGTAAATCTGAATTGGTCGAACACGCAGTTTTACTGCATAAACTATTCCAAGCAGCCCGTAACTCATCCTGATCAGAGCAAGAAGATCTGACAGGTTCTCGCCTACCTCAACCCGACGCCCTTCACCATTCATCAAACTAACATGACATACGGATGATGCGAGCTGCGCCCCATCACCCAGCAACCTGGCGCCCAGTGAACCGCTACTTATCGCACCACCCACTGTTCGGTCTGGATCAACGCAACCACCAATGAGTTCAAGATTATCGTGTGCCAGATGTTCCGCAAGATCACGTATCGTGATGCCGGCCTGCACAGTTACCGTATCGCCCTTTACAGCCAAAACGCGGTTTAGTGCTTTCATATCAACCAGCGTTCCTGCCGCCGTTTGAGTGCAACGTGAAACTGCGCTACCTGACCCTACCGGGCGCACCGGAGAAGGGAATTTGCCAGGATTGGTCAGAATCTTTGCCAGATCCTCGGCAGACTTCGGCTGTGTCTGTACAAGCCGACTTGTAGCAGCTTGTTTTTTGTTGGGTACCGGACGTGTTGCAACTTCATACAGATCTACGCCGGAAAGACTACTGGACATACTTTGTCGCTCCCTGACAAATCAGTTTGACCGTCAAGAGTGATACCAACAGTGAAGCTGCCCTGGTGATCAGAAAGATCGTCAGTCAATACTGGCAACTCCGCTGCCTCAGGCAACTACCCTTGGGCCGGTGGTTTTGTGCCCCCGGCTCTCACCGGGCTTACGCTTTTCAGTAACCCGGTGAACATGCAGAAAAATGGCGGCCGCTGCAACCAAGCCGGTCAGAGTTTTTGACCGTGCAAAAAACATAAAAATATTTTGGTAAATAGGCTAAGCAAAAATATAGTTTTGCAGTCGTATTGCAATAATTATGTAACACCCAGCCTGTCGGGCAGGAATACCAACCGAGACCTTACAGGTGGCATTAAATCGCCCGCACTAACCGGGTGCGCAAATCAGGAGCAATAAACCTGCTACAAGGGAATGAGGTGCGAAGCAATAGTCACTCTTACCAGGGCAATACCTGGCCATCAAAATTAAGGAATATACCGCTTTGTTCCGGGGTCAGTTCGGCGATCAGTTTAATCATCGCGGCAACTGACTCCGGCGGGGGTGTAAGCTCGATAACACCCGCCCGGATCAGCTTGACTATCTGTACAAAATCATCCGGCACCGGGTCATCAGGCCCGATATCTGCAAGGCCACGTGTATCTACCATGCCAGGATTAATCAGCCCCATAACGATGCCTTCGCTCGCGAGCTCCAGCGACATGTTATGTACCAAAAAATGCAGGGCCGCTTTACTGGCACGGTAGGAGTAGAAATCTGCAGGTGGTTTCAGATAACCATTGGACCCCGCCGCACTACCCAGCGTGATTATTTTGCCCGGACCGGCAGCCCTTACGTTGTTAACAAATGCGCTGCTAACCCGCATGGGCCCAAGAGCATTCACCTCATACTGACGTACTGCCAGCTCATAATCCTGGTTAGCAAAAGCCTGCTCATCGCGAGGGCCCAGTAACGCAGCATTGTTGATCAGCAGATCAAAAGGCTGGTCAGCATACTTATGCCGCAACAATTCGATGGTGTCCTGCCGGGTTACATCGAGAGCCTCTACTACAATGCCCGGATACTCTTTTGCCAGTGCCTGCAAATCAGCAGCCTTCTCAGGCGACCTGCAAGTAGCAATAACCTGCCAGCCCTGGTCAGCATACTGCCGCACAAATTCAAGCCCGATGCCCCGGTTAGAGCCGGTAATCAAAACTGTCCTGGTTGAATCAGCGGCCCAGGCTGGTACGGCAAAAGCAATTACCCAGATAACAAGGCCGATTGCGATTGCGATTGCCCTGCAACTGCCAGGTTTATAAATACCCAATTGGAACATCTTAAATCTCCAATAGCTGAAAACTATTTATGAAATATGCGGGCGAAATACATAACCCTGTTAATTACGTAAATCAAAATTATGTGTATAGAAAATCTGCAGCCGATAGAAATCATTGTGCTTTTTCTTTTGCCATAGTGCGCCTAACTGCAGATTTGCCAGCCTGGTGAACTGCCAACCATACGCACCATAAAGTCGATTCTGATCAAAGCTATCTTCAGTATTACCAAAATTAAGGAAAAGCTCATTATAGAAGTTAAGGAAATGGGTACGGGGGCCTATGGATTCCTTAAAAAGCGGTGTTGTGACCTGAAGCCTGTAGCGGAAGCGATTGCGGTATTCCGTAACGCCCTCTTTCTCCAACCAGCGCTGCTCCAGACGAAAACGATGCTCTATGGCTGATTTATTCCAGTACTGCCTGGCAGAAAACTGTTCTATAAGACGATTCTCAGTGCCATCCGGCTCTTCATCATCAAAAGGCTCAGTTTTTACCCAGGTATAGCCCAGACCAAGCTGAGTATTTTGAGAAGTCTGATACAGCCCGATTGCCCGAACAAAAAATTCCTGCGGATTAGAAGCAACTTCCCACAATCGCAGCTGAGCCTCGGTAAACAGACTCCACTTGTCAGAAAAACGTAACGTGCCATTGTAAATAAGCCAGTTACCCAACTCATCCTCTGAGTCTTTAGCGGTGACGCTTGCAGATATTAGTATGCCAAGCGTAAGCAGGAGTATAGGCAAACATCGAAACATCGGTATTCAGGCACCTTTAAGCCAATGATTTGGACTGTAGTTCATCAGGTCCATATACGCACCCGAAATATAGATGTGGCTGTCCGTCCTTCACTATTAAATACGCAAGGCCGCGCTAGCGGCCTTGGAGTATTTGGTAGTGATGGGTGGACTTGAACCACCGACCTCGGCATTATGAATGCCGCGCTCTAACCAGCTGAGCTACATCACCACGATTGGCCTGGCGCCCGGAGAGCAAACTCCAGACATAAGCTCGCAGATAGCGAGGGGCGTGAATTCTCCGCACTGGATGGCTGACTGTCAACCGGAAATGCATCCAAAATGCCTGAGAACAGGGGATATCAGGCCTGCTCGGCGTTAAGCGCTGCCTCAAGCTTCTTAATTCCCTTATCAGTGCGTAGCAATCGCGCCTCCAGCTTTTTCTTTTTCAGGTTAAGCGGCTTGCGCTGATCACCAGGACCCGCTTCTTTTAGCTCCTGCTCTATCCCAATTAGCTCCTGACTGGCCTCTGTGTACTCTTTCTTCAGCTTGTCCAGATCCTCAGCCTGCTGTGCCTTATCAAATACAACGGCATCAGGGTCCGGGTGGTTATCGTCATTTTCAACCTGTGCCATGGGAACACCTGCGGGCACAGACCGGACACCTGCACCCAGACTGCGGGTATTCATGTAATTTGGCGAAACAATTTCTATGCCGGCTGCGTGCAGCCCATCCAACACACTGGCTCGCAACTTCCTGCGGGTTCCTATTAACTGTTCAATATCCGTAAGTAAGCCAGATACCTGGTAACTGACTGCAAAATCACCCAGCTCAAGAATCTGCACAAACGGTTTCTCCAGGCCAGTAATATCTGCTGCCTGCAGTAACGCCGCTTCAACTTTTTGTCGCGGGACCTCATAACCAATTGACACGTTTACATGCAATATCGTCCCCGATGATCGCAACACCCTGACCGGATTTGTAACAAGATACAGGTTAGGCAAGGTTGTCAAATCACGATCTTCGGTCTGAATCTCTACATGCAGTAAGTCCATATTTGAGATTCGCCCAAAATGATCACCCACACGTATGTAGTCACCAGGACGACAGTTGCGTAAAGACTTGAGCATTAATCCAGCCAACACATTACCGACCAGAGTCGTGCTGGACAAAGCAATGGTGGCGCTAAGCAGGATGGCCAGAAAACTCAGTAGTTGCCCTTGAGTCAGATCATTCAACGGCATCAGAATAATTGCCAGGATGGCGGCAAGCAGATAGACACACACCATGATGAGCTGACGGGAATGCTGTTGACTGGGTTTGCTGGAATAGAATGCTAACAGGCGCCGGTGCACCAGATAGATCAACAAACCCAAACCAATCAGAACACCGACCGACAGGCCAAGTATTGTCAGTTCACCGAACAGGCTTTTTAGTACATCCACACCTTTACTCCCTGACCGATTTATAGCAGATTATTGAAAAAGGGTCAGAGCTAGACGTTGAACCTGAAGTGCAATACATCCCCTTCCTGAACGATGTATTCCTTACCTTCCAGCCGCAACCGCCCGGCTTCCCTGGCGCCCTGTTCACCCTTATAGGCAATAAAATCATCATAGGCGACTGTTTCTGCGCGGATAAAGCCTTTCTCAAAATCTGTGTGTATCACGCCCGCAGCCTGCGGTGCGGTCGCACCTTTGTGATAGGTCCAGGCACGCACCTCTTTAACACCGGCAGTGAAATATGTCTGCAGGCCCAAAAGCTCATAACCCGTCCTGATCACCCGGTTCAGTCCGGGCTCTTCCAGCCCCAGATCCTCCAGAAATGCTGGTTTGTCCTCGTCATCAAGTTCGGCAATTTCTGCTTCCATCGCTGCGCAAACCATCACCACAGCGGCACCCTCAGCATGGGCCAGGTCATTCACGCGGGTAACGTAATCATTGCCGTCCAGCCCGCTCTCATCAATATTGGCTATGTACATGACAGGTTTTGCCGTAAGCAAATGCATCTCGCTCAATGACTCCAATTCTTCTGGCGTCGCTGATAAAGTACGCGCCGGCTGCCCCCCATCAAGATGTTCAGACAGGCGTTGCAATAAATCCCGCCAGGCAATTGCGGTCTTGTCGCCCGTTTTGGCTGTGCGCTCCGCACGATCCAGCGTCTTTGCCACTGTTTCAAGATCGGCCAGCATCAATTCGGTATTGATTACTTCGATATCGCGCACCGGGTCGACTGTTACCGACACATGCACAACATCATCATTCTCGAAACAGCGCACGACATGTGCAATCGCATCAGTCTCACGAATATTGCCGAGAAACTTGTTTCCCAGGCCCTCGCCTTTCGATGCGCCCTCCACCAGGCCGGCAATGTCTACAAACTCGACCGTCGCAGGCAGCACCTTTTCCGGCTGCACAATTTCAGCCAGCGGCTGCAGACGCGGGTCAGGCACTGTCACAACGCCCACATTCGGATCGATTGTGCAAAACGGATAGTTCTCCGCTGCAATGCCAGCTGCTGTTAGTGCATTAAACAGGGTGGACTTGCCAACATTAGGCAGACCCACGATTCCACATTGAATAGTCATTCGAAAACCTTGTAGTCGGACCCCGATATCCGGGGGCCGCAATCTTAGAGGAATAACAGGGTCAGATGCCATTGAAATCAGACCGGGGCGGGCAATCTGGCGCATCGGGCTCACAACCGGGTCCGCCACTGACTCCTGCTGATCCTGAACCACTTTAGGATGAAGGGGCTGGATAATAGGGGTCAGGCCCTGATTTCATCTGGCAGGGCCACTAAATAGTGGTCAATCAAATAGAAATCAGGGCCTGACCCCTATTATCCTTGCTAGCATCCTGCCCCCGGAAAAACAAATGTCTGCGGAGACACATCATGTTCGATACAACCATTGCAGGCAGCCTGCCCCGTCCCGACTGGCTGGCAGAACCTGAAACCCTCAAGGGTGGCTGGAAGCTGGAAGGCGAGGAACTGCAAGAGGGCAAGGAGCGCGCCTGTATTGAGTGGATTCGCCATCAGGAAGATGCCGGCATCGATATCCTCACCGACGGCGAGGTGTTTCGCACCCATTTCGTGCACAGTTTTCTTAAAAAGATTAAAGGCATTGATCAGGATAAAAAAACCCTGATGGGCATCCGCGACAATCGCTACAACCTGGAAGTGCCTACCGTAACCGGCCCGGTATCCCGCCCGGGGCCTGTATTTGTTGATGACTTCAAATTTACCCGTGGACTCACTGATCGCAAACTAAAAATAACACTGCCAGGGCCAATGACCATCTGCGACACAATTGCCGATGCTCACTATGGCAGCCGACCCGACATGGCGATGGCGTTCGCTGAAATTCTCAATGAAGAAGCCAAAGAACTGGAAGCCGCCGGTGCCGATGTAGTGCAGTTTGATGAACCGGCGTTTAACGTTTTTACCGATGATGTGCGTGAATGGGGTATCGACACCCTGAATCGTGCCGTCCAGGGTCTGAAGTGCACTAAAGCCGTACATATTTGCTACGGCTATGGCATCGAAGAAAATACCCGCTGGAAAGAAACACTGGGGGATGAGTGGCGTCAGTATGATGAGATTTTCCCACCACTGAACAAGAGCCACGTGGATCAGGTCTCGCTGGAATGCGCAAGTTCACATGTGCCCCTGTCAGTCATGCGTCATTTAACCGACAAGACACTCATGGTCGGCGCAGTCGCTGTTACTGCGGACCACATCGAAACACCCGAAGAAGTCGCGGCTACTATTAAAGAGGCCACAAACTACGTTGATGCTGAACGTATTCAGCCATGCACCAACTGCGGCATGACACCTATCGCGTACGACATCGCGCTGGGCAAGATTCAGGCGCTGGCAGCGGGTGCCGAGCTGGCGAGAAAAGCCCTGTAGTTTGATTCGCCTGCCAAATGAGCCAGCAATATCTGGCAAAACAGCTCTAAATTCGTCGGGGTTGGTGCTTGAAGTCCGCCGCAGGCGGACTGCATGCCCCGACCCCTCGGTGAAGCGAGACAGCGCTGGTTAGTTGCGTACCTCTGTCAGTAACAAATTGCTCTGCCACACCAGCTGCATCATTCGGGCTGAATGCCCCGACCCCTGGTGAAGCGAAGCAGCAATGGTTATTAAAGAACCTCTCAACGCCGCAAATTAGTTACCGGATGTATTGCTGGATTAGCCCGGTCTTCGGCTGGGAAGCCTGTCGTCGGAATGGCTCCCTGCGGTCTTCAATGAGACTGTCTATTCAGGCGCCAGTATGGCGGCTGAATAGACATTTAGTCGAATTAATGCCGGGGGAAGCATGCCTTTTCCCGGCCGCTTTATTTCCTCCGACAGGCTTCCCGCCCAAAGCCCTCGGGTCTGCCTGCCAAGTCAACCAGCAAGTTTGTCGCAGTGGCTGTTAGCTCGTCTGGGTTGGTCCTTGAAGTCCGCCACAGGTGAGTTATCCTGTTTACCTGAGCCTCAACAGATACAAAACAGGGTTAAGCAAATGAATAAAAATACTCCTTGTCTGATACTGATTACAGCACTACTGGTAGCTGGTACAAACAGTGTCGCCGCGCAAAATACCCTGTTTTTACGCGACTCGCCTATCGCCCATATGGACGATCAGGACGAAGCCATATTGAGGGCAACCATTGATGCAGTTGTCGTTGCACCCGATGGCACAACGACTGACTGGATGAATCCGGCGACCGGCAGCAAAGGCAGGCTGCAGGTACTCGATACGCATGAAGATTTCGGTACCACCTGCCGCCATATACGCATGCGCAATGAAGTTAATGGCCGCAAGGGCGGTGGGGTATACAGGCTTTGTCTGGCCGAAGATGGCCGCTGGAAGTTTGCACCCAATGCGGAGAATCCACCTGGCACTGCATCCAGCCCAGATGACGACGTATAAGCTTTGCCACCTGAGCCACAAAACTCCAACCTGTAACTGATATGGCGCATCGTGAAGCACGCTTCGGTTATCTGCTGGCCGGTTTAATTGCCTATCTTCTGATAGGGCCACTGGCTCGTGAGATTTTCGGCGAGATGGATGGGCTGGTGCTGATGATTGCACTGAGTTCCATTCTGGTTATTGGCATTTTCAGCCTGCAGGAATCACGCTTGCTGTTCGGCACCGGTATCGCACTGGCTGCTGTAGCCGTACTGCTTACTCTTCTGGATTTTTTTGATGCAAAAAATCAAATACTTAAACTAATTGTACTGGGCGATGTATTCATTTTCTTTCTCATCAGCATTGTTCTGGCCGTGCGGCATTTATTCAGCGAAGGCCCCATCACGCTGAACCGTCTTATGGGCGGCATGTGTATCTACATCCTGCTGGGGATGTGCTGGAGCATTATCTATATGTATCTGATCTGGTGGCAGCCTGGTGCTTTCGCTGGCGCGGTCATGGACACCCCGGATAACCCGGTGTTCTGGGATATGATTTATTTCAGCTTTGTAACGCTAACCACGCTCGGCTATGGTGACATCACCCCGGCTGCACCTGTAGCGAGGGCTCTCGCCTACACGGAAGCCATAGTCGGCCAGCTATTTATTGCAATATTAATCGGCACTTTGGTCGGCAATATTGCCGGCAGGATCAAAAATTAAACAGCTTTGCCATACCAGCCGGCAACGATGGTAGGATACGCGGAAACACAAAGCCGGAGCCTTGCGACCCGGAACAATCAATCACTCATTAGACAAGGATATATTCATGCGATTTTTATATAAGACTTTTCTGACTATTGCTCTTTGCACGGGAATTTCAGTTAGCAGCTTCGCCCAGGTTAACGAAGAGATGTCAGATTTCACAAATGAAATCGAGGCAATGCGCACAGTCCTGCAGACTGAGCGAAAAATACTGATCATGAATGAAATGACGCTCACGGCAGAAGAAGCTGGAAAATTCTGGCCGATCCATGATGAATACCGCGCTGAAGTTAAAAAAATCGGCAACCTGCGCGTCAAGGTAATCACCGACTATGCTGCCAGTTACGAAACCATGACTGACGAAGTGGCAAAACAACTGCTCGATGAATCCATTAAATTTGAAGAACAACTGATTAAGTTGAAAAAGAAGCATGTCAAGAAATTCCGGGCGATTCTTCCGGATATCAAAGTGACTCGTTACTTCCAGCTGGAAAATAAGCTGGACGCAATCATTGACTATGATCTGGCTGCGCAAATTCCGTTGATGGAATAAGCCCTGCCAGAATTCAACTGCATGTCATGACCAATGACATCAGGGGAAAACAGATAAAGGCCATGCTGAGTGACAGCATGGCCTTTTTTGTGGG
>PVMK01189422.1_pt2 | contig 56135 bp, 62 predicted proteins | sample 1853481 | NCBI WGS metagenome assembly PVMK01 (sample SAMN08533507, study PRJNA380276) | Marine sediment metagenome, whole genome shotgun sequencing project.
ACAGCGACAATTTCAATAAATACCGATACTTCTGCAATTAAAGAAAATATTACACTTTTGTTGATAAACTAAACGAGATCAGAAATTATATAAAAGAACAGACTGCGTACAATACTGATACGGATGAAGCCGGAATACTTCAGGGTAACTACGGTGCTGATATCGTTAAAAATAAAATAAATGAGATCCTGTCATCTACTGCAACAGGCTTTAGAGACGGATATGAGACTTTTATAAATCTTATGCAGGTCGGCATAAAAACCGACGTTGAAGAAGGCTCTGAAACACAGGGACAGCTTGTAATTGATGACGCGGTTCTTAGTAAAGCATTAACTGAAAATCCACAGGCAGTCGCGGATCTTTTTGCTGACTATTATACCGGCAGGTCAGTACATGATGATATTGTATATGACAGCCATATCACGGGAATCACTGAAGCTGGAACATATGAAATATATTTTAATCACACTGATCCCACTGCTGATGGAAACGTTCAAATGAGAATTAAAGGAGGCGAATGGCACAGTGCGACCTGGGACGCTGCTACAAATACCATAACCGGCGGAGAGGGTTATCCTGAAGCAGGTCTTGCTGTTAAAATCACAGATCCCGGAACCACAATATCAAAATCAAATCCAGGTGAGGTCGACCTGAAACTTGGAATACTGGGTACCTTAAAAGAAGAACTTGATTTATTAACAAACCCATACTCTGGCACCATGTCAGTACTGGAAGAAAACTACCAGGATATCATAGACAGTATAGATGATAAAATTGAAAGGGAAGAAAACCGCATTGCGCTTTACCAGAAGAGACTTGAAACACGCTATGCAAGACTTGAAGCTCTTTTAACCAGCCTAAACGGCCAAAGCGCAATGCTTAATAGTCAAATTCAAAGATTAGAAAATAATTAGTTTTGGGAGGAGAAAGTGGATACTTATTCAACACTAAATGATTATAAAAAGCTTGAAGTGACATCAACAAACCGTCTAAAACTTATTTTAATGGTTTATGATGCTGCAATAGCATCATTAAAACAGGCAATAGATAGCCATAAAAGAAATGATACAATTAAAAGAAACCGTTTTATCTCAAGGGCGCAGCTTATAATCAGTGAGTTAAATAACGCACTTAACATGGAACAGGGGAAAGATATATCAGAGCCCCTCTCAAAGATATATTATTTTCTAAACAGACATTTAAACGAAGTTCACACAGATAATGATATACATAAGGTTAAGCAATCATTAAACATTATAAGCAACTTAAGAGACGCCTGGAATGAAATCTCTGTTAAAACAGAACAGCAGAGTATTAACTCTGAGAAATCAGGTTCGAATATGGCAGCAAACGGTGAAGGTCTTAATACTGTTTACGGTTAAAATGTCCTGAACAGTACTTGACTTGAGAGAAGCCAGTTTTAAAACACTACTATTATCGTTGAGCTTCCACCATGCGCTCCTTTAAAATTTTCATTAAAATAATATATTTCTACTCCACTACTCACATTTTGCGAATGATCTAAAAAGAACATACTTAGAAATATGTACTCTAAAGCTTGCCATCAATAATCCTTCTTCTTCTTTTACTTCCCCCGACAAAACGGTCCCTGATCATCAATTCCTTCTTAGTCAGGTTCACCTTACTTTTCAGTTCTTCAAGTTCAGACTCAATAACTTCTCTGATTGAAGCATCAATATTCTGAATGTTTTTAAGCTCATACCTTGCCCTGACAATATTATCTGAAGGCACAGATATAAATTTCAGCTTACTAAAAAGTTTTTTGCGTTTAATTGAGACCATAAGGGCTCTGGAAAGGTCTCTTTTTTCAACATAATGAAGAGCCTTTTCTGTTAAAGATAACAGCTCATCAATATTCTTTTGATAATCTCTGTTTTTATTCATCGTCAAAGAATCATGCATTAAAGTTTTTTGATTTTTCTTCAAAAATATTTACCCATATATTTAAGACCGGTACCAGCTCATACTCCAGCAGATCAGCGTAAAGTATCCAGTCGCCTTCCTCCTGAGTTAACTTTAACTCATCAATCACACTATGGAGTTTTTCCCAGTCTTTAACTATAGGATGTCCATCAATTTGGTCATTTTCAAAATCCCACTTTAAATCAATTCTGGTGGAATTAATAAAAACAACAAGCGCCCTTAATGGGTCAATTATCTGAGCCATTTTCTCATTTGCCTCAGTCTCATCATAAATTCTGAAAAGCTCAGCAGTTTTATTTACTGCCATAATTATGTTTTTTACAAAAAAGGCACTATCCTTAATCGCAGCTTCTGCAAATTTTTCAAAAGAAACTGTTTCTATATCAAGGTCGTTTATGTTCACTGCTGCTATTTCCTTAGCCTGCCCTGGAAATACTTCAGAAAACTCGTTACCGTTTATCATAACACTTCCAACCAGATGGTTGGGAGGTATTGAAGTATCTGAAAGATTAATTAAAATCTCCTCTAAATTGTTAATATGTTCAATGCTTTTGTTAACTAAAGACCCATTAATTGTAATATTCATTTCATCCTCCTATGCTATTCTTTTATTTGAATAATTAATTGTATTTAATTCAACGAAATAGTTTATTATTGTTAAGGTCATATTTAACCTGTTAATTAGCCTTGTGTAGATCAAAGCGATCTCATCAACAAGCTCAGTTATGTTTTTGCCTTTAAGACTCTCGATCTCAAATTTAAACATTGATATAATTACTTCCAGCTCTCCAAGCCCCTCCCCTTTTTTAAATGTATGCTGTTCAATCGCTTCTAACTCTTTTGAAAGATAAGTAATTTTCTTAAGATTATTATTTATATCAATAGTGTAATTATTTAATTTGGCGCATAAGCTTATACCTTTCTTTAAAAAACTTGTTATTTCCAGGATTTGAGTTTTTTTCATGACTGCGTCAGAAACATGTAATGCATAATTATTAATATAAAAATACTTCTCAAAAATATTGTTTAATTCTTCAGAAACTGTATGTACGCTTAAATCATTAAATTCATCAGACAAAGAAAAGTCCCAAATTTTTCTTATGATTTTTCGATAAAAAGTTTTCAGATCAAGCTCTTTCTTAAAAGCCGGCAGAAAATCAATGGTTCCGTATTTATCAAACTTTGAAACATATATATTCATTTCATCAGTTAAATAATTATCAAAGCTGAGATTTACGTTTTTATACAAATATTCAATCAATTCGTAAACCGGCTTAGGCTTTATTTTGTTTCTGCATGTTTTGCTGGAACACAACTTTGGTTTTAAGCACGGATAACAGTTAATTTTAGGCTGTAAAGAAATATTATTTTCACCATAAGGGCCGGTTGTTTCACAGAGCTCTTTTCCCATGTTAATACTTATAACTTTTGTACCGCTAAATGACGCAATATGCATGGGCCCGGTATCATTTGTTATTAAAATATCCGTTTTACTCATCAATGCGCTAAGCTGCATGATGTCAGTTTTACCGATCATATTTATAACGTCAGCCTTATATTTTTCTTCAATCGCAGTACCATCAGACATGTCTCCCTTCCCGCCGAATAAGATAATTTTCGCGTTCAGTTCATTAATAATTCTATCTGCAAGACTTATAAAATAGTTTAATGGCCATTTCTTATCATCTGTACTTGCACCCGGCTGCAAACCAACCAGAAAACAATTTTTTGATACGCTAAAACTATTCAATATCTTATCAGCATAAAAGCTTAACTTATCATCTATCTTAATCTTATTTGTACATTCAACCCTGCTGACATCTGCAATTCTTTTAAACAAATCAACTACATTTAAAGTTAGAGTGCTCCAATTTTTAGTAATGTTAATATAGTATTTTGACCAGTCAGTGATGTTTGACCAGAATTCATTCTCCTTGCCGGATAAATAAGTTGTAATTATCCCAATATCATGAGGAGTAATGTTATAGATCTTATCAAAACGTAACTTTCTAAGTTCAATAAATTGCTGTTTTATGTATTGGTAACCATTTTCAATTGCAGCACCTTCTTTAAAAATTAAATTGTAAATATTCCTGAAATCAAGTCCGACTGTACGATGCAAACCAGGAATAACACTGCACACATTAATGAAACCTGAGTTGACCAGCATTGTTATTTCACATCCCGGATATTTATGGTTAATTCCTTCAATCATAGGGATGGTCTGCACAATATCTCCAAATCTCGCAAGATTTATGATAAGAATTTTTTTCACTGTGTTCTTTCCTGAAAAAGATTCTTAAACTCATTCATTAACAGAAAAACTGCTTCATGATACTCAAGATCCTTATCCCTGGAATTAACAACATCAACAATAGAATCGATGGTTATCTCATTGTTTTCATTTACAGCCTTATTAAGAACCCCTTCTACCTCAGGAAAGTTGCTAACAAAATAATCTTTGTCTTTTACTGTAAATTTATCAGATGTAGATTCAAGGAAACATTCAGGTCTTCGATCTTTAATAAAGTAAAGCATTTCCTTCATCCTGTGAATATATGTATGGTCCTTTAATACCCTAAGCCTTGCTTTATCCTGAATTATTTCTCTTTCAGATGGATTATTAAGATAATAATCAATTAAGCGGTTCAATTCCTCTTCGCTCTCAAAGCTAATCATTTCTTCACCATCAATAAAATGATCTTTCAAACAAGTTCTTCGGTCTACTAACTGAAAAGCGCCGCAAGAAGCAATTTCAAATGTCCTTGGGTTCACAAAGTCGCCCTCTGAATTTATAGCATCTTCATATGCGTAAGAATGAAGATTAAGATTAATATCAGAAGAGTTAAAGATCTTAACAGTTTCGTCTGTTGTTACTCTATTTCCATCTTTCTGAACATTTTTCCATATCACAGATTCAGGGTCCCAGCTGTTTCCCCAGATTTTAAAATCATGATATTTAATTCTTGAGAAAATCTGCTGACGGTTATAATAACCAGCCCCCATAAATGAGATTGAGCTTCCATACTCTTTTTTCTCATCATCTGAAAGGACCTTTTTACAATGTATTTCCGGATCAGCTGCCATAGGAAGGTAATAATAATTATCTACCCCGATATTTTTCAGTTGATTAAAAAAATTACCTTTTTGTATGGTAAAGTAAAAATCATAATAAGGTGCATAACTCTTCCAGTATTCCATATGTTTATAATCTTCAACAAACCAGAATGCTGTGGTAATATTTGCAAGCTTAAGTCGTTCAAGAGCTTTTATGCTTAACGGTGCCTGTGCAAGAGCGATTAACAAATCGGGCTTTTCAGCAGCGCAGGATGCAACAACCATCTCTGAGATTAGATGCTGAAATAAATCATAAAGAACCTTTTTATTAGCCTCATCAATATTTAAGTTAAGAAGCTTATCAAATGGTTCTGCAAACATTGAAGAATCCCAGAAATTAACTTCATGACCTATTGCTTTAAGAGCGCTCACACAGTATTTTGATATTGGGAGTGAGCCTCCATAAATCGGTGATATCACTGATATTTTCAGTTTATCTTTTAAAACCATACTGCTGTCATGACTATTAAAAGGTGTTCTCTCAATTATCTTACTTAACGATTCAAAAGTATTAATGTTATTCTTAATTGTTGGCTGATGCGCCCAAATCTTAAACCGAACGTTATTTTTGAGGAAATAATTCAGTTCAGTAATAATTTTTTTTCTATTAAAGATCTCCGTAAGGTCGACATGCTGCATTGCGATTTTAATTATTTCAAGCCTTGGTTCAAAAATCTCAAACAATATTTTTTTCTCGAGAATTGGTTTTATGTGATAACCAAAACCAAGACCATAGAAAAGTATTGTTGATCCGTCATTACTTCCATTGCTTTTTAAATTTGCTTCAACAAAACGAATGCCTTCTTTTACAGGATCATAGGTACTGTGAAAACTAATATTACCTTCCTTTAAGACCGGATAATTATTTTTAGAATTAATAATCACACATGCTACTGACACCTCAAGATTTCGAACTCTTTCTGCAAGATCAGGCTGTGTCTTTAGTAAGGTATTATAATTTTTTAAATATATATTTTTATCAGCATTCATATTTAACACTTGAATATTTATCAATTAGTTTAAGCCCAGTTTCTAAAGCATAAATATAATCATTATTATCCCTGTCTATGTACTCGCTATTTTCAAGATAAGAATCAATCCAGGGCAACCAGAAGCTGTTATAATCCTTCAGCCTTTCTTCAGGCATCCACCTCTTCTCAGAATAAGCTTTATTAAGAATAACTCTTCCGCTTTTTATAATACTTTTTAAGTACTCAGAATTTATCGGTGAAATTTTATAATTATCAACAGCAGGTTTATCAAAATTATTTGAGATATAATCCCTACAAATGATCTTTTTGCCTATTTCACGGTAACAAATATTCATAAGGGACAAAATATCATCAGAGGTACTGTTAATCGTTTTATACCTTACTCCCCAATCTTCCATTTCTGACATATATAATTTTACATTTGAAGGTAAATTAATATCACTTAACCTGTTAGTAAACATCTTCATAGAAACATCAAAAACAATTTCAGGAGTAATAAAGTGACTGCATCCTGAACCAATACAGTCAACATCCTCCAGACATGGACCGCATTTCGAAACAGTCTGAATAATTATATCTCCATGGCTATACGGACCTGTATTGTGAACATTTGCCGGGCCAATAAACAGGCTAAGAATCCTTGCGCCAACTGCAGCACCAAGATGCACAATACCGGTATCTCCGCTCAAAAGCAGATCGGACTTTTTTATTATGGCTGCAGTTTCAGATATTTTTGTTTTTCCAATAAGATCATGAACAAGAAATTTGTCTTTATCCTTAGAGGATAAACTGCTTAACAAATAATCACCAAGACTTCGATCTTCTGCTGATCCGGTTAGAATTATTTCAATATTTTCTTTTTCAAGATATTTAAAAATAAGATTTAAATAATTTTCAATTGGCCAGGAACGCTTTTTATGACGTATGCCTGGATGAACAACAATAATTTTATTTTCAGAATCAATATTTAAATCATGAAAAATCTTGTTTACATTACTCTCATCATTATAAGTAAGATTTAATTTAAGTTTTTTATGGCGTATATCTCTGCAGTATAAATAATAAAAATAATCAACAAGATTAAAGGGTGACAATGGAGAATGCTTCACCATATTATTAAAGTAAACAAACCAGCTGTCTTTTGAGAGCCCTTCCCTGCTATTGTCAAGTGTATACCCGTAGATGCGTCCTGATTCCGGCAAACTTGCAAGTACTGCGGAGATATTTGAATAGTTCAAATTAATAACATCATCAAAATATCGGTTTTTAAAACCAGAACAGTGCTTGTTTATTAGCTTATAAACATCCTCCGCACGATTTCTATCACTTATTTCATCGATCATTAAATCAACATCAAAACATATTGTCTCATCAACACAGCCGCATCTTTTTGCAATTTCGGCATTTGACCTATCAATTAATACATGAATCCTGTTGTCAGAACGGTTCTCTTTAATTCCTGACAACAGCGGAGTCGTCTGGAGAAAATCACCAAGTCTAGCCAATTGTATAACAAGGATGTCAGGCATATATTTTCTTCATCCTATTAATCATAAGTTCAATTCTGTTAATATAGGTATGATCTTTTTCAATCCGTTTAAATGCTTCTCAACTATTTTATTACGTGCCGATTCATTTTTAAGATAATAAGAAACAAGGTCTTTTATCTCATCCCGGATCCCTGTAACAGATAACTTCTTTTCCAATTTCAAACTGCGCTTCAAGCTGAGCGCGGTAATCAGTTAAAATAAATGCTCCACATGCAGGCACATCAAATATCACGTTGATTAAAACCGGTTTTCATTTGCAGACTGGTTGAATTGAAATTAACATCACAGACATTATAAAAAGACGGTAATTCATCATAATAGTTAAGTTCAGGAAGTATTACAGAATTACTGTTTAAAACAGTTGACCATCCTGGATCGCCATGAATATGTGGGCGATATGCCAAGGTCTCTTTAACACAACTCAAGCGATAAATCTGTGTTGCTTTCCACGTAACAGCAGGTTCAAAGGAGTTTTTTTCTTTATCCATAAGAAATTCAAAGAGAGCTCTTTCCTGTCTATTGAGATCAAGATCTACGTTTTGTAAATGTCTTTCACTGGATTTTAAAAATTGTTTTGCAACCTTATCTAATAGATCTACTATATCCTTTTTTCTTTCAAGAATATCCAGGCACTCATTGATAATAAACTCGCCAGAACTCCCGACAAATCCAACATCACATTTTAAATTCGAAAGTTTATTTTTTGATGCCGGTATTTTATTAAATATACTTGTGTCAGTAGCAAGTGGAAGATATGTTATATTTTCAAAACCTATATTCTTTAAATCATCAATATAGTCTGAATCCCAGACAAATAAAGACAGGTATGGAGAAATTTGTTTGTTAAAGGAATCCAGAATAAATACCGGACTGTCAACATACCAGGAGGCATAAGGAAGCTCCATATCAGTAAATAAACCTGTCAATATACCTTCTCTATCGAAGCCAAGATGATTTACGGTCAATACAAAATCAGGCTTAAAAAATATTATTTCGGATAAAATATTTTCAAACACCTCCTGTGTTCCCTCACCATCCCGGCCTCCACGGACCATCACAACTTTATGTTCATGACCAAGACTTTTAATACTGTTTATCATCTCAGGAAGAAGGTAATATTTACTGTGAAGAATAAGAATCTTAACCTTTTCATCTTTAAACTTAACGTAATTCATCTTTGAACCAATATTTATTTTCTCCATGGATTCAATTCTGCTTTTAAGCTCAAGATAAAAACTTGGGTATGCCCTTACTGACGGAGTATGTTCAAGCACCATAAAAGTTTTAAAACCATTTTCAATTTGAATTTTTGATATTTTTTCTATTGCGGCATCATTATTTTCATCAGTTACAAAAATTACCTGTTTTCCTGCCAGTCTTTCGTCGTCAGCGTATTCAGAAAGAAAGGCCTCATATATTTCTTCATTTTTTTCAACAACAATTACTAAACATTTACTTTCCCTGCTTAATATCTCAAACAGATGATAACCCATACCCAGACCCATTATCACAGCTATCTTATCATCTGAAACATTAAAGTTGTCAGCCATGATTCTCGATTCCTTTTCAGGATCAATCATACTGTGCAAAGTCACCCACTTGCCAGACTCTCCTCTGACTTTTATAATTGGCAAGCCTGACCTCGAATCAATAAGCTTTATTGATCCTTCAACTATTAACTGATTTTCCATGATATTTAACTATGGCCAAAGTCTTAAACTTATGAATTTTCACATTCAGAATATGAATTATTTTCTATTTCTTTATTGACTAATTCATTCAGTTTTGATGCCTCTATATGGTTAGGCTCAAACATAAAAATTCTTTCAATAATCTCTTTAGTTTCAATATATTTTTCCTGTTTAAAATAAGTTCCAGCCAGACAGTAAAGGATTTTTACATTTCCAGGATAATGATCCAGATATTTATTCAAATATTCAACCACTACATCATATATCTGAAAACTATATGCACACTGCATAAGACCCATTAAAGCAGCCTTATTTGATGGGTCTATATCAAGAGCCTTCTGATAATTAATTAAGGCTTCTTTGTTGTCTCCAATAGTTGTATAGGTCATAGCCAGTCCGGCAAAGGCCTTATCACAGTTAGGGTTCATTTCAACTGCTTTTATAAAATTGAGCTTGGCATTATTTATCTCATTTTTCTGCATTTCAGCTACACCCATACCCAGAAAAGGTCTTTCGCTCATTGAGTCAATTAGTTTTGCATCTTCAAAATGTTTAAATGCCTTGTCAAAATCACCTGTGTGTGTATAACACTCCCCAAGTTCCTGATATACTTCAAACTTAAAATTTTCATTCCCAGTATGTTCCATAATAAACCTCCTTCTTGTTAAGCAATTTTCAATTTAGCTTGCTCAAGCAGTTCTATTGATTGTAAATACTTTTTGTTTTTTTTATGAATTTTGCTTTGTTCAAGCAGATCAATTATTTCATGGTTGTTATTATTTTCTGCCGGATTGTTCTTTTCAATTAATGATTTTAAATTTTCCAGCACTTCAATTGCTTTTAAAAAATCCTTATCATTTTTAAAGCCCTTTGCAGTTAATAACCTTTGATTAAGATCATTTTTATTTTCTGAATTAATATCTGTTTGAGTTGTATTTTCAATATTTTCTTTGGCACGATTGAGCTCACTTATTGCACTATCAAAATCCTTGTTTTCTTTATGGACTTTTGCCTTTTCAAGCATTTCAACAACCATTTCATCTGTATTAAACGCATTACTTTCAGGTAATGAATTTTCAAATACGTCTGAATTTTTAATCTGATTATTTTCTAGAGTTGCATCATTCTGATAATTAAATATTTCCAAAGCGTACCAGCTTGTATATCCGTTTATATTAATCAGATCTTTTAAATTTAATAATGCAGATGAAAGATCAGAATTTAAATCAATGAAGGCATCCAGATTAAAGATTTCTCTTTTGAGCATCAGGCAGTCATTATCAAAATAATCACACTTAAGATCGTTTCCCATTAGATAATAAAAGAAATATGAGGCGATGTCGGAAAGTTCATTAGGCCGGGTATCATCATCAAACTTATTAAGAATCGAATGGTAATTCTCATTTGAGGATAATGACTTAACCGCTCCAGCATCCGGATAATAAATGAAATAATTATGCATCCAGTTGATCCAGTTATCAGGCAAAACCCTTTCCTGGTTCAGCAAAATCACAAACTGACCCCCTGATTCATTAACAGCTTCAAGAATAGAACCGAAAGTTATATTATCCGCTGTAACATAACCACCAACTTTATGTGCGTAATCATTGTTTTGATCCTGATATGGACCAACCATAATGACTTCAAAGTTAATACCAATGTTTTTATTCTCAATAGAATCAACTACTGATTTTATTTCAGTTTTTGATAAACTCCTGTCAGTCTGATAAATCACGCTGTACAAAATTGAAGGATCAGGCTCTTTTATTATTTTACCTGTTAAGAGGTCATCAATTGTATCGGCGACCCTTTTAGCTGCGTTTCCATCAATTCTTTCTGACAAGACTTTAGCGTATGATCTTCTTTTCTCTCCATGTTCTTCCGGATCAGCAATTGAAAGTTTTACAGCAAGCTTTAATTCTTCCAAAGTATTGACTTCAATTAACGCATCTCTTACCTGATACTCAATATCAGCAGAATCATATCCAGCATATTTTTTAAGTAAAGGATTATTAAAGAGAACAATCGGTTTATCAAGGAGCATAAACTCAACATAGGCGGAGGACACATCACTGACCATTACATCAGCACATACCATAGCTCCTGTAAAATCATCATCATTTACAACTTTAATGTTACTGATATTCTTTTCCAAAGATCGGTACATCTCGATATAATGAGGAGCAGTCATCCCATGAAGTTTAATAAGTATCACGGTATTATCATCAGCAAGTTCAGCGATTCGGTCTTTAACACACGGGATTGAACTTAATTCTTCATTAAAAGTAGGCGCATAAAGAATAATTCTTTTATCTCCTTCGACAGAGTACTTATTAAGGAATTCTTTTCTTTTCAATTCTCCAAAATGGTAGATGTTGTCAGTTTTTAAAAATCCTGACACCCGGATTGGGACAAACACATTTTTTTCAAGTATACTTTTGTGCCACTGGCCCGGGACACAAATTACATCAGCAAGGTTTTCTCTGCGCACAATTGGCGCATCTTTATAAAAGAATCCTTTACTTATAAGTCCATGGCCAACATCGATTATTTTTCCACACTTCCTAACCGGATAGAAACAGGCATCAGCAATAACCGTTATGTCCGGCACAAACTCCTCCGGCAGACCAAAATATAATGATTTTTTCCTTAGCCTTCTTATCTGTTCTGTTTCCAGCCCAAAGCCTGGGCTACCCTGTTCTGCACACCTGTATGGTGGTGAACTAAACGCAAGATCATAATGAGAATTTACAGCAAGATAATCATGAATAGGTTCAAGAAAGGGCAAATGCAGGTTACGCTCTACATAAAAAAGAACCTTTGCTTTCCTTGCTAATCCGTCACTGTTATTCAAATAATCTGGATTTAAGAGCATCTGAGATGACCGGTTATTCCAATTATGCATTATTTTGCTCCCCGAGTTTTATCCATAGTTTTTATGACATCTAATAAATTTATTCTTGTTGTCATCATTTGATCCGCTTTGACCCTCTTTCTGTTTAACTGTCGATCAAGCGTTGTTCCCCAATTTCCAGCGCAGAACACAACAATTTATAAAAAATCCTAAAATTAGATTTTAGTATATAAAGATAGTAGCAAATATTATGCCGAACAATTTATGATGTTTTATCAATCAGTTAGAATACTAGAGGATGTGTAGGCAGGTTGTTTTACGGGTCAAAAATGCCTGTTTAGTGGTAAATATATCCCGCAGAAAATCAAGTTTAAGTATTTGATATTATTATATTTTCTCAAGAATCATTAGAAGTGTGGGACGTGAGGAAAGAACATCATTACCCAGATCATCTTTATACACAAATTCATCCAGATAATTCTCAATACTTAACTTGTTATGTTTATAACCCTGAACAAGTTTTTGCATTGATTTATGGTTAAAGACAGCCATATGTTCTTTACAGTCCTTCATACAGTTGTTGGGTACCGCAACAATAATCGTTTTTCTCGCAAGGCTATAAAGTTTCTTGAAAATCTCAGCAGGATCTTCAACATGTTCAAGAAACTCGGTAGTAATAACATGATCAAATCGTTCATTGTCTGAAAGACAGTAATCAACAAAATCGATACGGCTGCCATTATTTCCGTAACGTTTAACTTCATTTATTGCAACCTCTGATATATCCCATCCAATTAAAGAACAACCGATAGGTTTAAGTTTATTCAGAAGTACTCCGTATCCGCACCCTACATCAAGAACCTGATCAGTTGATGAAACCCGCAATCCCAGGTAGGTCCTTATTTTCCCAAAAGTTAAAACATTTCTACGCCACTTTTTATTTACTATTTCTCGGCTAAAAACGTTATCCCAATATTCAGGTGTGTTTATGTTTTTCTTAATTTCCAGACACATGACGAATTAAGTTTTTATTAATTATCTTGTTAGTACAAAATAAATTGAGCAATTTATATGCCAATAAATATTGAATGTAATTCCAATATATTAATAATATTTATGTTTCATTTTATATTAAATTGGGATAAAAATACCATGTTGACAGACAGAAGTTTCCCTTTTAAGGCTTATTAGAAAGTTCTGAAAGATAGAATTATAAAATGAAATATTACCTGACTATCAGCGCGATAATGAAAAACGAAGGGCCATATCTTAAAGAATGGCTTGAATTTCATCTCATGACAGGTGTTGAACATTTCTACCTTTACGACAATAACAGTGATGATGAAACAATTGAAATACTAAAAGGTTACATCCAAAGAGGTATTGTCAGCTACCAGTTCTGGCCTGATCATCCCGGTCAACTCAAGGCTTACATGCATACCTTAATGAACTATAAAAATGACTCTTTCTGGATTGCGTTTATAGACCTGGATGAATTCATCATTCCAGTAGAAAAAGATTCAATTCCCGAAATAATGACCGAATTTGAAGACTATGCCGCTTTGGGAGTTAACTGGTTTATGTACGGAAACTCAGGACATGAAAAAAAACCTGAGGGCTTACAGCTGGAAAATTACATCTACCATTCCAAAGAAACCATAAAATCAAACTTTCATATAAAATCAATAGTTAATCCAAGAAAGATAAAATCTCCTGGTGACCCGCATATTTTCAGGTGCCTGCCTGGTGAAAACACAGTTACTGAAAACAAGGAAATCATGAACTCCGCCTTGACTAAATTCAACAGTACCCGTAAAATTCGCATAAACCACTACTTTACCCGCTCTACTGAAGAAAGCAAAATTAAGATGGCCAGGGGAAGAGCACCCTCAAGACAAAAAAGACCCTGGAATGATTTTGAGAGATTAAATAAAAACGATGTGCGGGACGAAGCAGCAAGCAGATTTATCCCTGAACTAAAAAAACGCATCTTTGGTTGATGTCAGGATTAAATCACAGCATTATTATCACTTATATTAACTTTTCAACAGGCTAAATTTGTTAAGTTTATCAAGAAGTATATTAATAATGCTTAACGTAAAAGAAGTTAAAACGTTGCAAAAGAAAGTTAAGAATCCCAGACTCATCTAGGTGTATTCCCCTATATAAAATGAGTGTTTCACCCCATAGACATTTATTAAATGGTTTAATATAATCAAATATTATATTGATAGATGTTTGATTGTTTACATTTAACTGAAAATCATAAAGTACTTATTTAAAGATTCACCTTGTCATTACCATCTGTTTGTAAGTAATCTTAACAAGATGAGAGAAGTCTATACATGGGAAATAACAACTTTGAAGTAATTTTTCAGACTCGCTCACCTGTTAACAGACGAAGGGTTGAAGACAGGCGTTTGTTTCTTAAACATGAATACCTTGATCACAACCCTGAGAGAAGAGTAAATATGATTAAACGTCGGATGCATGGGGACAGAAGGAAATTGCTTCCTGAGATTATGAACACTTTTTGGGAAAAAGCTCTTTAATTATACTTCTGAGACTGTCGAAAAACCCCTACTTCCCCACCTACAGAGACCCATATATGATATAGTGATGCCATAGTATATACTTGTTGTTTTGGTTTTGGAATCGGCGTTTGCAAGGGACGAGACATCAAGTCCGCTTTTTAAAAGCCCTTACGGCAGCAACTATAAGACAGTTTTACGGGTCTGTAAAACCTGGAAACGTCTACACCATACAACAGATGAGAGTTTTGCTACTCTGATAGAACCTTTTGACTTGTTCATATACCATTTTTTTTACGATTAGCGGCTGTTTATAATACCATCAATCTCTTCTGCATCAAGGGATTCCCGTTCAAGTAAGGTTTCCGCCAGGCGCTTGAGAATATCAATATTCTTAGAAAGGAGGTTCAGCACCTTTTTATGGTTTTCTTTTATAATTTTTTTCATTTCATTATCTATGATAGCTGCAGTAGACTCACTATAGCTGCGTTGCTGCGTTATTTCCCTGCCAAGAAAAATATGCTCTTCTTTTTTAGCGTATGACCGGGGACCAAGCTTTTCGCTCATGCCCCACTCACAGACCATTTTTCTTGCCATGTCCGTTGCTTCCTCAAGATCATTACCGGCACCGGTTGTCACCTCGTTAAAAATCAGCTCTTCCGCTACTCTTCCACCAAGAAAAATTGCGATCTTATTTCTTAGGTACTCAAGCGAATTAGTATGTTTTTCATCGACGGGCAGCTGCTGGGTGAGCCCAAGGGTCAGACCTCTTGGAATAATAGTTACCTTGTGAATTGGGTCAGTGCCGGGCAAAAGCTTTGCTGTCAGGGTGTGCCCGGCCTCATGATATGCAGTCAGTTTTTTCTCTTGCCGGCTTATAATAAGGCTCTTTCTTTCCGTGCCCATTAAACCTTGTCTTTTGCATGTTCAAAATGCTTCATGCTTATTTTATCTTTATCTTTACTGGCAGCTAAAAGGGCAGCTTCATTAACCAGGTTGGCAAGGTCAGCCCCGCAAAAGCCCGGTGTTCCCCGTGCAATTACTCTCAAATCAACATCATCAGACAGGGGTGTTTTTTTTGTATGGACTTTTAAAATACCTTCCCGGCCCCTGATATCGGGCAAAGGAACCACAATTCGCCTGTCAAATCTGCCGGGACGCATCAGGGCAGGGTCCAGAACATCCGGCCGGTTAGTAGCTGCCAACAGAATAACACCATCATTTGATTCGAAACCGTCCATCTCTACCAGCAGCTGGTTCAGGGTCTGCTCCCGCTCATCGTGGCCACCTCCCAGTCCGGCCCCCCTGTGTCTGCCCACAGCATCTATCTCATCAATAAATATGATACACGGAGCGTACTTTTTGCCCTGGATGAAAAGATCTCTCACACGGGCCGCACCCACGCCGACAAACATTTCTACAAAGTCCGACCCGCTTATGCTGAAAAACGGAACCTCAGCTTCCCCGGCAATAGCCCGCGCCAGAAGTGTCTTTCCAGTGCCGGGGGCGCCTATAAGAATTGCTCCTTTGGGAATTTTTCCACCAAGCTTTGTAAATTTTTTGGGGTCCTTGAGAAAATCTATTATTTCCTCCAGTTCCTGCTTTGACTCATCAATACCTGCCACGTCTTTAAAAGTTGTTTTCTGCCGATTCTCTGTTAAAGGGCTGACCTTGCTTTTACCGAAGATCATAGGGTTGCCGGCACCACCCTGCATTTGTCTCATAAAGTAGAACCATACCCCGATGAGCAAAAGCATGGGAAACCAGCTTATAATAATCTGCATCCACCAGGAGGATGAATTGTCAGGGATTATATCAACAGCCACCCTTTTATCGACCATTTCCCGCACAAAACCGTAATCATTTATGGAGTATGTCTTGAACTCCATGCCGTCGGTGAATTTGCCGTAAATGTTATTGCCCTGTATGGTAACCTCACTAATCTTGCCGCGATCAATCGCCAGTTTAAACTCACTGAACATAATTTCCTGTGACCCGGACTGCTGCTGTTGGCGGGCAAAGTTAGACATCAGAATGATTAAGAGTAGAATAGCAAGTCCGATGGCCATATCTTTATAAGTAAGTTTCACAGCTGCTTTCTTTTTATTTGTGTGGAAGAATTAAGGGATTGATGGATTGAGGGATTGAAACCTTAAATAATCACGAATCAAGTAACAAACAACAGATAATCAGGAAAATACTCCGAATTTACATTTTAAGTTTACGACTCTTCCTCATCAGGCATAATGAGGGTGATTTTTATCCAGGCTCTTCTTAGTCTCTGAATCTAAAAAGACTTTTTTCTGAGCAATTTCACGTAAAGAATTCACTACTTCCCTATTGTCAGTATCAACAAGTGTTTTTACACCTTTTAAAAGCTGTCTTGAACGTTTGTTGCACATCTCCACAAGCACAAACCTGTTATTAATGCTTTCCATACAATCTTCAACAGTAACTCTTGCCATTATTTTGTTTCACCTCCTATTTTGTTCCTGGTTAGCGTCTAGCTTTTTACAATTTAATAAATTTTTAAAATTACATGATAAAATTAATATTGTCAAGAAATTATAATCCATATTTAAATTAGCCATATTTAAATTAGTCTTGATAAAACAGCATGATAAATATATGCTTCTTCTGTTGAACTATCACAGAACAATCTGACGAAAAAACTAAATCATTGTTTTAATCATATTGAGACCGAACAAAACGTCAGATAAATTCCGTGGCGTAAATTATCTCCTGTAAAATAATTGAAACGGGCTTGAAGGCAATTCGAAATGCAGACTCTTCCTACTATGCAGCAGCTTATACCCATGGTTGTTGAACAGACAGGCCGAAGTGATCGGGCCTATGACATCTACTCCAGGCTCTTAAAGGACAGGATTATTTTCATCGGGGGTGCAATAGATGATAACCTTGCAAACATAATTATAGCCCAAATTCTGTTTCTCGAGGCAGATGACCCTGAAAGAGAGATTAACCTGTATATTAATTCCTCAGGCGGGGAAGTGACCGCTGGGATGGCTGTTTATGATACCATGCAGTTTGTAAAGCCTTCTGTCGCGACACTTTGTTTCGGGCAGGCCGCCGGCATGGCTGCTTTGCTTTTGGCCGCAGGTTCACAAGGGGCAAGATCGGCTCTGCCACATTCAAGGATTCTTCTGCATCAACCACTTGGCAATTACCAGGGGCAGGCCACTGATGTAGGTATCCATGCAAAAGAGATATTTCTCATGCGGGAGAATATTGAAAAAATACTTTTTAAACACACAAACCAGGCGAAAAAAAGGATCCACAAGGATATCGAGCGGGACTTTTTTATGACCTGCAGACAGGCAAAGGAATATGGTGTTGTTGATTCTGTTATTATTAATAGAGGTCTGAAAGCAGTGTCTTAAAAGATAATCGTTAATGGATGAAATATTAACACTTGAAGAAACAGGAACGTAGAGCAGCAAAAACATGGAGTTTATATTCAGCAATGACATTCCGGAATTAGTGGAATAATGGCTGGTCAATCTGTAAAAATTAATCCGGAAAGAAATAATCTGGTGGTCAAAGATAATAAGTTTCTTACCTTTGCACTGGCCAATGAAGAGTACGGCATTGATATACTGAAAGTCAGGGAAATCATCACCCTGGTGCCGATCACTATGGTACCCCGCACAGCTGGATTTGTAAAAGGGATAATCAATCTGCGCGGCAAGGTGATTCCGGTAATAAATTTAAGGGTGCGACTCGGGATGGAGGCTATTAAGTTTACAGATCAAACCTGTATCATCTTTGTTGATGTCTCTAATAGGGACGACCAGACTTTGACTGGCATCGTGGTCGATAAGGTGAGCGAGGTCCTGAACATCCATCCTGCGGAGATTGAATAAACACCTTCCTTAGGCATAAATCTTGATATGAAATATATCCTTGGCATGGCTAAAACCGGTGCCGGGATTAAAATCCTGCTAAATATTGACCTGGTACTAAATACAAGTGAGGTTTCTTTTATTGAAACAGGCACGTCCGAGGCTATTGAAAAACCGGCAGAGGAGCTAACAACAGGTGGATGATTCACAGAACGAAAAAAATGGAATTATTAAAGATTACTATCCTGGAGGCAAGGTAAAAGCTGAAACCGAATATAAAGACGGAAAGAAAAATGGAATCCGCAAAGTCTATCATGAGAATGGCAGTTTGATGGCAGAGCAGTATTACAAAGACGATAAGCCGGAAAGTACAGGTAAAGGGTATTACGAGAATGGTAAAATCCTTCATGAAGATATTTATAAAGTTGGTCGGTTACTTAATCGAAAGTCCTTTGATGGTTTGGGAAACCTTGTCCATGACAAGGATTATCCATAGATTGCAAATAAAAAGAGAAATCAATAAAAAGCAAAGAGTTTAAAATATGCTGCTGCAGGGGAAAATACGGGGTCGCTGTAAAAGAAATTACGGTAAAGAAGCTTATGAACTGAAACAGAAGTACCCGGACTTGAAATGGGCTATAATCAGTGAAAGGCTTGGTCTAACTAATGCCCGAGCCAGGGCTTTAAACTATGAGAAAAATATAAAGAAACAGTAGAGATCATAATGGACTCAAATGGTAGCGTCAGGAAAGAATTTTACCAGAACGGTAAATTAAAGTTAGCATCAAAATATAAAAACGGAGAACGGGAAGGTATTACCAGGCTATACTACGAAAGCGGTGAATTAGAGGCTGAGTGGAACTGGGAAAATGGAAAGTTGGAAGGTGTCAGCAAGTGGTTCTACAAAAGTGGGCAATTGATGAGGGAAATTGCCTGGGAAAAAGATAGAATAATTAACACAAAAACATATCAGCAATAGAATATTGATGACTTTTTGCGAAGTCATCAATACTTATTAGTCTGTATATTTGAATCTGGTTGAAGAGAAACTGGTAAATAAAAATAATCAAAATATTATAATAATTTTTTAATATTTCAGGAAACGCTCATTTTAAAACAGGAGAACCAGTGTTAACAGATAAAAACAGATGCTTGAATTTTAATCACGCACACTCAAACGCACCGGTGCGTTTTTGTCCAATGTGTGGCGAGGTGTTAAATGAGAATATCCCCATTAAAAATTGCTCTCAGGAAGAACATGCCAAAAGCCGCTATGAAAGAAATAATTATTGTATTGATTGTGGTGAGCAGCTTATTGAATAAATATACTATTAAAAAGTATTATTATAATATCCGTAAGTTTTTTGATATTTAATAATTGATAAACATGAGCAAAGCTAATAAATCATCCATCATATTATTTTTGCTGCTGGCCTGGGGATGTGCAGGATCTCTGGAACTAAATAAACAATACTATGCTAATGGCCAGCTGAAATTTGAATGGCACCACAGAAACGGAGTCCGGGAAGGTGTCAGTAAAGTATATTTTTCAAACGGTGTTTTAATGGGAGAAGCAAATTTTAAAAACGGAAAGCTTGAAGGTTTGAATAAAAAGTTCTACTTAAATGGTACGGTCAAAGAAGAGGCATATTTTAAAAACGGAAATTTGATTAGTAAAAAACGCTATGATAAGAAAGGAACTCTTTTAACAAAATAATTGTCTTTCAAGGTAGGGCCGAATGTAGTATCAGAGAGTATTAGAAAATGGCCCTGATTAACGCACCGCCGCTAATCTCCCAGGCAGGATTTTACGGCCTTTCCGGTATCTCAGCTGTTTTCCAAAGGTATTTCCCTTCTCTGTAACAGGCTTTAATTTTGACGACTTCGAGAAAAGTCCATCCTTTATTGTTTCCATGAAAACCCTCGCCTTTGATACTGTGTTAATTCAAATGGCAGCTTGTCCCTTATTCACCATCTAATTTGTACAACGGCACAGGGGAAAATCCTAATTTCACAATCAAAATTTGTTAAACTTATTTCATTGCACAAGGCCAAATTCGTTTTTCATTGATTAATTATTGTGAAACAAAAAACAGCAAATAACTCAGTTTATCAAACACTTACAAAATTAGACGGTGGGTTTTGTTAGTAATTCATTTTGTTATTAGTAACACAGTGTTAGTAATTCATCTTGACAAACTGTAAATTTAATGATTATTGTTATTAGTTTTAGTGCCAACAATATTTACGCCCTTGGTCAACATCCGTTCATCAAACCATTTGCTTGATCATGTCATCGGCATTAGTTTTTTATGGCTCTCTGAGCATACTGCAAACCAAAAGATTTTTCTGAAAGGAGAAAACAGTCTATGAGTAAAATTAAAATTGCTATTATCGGAATCGGAAACTGCGCCAGTTCACTGATCCAGGGAATCCATTATTACCGGGACAGGAATTCGGATGAAATTATCGGCCTGATGCACGAGCGGATCGGCGGTTACGGGCCGGAGGACATTGAGGTTGTCGCAGCCTTTGACATCGACAAACGCAAGGTCGGTCGGGATGTGCATGCGGCGGTCTTTTCAGCTCCCAACTGTACGACGGTTTTTCAGCCTGATCTTCCCCCTTCCGGAGTGAAGGTGCAGATGGGCAGGGTTTTGGACGGAATTGCGGACCACATGAAAGACTATGATGAAGGCCGGACATTTTTATTGTGTGATGAACCGGAACCGACTGAGGAGGAAGTTGTCAAAGTTCTGAAAGACTCAGGTGCGGAAATCCTGCTGAACTATCTGCCGGTCGGCTCGGAAGAGGCCACCCGGTTTTATGCCGGCTGTGCCCTGGAAGTCGGGACGGCTTTTATCAATAACATACCGGTCTTTATCGCCAGTGACCCGGTCTGGGCCAGACGTTTTAAAGAAAAGAACGTCCCCATTATCGGTGATGATATCAAGTCTCAGGTAGGTGCTACGATTACTCACCGGGTTCTTACTGACCTGTTTAAGAAACGCGGCGTTAAACTCGAGCGCACTTATCAGCTCAATACTCGGTGGTAATACTGATTTCCTGAACATGCTCAGCCGCAGTCGTCTGGCCTCAAAGAAAATATCCAAGACCGAGGCAGTTCAGTCCGTGACCGCACAGCGTTTAAAAGATGATAATATCCATGTGGGTCCCAGTGATTACGTACCGTGGCAAAACGACAACAAGGTCTGTTTCCTGCGGATGGAGGGTAAACTGTTTGGTGACGTGCCCATGCATCTGGAAATGCGCCTGTCAGTGGAGGATTCACCCAACTCGGCCGGGGTGGGCATTGACGCAATACGTTGTGCCAAAATGGCATTAACCCGCGGTGAAGGCGGAATTCTTGAGGCCCCGTCAGCTTATTTCTGCAAACATCCGCCAAAACAGTTCACCGACGATAAAGCTTTTCAGATGATTGAAGAATTTATTAAAACAGACGGAAAAAATATATATGAAATGTCTGATTATCGCAGCGGGCAAGGGGAGTCGCCTGCGGTCTAGGGGGGAGTGTAAACCGCTCATCCCTGTTTTAGGGCTGCCGCTGATTGAGAGGGTTATCCGCTGTGCGCGGGAGGCTGGTGTCGATGAGTTTTTTGTGGTTACCGGGTACAAGGGGTCAGCAGGTTTGTGCTTTACTGGATACATTGTCAAAACGTCTGGGAATACCCATCACCGCGCTTGCTAACGAAGACTGGGAAAAAGAAAACGGTCTGTCCGTACTCAGGGCCAGGGAATGTTTAAGTGAACCTTTTCTGCTGCTGATGTCCGATCATCTGTTTGACCCGTCCATTGCCCGGGAAATAATGAAACTTCCTTTAGACAATGGAGAGGTTGTTTTAGCAGTTGACTCGGATATCAAAAACCCGCTTGTTGACCTGCAGGATGTCACCAGGGTCAAGATTGAAGGGGTAAAACTATGCGGCATCGGCAAGGAACTGACTGATTTTAACGGTTTTGACACTGGTATTTTCTTGTGTACGTCCGCTATTTTCGAGGCTCTGGAGCGCTGCGCAAGAGAACATGACGATACCACCCTGTCAGGGGCAATTCGTATTCTGGCCTCAGAGGGGCAGGTCAAAACATGCAATATCGGCAATTGTTTCTGGATTGATGTAGATGATCCCGCAGCCTTCCGGAGGGCAGAAAAAGCCCTGTTGGCCGGGATGCGAAATAAAGTCAACGACGGCCCGGTATCGCGTCTATTAAACCGGCCTTTATCCGGGATGATTACCCGCAAAATAATAAATTACCGCATAACTCCCAATCAGATATCGTTCTTTTCATTCCTTGTTTCCGTGCTGGCCGCGTGGCTGTTCGCTCTGGGAGGATATCTCTGCCTTGTCATGGGCGGTCTCCTGGCCCAGTTTGCCTCGGTCGTAGACGGTTGTGACGGCGAAGTGGCCCGGCTCACGTTTCAGGGCAGCGATTATGGTGGATGGTTCGATGCAGTGCTTGATCGTTATGCCGATGCTTTCCTGCTTTTCGGACTCACCTGGCATGCATGGGCTCCCGGAGCCGACAGTCAGGTTCTTTTTATCGGATTCCTGGCGATTATCGGTTCCTTTATGCTGAGCTACACGGCTGATAAACACGACAGCCTCATGCGCGGCCGTATCAGCCGTGGCAGCAGATTGCGTATGGGCCGGGATATCCGCGTCTTTGTGATATTTCTGGGTGCCCTGTTTAACCAGGTTTACCTGACGCTCATGGTGATTGCCATTGTGATGAACGCCGAAACCCTGCGCCGTCTTATTATCTGCCGCGATGATGGATAGTATTTCGTGCGCAAAAGAAAAAATCAGGGCGATTATTGCCGGCTCCCGAGTGCCCGAAGACCCCCGTCATGCCGAAAATACTCTTGAGTGGCTCCTTAAACTTGATCCGCAGGCGGATCAATCCCTGCAGATTGCCGCTCTTGCCCATGATATTGACCGGGCTAATGAAGCCCAAAAAGATTCGGCGTAAGGATTTCAGTGACTATGAGGCATTTAAAGCCGCTCATGCCATAAGCAGCAGTACAATTTTACAAAATATTTTAACTAAATGTGGTGTTGAACGCGATGTTGCTGATGAAGCCTGCCGTTTGGTTGAGTATCATGAAACCGGCGGCGATCCCCGTACTGATCTGCTCAAGGATGCCGACAGTATTTCCTTTTTTGAGGTCAATCTGCCATTGTACTACCAGCGCGAAGATCCGGCTGAAACCAGGCGGCGTTGTGTCTGGGGCTATCAACGGCTTTCCTCCCGGATGAAAAAAGTTGCTCAAAGTATGACATATGAAGATTATGAATTAACACTTTTGTTCAGGAAAGCAATAGGGGAATCCTCCACAAAAATTAATTTTGACGACTTTGTAAAATATCCATACCCGTTTTCACGGTAACTGGTTTTACTGCGTTGAATCCCTATATGGCAGGAATCATTCCATAATTGATCAGGACCTTCGATCTAAGTACTCTTAATGCGCTTCTCACGGCCATTCCTTGCGCGTCTCAGCTCCAGCATTACACATAACATAGAATAGCGTTTTATCAATAATTGCACCTTACCAGACGCACAAAAAAGAATAAACCAAATTCTTTTGTCAGGTCCACGGAAGAAAATTACCTTATGCAATGATTGATAAAATGATGAACTGAATCGTCTTTATAGGCAAGAGGGCAAAGACATTGAACTGAAAAAAGGCGCAAGCGTACCTAATACGGGTATTATATGCTCCTTACAATTGCCGCGCCCGACGTACGCGATCATCTCAGTGATCGTGAAGTTTCAACTGTCCTCTTCCTTCCAGCTACACAGGGAGTAAAGCTGGCGAACTTCCTCGGACTTTAATAATTTCTCAGGACAGTAAACACCTGATACCACAAAAGAAAATATAAAATCAAGGGGAACTCTGGAAAAATTCCGCGAAGCGGTTCAGTTCTATTCATAACATTAACTAATTGCAAGATAAAAGGTGCTTGCCAAAAACTTGAATCAGGAATTCAACATATTACATCATTAAATAATATAATTTTATAAAAGCAGAATCATAAAAGCAGGCTCTTAATCGTCCGTTTAAAAACCATCAATATAATCTTTATTATTTAATTAATTTATAAATTAGATACAAACTATTTAAGCAGCTTATCTATAAGTGTATCAATACGATGAGCATATGTATGTTTTGAAAGCACCTCGTTCTTTAGCTTTTCTCCATACTCTCTTCTCAAATCCTTACTCTGCGAAAACATGCTGGCTTTCTGTTTTAATTCATCAAAATTATCAAATACCAGTTCATCCAGTTCTGAAGTGAAAAGTTCGTTCCAGCCTGACACCCTGTCACCAACAACCACTCCAGCGCATGCTCCTACATCAAAAACCCTCTGATTTGGGAAGTGGCGCATCTGAAGATGAGTAAGAGAAATCTGCACAGCATCTGATCTGTAGATCTCTGGAAGATCTCTGTAGTAATCAATGTAGTCCCTCTTCTCGACATTATCAGAAAGAAGACCCTCCCAGCCTTCACCATAAACAATAGGATTTAAGCACGCCAGTTCATTTAAAGCTTTTATCCTGTAATTTAAATTTGCTTTATACATCGTATATGCTGGAAGCCGGTCAAATTCTGCTTCAGTGAAATTGTTTTTAATGTTTAGAGCCTTTATTAATGAATGAATTTCATCACAAGATGGTATTTTTCTTTTAGTAATTATTTCCTTTTCAAAATATTCACAAAGATCTTTTGCTGCATGATTTTCATCTAATCCTGAAAAATACCTCTCTTCACTTCCAAATCCCGGACTGCCTACATAGATAATTCTGCCCTCTAATTTCTCATCACCCTCCCCCGGACAAAATATCTCAGGGTCAGTTGCAAGCGGAAGCACTGAAATATTTCTAAAGCCAATTTCAGTTAAAGCCTCTGTTCCGGAAACATCCCAGCAGAAACCATAACGGTTTTGCCCCTCAAAAATTTCATTTTTAGATAAAATAAATCTTGGGTCATCAAGAAACCAGGTTGCCCACTTAACACCTGACATGCTGCAGACAGCCGGAATATATCCTTCAAAATCTGATCCTTTGTTATTCGTAGACATTATGAGATCAGGTTCATATCTGGAAATAATTTCCCATACTGATTTAGGGTCAATTTTTCTTTGATTAAATGATTCTGTATCAAATACCTCAACACCTCTTTTAATAAATTCTTTTATGATCTCTTTTTCTATAATCTGACCTGAACAGGGAAAAAGAACTCTTTTAATATAATTTTTCTGGCGTAAATAATTTTCTTTTTTGTTTAATGATTCTATATAAACGGAAAGTGGATTAAAAAAATGTGGAAAAGTCTTTGACTCACGTGGATGAAAAACAACCTTAAATGAATTCCTCTGTTCTAAAATTTCAGAGAGTCTTTCTTGCAAGTTAATATCAAATACATCAGCAAGAATTATACATGCATTTCCTTCAATTGATTCATAATCAGAAAGTATACTATAGTTTTGTTCTGCAACTGCCCGGTAAGGAGTGATTAATACAATATCGTTAATTCCTTTTTTCAGAACTTCTGACAAAAGATATCCTGAACCTGCACCTATCAAAACAATACATGTTTGACTATCAAAACTGTTTCCAAGAGTCTTTGCGGCCTCTTCTTCTGGATCATAAGGCGAATCAATAGTACGCCAACCAGATGATGTCTTAATTTTTAATATTATATTTAAAGATTTGTTATTATCATCAAATATATATTCATTCTCTTTATAAGAATTTTTTAGATTTAATAATTCTATTTTCATATTTAACCGTTAAAATATATTTTTATTCCACTGTATATACGGCAAAACCTGTGCCATATTATTTATAATGATTTTTTAGATAGTTACAAATAATGATATATATTTTATGGGTAAAATTTTATGTTTATGAGAATATTTTTCCATCTAAATAACTTTAAAATAGTCAACAACCACCCGCATAGAGTGGCTTGAACATGCCCCTCGAAGATCCCGTAATTCAGGGATAGTGGCGTGCTTCAAGGGCAAGGTTAGTGCCAATAGTACTACTCTTCATAAAAACCCTCGCCAATCGAAGATCCCGTTTTTTTGCGGGAAGACGAGGGTTTTCATGAAGACAATTGTTGAGTTAAAAAGAATTTATTTCTAATATTTTCCAAACTTAAATTTACAGTAAAAAGTCGTAACATAATAATTTTCTTGACAAAATTAGAAAATATTGGCATCTTATTTAATTAAATAATTTTCGTGCAGGCGCGTAGCTCAGTGGGAGAGCGCTACCTTGACGTGGTAGAAGTCGGCGGTTCGATACCGCCCGCGCCTACCAGAAAATATAAAAAAAACAAAATGTGAATTACAAAAAAACAGGCATCATAAAATGATACTTTGTGGTGCTTTTTTAATAACTTAAGCAAATTAAAATGAGTCAATTAACGCTTACATTACCAGACAAGAACAAATTAACTGCTGAGAAAGGTACTATGCTCTCTGAAATACTGAAGAGTTATAAGCCCGGACTAAACGCAGTTGCAGCAATAATTGACAATAAAGCTCATGATATGTCAGACACTATAGAGAATGACTGTGAGATCAGTTTTATTGAGGCAGACTCTGAACAGGGTTTAGATATAATCAGGCACAGCACGTCACATATCATGGCTGAGGCTGTGAAAGCTCTCTTTCCCGAGGTAAAAGTGGCAATCGGCCCTTCAATTGAAAGCGGGTTCTATTACGATTTTGATTATGATAAGACTTTTTCACCAGATGATCTCGTAAAAATTGAAGAAAAAATGAAAGAGATCATAAAAGCAAAGACTCCATTTGAAAAAACTGTACTTAAAAAAGCAGACGCAATAAAACTCTTTGAAGAAAAGGGTGAAAAATATAAGGTAGAACTCATAAACACAATTGATGATGACGAAGTAAGCATTTATAAACAGGGAAACTTTGTCGACCTTTGCAGAGGTCCGCACCTTACAACTACAGGTAAAGTAAAGGCTTTCAAACTCACCAGTATTGCAGGAGCATACTGGAGGGGAGATGAAAAAAATAAGATGCTCCAGCGAATATACGGTACTGCATTCTCAGATAGAAAACAGTTAAAAGAGCATCTTAACAGACTGGAAGAAGCTAAAAAAAGAGACCACAGAAAACTGGGCCGCCAGCTGGACTTATTTAATATCTATGATGAAGCAGGTGCCGGACTAATAGTTTATCATCCAAAAGGCGCAATGCTCAGAAGACTGATTGAAGATTTTGAAATCAAAGAACATCTGAAACGCGGCTATCAGATGGTAAAAGGCCCGCAAATTCTCAAACTTGATCTCTGGGAAAAATCAGGGCACTTACAGAATTATAAAGAGAACATGTATTTTACAGAGGTGGAAGGCAAGGAATACGCTCTTAAACCCATGAACTGCCTGGCACATATGCTCATATATAAATCCGGACTAAGAAGCTACCGCGATCTGCCAATCAGATACTTTGAGCTTGGCACCGTAAACAGACATGAAAAATCAGGCGTCCTGCATGGTCTGTCAAGAGTAAGAGAGTTTACTCAGGATGATGCACACATACTGTGTACCCCTGAACAGCTTAACAATGAGATTGTGGACATAATCCGTTTTGTTAAGGATGTGATGCAAGTATTTGATTTTAAATTTGAAATTGAGATCAGCACAAGACCGGAAAAATCAATAGGAACGGATCAGGACTGGGAAAGAGCAACGAATGCACTGACTGAGGCACTTGACACATTTGATTTTTCTTATAAAATAAATGAAGGTGACGGCGCATTCTACGGCCCCAAAATCGACTTCAAACTAAAAGACTGCCTTAACAGATCCTGGCAGTGCGCAACCATACAGTGCGACTTTGTATTACCGGAAAGATTTGATCTTAACTATATTGGTGAAGACGGAAATAAGCACCGTCCGGTAATGCTGCACAGAGTCATTCTTGGATCGATAGAACGATTTATGGGCGTACTCATTGAACATTATGCCGGCGCATTTCCAACATGGCTGTCACCGGTACAGGTAAAAGTAATAACCATATCAGATGAACAGAATCAGTACGCAGAAAACATATACAGGAACCTGTTGGACAACAATATACGCTCAGAAATCGACCTTCGCAACGAGAGTTTAAATCACAAGATTCGTGAAGCTCAGATGCAGAAAATCCCGTATATGCTGGTAATCGGTAATAAAGAAGTTGAAAATAATGCCGTCGCACCACGTATGAGAAACGGTAAAAATCTTGGAGCAATTCCTCTAGATGATTTCATTAATCATGTAAATCAAGAGTGTAAGCAGGAATTGCAAATGAAATCAAACTAAATAACATGGGGGTGATATAACATAGCTAAAAAACAAGGACCACGGATCAATTCCGCAATAACAGTACCAACAGTAAGAGTTGTGGATCAGGATAAGAACCAGCTGGGAATACTAGAAATACGCAAAGCACTTGAACTGGCAAATGAACAGGGCCTTGACTCTGGTGGAAGTATCACCAACCACAGACCCTCCTGTCTGCAGGTTCATGGACTATGGCAAATTTAAATACCATCAAAGTAAAAAACAGGTACAAAAAAAGACTGTCCATGTAGTGCACACAAAAGAGATTAAGCTAAGACCTTTTACTGACACCCATGATCTCGAAACAAAATTGAGACACACCCAGGAATTTCTAGAAAAGGGTAACAAGGTAAAAGTGACTGTAGTGTTCAGAGGACGGGAACGAAGATTTAAAGAACAGGGCGAAGAATTAATCAACATAATGGCAGAAGGTATCGTAGATCACGGAGTAATCGAACGCGAGCCTAAACTTGAAGGCCACAATATTGTAATGATGCTCGCTCCGAAAAAGAAATAGTATAAGGAGAAATTAGATCAATGCCAAAAATAAAAACATGCAGAGGCGCTGCAAAACGTTTTAAACTTACAAAAAGCGGTAAGGTAAAGCGATTCAAAGCTTATACAAGCCATATCCTGACATCAAAGTCAACCAAGCAAAAACGAAACTTAAGAAAATCATCTCTGATATCCAAATCAGAAACAAAGACCATTCGCAGTTTGATCCCTTATGCTTAAGAATAAATAAGTATTATTCAATCTGCCAATAAAAACATTATCAGCACTGAGAGGTTATAATGCCAAGAGTAAAAAGAGGAGTCGTATCTAGACAAAAAAGAAAAAAAGTCTTAAAACTTGCAAAAGGTTTTAGAGGCGCAAGCGGTAATCTATACAGAGTAGCAACCGAATCTGTTGATAGAGCGCTAAATTACGCTTATAGAGACAGACGGGTTAAAAAGCGTGAATTCAGAAAACTTTGGATCGCAAGAATCAATGCCGCAGTAAGAGCAAACAATATAAACTACAGTCAGTTTATTTTTGGTCTGAAAAAAGCAAATATTGATATCGACAGAAAAATACTTTCCGAATTAGCAATAAATAATCCGGAAAACTTCTCAGAGCTTGTGAACATCGCAAAAGATCAGATCGCTCAAAACACAGAAGCAACTGCAAGCTGCTGAGCATAGTACAACTTTCCGAAAACTTCTGAGGTAAGGCCTCTGTAGCAAACAGGGGCCCTCTTCACACATAAAATCCAAAAGAATTCATAACTTACTTAAGCAAAGTAAATGAACGAAGAACTGCAAAAAATTAAAGAACAGAGCATTAAAGTTCTAAAACAGCTAACAACTGAATCTGATATTTACCAGCAAAAAAGCCTGATACTCGGTAAAAAAGGGTCGCTAACCAGGTTGCTTAAGGGGTTAAAGGATATACCTGCAGAAGAACGTCCCGCATTTGGTAAGCTTGTAAATGAAGTAAAAAATGAGATTGAAAGTGTGATCGAAGAATCTCTTATAGCTTCACGCCAGTCTAAAAAAGAGCAGGAACTCTCTAAGGATGATTTTGACGCTACCTTACCTGGAAGATCCGTCCCATTAGGCAGAAGACATCCCATCACTTTAATAACAGATGAGATACTGAGTATCTTCACATCTCTCGGATTTGAAACTGTTGAAGGCCCTGAAATAGAACTGGATTTTTTTAATTTTGAAGCCTTAAACATCCCAAAGGATCATCCTGCAAGGGATATGCACGACACGTTCTATATATCAGACGAACAGCTGCTCCGGACACACACATCTCCAGTACAGATCCGTACCATGAAAAAAACCGAGCCGCCTTTAAAAATCATTTGTCCAGGCAAGGTCTACAGATGCGATTCTGATGTTTCTCATACTCCCATGTTTCATCAGATTGAGGGTCTGATGGTTGACGAAAACATTGCTTTTTCAGACCTGAAAGGTCTTCTGACTATTTTTATTCATCAGATATTTGACAAGGATACTTCTTTAAGATTCAGACCAAGTTTTTTTCCTTTTACAGAACCCAGCGCTGAAGTAGATATACAATGTGTAATCTGCCGGGGGAGCGGATGCCGGGTATGTTCAGGAACCGGATGGCTTGAAATACTCGGATGCGGAATGGTTAATCCAAAAGTCTTTGAAAATGTTGGATATGATTCCGAGAATATCACAGGTCTAGCCTTTGGACTCGGCGTTGAGAGAATAGCCATGCTCAGATATGGTATTAATGACATCAGGCTCTACTTTGAAAATGATTACAGGTTCTTATCACAATTTTGATAATGCAGCCAATTCTAACAGGTTAAATTATGCTCCTAAGTCTTAACTGGTTAAAAGATTTTATAAAAATAGACAAAAGCGTTGATGAACTGTCACATGACCTCACAATGTGCGGCATTGAAGTCGAAGAGGTTATTGAAATCGGTTCACAATGGGATAATGTAATAGTAGCTGAAATAATTAAAGTTAATCCGCATCCAAATGCCGACAAACTTTCACTGACGCTAATAAACACCGGAACTGAGGAAATCCCGGTCGTATGTGGCGCAAAAAACATAAATGACGGCCTTAAAATAGCCCTTGCACTTGCCGGAGCAGAATTACCGGGAGGTTTTATAATAAAAAAATCAAAGATTAGAGGTGAAGTATCTCAAGGAATGATATGTTCAGAACCTGAACTTGGTCTTGGGACGAATGCTGAAGGGATCATGCACCTTTCCCCAGACCTAGCCCCTGGCACACCTTTAAAAGATGCTCTAAACCTTTCTGATACTGTTCTAGACCTTGGTATAACACCAAACAGATCAGACTGTTTAAGCGTTATTGGCATAGCTCGTGAAGTATCGGCAATATATAACATACCGCTAAATTTACCTGAATTTTCGCTTAAGGAATCAACTGATTCAATTAATGACGCAGTCAAGGTAGAGGTCAAAACTCCTGACCTTTGCGCAAGATATACTGCCAGACTCATTAATAATGTTCAGATTAAGGATTCTCCATTATGGATGAGATTGAGGCTTGAAAACTGCGGCATAAGAGCAATAAACAATATTGTAGACATAACAAACTACATCCTGCTCGAATGGGGACAGCCATTACATGCCTTTGACTCAAAACTTATAAACGGCAGCAAAATTGAGGTAAGAAAATCTATTAAGGAAGAAAAATTTTTAACCCTTGATGAAATTGAAAGAACACTTCCTGAAGAATCCGTATTGATATGCGACAATAAGAGATCTGTTGCAATCGGCGGAATCATGGGCGGATTAGAATCAGGAATTACAAATTCCACAAGTTCAGTACTGCTTGAAAGCGCATACTTTGATCCATCCACAATTTCAAGAACAAGCAGAGCAATAAATCTAAAATCTGAATCTTCACTCCGTTTTGAAAAAGGTGTTGATATAAACACGGTTGTTTTTGCTCTAGACCGTGCAGCAAGTTTAATCTCTGACCTTGGTGAAGGAATACCTTTAAAAGGTTATATAGACGTCTTTTCTGATTCATACAAAAAACAGCCTGAAATTAATCTTAGAATTTCTAAAGCAAACAATACTCTTGGACTCTCGCTTACTTTTAATGAAATCAAGCAGATAATGACAAAGCTTAATATGCAGATAACAAATGAGTCCACTGACATCCTCACGGTTACTGCGCCAAGCTACAGATACGATATTAACAGAGAAATCGACCTCATTGAAGAAATAGCAAGAATTCACGGCTATGATAATATTCCGGTCACTTTTCCAAAATCTGTATTAACCGCAAAACAACTGAATCAAAATGTAAGCTTTGCCGGAAAACTTCGAGAAATTGCCATATCAATCGGTTATTCAGAAGTAATAAATTACAGCTTCATCGCACCTGAAAACCTGGATGCTATAAACTTTAAAAACACAGATCCCAGGAATGATCCACTTAAGATATTGAATCCGATCTCTTCTGACCAGTCTGTAATGAGAACCTCAATATTGCCAAGCCTGCTATTAAACTTAAAGCATAATCAAAACAACAACATATCCAGTGTTAAGTTTTTTGAGATCAGTAATGTCTTTCTGAAAGGAAAAAACGTGCCTGATCATATAGAATCAAAAAAGATATCCGGTATAATCTCTGGCATAAGAAATAATGAAAACTGGAGCATAAAAAACGAAAATTGTGACTTTTACGATATAAAGAGCACTGTAGAAACAATATTAGATAGACTAAATATTAATGACTATCTCTTTACTAGTGACAATAAAGAACCTTATTTTCATCCCTTAAGAACCCTAAACGTTTGCATAAACAACGAAAATATTGGTTCTCTGGGTGAAGCTCACCCAGATATATTAGAGAATTTCGAAATTGAAAACAATGCATACATGTTTGAGCTGGACTTTGAGGAGCTGTTAAAATATTCTTCTAAAAGTCCAAAGTTTATTCCATTTTCAAGAAATCCATCAATATACCGCGATTTAGCACTAATTGCTGATAAAAACATAACTGCTGAAAAGATATTAGAAAAAATTTCTGAATTTAAAAATAAGTTAATTTGTGATATAAAAATATTTGACTTTTACCAGGGAAAAAACATTAATAAAGATAGAAAAAGTTTGGCTTTCAGAATAAAATTCCACTCAGAAAGCAGGACACTAACTGATAAGGAAGTCAATAAAATACGTGACAAATTAGTATCTTACCTTTATACTGTGTTAGGAATCGAGCTAAGAATCTAAAAACCAAATTAATAAAGGAGCTCATCTATGACAAAAGCTGATTTAGTAGATTCAATATACGAGAAAATAGGACTCTCAAAAAAAGAATCCATACAGATCGTAGAACTGGTTTTTGAGATAATGAGATCTGAACTCGAAAAAGGTAATAAAGTTAAAATTTCAGGCTTTGGAAATTTTAACGTGAGAGATAAAAACATCCGCCGCGGTAGAAATCCACAAACGGGTGATGCAATTGAAATATCAGCCCGCAGCGTATTGACCTTTAAAGCAAGCCCTGTCTTAAAAAAAGCATTAAACGAATAACAATTATCAATAAAGGTTATTTGAGATGGCTGAAACAATACCGGATAAACTCTACTTCAAAATCGGAGAAGTCAGCAGAATAACAGGTGTTGAACCTTATATTCTAAGGTACTGGGAATCAGAATTTAAACTTGTAAAACCTTACAGAACAAAATCCAATCAAAGACTATATCGCAGGAAAGACGTAGAATCTGTCCTAAAGATTAAAAAAATGCTTTATGACGAAAAATTTACAATCGCTGGTGCAAAGAAAAAAATCAAAGCAAACGAAGCACCGGAGAAACAGCTACCACTTGGTTTTTCACAGGAAAAATATAAAAAGGCATTGAAAGATGTTCTAACTGAAATAAAAGATTTACACAATTCATTGAGCAACAACTAATTTATAACAGGATAACAAAGCATGTATAAAACAGATAAAAGATTGACGAGCAATCACCTAACTGAAGAAGAAAATAAGATACGTCTTAAAGGAATAGAAAGTCTGACGGATTCATCAGATAAAGCGGAGGAGATCGATATAGCTTTTGAAAAAGCTGGACTCCTGGAAAGAATAAATGCAAGAAAAGCAAAGCGTCAAAAGGAAGACGAAAGTAAAGTCGAATAGAATGGTCCGAAATCCGTACAGCAGGACTAAGAAACTCAACACATACAAAATGTGAGCCAGCCTGTCATATGATTGCATAGATTATCCTCACATGGGTCACCGTCAATCATACAACCTAAACATAGATCAAAACGTTCATGAAACTCTTTTCTGAAATCATAACAGAAGAAGATTTTGCAAAACTAGCAGAAAAACCAGCCCATAATATCCTCAATTTTGCAGCATGCTTCACAGGGAAGAGCAATAACAAACTAAATATAAGACACTATGTGTCTCTAGTAAAAGAATCAATGGAACTAGAGGACTTTTTGGATGACCATGGCGCGAGAAATAATAAAAAATGGGTTTTCTTTGGCGAACTGGTAGCATCAATCAGAAACTTCTCAAGAACCGCATACACAATAAGTCATATAATCCGCAGAATTAACCATTATAAACTTGAAGGAAAACATGTAAAATCATTTACAAGCGAAGCAAGTAAAAGATTATCGTTTCTAAGTGAATCAATAGTTCTCCTGTTTACAAACCTGATTGAAGAAGCTGAAGCATTAAATTTAACAATTCCAAAGGGTAAATTATCAGAAGATGACTTTATTGATTCCATAGCAATAAAAACATTGCCACAAAACTTAGATGAGTCTGAAAAAACAGACGTTAAGGAAAAAATTAACAGGGTTGCAACTGAATATAAAAAATCATTTAATGCTTCGGCTAAAATCATATTTGCAAAGAAAATACCTGTGAAGAACTTAGCTTCGGACTACATTCCGGACAAAATTAACGAAGAGACTCTCCGTCAAATTGAAGCCACAACCCATAATGCCCAGTCAATGTACGACACTTATATTCATAAAACAGTTCTTGAAACACAAAACAAGAGCTTGCGCTCACTTCGCGGCCACATATCCATTACTCTTCACTTACTGGGTATTGCAAAAGAGCTCTGCCATTTTATAGAACGCCATGAAACAACTACCCGTAAAGAGTCTCCACAGTTGAAAATATCAAAAATTATAAAAAGAAAGAAAGTAATTGAAACGGTAATAAATTTCTCTTTATACTACTATACTTTTTTTTCAAAACAGGGGAATACCATAGCTGACAGCATATTAAGTGAATTCACTGTATTAAGTTTAGCTACTGTAAATGTTCCTGAAGGGCTCGGATTTCATCTCAGACCTTCAACTTTAGTAGCAAAAATTTCAAATCATTACAGCTCAAAGCTTTTGATGATAGTCAATGGTAAAGAATTTGATGCAGGAAGTGTAATAGATCTAATGTGGGCAGGAGGAATGATCAAAAAAGAGAATATCACAGAAATTGAATTCCGTGGAGACAAACATGCCGTACGAGATATTCAATATCTCGCAAAATCAAATTACGGTGAAGACACCATGGGAAACAATACCCCTCTTCCGGATGAACTGTCCTATCTAAGAAAAGAATAAACAAATAGATCATCACTAAATTTCAAATCAACTCTTTTGTTGTCAGACATGAACTGTACAAAACACCTCACATCAAAGGCAGGTAAAGCCATAGGTGACTTTAAACTGATAAGTCAACAACCACCCGCATAGAGGGTGGCTTGAACATGCCCCATAGGGGCGTGCTTCAAGGGCAACGTTAGTGCCAATGGGACTACTCTTCATGGATCACTCGCCAAAGGTGAGGGTTTTCATGAAGACAATGAAGGTGACAAAATCCTGGTAAGACTTTCAGGTGGAAAAGACAGCTGGACTCTACTGCATGTTTTTTATCATTTTTAAAAAAAAGCACCTGTCAATTTTGAGCTTCATCCAGTAACCATAAACCCGGGTTTTCCCAGATTCAATACTTTACAGATCTCTTAATATCTCAAAAAAACCCTGCCTGACTTAAACTTTATTATAGAGAATACAAATATATCAGAAGTTATGGATAAATACATAACGCCAGAGAAAAGCATTTGTTCGTTCTGCTCACGCTTGAGGCACGGAGTACTTTACCGAATAGCAATTGAAAATAATTTTAACAAAATTGCTCTGGGGCACCATGCTGATGACTTAATTGAAACTCTTCTTTTAAACCAGTTTTTCAACGGCAGTATCAAGGCAAGACACCTTTACTATATTCAGATGACGGTTAAAACACGGTCATCCGTCCGTTATGCTATATTAAAGAAGAAACAATAATTGACTTTAAGATTACTGATTTTCCAATAACTGAAAGCAAATACCCGGCAAAGGAAAATGACAGAAACAAAGTTAAAATAAAGAAATTATTAGCTGAACTTTCACAGAAATTTCCAAGGATCAAGTCATCTTTATTAAGTTCTATTTTTAGCCTGGATACCCGTCGGATAGCAGATACTGGGACGACAGAGAATCTAAATGACAAAACAGCATGGATATTTAAACTATCTGTTCAGCAGAACTGGTATCTCTGACTTCCTTAATATATATGCTGCGGTACTCCCAAGAATTATATCATGCAGTCTACTGTGACTGAAAACACCCATAACAATGATATCTGACGAATTATCTTCCAAATAGTCAATAATTGCTTTTCCGGAATCACCGGACAATACTGCAATATTTACATCTTTATTATACGGTGAAGCAAACTCATTAACTTCTGAAGTCAGCTTTTCTTTCTTCTCAATATCGTCGGTAACTATTACAACATTAATATTAAAAGCATCATCAATAAACATCTCAAGGGATGCCTTTAAGGCATTACTTGATTCAACTGCTCCGTCATAAGCAACAGTTACATTTTTAATTTTTCTAAAAGTGTTGGTTGTAACCAGTACAGGTCTAGGTGTTTTTCTAACAACAGATTCCGTGGTTGACCCAAGAAGACCAGAAGACCACTGAGCATGTTCACCTCTTTGAGCAATTACAACCATATCAAACATCTTTGCTTCCTCTGAAATTAATGTAGACACTACACCGCTAAGCCTTTTCTTCCTGAATTTTATATTAGAACTTACAACCATCTCTTCAATATTATTCAGTATAAGATCACTTCTTTCTTCAAGAATCTCCTGAAATTTTGGAAGATAATTCTGGAAAGGTGCAAAGCCAAGTGAAGCACTTATATCACTTAAAAATGGCCCTTCAAGAGACCTGATATCAACTACGTTAAGACCGCAAAGTTCAGCGTTAAAAAGCTGCGCAAAATAAACAGCATGTTCAACAGCTACCCTGCTGTTATCTGATCCATCTACTGGAACTAAAATACTTTTAATCATTTCAGAAGCCTTTCTAGTCATAGCACCTTCAGCAAAGCCGGAGGCTTGAATAATGTGAACCGCTCAAAGCGGATTTTTAAACCATGAGCCACCCAAGGTGGCTTTAATCAAATAAATTTAGTTGATCGAGTCTTTTATCTTCTTGTTCCTGGTGCTTTATGTATTCTTTTATTTCTTCATCATCTTTACCGCATGTTGATACAAAGTATCCTCGTGCCCAAAATTTCTCTCCCGTAAAATTCTTTCTACGGTTACCAAAATTCCGTGCGACACATATTGCACTTTTCCCTTTTATAAATCCTACCACTTGGGCTACTGCATATTTCGGGGGTATCGATAGAAGCATATGTACATGGTCGAGCATAAGATGCCCTTCCAGTACCTTGCTTTCTTTCTGTTGGGCCAAGTCCCTCAGCACTTCCCCCAAGTATTTACGCAGATCTCCGTATAATACTTTCCTGCGATATTTGGGTATCCAAACAATGTGGTACTTGCAATCCCATTTCGTATGTTTTAAACTTTTGATCAGTTCCATTGAAAACCTCCTTTCGGTTAACTTTGAGCGGTTTGCCGAATCTGGAGGTTTTCTTATATTCCCGCATTTGTCAAACTCTATGAGTCCCCCGGCAGAGTCGGGGAGTTACTCATGATTATTAGATATTTCTATTTGAGGCATATAATCATAATGTTCAAGAACAGGAAAATTATTAAGATTTTCAGTAAAAGCTGCCTGTAAAAAAGTATCTACCCACCAAAAAATATCCTGTTTTTTAATTCCCTGTCTCATCTTTCTCATTCTTGATCTTTTTTCATCATCAGACATCTTAAAAGCTTTATAAATTGAATCAGAAACCTTATCGACATCATAAGGATTCACCATAATAGCCCCACGTTGTAACTGGGCAGATGCACCGGCAAACTCACTTAAAATCAGCACTCCATTATCATCAAGATTACAGGCGCAGTATTCTTTTGCCACCAGGTTCATTCCATCCTTCAGCGGTGTTATAACAGCAATTTCAGCAGATTTATAATAGGCAAGCAGCTCATAGAAATCGAGATGGCCAAATATATAATGAATAGGAACCCATCCATATTTTGTAAATCTTCCATTTATATTTCCTACAATCTCCTCAATTTCAGATCTTAAAGATATATATTCATTTATTCTGGTTCTGCTTGGAACAACAATTTGGATAAACGAAACTTTCCCTCTTAACTCCGGATATTGTATTAATGACTTCTCAAACGCTTTTAACCTTTCAATAATTCCCTTTGTATAATCCAGCCTGTCGATCCCAAGGAGGATCTGACGATCGCTTAAATTCTCATGAATAAACCAGGCACAGTCAGACACCTCTCGTGTTGCGGTCTTTTCAGTAAAGTATTTATAATCAATACTTATCGGGAAATGGCCCACTTTAATTTTTCTATCTCCGGACTGAACCGTTATCACCTGCCCTTTTCCCTGTACAACAACATCCTCAATAAGCGTTCTGACACAATGAATAAAATTTCTTCTGTCTCTCATGGTCTGGAAACCAATCAAGTCATATTCAAGAAGAGAACTTAAAAGCTCCTGTCTCCATGGCAGTTTAAGAAAAATATCAAGAGGTGGAAACGGAATATGGAGAAAAAATCCAATTTTTAATTTATGATTTTTTAATCGAAGTTCTTTTGAAACATTCATCAGGTGATAATCATGAACCCATATATAATCTTCAGTAGTAATATTTTTAATAATAACTTCTGCAAACTTTTTATTAACTTCCTTATAAGCCTGCCAGTATTCAGGATCAAAGTTACACCTAGACTGAAGGTCATGGAAAAGCGGCCAGATTATTTCATTTGCAAAGCCTTGATAATATTTGTCTATTTCATAACTGCTAAGATTTACAGGTTTTAGCTGATAACCGGTATTTCGTGCCGATGAAGCAAAAAGAGACTCAACTTCTTCATTATAATCTGAACCTGGCCAACCAATCCATATCCCTCCTCTATTCCTTAAAACAGGAGCAAGTGCAGTAACTAAACCACCGGTACCTTCTTTCACATTACACTTACCGTTTTTCTCATCAATAATTACCGGTAGCCGGTTTGAAACAATAACTAATCTTCTTTTTTGAGCATCCATAATAATTATTATTAACAGTTATTAGACTCAGTTAAAACATAATTTGTAATCTCACATTTTAGTCCGACTAGAAGAGTGAGGTATTCTCTTAAGTGACGTGTAAGCAGAAAATTTTCAATCACAAACTGTTTTGCTATTTTACCCATTTTATTTAATTTTTCTTTATCATGAAGAAGTTCTCTGATCCTTAATGCAGCGCCTTCAGGTGTTTCAACCAGAAAGCCGGTATAATGGTTATGCAGCTGAAGTTTTATTCCTCCTACATTTCCGCCAATTACAGGTTTTTCTTTAAACAGGGCTTCAGTTACAGTCAGTCCAAAACCTTCCTGAATTGATTTCTGGATTACAATTGTTGAAGCACGCTGCAATGCATTTATGGTTTTGTGTGAATCACTGGGCAGCATCAGCACATGAATATGCTCATTATCTTCTGCCGCCTTATTAACCTCTTCAAGAACTATCATGCCTTCAGGATCATCAGTAGCGCCCCCTCCAGCTAAAATAAGCTCTGCCGGAATTGTCTTTATTAATTCATTAAATGCGTCAATAACGCCTAAAGGATCCTTGAATTTGTCAAACCTTGAAACCTGGGTGAGAATCGGAACTTTATCAGGGATATTATACTTATTTAATATATCACTGATGTCCTCACTGGATAGATCACAGTTCTTTTCACTCAACGGATCAATACTCGGCGCAATTACAAACTGAGGATGCGGCAATGGCTGTGCAAAAACAGGCATCGAGAATATGCTTGCGTCATAATTAACAACCTTACTTTTAATGTATTTCCATACATCTCTTGATGGGTTGCTGGAATCTATATGACATCTCCAGACCCATTTACCTTTTCTATTAGGACACATATCAAGAAATGCAGCAGGCTGAGGATCATGAATAAACACAAAATCTGCTTCTTCAAGCTGACTTTGTAAACGTGTGAAATTTAAGTTTAGAGTCTCCTCATAACAATTTATCATCTTATTCGTCAATTTAACAGGACTACCCTGCATGCCATTATGAAAAGCCTTGGTTACGTCAAAGAACCCTTCATTCCCTTCAACCACTTCCCAGCTTGTATCAAGACCAAGCTCGTTCATTAAAGGGACCATCCAGTTAAGTATTTCAGCTACGCCTCCACCCTCCCTTGTTGAATTAACGTGAACAATCTTAGCACCTTTAAGGTTTTTACTAAGTTGTTTTAGCTGAGAAATTGCAATTTTACCGGCAATCTTTTTGTAACTGTCTAAGGATCTTGCTTCAATCATGATTTTCAAATAACCTTTTTTAAGGTTTTAATTAAAACTGATTTAAGCTCATTTAAATTTATAAAATAGAAATCTATTTGAGACAAAGCATCAATTATTTTTTGATTATTTTCCGGATGAAACTGAAGCCAGAAAGTAAAATCATCTACTCTGTCCTGGGTACGCCTCCTTGCCTCCATAAAATGATAATAGAGAGTACTTTTACTCATTGTCGGTAATTTTAAGAGCAGGTCTGAAGGTTCTTTCAGAACAATGCCTGTATCAAAAACAACGGTTGCGGCACGCATGAATATAAACTCATCACCTTTTGGTACAGAAGGGATATAATCAAGACTGCTCAACCTGTCTTCAATTATCTCAAGTATTTTTTCACGCAGATTTTCTAAATTACTACAACTGTAGGGGTTAATAATACCCAGGCGTTCAGCCAGCGCTCTATCTCTCAGCATATAAGCAGCCCAGAGTGCGAAATCATTTCTATATTCAGGATTATCAAAGACTGGTCTGATTAACGTTTCACAGAAATGGTAATACAAACAATCAATAGAACATGTGATCAATCTTTCTTTTAACTCTCTAAGATTAATCGCAGACTCTACCCCACCCATTCTTGTAATAATCGCGCAGTCTTTAACCTTAAATAAATTAACAGGTAATTTTTTATTTTTTACGGTCATCATGATAATTTATTAAAAGGATTCGTGGATAATAAATTTTGAGGTCTGCGTCCTCAATTTCAAAATTTAAACATTCGTCATTGATCATCAATATTGACTTTATCCGGTTGTTTAATCTGACCAAAGTAAAGCCGTATTGTTAATACGGTTATAGTTGAACAGTAAGTTACGATAATGAACTTTATGTTACACTAACTTTAATTAGCATATTAAAGTTCATATGAAAAGGGGAATATCTTTCCAGGATTCAGAATAGAGTTTGGATCAAAAGCTTTTTTTATTCTCTGCTGTAGAGCAATCTCCTCTTCAGATAGAGCCATTTTTAAATACTCTTTTCTTAAATAACCCACACCATGCTCCCCGGTTATCGTTCCTCCAAGATCAATTGCTCTTCTATATATCTGTTCTTTTAGTTCCGGCAGAAGCTTCTTCCATTCACCGTATTCCATATCTTTTTTTAATACGTCAATGTGAACATTTCCGTCACCCGCATGTCCGAACATAACTGAAGAAAGACCTTTCTGCTTAAATAATTCTTTTAATGTTTTTAGAAAAACATGAATTACAGATCTTGGAACAACACAGTCCTCAGCTAAAAAAACCGGGCTGGTTTCAGCAATTGCTTCACGAATAGATCTTCTGGCTTTCCAAATTCTGTTACTTTGACTGATTGAATCAGCAACCAGTATCTTATCTTGTACAATATCAACAGCATCTGAAATTCTATTGATTAACGAATACACCTCATCATCTGATTCTCCATCAACCTGAATAAGCAGATGTGCCCCGGCATCCGCATAAGGAATAGTTTCATCCATATATTTAACAACCATATCAATTGCATCTTTTTCCATAAACTCAATAGTGGCTGGGATAATTCTGTGTTCAAGAATTGAATTTACAGCTTCAACAGCCAGGTCAATAGAATTAAAAGGAATTAAAATATCGCGGGATACTGCAGGTGACGGTATAAGCCTTAAATAAATCTTTGTGATAACTGCAAGAGTACCTTCAGAACCAAGAATTATCCCTGTCAGATTATATCCAGTTGCATTTTTAACTGTTTTACCGCCGGTGTTAACTACAGTACCGTCGGCAAGTACTATTTCAAGACCTAAAACATAATCCTTTGTAATCCCGTACTTTACAGCTTTTGGCCCACCTGCATTTTCAGCAACATTTCCTCCAATGGAACATGTCTCAAGACTGGCAGGATCAGGTGGATACATTAGACCTTCATATAATGCCTTTTGCTGAAGGTCAAAAGTAATTACACCCGGTTCAACAACTGCTATCATATTATGCCTGTCAATCTCTAATATACGATTCATTTTCTCTATTGACAAAACAACCCCGCCACTGACAGGGACAGAACCACCTGTAACGCCTGTGCCAGCACCTCTTGGCGTTACAGAAACGTTCAACTCATTACATATTTTCAGGGTATTACTTACATCTTCAACACTTTCCGCACGGACAAGCAGATCAGGCATAAAACGCAAATCAGAGGTTTCATCACGCGAATATTTGTCAAGTATATCAACGTCAGTTTCTACCTTTTTATCAGTAAGAATATCTTGAAGTCTATATTTTAGCTTATTAATTATCTCAGTTTTGTTCATTTTAAATATGTTTCGGGTTTTAGGATTAGTATATATATAATAATAAAAAGATACCATATATATAAGAATGTTACTATTAAAAATACCTGTATATAGTAAAAGCAAAAAATTCTAAACTTTTTCACGAATTGTTCGAAAAATATTATATACAACAGATAGTAACATGTTTTAATAATATAACAATATATGGTGTTTTTTTCTTTACACTGCTAAATTTCTCTGATACGATTATTAACTATAAAAAGAACTAAATTAAATATTACCTGTTTAATCAAATAGTTACAAAAACAATATAAATATCATACATGAGGTTTTGTAAATGAGAATAAAATCATTAGAAATTACAGGTTTTAAATCATTTGTAGACCCAGTCAAATTAAGCTTTGAGCCGGGAATAACAGCACTTGTCGGACCAAATGGATGCGGTAAAAGTAATGTAATTGATGCTGTTAGATGGATAATGGGTGAACATAATGCTCGTCACCTTCGCGGATCAAAAATGGAGGATCTTATTTTTAACGGCAGCCAGACTCGTAAAGCAAACGGAATGGCTGAAGTATCCCTGACACTGTCCAACATAAATAATAATGATAACGGCAATGGAAACGGTAATGGTCATAAAACCGGGACATCTGAAAGTTCATCGTTAAGCAACCAGCTGATGGTTACAAGAAAGCTCTTCAGGTCAGGTGAAAGCGAATACTTTATAAATAAAGTAGCCTGCCGATTAAAAGATATCGTTGAACTTTTTCTCGACTCAGGTGTTGGTACTAAATCATATTCAATTATGGAACAGGGTAAAGTCGATTATATCCTTAGTCTTAAACCAGATGAAAGAAGAATCCTGATTGAGGAAGCTGCTGGAATATCTAAATACCGTTCAAGAAAAAAAGAAGCGGTCAACAAAATGAACTCCACAAAAAATAATCTTCACCGTTTAAATGACCTATTAAACGAGATCAAAATTCAGATGCATACACTCGGTCTCCAGGTAAAAAGACTTAAAAGACACCGTACAATAACTGAAGAAATAAGAAATATTGATCTTTTACTAACATCCGTAAGGCTTAAGGATTACAACAAATCGACCCTTGAACTAAAAGAACAGTTAACCAAACACAAAGATGAAGAAATTAATTTAACTGCAAAAAGGAATACAACTGAGGCAAATCTTGAAAAAAACCGCCTGGAACTCGAAGAGCTTCAAAAAAAGATTGAAGAGACTGAGCCAGGAGCACTTCACTTATAAAGAAGCAATTCAAAACAATGAAAGCAGCATTCAGCTAAATGAAAGTGAACTTCAGAACACACATTCTTTAATTGAAAAAAGCAACACCACCATCAATGAACTTTCTAACGATCTTGAAAATATTAACCAGGAAATAAATATAAAAAACAACGAACTTGAAACTCTTTCACAAAAGATAAGCTCGCTTGAAGAGGATTTCAATAAATCATCAGAAGCCTTCTCTGAATCAAGTAATATTCTGTCATCCACACAGAATAAAATCGAGAATGAGAAAAATGAATTAATGCAGATAACGATTAAAAGAACTGAAATTGTTAACTCAATAAAACTTAATACCAGACTTCAGGAAGAGATCACCCAAAAAAACCAGAAGAACGAAGAGGAAACAAAATTAAGTTTAACGAATAACACTGAGCTGAAAGACAAGATCACTAAGCAGAATAATTCAATAAATGATATTTCATCTAAACTTGAAAATACAAATATATCCATAAATTCACAGTACAATAAAATCATCGATTTAAAAACCAACCTTAAAACAAAAACAAACACCTACAATGATATAAAAGAAGAATTAGGAAACAAGAAAGCACACTTAAATTCCCTGCAGGAACTGCAGAATAACCTTGAAGGATTTGATGAAGGCGTCAGAAAGCTAATGAGTGTCAGCAAGGAGAACCAGAATGAAATAACAGGTTTAGTCGGTCTTCTTGCAGATTTCATCGTGACTGAAAAAGAAAATGAAACTGCGCTCGAGACAGCCCTCGGAAGAAAGCTTCAGACAGTCATTTTTAATTCAACAGATGATGGTCTGAAAGCAATAGAATATTTAAAAAATCAGAATAGTGGTAAAATTTCATTTCAAAGCGTTTCAACGGTTAACCAGAACCAGAGCAGTCAAAATATTTCAAACTGCACGCCCCTTCTAGAACTCGTAAGATCAAAAAGCAATAATGACAAAATCATTAACTCACTCTTATCTGACGTATACCTTGTCGATGACCTATCCAGCGCAATTAAGATTTGGGGAAATAGCGAAGGAAAATACACATTCGTAACCCCATCGGGCGATCTAATCGATGCAAGAGGAACAATATCCGGCGGTTCAAATGTAAACTCCGGATCGGGAATACTTAAAAGAAACAGAGAAATTAGAGAGTATACCGAATCAATCAATCTGCTTGGAACAGAATTCTCAACAATTAATGTAGCAAAAGAAAATATTGAAAAAGAGCTTAACGAATCAAACATACTTTTAGAGCAGCTCACAAAAGAACAAAACGAGCTAAACATACTTCTTGTACAGGAAACAACAATTCATGAACAACTTAAACGTGAAAACCAACTTGAAGAAGAAAAGTTAACCCTGCTTAAAAATGAAGCAAAAGAAAATTCTGATCTCCTGACTAAACATCAAAATGATATTAAGCTGTTAAAAGTTGACAACGAACAAATTGAAAAAGAAGATCAAAATAAACAAAGCTATCTTGCTGAGATAACCGCTTCAGAAATTGCACAAAGAGAATCTCTAGCAAAAATTGAAACCGCGAATACTGAATTGAGAATATTGCTGGCATCTATAAAACAAAAAAAAGAAAGCCTGACTAATGATATCGCCAGACTTAACAATGAACTATCTGTATCAGGAACTAAAATAGACAACATAAAGATTGATAAAAATAACCTGGAATCAAGCACTGGGACACTTTCCAATAATATAGAAACTATAAAAAATCATCAACAGGCAAAAATATTAAAAAGCCAGGAACTTAGTAAGCTCCTTGAGGAACAAAGAATATGTCATCATTCACTTAAAGAAATAGTTGATACAGACAACGAGCTTTTAAAAAATTTAAGAATCCGGTGGGATGAAATTGAACCAAAAGTTCGTGAAATCGAACTTAAGCTAAATGAAGCTTCCCTTAACACGAAACATCTCGAGGAGGATCTCGCGGAAAAATATGCCGTATCCATTGACAATTTGCCACCTGCTCCGGAAGATGCTTCGATTAATATTGTGGAAACAAAAGAACGCCTTGACAAACTAAAAAAACGTCTCGAAAACATCGGTGATGTTAACCTTGGTGCTGCTAAGGAGTTTCGAAGAACTGGAAAACAGGTACAATTTTCTAAATGAACAGGCTGACGACTTGCATCAGTCAATCGATTCATTACAGAACGTCATTTCAAAAATAAACAGAATAACTCGTCAGAAATTTGCTGATACTTTTAATGAAATAAATAACCATTTCAAAGAACTGTTTCCCACTGCTTTTTAACGGTGGAAAGGCATACATGCAGCTTACCGAAGAATCCAACATCCTTGAAACCGGTATTGATATTTTCGCACAACCTCCGGGCAAAAAGCTACAAAGCCTTGATCTCCTTTCCGGAGGGGAAAGAGCATTGACTGTAATCTCGCTCATGTTTGCAATTTTTCTGACAAAACCAAGTCCTTTCTGCCTAATGGATGAGATTGACGCACCTCTTGATGATACAAACATTGGAAGGTTCATTTCTCATCTCCATAAAATGGCAAAACGATCACAATTCTTAATTGTTACACATAATAAGCTTTCCATGCAGGCCGCAGACTCACTTTATGGCGTAACAATGGAAGAAAAGGGAGTTTCAAAGATTGTCTCAGTTGACCTTAATTAACCTTTACACTCCGATCCGATTATGACTAGTTCTGAAAAGAAGTCCGGTTTCTTCAAGAAACTAAAAAACGGACTATCCAAAACTCACCAGGCTGTTGTACGCCGTTTAGACGAAGCCACCCTTGGTAAAAGAGAAATTAATGATGAAATTTTAGACAACTTCGAGGAAATCATGATTTCCTCAGATCTCGGCATTAACACAGTAATAAAACTGATGGATGAGATACGTTTCAAGGTTAAAAGAAATGAACTAAAAAACCCCGAAAAACTAAAAGAAGTTTTGAAGGAAAATATCCTACAGATACTTCAGAAACATGATAAAAAATTAGATTTAAAGATAGACAATAAACCATTTATAATTCTAACTGTAGGAGTTAATGGTACAGGAAAAACGACCACAATAGCAAAACTTGCAAATAAATTTAAAACCGAGGGCCATTCTGTAATGCTGGCTGCTGCCGACACTTTTAGAGCGGCTGCAATTGATCAGCTTGAAATATGGGGTGACCGGGTAGGATGCAGAGTTATAAAACACAAACCCGGCGCAGACCCTTCTGCCGTTGCATTTGATGCTATAAAAGCAGCTAAAGCTAATAATATTGATGTTTTGATAATTGACACTGCCGGCCGACTGCATACAAAAGCACCTTTAATGGATGAACTCAAAAAAATATATAAGGTAATTAAAAAAGAACATCCGGATGCACCCCATGAGACACTGATTGTACTCGATGCAACGACGGGTCAAAATGCAGTTTCACAATCCAAGATATTTAAAGAAACTATTGATATTTCAGGAATCGTACTTACAAAACTTGACGGAACCGCAAAAGGTGGCGTGATCGTTGCTGTATCTGAAATCATTGATATTCCAGTCAGATACATTGGGATAGGAGAACAGATGGATGATCTGCGTGAATTTAATGCTGAAGATTTCGTCAATGCCATGTTTGAAGACTAGTAAGCAGCAAGACAACCTTATAAAACATCAGCATATTAAAAGATTAATAATTACTTTAGAACAACGATAGACCCAGCCAACTTGTCATGCCACCCCTGCCTGTTCTTATCAATAAGCACCCAAAGAAAACCAAATCCAAGACAATATAAGCTTAGGTAATATCCAAAAAATCTTATCAAAGATTTAAAGATTGAAATGTTTTTTCCTTTTAGATCAACGACTCTAATCCCGCACATTAATTTACCGACTGTTTGACCGTTAAATGAATGAAAAAAAGTAAAATAAAAACATTTCAGCAAATATGAAAAAAAATAAAACGCAATAAGCACATTATTCAGGACCTCTGAAATATTTCCGTTGTTATTTGAAAATAAATTCATCAGTACAAACAGGTTTAATAATAGAAATAATGCACATAATGTTACTACGATAGAATCAATAAAATAGGCTGTTAGTCTAATAAAAAAACCTGCTTTTTTCAGCTTAGTTTTGTAACCGTCAATCTGGTCAAGGTCTTTTTTGATTAAATGTAATGTAGAGTTCAAATTTCTAGGACGCGGCAGATCAGCCGCCATATTCAAATCATTTACTGACAGAAGGTTTAAATCCTCATCCAGCATATCTTTTTCAAGTTCTTTATCACACGTTTTGCATTGATCGTCGTAACAAATTGAACCACAGTCAGGACATTTCATAATCAGCATCCATCATAACCAAGATTTCCGGCCTCGTACTGTAATATTGAAAGAACAGAAATTGGTACAGTTTCAGCTCTTAATATAAGGTTACCCATACCGGTTGTTAAAAAACCACTCCGTTTTGCTTTAGAAACTTCTTCAATTGTAAAACCACCCTCCGGGCCAACCATGATAAGAATATCTGACGGAAACATTATTTTATTCATTATATTCTTAAAGGATACATTTCTCTCTTTTTCATACAATAATATCTTATTCATATTCAAATCAGATGATACAATCTCTGCATAAGGAACAATATTATCAACACATGGCATCTTTCTAATACCAGACTGCTTAACAGAAGCTTTTACAATTTTTCTCCAGTGTTCAGCCTTTTCAAAACATTTAGCACTGTTCCATTTCGGAATTGTCCTTGATGAGAAAAAGGGTATTATTCTTGATATACCAAGCTCAGTACTTTTTTGTATAACAAAATCCATCTTTTTAGATTTTAGAACAGCTTGTGCAAGTACAATTTTAGTTGTTTCTAAATTCTTATTTTCAATCTTTTCAATTATTTCAGCTGTAATCTCCTCTTTTTCATATGATTTTATTACACACTCATAAGTCATTCCCGCAGAATCAAAAAGCGTTATTAAGTCATCAATTTTATACCTGAGAACCTTCATAATATGCCTTGCTTCATCTTGGCATATAAGTACCCTATTATTAAAAATATTATTTTTATCTATATAAAATTTAGACATAATCGCCGAGTAACCTGTTATAATGTAACAATATTCTTTCGCTTTACTTAAATGATTTTTGATGATAAAAAAACTTCAGCTAAAACAACCTATATAATATAGTTACAGATAATAATAAACTCAATAGAAATAAGCAACCCAAACAATAATAAAAATAGATATCTTGTGATATTCAAACTTAAAATCTAAAACTTTAAAATCATTTTAATAAAGAAGCGGAGGATTAACAATGAAAGTTCTGGTTGTCGGTAGCGGTGGAAGAGAACACGCAATATGCTGGAAGATATCAAAAAGTTCTAAAGTAGAAAAAGTCTACTGTGCGCCTGGAAATCCCGGTATTAAAGATGTTGCCGAATGTATTGATATATCACCGACAGACTTAAACTCTTTAAAAGATTTTGCATTAAATAATGCAATTGATTTAACTGTAGTTGGGACCTGAAGTACCCCTTACTCTTGGCATTGTTGATCTTTTTCAAAAAGAAGGTCTTAAAATTTTCGGGCCGACAAAAGACGGCGCAATGCTTGAAGGCAGCAAAGTCTTTTCAAAAAACATTATGAAGGAAGCTGGAATCCCTACTGCTGATTTTGAAGTTTTTTCAGATCCTGAGAAGGCAGTGTCCTATGTGAAAAACAGAAATAAACCTGTAGTCATAAAAGCTGACGGACTGGCTGCCGGCAAAGGAGTAATCCCCTGCAAAACCATAGATCAGGCAATTGATGCTATTAATAGAATACTGGTTAAAAAAGGAATTTGGTGATGCTGGTGACAATATAGTTATTGAAGATTTTCTTACTGGAGAAGAAGCATCTTTTATATGCCTGACTGACGGTAAGACAATATCCGTACTTCCTTCATCTCAGGATCATAAACCTGCCTACGACAATGACGAAGGGACCAAATACCGGTGGAATGGGAGCATATTCCCCGGCTCCTGTGCTGACGGAAGAAGTTTATAACTTCACAATTGAAAAAGTAATTAAACCGCTAATAAATAAGATGGCCGAAAAAGGGAATTAAATACAAAGGCATTATCTATGCTGGACTAATGATAGAAAACAATATCCCAAGCATACTTGAATTTAATGTCAGGCTTGGAGATCCTGAAGCACAGCCGATATTATCAAGACTTAAAAGTGATCTTTTTGATCTTTTCTATTTAGCAGCAAATGAAGAACTCGATAGATACAGTATAGAACTCGATGAAAAAGCCTCTGTGTGTGTAGTAATGGCATCAGGGGGTTATCCGGCAGACTATAATAAAGGTTTTGAAATCAGTGGAATTAAAGAAGCCGAAAAAGCAGGAGACATCATTGTTTTTCATGCCGGCACTGCAGAAAAGGATGGCTCCTTAGTAAATAACGGTGGACGCGTACTAGGGGTTACTTCCCTTGGCAACTCAATTAAAGAAGCGATTGATATTGCTTATAAAGGTGTAAACAAAATATGCTGGACTGATGTACATTTTAGAACTGATATTGGTAAAAAAGCCTGTTAAAATTACAGCAGAATATAAAACTAAGGAAGCGAAACTTATTGCAAAAGAAATAAGATTTACAATTTAAAAAGTTGGTCTTAACAATTAAATTCATATTGGCGAATAATTATTTAGGAGTGAAAAATGAATAATCCATTAATTGGAATTGTAATGGGAAGCGATTCAGATTTTGAAATAATGAAGGGCGCGACAGAAATACTTGATGAGTTTAAGATTAATTATGAGGTAACTGTTACTTCAGCACACAGGACTCCGGCAAAAACCCATGAATATTCCAAAACAGCATCTGACAGGGGCATAGAAGTAATAATTGCCGGCGCTGGATGGGCAGCTCATCTTGCCGGCGTTATAGCATCTGAAACAACTTTTACCGATTATTGGTGTACCTATAGACTCATCGCCATTAAATGGTCTTGATGCATTACTTTCAACAGTGCAGATGCCCTGGTGGAATACCCGTAGCAACGATGTCTATCGGTAAAGGCGGAGCTAAAAATGCAGGGATCTTTGCTGCACAAATATTATCAGTAAAATATCCGGAAATAAAAGAAAGACTGGTAAAATATAGAGAAGATATGGTGAAAGCAGTTGAAGATAAAAACAGTAAATTAAACTTAAAATTAAAAAGCAAATAAAACACATTTATTATTTAAATTATAAGGACGTTTACTGGCAGAATAAATTACTTAATAAGCTTCACAACGCTACTGTCCCGCACTGCTCATCGGCTTTAAACTGAAGTATTAAAAAATACGTTTGGAACTGACAACTAATATGCCCCATATTATAAAGATCGACCAGCAAAATCCTGATAAAGATACAATAGACATAATTTCAAAACTAATATCAAAAGGTAAAACTTTATTTACCCGACTGAAACTTTCTACGGTATCGGGGCGCTTTATGACGATGAAACTTCAATTAATAAAATATTTGATATCAAAGGAAGAGATTTAAATAATCCTTTACCTTTAATTATTCCTGAAATTTCATTTTTACAGAAAATAAGCACTGAAGTCAGCACTAATGCACTAAAATTAGCAACCCAATTCTGGCCGGGACCCATTAACCCTGGTGTTTAAAGCTGCTGATAATTTAAGCAGAGCAATAACAGCAGGTACTGGCACTGTAGCCTGCAGACATTCCGGATTAAATGTTATAAGCATAATACTTAAAAACATAAACTCATCAATAACCAGTACCAGTGCAAACATTTCCGGGAGAGAAAACACTTCAAACATTAACAAAATAGACAAATCAATATTAGATACAGTTGATTTTATTATTGACGCGGGTACAACTAATGGAGGCCTGCCTTCCACCATTATTGATGTTACCAGTGAACCTTTTAAAATCTTAAGAAAAGGCGCTATTGACTCATCTTTAATACTTGACTACTGTTCAAGTATTACTTAACATTACGCCCATAAGTGCCTATTTTAGCTTCTTATTTATCATGCTAAATTAAACAAAATAACATAATCTAACACTCAAGATGATAAAACTTCACCGCGTCACTAAATATTACGAAAATAAAATACCTGCGATAAATGATATTAATCTGAGTATCAACAAAGGGTGAATTTGTATTTATAACCGGACCCAGCGGAGCAGGGCAAATCTACGCTTATTAAACTCATATTCTCTTCTGAGCAACCAAACACTGGGAGAAATAGTTGTAAACAATGAAAATATTACCCGCATGAGTTCAAAAGAAATACCCTATTTTAGACGTAAAGTAGGAGTAGTTTTTCAGGATTTCAAGATCATCCAGAATAGATCTGTTTATGATAATGTTGCTTTCCCACTTGATATAATCGGCACAAGAAGAAAACTGGTTAAAAAAAAGGTCTGGCAGGTACTGAAATGGGTAGGACTTTTACAAAAAAAAGATTCCCTTCCTTTACAGCTATCTGGCGGTGAACAGCAGCGTGTCGCAATTGCAAGGGCCATAATTAACAACCCTATACTTCTACTGGCTGATGAACCCTACTGGAAATCTTGATCCAAAACTGTCTTTTGAAATTATGAAGCTATTTAAGGCAATCAATGCCCGGGGAACAACTGTTGTGATTGCAACGCACGACAAGAATACTGCACTTAACTTTTCAGAAAATATAATAACCTTAGAGCGCGGAAAATTAGCAGGCTAAAAATGATTATTAATAAAACAAGATATTGTTTAAGCTCTGTAATAAGTAATATTCAAAGCAATATGCTGATCAATATAACAGCATTAACCACAATAACCTTTACTTTTGTTATCTTCACAACCTTCCTTTTACTTGTAATTAATCTTTCAGAATTCAAAAAAAACTGGATTGAACGGGTACATGTACTGGTTTATCTGAATGACAAACTCAACAATGACTCAATAAATATAATAAATAATTCTCTTAAAACGCACCCAGAAATTTCACATGTAAAGTTTGTTTCAAAAAAGGAAGCCTTGAAATCTTTAAAATGATTCGCTTGAAGGACAGGATGGTATACTGGAACATTTAAATAATAACCCTCTTCCCAACTCTTTTGAAATTAACATTAAACCTGAATTTCTAAACATTGAATCGATAGAAAATTTAATTAATAAAATAGATAAAATCAAAGGTATTACAGATATTGAATATGGTCAAAAATGGCTGGAAAGATTTAACGGGTTCTTTTACTTCCTTAAAATCACTGGCATGACCATTGGTGCTTTCCTGTTCATTTCATCTCTTTTTATTATATCTAATACTATTAAGCTCATGGTATACAGCAGACGTGATGAAATAGAGATAATGAAACTTGTAGGTTCAACAGGCAGATTCATTAAAATACCATTTTATATCGAAGGAATTCTTCATGGCGTAACCGGATCAACAGCGGCCCTGTTAATTGTTTATATGATCTACAAAATCTTAGCATTAAATATCGCTTCTGGATTTAATTTATATTTTGGTACTAACTCTTTTCTTTTTTTAAACACCTACCAATTTTCATCTGTAATTCTCTTCGGTTTATTTCTTGGCTTGACAGGTACTTTCATATCATTAAAAAGTTTAAAGGAATTTAAGATATAATTATGAGATTTATAACTTTTATTTCATTAATTATTATCTTTATTGCTATATATTGTCCATGCGAAATTTCAGCAAAGACAGAATCTGATATAATTAAACTAGACAACATAAAAAACAAGATAATTCAAAAAGAAAAAAAACTTAAGGAGTATAAAAAAAAAGAAGGTAAAGTTATAGAAAGGCTTAACCGTCTTGAACAGCAGCTTATTAAAGAAAATATCAAAGTAAAAGAAATAAACAGGAAAGATATCTAAAATTAAAAGTGATATTAAAAAGTCAAGGGAGACAATTAATAAATTAAACAAGGGAAATAAATGAAATAAGTACTGTATGGAAAAACGCCTGGTAGCGTTATACAAATATCACAGGCGAAGCGGTTTAAGAATTCTATTATCATCTAAAACATATAATGATTTCTTAAGACAGGATAAACTACTTAATGAAATTGTATCTGAAGATTATGAGATAATTAAAAAATCTCTTAATAAAATAGAGGATAGGGCCAAACAGGAGGCAAAGCTCAGAAAACAAAAAACTTCGCTTGAAAATAAAAAGGAATTATATTTCAGAAATACAAGCAAAATTAAATCTACAAAAAAAGATAAATTAACTTTATTAAAAGATACTAGAAAGAAAAAAGATCTTCAAATTTCAGCAATAAATGAACTGAAGAAATATGCTAAAAAATTACAGAATTTTATAGACAAGCTTCCTTCGGACCAAATAGATTTCAAACAACTCACGCGTAAATTTTCAACAATGAAAGGCAAACTTCCATTTCCTGTAAAAGGTAAGATAATCTCAAAATACGGCAGAACTGAACATCCGGATCTTCATACTTTTACGTTTCTAAAAGGCATTGAAATTAAATCTCCATTCGGAATGGAAATAAAATCAATTTTTAATGGCAAGGTTATTTACGCCGATTGGTTCAAGGGATATGGAAACATGATTATAATCAATCATGGTGAGCATTACTATTCACTCTATGCCCATGCTGAAAAATTATTCAAACAAGTTGGAGATATTGTTAAAAAGAATGAAACAGTTGCTTTAGTTGGTGACACGAACGCCCTAAATGGCAGCTGTCTATATTTTGAGATAAGGCATAGGGGAAAACCTCAGAACCCTTTAGGCTGGCTTAAAAAATCAGGGAAATAAATAACCAACTCTACAGGAGATCAGAATGCATATTAACCCGGTTACATTTTTTCGAACTTTACTTATACCAGCCGCTTGTTTTTTATTCACTATAATATTACCCGTCAGTGAGATAAGCGCTTTATCAAATGAAGAATACGACAAGCTTCAAGTTTACTCAGATGTCCTCTCAATAATACAAACAAACTATGTTAATGAAAAGAAGAGTTCCGAGATTATCTATGATTCAATAAAAGGTATGGTTAAAGACCTTGATCCGCATTCTTCCTTTATGCCCCCCCCTGGTTTATAAAGAACTGCAGGTAGAAACAAAAGGGCAAGTTTGGAGGTCTGGGAATTGAAATCAGTATTAAAGACAAATATTTAATTATTATCTCTCCTATTGATGATACACCTGCCTTTCGAGCAGGACTAAAATCCGGAGATAAAATTATCAAGATTGAGGACAACTCCACAAAAGATATGGACATAATGGATGCCGTAAAATTAATGAGAGGAAAACCTGGAACAAAGATCAAATATTACTATTGAAAGAAAAGGTTTAAAAAAACCAAAGAAATTTATGATAACAAGAGCTATT